>RCNF010006201.1_pt1 | contig 10346 bp, 8 predicted proteins | sample 2041311 | NCBI WGS metagenome assembly RCNF01 (sample SAMN09708228, study PRJNA481090) | Marine sediment metagenome, whole genome shotgun sequencing project. | biome: marine sediment; feature: ocean; material: sediment; isolation source: Sewage treatment plant 2 marine sediment (STP2) ... | reverse complement strand
GGTGCCATTACATCTTTGGTTTCGAGGCTGTCGGTCGTATAGTACCCTTTGGCATTGTTCCAGAGGCCATGGAAACCCACCTTTGCTGAAAGGAGATTCGATTTAATGGTATCCGGATCATTTATTACAGCAGCTATTTCCCATGCTTCATATGAAACATTTACCCTTCTGAACCATGGAAGGTCATTATAGCCATGGATCGAAAATTCATCTCCAATATGGGTGCTTTCATGAAATATAGGAACCAGCTTAAGCCCTATATTCCTGATGTAGGGATTATCGATATATTTTAGAGCAGCAGCTTTCAATCCGAAGAAATAATCTGTATTAATTACAGGGGCTGTAGTCTCTTCAAACATATCTATCAATAATATATTACCAATAAACCCGCTGATACTGAACTTGAAATCTTTCGGCCTGTTTCGTAGGTAATATATCGGGAGTTCGGTTCCAAGATGTACCTCAATAAAGGGCCTGTTGGCATAGTCACTTATATAGTAGTTTTCATCCAACTTATTGAGCTTGGCAATCTCAAGCTTATTAGCGGTGCTCCTGATCTCTGACAGGAAAGGCTTTAGCATGCGTGAATCCTTGAAAAAGTAATGCTCTGAATCCTGCCCCTTCATTACCGACAGGGAAAGAGCCAGCAGGAATGTAAATAAAACGACTTTCTTCATGGCCAGGTTAATTGGTTTTATATCAGGTGCTTTTCTTCAGAGGTTCACATGTGCCGGTATGCTTCTATCTCTCTATGACAGTCTCATTTTGCGCATCCCATTTGAGATATTTTCTTTGGCGTAAGGATTGAACACCCATCATACAAGCTACAACTCCGTAAAGACCCAGCTCCTGGTCGCACTTTAAGGCTTCGTTCTTCCGGATGGCATTTTGTAAATTCCGGTGATGTAAGGTGACATCTTCTGCACCGCTCTTCTTGTGGGTGTAAAGCTTAGGTCCCTCAATGTTTTCACCAGTGCCGCTGATAACTGCTTCATTTGTGGCCTCCTGCGGCGTAATGGTGAATCCTTCCCTGGTGAACTCCAGGGTGGCTTTGTGCCCTCTGATCACGTGGCGAATGGGAGTATCATTCGCCATAGACGAAACAAGCATGACCGTGGTTTTTTCTGGATAGTCCAGCATGATGTTATGGGTATCGGGTACCTCGGCCAAGCTATCCACAAAGTTCCATTTGCCTCCGCTTGCAGCCACGTAATCAGGGTAGCTTAAGCCCAGCGATTTTATAATTCTGGTTACTCGGTGGATAAACAGGTCTGTTGCAATTCCTCCGGAATAATCCCAGTACCGTACCCATTCCATGTACCTGCGCGGATCCCAGGCGCGTTTGGGTGCGGGACCCAGCCATGCTTCCCAATCTAGATTCACTCCTGGCTTGAGATCTGGATCGGGCTTTTTAGTCCAGAAATCATCGGCATAATTCCTGGAATAGTCGATCTGTGCCATGACCACCTTTCCAAGAGCACCTTCCTGAATCATTTTGTGTGCGGTTTCATATGAATCGTCCGACATGCCCTGTACTCCCACCTGCAATTTCAGTTTGGAAATGGCCATTTTTTCTACAATGTCCTGAGCCTCTTCGATGGTATGTGTCATTGGCTTTTCCACATAGATATTCTTCCCGGCATCGATGGCATCCAGGGTCATCTGATAATGCCAGTGGCCCGGTGTGGCTATGAGCACATAATCGATATCTCTGTCCTCCAGAATGTCCTGATAGTTTTTGCTGGCCTGTGCCTGCGTTAATTGCTTTGCCTGGTCCAACCTTTTGGTATAAATATCACATACTGTAGCAATTTCCACATTGTCACTTTCCTTCATCTCCAGCAGAGCCCTCATGTGTGAATTGGCCATGCCTCCGCAACCAATAACGCCGATCTTGATCCTTTCATTTGATCCGATGATTCGGGCGTAGCTTTTTGCTGACATTCCCATGGTGCTTCCGAAGGTGGCAATTCCGGCTGTTGAAATAGCCAATCGTTTGGCAAACTGTCTTCTGTTCATACTGGTCTTTTTCATATTCTATAGGTTTATTGGTATTTGTTCAGGCTGAATTTAAGAAGCTGTGATCCTTACATCTTCCCAATTCTGACTGCTAACGGATTTCTCCAGGGCTTCAAGGACCCGGACACAATTCAAAATGCTTGCATGTGAGCGGGGTTCCTTTCCGCTTCGGAACATTTCCACCATTTCTATATAACATAAGGCCGGGTCACTCTCATCCACACGCGATTTGAGTTCAATGAGTCCATCCTCTGTCTCCACAAATGTTTCCCAACCACGGGAAATGTTCTTAAAAATCAAGGTGGCAAATAATCCATTTTTGTAAACCAGGTTCGCACTGCCATTCATTCCGTTTCTGGTAAGTCTCACACGTTCGATGTCTTCACCAAACATATACATCAATGGCTGTACAATATGTACCCCATAAAAGAATATTCCTCCATATTTCGAATCCAGCTCAACAGGTCCGGATCTGACTACCTGGTTTATTTCCCCCATGGATTCCACCTGTTTCTTAATATCAAAGCTTGAAGCGCTGTGGGCAATGGTGCTGTAGGAAGTGACAGGTGTTCCATGTTTACGGGCTAGTTCCAGGAACTCTTCCCCCTCTTCAGCCCTGTAACAAAAAGGCTTGTCAACGAAGGTTGGAATTCCCTCTTTAATAAAGGGTGTGGCAGCCTTGAGGTGATATTTTGCATGTCGGTGATCGACAATTAATGCATCGATTTTGCCCAGCATCTCTTCAGGATCTTTCACAATATGAGGGATATTGCCTTTCTCTGCAGCATTCCTGGCAAACTCATCGGTTTCGCCCCAGACATATTTAACTTCCGCTGAAGGAAACTTCTTATCAATGTTGAACATTTTGCCAAAGCCGATTGTATGCGAATTTTCAGCGCCGATGATCCCGATTCGCAAATTTTCTAAGTCATGTTCGGGACTGCTTATCAGTTGCGATGCGAAAGCAGTGGTAGAAGAGGCAGCAAAAGCAGATAGTGCAGCTCCTTTACCCATGGTTTTAATAAATGATCTTCTGGATTTCATGATGCGATTTATCTTTTCCATACTATAGTTTCATTTCCCAGCCTGTTTCATAGCTTCGGGACCAGTACTTACTGGCCTCTTCATCAGCGAGTATATGACCGGTTTCAGGATTAATTTCAAGTGAATGACCTACACGCTGAGCAATGTTGCCGAGTTGTACCAGCAAAGTACTCTTATGTCCGGATTCAATATCAGCGTTGAGTCTGTTGTTTCCATGCCGGATCCCGTCAAAGAAATTATTGATATGAATGGCATCCAGATTATTAAATGGATTCACCAGGTTTCCGGTATCCATCTTTTGCTCTACTTTCACCTCTTTTACGATATTATTTTGAAGATCGAATATGATGTAGTTATTGCCTCCGGGAAATAGCATACTGCCCTTTTCTCCATAGAAGATCACACCGGCTCCACTTCCTTCAATGGATTTTCCGTTACAGCTTCTTCCTTCCCAGGTCATCGAAACCTGCTCCTTAAAATCGATATTGATTACCTGAGTGTCCGGTGTCTCCCAATCGTCCTGATAGCGATACCTTCCGCCATTGGAACTTACTTTTACCGGATAATCCACATCCAGTCCCCAACGCAGCATATCAATCATATGCGTACCATTATTCAGAGCCTCACCTGTTCCCCAATGCCAGAACCAGTGCCAGTTGTAATGAACCAGGTTGTCTTTGTACGTCCTTCTGGGAGCAGGTCCCTGCCAGAGATCCCAATCGAGCCAGTCCGGCACTGCGCTCTCATTACCTGTTCCGATCGACTCCCGGTTATTTGCATACCAACCTTTTCCAAAATAAGCGCGACCAATGACTCCATCTTTTAGTTCCTGCATGCCTTGTATAACATTTGGAAATGATCGGCGTTGATTGCCCAGTTGAACGGCCTTATTGCTGCCTCAATAAGCAAAGCTCCTTCATGGGGATTATGGCTGCTGGGTTTCTCAAGATAGACATGTTTCCCTGCCTGCATGGCTAATAGGGCTGCAGGAGCATGCCAGTGATCGGGTGCGGCGATTACCATCGCATCGATATCCTGGTCTTGTAGTGATTCCCGGAAATCCCGGAACCCATTGGTTTTTATATCCTGGGACGTAAGCAATTCTTTTTGACATGCCTGGATTGCTCTGCTATCCACATCACATATATGGATGACCTCACAGTCTTTCTGCTGAGCAAAATTAGAGGCCAGTGCTTTTCCTCGTGAATTTACCCCCATAACAGAAACGGCTATTCTTTCGTTTGAACCGATGATGCGGCCGTAGCTTTTTGCACTAAATGCGGGTAGTATGCCTGCAAATGAAACTGCTGCTGTAGCTGCTGTTGTTTTCTTAATAAAGCTTCTTCTGGAATTAGGTTCCATAGTCGGGGGATTTTGTTTATAATACAAGTTAAATCATATTCTTTTGAAAAAAAATAAGTCTCCAAAGTATTGCAGATATTATAACTTCAGAAAGAGCAGATCCTTGCTCTCGTTTTCTAATATTTGTATTTTAGAGACGCGAAAATCAATTTTTGGAGAAATGATGAAACGGATTCTACTCCTATGGTTAGTTTGTTTTATGATGATTTCTTGTGCGCCTGAGCGTCCCGGGCCCTTGAACGTGATTGTTTTTTTGGTGGATGATCTTGGATGGAGCGATGTGGGTTGCTATGGAAGCACCTTTTATGAAACACCCAACATCGATGAACTGGCAGGTCAGGGCGTTCGTTTTACCAGTGCCTATGCTGCATGTCATGTCTGCTCTCCTACCAGGGCAAGCCTGATTACCGGGAGGTATCCGGCCACAATCAATCTGACGGACTGGCTCACCGGGCGAATGGACTTTCCGTTCCAGATGCTTAAAAATGTGGAAATTAACCAGCACCTCCCTTATGGGATAAATACCCTGCCACGGGTGTTGAAGGAGAATGGATACAGCACAGCCATTTTCGGAAAATGGCATCTGGGAGAAGATTCAGCTTCCACAGTTCGACAGGGATTTGACCTGCATATTCCGGATTGGGACCGTGGCTGGCCAAAAGATGGATATCACTTTCCCTATGGAATGAAAGGGCTTGAAGAGGGCGAAAAAGGAGAATACCTGACCGATCGTCTGACCGATGAGGCCTTGAAATACCTGGAGATGAACCAGGACAGGCCTTTTTTCCTTTACATGTCACATTTTGCAGTACATGATCCCATTCAGGGTCGAGCAGACCTGGTGGAGAAGTACAGAATGAAACTGGAAAATACTGTTCCTGCCAGCGGACCGGCCTATATCCCGGAGGGGCAGCCCGGAAATGAAAAGCCCCTTCAAGCTACACACAATGGTTTCAGGGTATTTCCCGACCAAAGTGTAAAAATCAAACAACACCAAGATAACATCCAGTTTGCGGCCATGGTGGAGAGCATGGACGAAAGTCTGGGAAGAATACTTGATAAACTGGAAGCACTGGATCTGGATGACAACACCCTTGTCATATTTTACTCAGACAATGGGGGTATGTCTGCGGCCAATTTCTGGGATCCTGGGCGTGTTATTTCACCGGATAAGCTGGATGAAGCTTACTCAACCTCGAATCTGCCACTCCGTGGTGCCAAAGGGTGGTTGTATGAAGGCGGAATCCGCGTTCCCATGATTTTTCGCTGGCCTGGAGGCGGGCTGCAGGGTGCAGAATGTGATGTACCGGTCACAAGTCCGGATTTCTATCCTACTATTCTGGACATATTGGGTATCCCTTACCGATCTGAAGATACAGATGGAATAAGTATGGTCCCCCTGCTAAAAGGGGAGGAGAAGCTTGAACGGGAAGCTATATACTGGCATTTTCCCCATTACAGCAATCACGGAATGCAAAGTCCGGGAGGGGCTGTACGCTCGGGCGATTATAAGTTGCTGGAGTATTACGAGGATGGTATGGTCCAGCTGTTCAATCTGAAAGAAGACATTGGTGAACAGAACGATCTCTCTGACCGGGAGCCGGCAAAAGCAGCCGAGTTAACTGAGATGCTGCATCGGTGGCTGGAATCCTCCGGCGCCATAATGATGGAGCCAAATCCAGATTATAAATAACTATTGCGTAGCCACCTCCCAGTCTTCCGGCCATTCCTCACCCGACTCGATACGGTAAACTATAATATCAGTGTTAAATCCATACATATTCCCAAGTTCCGTACTGCCTGTTACAGTTGTTCCAATTGTTGCTGATGTGAGCGGAGTGCTCGATTTTACTTTAATGAGAAGACGTGGTCCAAATTGCAACTCGGTTTGGGTACGTGCATCTAAGGCATTCATTGATTTAAACGACCGGGTAAACGGTGTTGTGGATTGATTGTTAAAAAGCCATCCGAAGTTGCTATCAGGTTCATCAAGGTGTTTTTGTGCTATCTCCTTAATATCACCAGTTGTTCTCCACATATTATAAGTCACATAAGACTGGATTTCTTTTGCAGCGGTACTAAAAGCTCCAATTGGATTTGGCTGGTTTATCCAGGTGATTTCATATGGATCCCATTCAGCTAACGCCTCGCCAACAGGAATAGTTACAGTCCCTGCCTGCCCGGTCTGCGAATCTTCATAAATATTAATATAGGCCTCAAGCACTTCTGCTCCTTCCGGCAGCTGAGGCATAAAAAACTTAATGTAAAACCGTTGCTCCTTATTCGGATCACCATGACTGCTAATTAAACTGAACATTCCATCATAATTAGCTTCAGGCACTGATGATGATACATGAGCATCTTTTGAGGCAGCCAGCCACATTAAATAGGTATCGGAGTCAGACGACGATGGTAGATTTTCGCAAGCACTTAAGACAAATAATATAAGCAAACTGATTAGAAAGGTTGACTTTTGATGTTTCATTTTGTATTCCTCCATATTTAAGTTGAGAGAATCTGTCATTTAAACACTAGTGCCATACATTTTGTTGGCTATAGATGCTTAAAAGGAGGTTTTACACACTATTATTATTACTCAGGAACGGACCTTGCTCCGTAAGCGCCGACATCCCATGATCCTTCAAGGGGTAAGATATTGCCCTCAAAATCTATTGAATAATGCTGCGACAGATTTTGTCCGGCACCTCTCAAGGGGCTGTCATCAGCCAGGTGATAATCACTTTCTTCACCGGGAACAAAGTGAAGCAGCCCGGGATTCCCATTTCCGGCTGCAGATTCAGGGAAATAGACTGTATCGGGATTAGTTAACTGATAATACCAGTTGTTTTGCGGGCTTACATGGAGTATGCTGTCATCGGAAGGATATGGAAATGGCCCTGCAAGAATGATCAGATTATTTCTAACCATTGGGTTGCCCAGCTGAACTTCCATGGCTGAATTAAAATGCAGCTGGCGTGTTCTGTCAAATGTATTGTTATCAATATAAGAATCGTGTAGCGGTGCCTCTAAGAAACCAATACTTTGGTAATCTGAACTCAGGTTAAATGCCACCCTGAGGTTCCAGACCTCCATGTGTTCAATATCATAATTCCAGCTGATTTCAAGGAAGCCACAATTATTACTGGTACGATTATGATGAATGTAAACATTGTTTTTATGATTCCGCCCATCGTCCATCTCAATCGCACCCCCATCACCCCCCCAGGCATGGCCCTCTGTTACCCAGAAATCTTCGATGGTGTTATACGAAATTTCCTGGTTTCCTATACCAAGCTGAATACCAATGGGCCCCCAATATTTACTCCCCAGCAGGACTTGTTTACCTGTCAGATGATTGTGTGTAATCAGGGTATATTCTCCATGAGATTGAATGGCTTTTGGAACTTCATCAAAAACGCAATTTCTAATTATGCAATGGTCAGCACCAAGCAGGATTCGCAAAGCTCCTGCTGACCAGACGGTTAAAAAGCCACCCTTTGGAGGGGGAGGAACATCATGAAAATATAATCCATCGGCTACCAGATAATCACCATTGAACCTGATAGCGTTTCCGGTATTATCTGACCAGCTCGGATTAGAAAACTTCGGTAGTTCTCCCGTGCCATAATTTGTAAAGACAATGGGACTGCCCTCTGAACCTGAAGCATCTATCTGAATGCCCCCTTCCCAGGCTGATCCTCTCTTAAAGTAGACCGCATCACCAGGTTGCAGATCTAAAGTCTCTACCTTGCTGTGAGATTTCCATGCTGCGTTTTCTGAAATCCCGTTGTTGCTGTCTTTCCCATTTTGAGAATCAAAATAATATGAATTTTGTGCCAGTATGAAGTTCGTACTTACAATACAAATTATAATGAGTGACGATAAGGTATAAGGTTTTCTCCTCATTGAATTTTATTTAAGAAATCATTTTCAATAACCCTTGTTGTGCTATCAAGAGCTACGATTCTTTACGATCTCTGCCTGAAGATACAGATATTTACAGAAAGCCTATGAACAAAGGGACTCTGGAAGGGATCATTCTATTGTTTCTCGATTTATTTTTTGTATTATGTACTAACAATACCTGAATCAGAATAACAGAGCTTATGATTGAGCAGAAAGATTTTACTATCCGGAATCTGGGTGAATGCACCATTGATTCACCCATGAAAGGGATCAAGTTTACTGAAGACGATAAGTATATTCTCTTTCATCGTGAGTTCAATGACATACAGTCTTACCTGGAAAAAGGAATCAGTCCTCCCAGTTTTGAAGCAGCCGGTCCCAGGGAGAAGTTGTTCTTTGATCCCGAAGATCTCACCTGTGGAATTGTAACCTGTGGGGGGCTTTGCCCCGGAATTAATGATGTAATCCGTTCCATTGTAATAAGTCTTCATTACCACTACGGGGTGAGGAATATCTATGGCTTCCCCTATGGATATCAGGGATTGATTCCTGAATACGGACATAGCCCTGTTCAGCTGACCCCAGAGATGGTTAACCTCATCAGTGAAAGGGGAGGTACCATGCTGGCCTCATCTCGCGGAAACCAGGATACATCCCTGATGGTAGATACCCTGGAAAGGATGAAGATTGGAATTCTATTTTGTATCGGGGGTGACGGAACGCAACGGGGAGCCCTGGCAATAAGTGAAGAAGCCAGGAAAAGGAAGCTTAAACTTAGTGTGATTGGTATTCCAAAGACCATCGACAACGACATCTCCTTCGTTCAGAAAACCTTTGGTTTCGAAACTGCTGTTTCAGAGGCAAAGCGGGCCACTTCTGCTGCCAATGTAGAGGCTACCGGTGCTCCCAATGGCATTGGCCTTGTGAAGCTCATGGGACGCGACTCAGGATTTATTGCAGCTTATTCGGTGCTTGTGGACAACCAGGTAAATTTCTGTCTGATTCCGGAGGTTCCATTTTCAATGGAGGTATTTCTTGCAGCACTGAAGGAGAGGATAGAACGTAGAAAGCATGCTGTGATTGTTGTGGCAGAGGGTGCCGGACAGGACCTGCTTGCATCAACCGGTGAACATGATGCATCGGGCAATGTAAAGTTCTTTGATATTGGCACTTATCTGCGAGATGCCATTAAGGAGCATTTTAAAAGCATCGGCTTGGAGGTTAATCTCAAATACATAGATCCAAGTTATAGCATCCGTAGTCAGCCGGCGAATGCCCATGATTCGGCTTTTTGTTTGCTGATGGGTCACAATGCAGTTCATGCCGGAATGGCTGGTCGTACAGGGATGATTGTGGGTTTTTGGAACAATCTGTTTACCCATTTACCCATTTCGCTGGCTGTTTCTGAGCGAAAAAAGATCGATCCGCAGGGCTGGCTATGGAACAGCGTCCTTGCCTCGACCGGGCAGTCGCCAAACATGACTTAATGTTAAGCGGACAAGGGCGATCACAAGGACTGGAATATACACTATCGCCTCACAATCTTCTTAACAAGCACCTGAGTGCTGGTGCGAAGGGAAAGCAGGTAGATGCCACCGGAGGCTGTATGACTTTTGTTTGACATGCTATTCCATATAATTTCCACTGTTTCTTTGCCCGATGCTTCGCGGTTCAATTGGTACAGGAGTTTCCCGGTAATGTCCCGGATCTCAATGGTGATATCGTCCGGCCGGGGAAGCGCATAGCTGATCAGCAATTGCTCGCTAAAGGGATTTGGGCTGACCGATAACTCTACGCCCGGCTGGCTCTGGTAATTATCGTTTAGGCCCGTTGTTACCTTATTCCCCTGCCCGGATAGGTGTATGTTCTGAGCGGGGTGCAGCGGATCTGAGCTTTCTATGGTCAGTGATTCGTCATATAAACTGTCGTTCTCTGGCGAGAAAACGACCCACAGTCGCAGGCTGTCTCCTCCATCGAGTTGAAGGGGTAATACCTGCGGAGGCTGGAGGGTAAAA
>RCNF010002245.1_pt1 | contig 10346 bp, 6 predicted proteins | sample 2041311 | NCBI WGS metagenome assembly RCNF01 (sample SAMN09708228, study PRJNA481090) | Marine sediment metagenome, whole genome shotgun sequencing project. | biome: marine sediment; feature: ocean; material: sediment; isolation source: Sewage treatment plant 2 marine sediment (STP2) ... | reverse complement strand
AGCATGGTTGTTTACAAGGCCACCGCCGACGGTGACACCATCGGGTGGGTCTTCACTGCCAAGGGGTCCGGGTTCAGCGGCTACGTTGAAATAATCGTAGCCGTCGACGCGAGCTTCGAAACGATAGCCGGCTTCGACATCTTGGCTAGCACCGAGACGCCCGGTATCGGCGATGCCATCAGCGATATTCGTCAAGGCAAGCTGGCCGGCGTCATTAGTCTAGGGCGTTTGGTTCGGCACACCTTCAACTCCTACCATGAGCCGAAAATTCACTCACGCCATCTCTTGAATACAATTTTTTCAGATACGGCTCAGCACCTCATGCAAAAAGAGACAATCTCTGCTCTGCCCTCGGAGGATCTGGAGGAGGTGCTTCAGCGCATGATCAACAGCAATGCCAAGGAGGTTGCTGTTCTGGACCAGGACAACCGACTCGTGGCGGATCTGACGATGGTGGACATTCTCAGACATTATCAGCATTTAGCTGGATAGCCATAAGGGAGCCCAGATAACTTCCGATAAAAAATACGGTCAGGAGCAATAAGGAATATTTTATATTGATATGTCCTGCCTTGTAATAATTAATGAATGCAAGGAGACCGATAGGAGCGAGCATCATCCCCAGGCTGACGCCTTGCGCCTGGTGCTGTGTAAGCCCAAGAAAGAAGATTAGTCCAGGTACAATGATAATCCCTCCACCAACCCCCAGGCTACCACTAATAAATCCGGCAAGTACACCTATGGCGATGAGGATCAGGATTTCATTTATGTTCATGGGTCCGGAATTAAGGTGGTTAAAAGTCCAGGTTCATTGAGAAATAGAAAATACGTGGCAGGATAATATTATTCTCTATCCCCCAGGCCCAGTCTAACCTTAACCAATAACCCAGCAACTGGGAGCGGACACCAACACCATAACCTGCCACTATGGGTTGCCGGTTTGAATCAATGGTAATGGTCAGGGGACCGCTTTCTATGACCTCATTGTCATAAGCATTCTCGCCGGACCAGGGATGGTTGCCATTCCAGGCGGTCCCGATGTCGCCGAAACCTACGATCATGAAATTATTCAGGAAATTATTGCTGATGGGATGGTTGGCAAAATACCGGACCACCGGCCAGCGTAGTTCTGTATTGAAAACAGCAAATTTATCCCCATTGCGAATGTTCTGGGTGAATCCCCGCATATTAGTAGCAAGGGTCTGGTAAGAATAATTCTTGCTGTAATCAATCGGAATACTCTGGTCAAACTGCTGTACCTTGGAGGAGAAGTTAATCCAGTTATCCACACTTCCCATATAGTATACGATACGGCTTTTGCCGAATGAGGAAGCGGTGGCGAAACGATTTGCCCAGATCAGGGTCCGGTGTATCTTCACATAATGCCTGGCATCCAGTCCAACGCTATAAAGATCCCACATCTGGTCATTAAACTGCTGATAACCTTCGACAAAAAACTTCAACCGTGTTCCATGGTGCAGGTTTTGTCCCAGGTACCTGGTATTGTCAAAAATATAGGCCAGGTTAAGTCCTCCCCAAAAGTTCTGGATATTGCCCTCATTCAGGTTTTTCAGGTCAGTGGCAAGGAATACATAATTGTCATGCCTTCCGTTGATAGTCCCTTCAAAAGCAGAAACCTGGTTGAAAGGCCAGCGCAATTTGAACATCAGGTTGTGTGAAAAGGATTTGAAATAGGAATCCTGCATCCTGTTCTTGAAAACCTGCCGGTGAAATATCAGCTGTTTGTTAAGCCTTCGTTTGAGATTCTCAAAACTGAGCAAGTATTCATTGCTGTCAAAATCGGCAGCAAGCCTTACTCCGGCAGTAATTTTATAATCTTCAAAAAGATCATTTGTACCAAGCTTGAACATCAGGTTGAATCCCGGATTATAATAGACAGCACCCCCTGTAAAGGTCTGGTAGGATGCGTTCAGAAAACTGAAATCTATCTGGCTGGCAATATAATTTGTATAGAATGCGGTTTCATAGATTCTAGGCGGAGGTCGTACAAATGCATTTGTATCCAGCACCAGGTTCAGGTTATCTTCGGCGAACTTTTCATTATAATAATTGAGCTTTTCCAGCTCAAAGACATAATTGTTGATATCGATGACCTGCCTGTCCAGGTCAATAGTATCAGCAGACTCGGTAATAATCTTGTTGTTCTCAATTTCCTGGATGGCAATCACTTCCTTTTGAACCCTCTTCAGGCTGTCAATCTTTCTCAGCTTGGCAGTATGTGAATTCCTGAAAGGGGTATTGGAAAATTCCCCTCCGAAGGCGTCCGGCATGGGGTCCAGTTCAGCTTTGTACATATAATACCGGTTATCATGGAATATGACCTCAGCATATTCCCCTGTTTCGGGATTCACATCATGTTCAAGGATATTCCGGTTGTAATTGGAAACAGGATGGGACTTCGAATAATACCTGTAATGTGTGGTTGTATCAATAAGGCTAATCGTACTGTCATAATCTGCCACATACCTGTTTATCAGCCCATTCGCGTCACTCAAGTAGGTGAATTTATTGTTGCCGATAGCAAAAGGTTGTACATCATTGACTAAATGGTGCTCCGATACCTTACTAATCCTTTTCTGCCGGGAAGCATAATCTATTACATATAGATTATGGGCAAGATACCGGCTGTTTAAGGCTTCTCCTTCATCTACATATTCAATCGTATCCTGGGGGCGGTTTGAGCTGAATACAATCTCTTTGGAATTGTTTATGAACCTGGGATTGAAATCATCATAAATATCGTTTGTCAACCTTTCATTGGTCCCGGCTGCAATGGTGTGGACATAAATATCTGTTTGTCCGCGGTTTATCCCCGAAAGCACAATTTTAAATCCGTCATCAGAATAATCAAAATCCAGGACTTTCTCGAAGAACACCAGGTTCCTGTCTGTAAGATCCTTGTCATCAAGCATATAATAGTAAAGGCGTAACCCCCCTTTTTCCTCGGTGATAAAAGACAGGATCCTGCTGGTAGGATGCCAGGCCATTATGGGATAGGTATAATCCGGGATCTGGTCAAGCCGGTGTTCCCGTTTCAGCAGACGCTTGGTTTTACCGGTACGTAAATCATGTAGAAAGACCCGGTATTGTCCGAGTTCATTGGTTGTAAAGGCAATATAATTGCCATCCGGACTCATCTTAATCTCATTATAAACCCTCTTCTTTTTAGGTTTTTTCAGGATCGGACCAGTTGCTGGCATCTCTCTTTCTGTCCTGCTTTCATCATATTGGTCAAGGTAATAGGCCATCCAGTCATAAGACAGTTCCTTTATTTTAAAGCCGAGAACATAAAGAAAACCACTGTTCGCATTCTTATTGATCCGGGTTAGGTAGATGATATTCGGAATGACAGATTCCCCGTAGGTCTCTGCAACATATTTCCAAAATGAATGCCCGGCATGCATGGCATCATCTCCGGTAAGCCAGTTGAACCTTTCAAATTCACCGGTCATGATACCGTCCTTCACCCTGTTCTCAATCTCAAAATCCCAGTCCCGCGACAAGTACGAAATTAACCCTTTTGTATACCAGTCCGGAAGGTTGATCAGGGTTGAATTTGTCAGGTTTTCCCGGAACTCATTGCCGTACAGCATTTCGTTTATGACAATCTCCCCGATCGCAGCCGTGATTTGCTGCTCAAATTCCTTATGGTCCCCGTTAAAATAGACAAAGACCTTGTTCCGGATCACCTTGGTAATGCCCCCAGTATTGGTTTCCTCCCTGCCAGAGACCAATCCTATGTTGCTCTGCCTGAAATCAGTAAGCTTGTTGTAAACAATGAATATCAACCGCTTTTCAAGGGTATAGTCAAAAAAATCCTCAGCATGTTTGATCTCTTCTGTCAGGAAATCTGATGTGTAGTTGGCTATGGCTTTCCCGGATTGGTTGAAATAGGCATCAAACTTCTCGTAACGGTAAAAATACCAGTAGAAATCATTGTACTGGACCCTGTTCTTGCCAAAGGTCATCTGGGTGCCATAATAGAACTGGCCCGATAATTGTGTAACGAGCAGCAGTAAAAAGATGACCAGGACACTATATTTTTTAACAATGCTGTTCATACTTACTTATGTTCTATTCTCTACCAGTACGCAGCAAAGTTAAGGATATTTTGATCATTATTAACAAGCAACCTTTGCAATTGAATTATAGTCGTACATGTATATATAAACAGATATTTACTACTTTTGTTATGCTGAATATAACCTTAATTCAGCATAATCGTAAGGATGATTAAAACCATTAATCGAGATGCATAAAAAGATAATAATTCTGACTTTGATTTTTTTGTTACCCTTCCTGTTTGTGAATGCACAAACCAAGGATGCAAATATATCCTTTGATACAGAGGTACATGATTTTGGAAAGATCGAAGAAGCTGCTGGTACCGTCAGCGTAAAATTCGGGTTTACCAATACTGGCAGCATGCCACTCATGATCAAACAGGTTCATGCAAGTTGTGGGTGTACTTCCCCGAGTTGGTCCAAAGAGCCTGTTCTGCCTGGTAAGAAGGGTTTTATAAGTGCTACGTACAATCCCAAGAACCGGCCGGGACCTTTCAGTAAAACCGTTACGGTAGTTTCCAATGCTTCTGCACAGAATAAAGTGCTTACCATCAGGGGGGATGTGAACCCCAAACCAAAGACACTTGAAGATGACTTCCGGTTCAGCATGGACAAGATCAGGCTGAAAACCAATCATATGAGTTTTTCTCGTGTGGTCAAGGACAAGACAGGATCACAGACCGTGGAGATGGTGAACACTTCTGATAAGCCGGTCAAGGTTACTTTCAACAGGGTTCCTGCACACCTTTCCCTGACTGCCAGTCCAGCTGTGCTGGATCCCGGACAGAAAGGGGTCATTAAAGGTGTTTATGATGCCAAGTTAAAAAATGACTGGGGATTTCTGGTTGACCGGGTTGATGTAATGCTTGATGGAGAGTACAAGTCATCAAATCGCCTGACTGTCAGTGCCACCATTGAAGAGGATTTTGCCAGTCTGACGGCTGAACAAAAGGCCAGTGCGCCGAAAATAGTGTTTAGTGAGAATACTTTTGAATTCAAGGAAATCAAGCAGGGAGATAAGGTCGAACATATATTCACCATTACCAATAATGGGAAATCTGAACTGATCATCCGCAAGGTGCATGCCAGCTGCGGATGTACTGCTGTCAGTCCCAAAGACAGGGTGGTCGCTGCAGGTGGTAGTACTACCATGAAGGTGATCTTCAACTCTGCGGGTAAGGTTGGTAAACAGAATAAGACCATAACCGTTATTTCAAATGATCCTGCGCATTCAAGAAGTATTTTGTGGGTAAAAGGCACAGTAACACAATCCTGAGGACCCCCGGGCTGTTATTGACAGCCCTTTTCTATTGAAATACACATTCATTAATCTATATATATTAATACATTAAAAATGATTTTACAAACCAACCTGAAGCATGTTGAGACAGCTGAACAATATGAAACCTTGCTTCGTGAGCATGAAAATGCAATGATTTGTTGTGGTCGCATGGGCCCCATGTGCATACCTGTTTACCAGGCTATGATTGAACTCGAATCAAGCCATCCCCGGGTCGCTTTCCGGGACTTTGCCTTTGATACTCCGGATGTTCAGGTTATCAGGGGACTTCCGGAATGCAGGGGTTTCATGGGACTACCCTTCACGGTTTACTATAAAGACGGGAAAGTGGTTGAGGCTACCTCGGGCATAAAGTCCAAAGAACAGGTCGCGGAGATACTGGAGAGGCTGTTCAGCTGACCGGACAATGTAATTGCTGGTTCTTTTTTGTTAATTTCACTTCATTAAGTGATTAGGCAATATGGCTGACGGGAAGAAGCAGCATAAAACCCTGAAGGTTAAAAGCGGAATTGAACCACCGGGGCCCATCAATCCGGAAGCGGTCAATAAGATCCGGAAGCATCGTAAGCAACTGCTTGATGCAGGAGAGTATGTAGAAGGTATCATCAAAGGTGACCGTTCCCTGCTCAGCCAGGCCATTACCATTATCGAAAGTGCTTTACCGGAACACCAGGAGCTTGCCCGGGATATCATAAAAAGTAGCCTGCCCCTTGCCGGAAAGTCTGTAAGGATTGGCATTACTGGTGTCCCCGGGGTTGGGAAGAGTACTTTCATTGAATCTCTTGGTACGCAAATAACCAATTCAGGTAAAAAGTTGGCAGTGCTGGCCATCGATCCTTCCAGTGAACGCTCGGGAGGGAGTATCATGGGAGATAAAACCAGGATGGAAGATCTTTCCGCCGATAAGAATGCCTTCATCCGTCCTTCACCGGCAGGGGGATCCCTTGGAGGGGTTGCCAGGAAAACCCGTGAAACCATCATCCTGTGTGAAGCTGGAGGGTATGATGTTATTTTTATTGAAACCGTCGGGGTTGGCCAATCCGAAACCACCGTACATTCCATGGTTGATTTCTTCCTCCTACTCATGCTTGCCGGTGCTGGAGATGAACTTCAGGGGATCAAAAGGGGCATCATGGAGATGGCAAACCTTATAGCCATTACAAAGGCTGACGGAACAAATAAGGAAAAAGCGGAACGGGCAGGCAGGGAATATAAGAATGCACTGCATCTGTTCCCTCCATCCGAATCCGGCTGGACCCCCAGGGTATTAACCTGCTCTTCCCTGGATCAGACAGGAATAGGAGATATCTGGAAATCGGTTGAGGAGTATGTCAGCTTTACCATGGAGAATGGCTATTTCGGTCAGCAACGAAACCGGCAGTCCAAATACTGGATGTATGAATTCATCCATGAATCACTGCAGTCACATTTCTATGCAGATCCCCGGATAGGAAAGCAACTGGAGCTGCTCGAAAAAAAGGTGATGGAAGGCAGTGTAAGCTCCTTTCATGCAGCAATGGAGATCCTCAAGGAATACCTCCCAGACTAAGAAGAATGCTTCTTTAAATTCTTTCTATTTAGTCGCAATTTAAATTGCCCCTTTCTAAAAAAAAGGATTTTTACTTATGTTTGCTCCACCAATCAATAAACGGAAATACCATGAAAAAAATAGTATATATCATAGCTGTGTTTTTTATCCTGTCAGCCTGTACTTCAAAACCTGGCTTTCAATTAAGTGGTTCTATCGATGGACTTATCAGCGGGGATATTATACTGCTGGAACAAAGAATTGATAAGGAATATGTAAAGATCGATTCTGTAATAAGCCCTGATGGTACATTTGAATTTGCAGGTATTGTTGAGATACCTGATGTTTATTACGTCAGTGTGCCAGGCAAACGCGGCAGGGCAATGATCTTCCTGGAAAATAGCCAGATCGGTTTCACGGCACATGCTGATACGCTATGGGAGCCTGCTATTAATGGTTCAGCAGTGCATGATGAGTATAATTCCTTCCAGGAATCACTCAATGGGATCTATGCTAAGGCAAGGGAACTTTATACCAGCTACCGTGAGGCGGATAAGGCCGGTGATGAAGAGACAGCAAAAACAATCGAAGTGAAGATTAATGCTGTTTATGATGAGGTTGAGGAGTACCAGCTGGCATACCTTGATGAGCATCCAGCTTCCTACATTGCCCCTTACGTTGTTCAAAATCTCCATTATGGGAAAGAAGCAGATGAGATCGAGGACATGCTGGCAAAACTGGATCCGTCACTGCAGGAATCCAGCCTGCTTGGAAGCATTTCCCGCAGGGTTGAGATACTGAAGACGGTAGCCATCGGGATGCCGGCACCGGAGTTTACCCAAAATGATCCACTAGGAAACCCGGTGAGTCTTGCGTCTTTCAAAGGTAAATATCTCTTGATCGATTTCTGGGCTGCCTGGTGTGGACCATGCCGTGGGGAAAATCCCAACGTGGTCAAAGCCTATAATAAATACAATGATAAAGGATTTGAAATTCTGGGAGTATCACTTGATGATGCAAGGGAGAACTGGCTGAAGGCAGTACAGGATGACGGACTGACCTGGACCCAGGTGTCGGATTTGAAGGGCTGGTCGAATGAGGTTGCAGCCCAGTATGCTATAAGCTCCATCCCCAGTAACCTTCTCCTTGACCAGGAAGGTGTGATCATAAAGAAAAATCTCAGGGGAGATGATCTGCTCTCAGTGCTGGAAGCATTGATGCCATAATAGGGTCTCTCTTTTCCGGTTCACACCCTTACTCCTATTACCAGAATATCATCTACCTGGCTGGTATCTGCCATCCATTGCTCCAATGTCTCAACCATGATCTTCTTCTGTTCTTTCATGGCTTTGGAGTGTATCTTCAGCAGCATCTTCTTGAAATTTCTAATCATGAATTTTTTCCCGCTGGGACCGCCAAACTGGTCGGAGTAGCCGTCAGAAAATAAATAGATCAGGTCTCCCTTCTGCAGGTCTATCTCATGCCTGGTAAATGAATCTTCTACCCAGCTGTAGATGCCGATGGGCATTTTGTCAGCCTTTTTTTCGTGGAGTTCACCATCACGGATCAGCCAGAGCGAATTATTGGCTCCTGAAAATTCCATCTTCATGGACTCCTTGTCGACAATGTATAAAGCAAGGTCCATGCCGTCCTGGCTTTCCCCAACCCGGCCCGTCTGATGCAGCGACTTGATCACATGGGCCCTGAGTTCTTCAAGGATTTCATTGCTGTGAGGAAGGTCCCTATGCTTGCTGATGATCTCATTCAGGAAGGAAATGCCGAGCATACTCATAAATGCACCCGGCACACCGTGTCCTGTGCAGTCCGCTACCACGCAAATGACTTTTCCGTCTTTTTCTGTGATGTAATAAAAATCACCACTTACAATGTCCCGTGGTTTAAATAGAATAAATCGCTCCGGGAGGAGGCTGTCAAGATAATCACCGAGCGGAAGCATGGCATTCTGTATCCGGCTGGCATACTGTATGCTGTCTGTGATCTCCTTTTTTTGTTCTGTGATCAGTTTATTTTTTTGTGCCAGTTCACTATTGGCTTTTTTCTTCAGGTTGTTTGCACGGATCAACTGGACCACCATGATGAGAAAGATCACTATGGCGATGATGGTTATCGTTAGAATGATCCTTGTCCACCGCAGCCTGGTATCTGCCAGTTCCGACTCTGCCATCAGGAGTGCATTTTCCTTTTCTGTGGCTTCAGTCTCATACTTCACCTGCATTTCTGTGATTTGATCCATTCTTTCCTTCCTGGTCAAAGTATCCTTGATGGCGGCATGGAGTTTGAAAAAATTCAGTGCATCCCTGTACCTTCCCTGTTTATTGTTTAGATCTGACAAAACCTCATAAACTCCCATCAGGGTTTCCTTGGTATCCAGTTCCAGGGCAAGTTCCAGTGACCTGTTAAGGTATTCCGATGCCCTGCCATAATTTTCAAACAGGAGGTAAACCTGTCCCAGGCTAAGGTAAATGCTTGATTCAACAGCCCTATCATTCAACTCCTGGGCGATGGCCAGGGCGCGGCTCAGGTAAGGTAAAGCCATTTCAGGCATGGCGGCGGTTACATAGATGATGCCTATATTATGCAGGGAACCCTTTATTCCCTCTTTGTAATCTTCTTCTTCCCAAACCTCCAGGGCCTGCTCGTAATAATCCAGTGCTTCCTTGAACAGGTCCAGGTATTTATCTGATGGCTCAGTCTTGATGGAATCCATATAAAAATCCCCGAACATGGTAATAAGTGAGTCTCCGGCCATCTTATTATATACCGTTCCGATATTGTGCAGGCTTCTGCCTATTTCCTCCTGGTTTTGCCTCCTGCGGTTCATGTTGAGCAACGCGAGATGGGCCTCAAGCGCCTTATCAAATTGTTCCTGGCTGAAATAGATCAGTGCCATGCCATTCAGGACGGCAATCATGCCGGCTTCATGATTGATCTTTTCAAAAATGGACAGGGCCTGCTGATAATGCCCCAGGGCAATATCGTACCTGGCCAGCTGGTAATTGGCATTGGCCAGGCGGAGCAGGTTGCTTGACTCACTTTCCTCATCGCCCAGCTCATTAAAAAGCCCAATGGATCTCTCATAGTACCTCACGGCCTGTAGGAATTCTCCCTGATAGTACATGACCATCCCTTGCGAAGCATTGATCTCTGCCATCATTTTCCCTGATCCAGATGCTTCCGCCATAGCATATGCTGTATCATAATAGGCCATGGCACCCTCGTATTCCCTGAACCGCCGGTTTAATTCACCCAGCGAATAAAGCGCATCTGTCTCCATAAGGTCATTCTTATTCTCCGCAGCCATGTTTCTTGTACGGTTCAGGTATTCGGCGGCCATTTCCGGGTCCCGCAGCCAGGAGTATGTCTTACCTATCCAGAACAGGGAAGTAATGATGCCATCCTCATCACCGGATTC
>RCNF010002243.1_pt1 | contig 10346 bp, 10 predicted proteins | sample 2041311 | NCBI WGS metagenome assembly RCNF01 (sample SAMN09708228, study PRJNA481090) | Marine sediment metagenome, whole genome shotgun sequencing project. | biome: marine sediment; feature: ocean; material: sediment; isolation source: Sewage treatment plant 2 marine sediment (STP2) ... | reverse complement strand
GGCTGCGGGTGATCATGGCCTCCGCGCGGGTATCGGCCTCCGTGACCAGATCATGCGCGTTTGATTTAGTGCGGATGTCGCCGTCTGACAGGTGGCGGAAGCGTGGCATGATCTCGGCCTTTGCGGCGCGGCGCACGATGTTGATAATCTGCGTGCGTTGGGCGGGCGTGATCGCGGGTGCCAGCGTGGCAGGCAGGTTTTGATTCTCGGTGGACTCGGTTTTGGTGTCGGACATGTGAGCGCTCCTTGTTGGGTGCATTCTATGCTGTGGGAAGTGGGAGGCAAAGGGGGGAACTGATCAGGGTTCCTCCCTTGGCAGCTATTCGCGGGCGCGCAGAACGCGGGCAGGGCGGGCCTGTAGCGCGCGGCGGGCAAAGCCGAGGCCAGCGAGTACCGTGGCTGTGATGCCACCTGCAATGATGAGCAGGGCGGAAGGCCAGATGATGATGTAGTCGGTCTCCATCACAAAGGTGCTCACGGCCCAACCACCCAGTGCACCGACAACCAGTGCGATCGCACCAGCGGCCAAACCCAGCAGAGCGGCGCGCAGGATAAAGCTTGCAGCGATCATGCGGCGTGAAGCGCCCATGGTCTTGAGCATTGCGGCCTCGTAAGTGCGTGCATCGGCGCCTGCGGCCGCTGCACCGATCAGGACGAGGAAGCCGGTGAGCAGCGTCGCCGCAGCACCGTATGACGTGGCCGCAGCGAGGCCAGCAAGCACGCCAGCCACACGGTCAATCGCGTCCTTCACGCGGATGGCAGTGATGTTGGGGTACTGGCTGGCGAGATCGCGGAGAATTTGGGTCTCTGCTTCCGGTTCGGCATAGACAGTCGAGATGAAGGTGTGGGGTGCGCCAGCAAGCGCGCTTGGGTTCATAGTGAGGATAAATCCGATGCCCGCAGTGGAGAAATCGACCTCCTGAAAACTGGTAATCGTCCCGGTGATATCGCGACCAAGGACATTAATGGTAATGGTGTCGCCTATGCTCAGACCCATTTCTTCTGCTTCTTCTGCGGCAAAGCTGATTTGGGGTGGGCCAGTGTAATCTGCGGCCCACCATTCGCCTTGGGTGATGATCGCGTCAGGGTCGGGCTGGGCGGCATAGGTCAGGCCGCGGTCCCCCGACACGACCCAATGATCGCCTGCGACTTCGATTGCGGGGCGGTCGTTAATCTTGGTCACCACGCCGCGCATCATCGGTGCGCTATCGATGCGGCTCACTGCGGGATCGTCCTCAAGGCGTTTGGTGTAGCCGTCAATCTGATCTTTTTGGATATCCACAAAGAAATAGCTGGGGGCGATGTCCGGGAGGTTTCCTGCGATGGCTTGGCGCAGGTTGCCATCAATCTGGCCTACGGCAGCGAGGACCGACAGGCCGAGGCCGAGCGACAGAACAACCGCGCCCGCCCCTTCGCCCGTGCCGCCGATGGCTGCCATGGCCCAGCGGATCCGGGGGCGTCCGCGCAAGCGGTGGCTGAGTGTGCGGGCCGCGATGCGGATGAGGAAGGCAGCGAGGGCGAGTATGGCAAGCGCGCCTGCGATGCCGCCAAGGGTCCAGAGGGTGAGAAACCAGCTGCCATTGAACCAGCCCGCCATGCCGACAAGGGCCGCGATGGCGGTGGCGGTGGCAAGGATGAACGGCAGCGAGGGTAAGCGGCTCGCCCCGTCCCATGCGTCGCGAAACAGGGTCGCGGCGCGCACGCGGTCCGTGCGGGCCAGCGGCCAGAGCGTGAAGATAAAGGCGGTGAGAATGCCGTAAAGCCCAGCTTCAATTAGTGGTGCCGGGAAAATGGTGAAGGCGGTTGGGATCGGGAGGCGTGCCTCGAGGATCGGGGCGACTGCGATGGGAAGAAGCGCCCCGAGGATTACGCCAATGGTGACGCCGAGTAGGGAGAGGATGCCGATCTGTATAAAATAGGTCTGGAAGATGGTGGCGCGGTCAGCGCCGAGTGCGCGGAGTGTCGCGATTACTTCTGTCTTGCGGGAAAGGTAGCTGCGCACGGCCGCAGAGACGCCCACACCTCCGACGGCGAGGCCCGAGAGACCCACGAGGATGAGAAATGCGCTCAGCCGCTCGACAAATTGGGCCACCCCGGGGGCGCCGTTGCGGGCATCGCGCCAGCGCAGGCCACTGCCCGCGAATTGCTCTTTGGCTTCAAGTTCAAGCGCATCTATTTCGGAGCCTTCTGGCAGGGTCAGGCGGTATTTGGAGTTGAACAGAGAACCGGAGGAGAGCAGTCCGGAGCCTTCCAAGCTGTCGCGCAAAACGAGTGTGCGGGGGCCGAGGGCAAAACCGCCAGCGGCGTTGTCTGGCTCTCGCGTGATCTCCGCGCGCAGGGTGTAGGATTGCGTACCGAGGGCAAAGACGTCGCCAGTCTGAAGGCCGAGGCGGTCGATGAGGGCGCGCTCCATGACGGCACCAGGGATGTTGTTTTGTACCGCCAACGCATCGGCCAGTGGCATCTCAGGGGAGAGAATAACCGAGCCGATTAGGGGATAAAGATCATCCACGGCTTTAACTTGGGTTAGGGCGCGGTCCTCGCCCACCACTGCCATGGAGCGGAAATCTGCAATCTCGGAGACGGCGGTGGCCTGTGACTGCATCCATGCGCGCTCAGCTTGCGTGGCAAAGCGGTAGGTCAGCTCAAGCTCGGCATCGCCGCCAAGGATAGAGGCCCCCTCGCGTTCAAGACCCGCTTCGATTGCGGCGCGCACGGAGCCTACAGCAGCGATGGCAGCCACGCCGAGGGCGAGACAGGCGAGGAACAGGCGGAACCCGCGCAGACCGCCGCGCAGTTCGCGGCGGGCGAATTTGGTGGCGAGGGCAAGGCTCATGCGATGCGGCTGCTTTTTTGTGCGTCTTCAATACGACCATCGCGCAGGGTGATCACGCGGTCACAGCGCTCAGCGAGTGCGTTCGAGTGGGTGACCAGCACCAGCGTCGAGCCGAACTGGTCGCGCAGATTGAAGAGCAGGTCCATGATCGCCTCGCCATTGGCGCTGTCCAGATTGCCTGTCGGCTCATCTGCGAGCAGGATCGCGGGGCGGGGGGCAGTGGCGCGGGCAAGGGCCACGCGCTGTTGCTCGCCCCCAGACATCTGCGCGGGGTAGTGGCCTGCACGGGGGGCGAGGCCTACGACCTCAAGCGCCTCAGCCGCGCGGTCGAACGCGTCAGCATGGCCGGCAAGTTCAAGCGGCGTAGCGACATTCTCGAGCGCGGTCATGGTTGGGATGAGGTGGAAGGACTGGAACACGATGCCCATACGGTCACGCCTGAACCGCGCAAGTGCATCCTCGTCCATAGCAGTGAGGTCCTCGCCCATAGCATGCACAGAACCGCCTGTGGCCTGCTCAAGCCCGCCCATGACCATCAACAGTGACGATTTGCCCGAACCTGAGGGGCCGATGAGGCCGATGCTTTCGCCCGCAGTGATCTCAAGCGAGATGCCATGAAGAATATCGACAGGTCCTGCATTGCCATTTAGGCGCAGGGCTGCATCTTTAAGAGAGAATATTGGATTGCTCATGGGGGCCCCTTCGGTGGCGTCCCTACGGGATATGGAGGGAATGTTGCGATGCGCAAGGCTTTGACAGGGATTCTTATGGTTTGGGCCAGTTTTGTCCAAGCGGATGAGGTGGTAATCGCGGCGCTGGGCGATAGCCTGACACAAGGGTACGGGCTGATGCAGGCGGACGGTTTTGTGCCGCAGTTGGGCGCATGGCTGGAGGGGCAGGGCGCTGATGTGCGGCTTATAAATGCGGGGGTGTCTGGCGATACCACGGCAGGTGGCTTGTCGCGCGTGGATTGGACGCTGACGCCCGACGTGCACGCGATGATTATAGCGCTGGGGGGGAATGACCTGCTGCGCGGCCTCAGCCCCGAGCAGGCGCGTAGCAATATCGAGGGTATTTTAAAGGCAGCGAAGGCTGCGGATGTCGAAGTCCTGCTCATCGGAATGGAAGCGCCCAGGAATTTTGGAGCTGATTATAAAACGCAATTCGATGCGATCTATCCCGATCTGGCGGGCGAATATGGCTCTGGCTATCTTGAGAATTTCTTTGCCGGATTGGTGGGGGAGGGTGAAACGGCTGATCCCTCAGGGCTGCGCGAATGGTTTCAGGCAGACGGTATTCACCCTAATCCTGAAGGAGTTAAACGCATTGTGACAGCTGTCGGGCCGCTTGTGTTAGAGTTGATCGAAAACGTCGAGGCGGATGATTAAGCACTTCTGCCCTTATTTCGGGCAGGGCCGTATTTCCTAAGCTCTCAATAAATTTTACCAGTTGATAAAAAAATGGACCTGTGCCAGCGTTCTATGGAAACGTGGGATTGGCGGAGGATCAACGGATGGCAGACAAGGTATTCGAGCCTGGTGTAATGGCGGGGCGGTTGGCGCCAGAGGCTTATGATGCGCATTTTAGCGATCTGCATCCGCCATTGGATAAGCATGAGGCCATCGTCGCGGCGGACCGTTGTTATTTCTGTCATGACGCCCCGTGCATTACTGCCTGCCCCACCGATATCGACATTCCTCTGTTCATTCGACAGATCGCGACTGGTACGCCCGATGCGGCGGCCAAGACGATCCTGACCCAGAATATCATGGGTGGTATGTGCGCGCGGGTTTGCCCGACCGAGCAGCTGTGTGAAGAGGCTTGTGTGCGTGAGATGGCTGAGGGCAAGCCAGTGCTAATCGGGCAGTTGCAGCGCTTTGCAACGGATCATTTGCAGGGGCAGGGTGTACATCCGTTTACCCGCGCCGAGGTCAGCGGCAAGCGTGTGGCGGTTGTGGGTGCTGGGCCTGCGGGTTTGTCGGCGGCGCATAGGCTCGCGATGCTGGGACATGACGTTGTGGTCTATGATGCGCGGGCCAAAGCGGGTGGGCTGAACGAATACGGGATCGCGACGTATAAGACGCCGGACGGATTCGCGCAGGGTGAAGTAGATTGGCTGCTCAAGATTGGTGGCATTGCGGTTGAGACGGGTCGGGCGCTGGGCGCTGATCTGACGCTAGAAGCGCTGCGTGTGGAGTTTGATGCGGTGTTCCTTGGTATGGGTCTGGGCGGCGTGAACGCGCTGGGCGTTGAGGGCGCGGATAAGGACGGCGTGCTGGACGCGGTGGATTTCATTGCTGATTTGCGACAGACGAGTGATGTCGCGAGCGTCCCCGTGGGGCGTGATGTGGTGGTGATTGGTGGCGGCATGACAGCGATTGATGCGGCGGTGCAGTCAAAGCTGCTGGGCGCGCTGAATGTCACGCTGGTCTATCGCCGCGGGCGCGATGCGATGAACGCGAGTGTGTTCGAGCAGGATTTGGCGGCGAGCAAAGGCGTGCGGATCGTCACACATGCCACACCAAAGGCGGTGCATGGTAACGGAAGCGTTCGAGAGATCGAGTTTGACTATGTCGGCGACGATATGGTGCCTACGGGCCAGACGCTGCGCCTCGCGGCGGATCAGGTGTTCAAGGCGATTGGCCAAACGCTGGAAGGTGAAGCACTGCCCGATCTTGAAGGGCGCAAGATCGCGGTGGATGGGTCAGGGCGCACCAGCGTCAAAGGGGTCTGGGCGGGGGGCGATTGTGCCTCTGGCGGCGATGACCTGACGGTGACCGCCGTCGCCGAAGGGCGTGATGCGGCGATGGATATGCATGCAGTTTTGAACGGGAGTATCTAAGATGTTTGTAATGAGCTTTGTGGCGGCGGTGCCAACAGATCAGAAAGATGCCTACCTGACCCACTGTAAGGCTGCGGCTGAAATCTTCAAATTGCATGGTGCTCTACGTGTGGTCGAGCTTTGGGGCGTCATGGTGCCGGAAGGCGTAAATACGTCCTTTCCAAGGGCGGTTGATGCGAAGGAAGGTGAGACAGTAGTGACCGGATGGCAGGAATGGCCAGATAAGGCGACATGCGATGCCAATATGGAAAAAGCGATGAGCGATCCGCGCTTTGCCGAGATGGGGGCGCTGCCATTTGATACAGGTAGGATGATCTATGCCGGTTTTGAAACTTTGGTTGACGAATAGGAGCGTACGAAATGGCTGATCTGACAACCGATTTTCTGGGGATCAAATCTCCTAATCCCTTTTGGCTGGCCTCTGCGCCGCCGACGGACAAGGAATACAATGTGCGCCGCGCGTTCGAAGCAGGATGGGGCGGAGTTGTCTGGAAGACTCTGGGCATGGAAGGTCCCCCCGTCGTGAACGTCAACGGGCCGCGGTATGGCGTGATCCATGGGGCGGACAGACGGGTGCTGGGGCTCAACAACATCGAGTTGATCACCGACCGTGATTTGCAGACCAATCTGGATGAGATCACACGGGTGAAGGCGGATTATCCGGACCGCGCGATGATTGTGAGTATCATGGTGCCGTGCGAGGAGCAGGCGTGGAAAGATATCTTGCCGAAGGTCGAGGCCACGGGTGCGGACGGGATCGAGCTGAACTTTGGTTGTCCACACGGGATGAGCGAGCGGGGCATGGGTGCCGCCGTTGGGCAGGTGCCGGAATACATCGAGATGGTGACGCGCTGGTGCAAACAATATTACTCCAAGCCCGTCATCGTGAAGCTGACGCCAAACATCACGGACGTGCGCAAACCTGCAGAGGCAGCGCGGCGCGGCGGAGCGGATGCGGTAAGTTTGATCAATACGATCAACTCGATTGTCTCGGTCGATCTGGACACGATGTCACCGCACCCTAGCATTGATGGCAAGGGCACCCACGGTGGTTATTGCGGCCCTGCAGTCAAGCCGATTGCGCTGAGCATGGTCAGCGAGATTGCACGCGCACCAGCGACGGCGGGGATGCCGATCAGCGGGATTGGTGGTGTAACCACGTGGCGAGATGCGGCGGAATATATCACCATGGGCTGTGGCAATGTGCAGGTTTGCACGGCAGCGATGACTTATGGGTTCAAAGTGGTGCAGGAGATGATCAGTGGTCTGTCCGAGTGGATGGACGAGAAGGGGCATACCTCCATTGATGATTTCATGGGCGCGGCGGTACCGAACACCACCGATTGGCAGTATCTGAACCTCAACTACATCGCGAAAGCCCAAATCAATCAGGACGATTGCATCAGTTGCGGGCGGTGCTACGCGGCCTGTGAGGATACCTCGCACCAAGCGATTGCCATGTCCGAGGACCGCACATTTACCGTGATCGACGAGGAATGTGTGGCCTGTAATTTATGTGTCGAGGTCTGTCCGGTGGAGAATTGCATCACCATGGTCGAGATGCCCGTAGGCAGCACCGATCCGCGCACCGGAAAGGTTGTTGAGGACGCATACGCCAGCTGGACAACACACCCCAACAACCCGTCGGCGACAGCCGCGGAGTGAGCGGTCAGGTATCCTGCGCAGTTAAAGCAGCGTAGGAAGCCGCGAGTTGCAGAATAGGGGCTGTCGGGAGCGGATTCGGCGGCGCATAACGGTCCAGTTCTGATTGCCGGGGTGTATCTGGTGTTGGGATTTTGGCCAGCTCAACTTCTGTAACGGCCTGTTTCGGCTCTTGCCCATCTGACTGGGTTTGGGCTGTCACGACTGATTTAGGGTCTGCTTTGTCAGGTGCTTGCGTTGTGCGCTGTTGGAATATGAGCGCCAGTTGCTCTGAACTACCCCTGTTCATGCCATCGGATGCCGTGCCGCGCGCGTCTGTCGCGTCTGTGTTGCCAGCGGTTGGTAGAATGGCCGTGAGATTTGCTGTATTCTCAGCGTCGGCGGATTTGGTCGGTGGTACGGCTGTGTTCATCAGATTGACGGGAATATTTAACGCCATCTTTTGCCCCTTTTCATCAAAAAGAAGCCCGCCACCCGCATTTAAAATATCCTCGATAGTGTAAACATAGTGCTAACTCGGGTCGGAAAAGTGACCTAGTGGTTAACAGGCTGCAGCAGGTTGCGGAACATCTGCTCGAGGTGGGCATGGGCGCGTGCTGCGGGGTCTTCGGCACCCAGAAGAACAGTCATTTGCGCGCTGAAATCCGCGTAGTGCTGGGTCGTGGACCAGATGGAGAAAATCAAATGTGCAGGATCAACGGGGGCAAGGCTGCCAGCGTCAATCCACGCTTGGATGACTTTGCATTTGCGCTCAAACAGCGGTTTGAGATCGTCCGAGAGGTGGGCGGTGATACGGGGCGCACCTTGGAGGATTTCACCGGCAAAGAGCTTGCTTTCAAGGGGTAGTTCCAGCGCCATGTCGAGTTTGTGGCGCACATACCCTAACAGCTCTTCGACGGGATACCCTTCGGGATCAAGCTCGATCAGAGGGTCGAGCCATGTCTCGAGGAGTTGGCTGAGCAGGGTCACGTAAATCTCGGTCTTGCCGTCGAAATAATAGAGTAGGTTGGGTTTGCTGAGCCCTGCGCCTTTTGCAATCGCGTCGAGGGTTGCACCGCCATATCCATCACGGGAAAAGACTTCCAGCGCCGCGTCGAGAATCAAACGGCGGTTGCGGGTCTGGATGCGGCTTGGCTTTTTAAGGGAGGTGTCGGTCACGGCGGCTCGCTTGCTGCTGGTAAAATAGGCAGAATGCCTTTGGCTCTGGGATCGACCCTAAACCAGTTCTTGACAGACAGGAAGGCAGGCGCAATCGTTGCTTTACCATTTGGTAAAAATTGTGATCCGCCCGTTGCGTGATTCAGATAGACAGGAGCCAACCGATGCCAGCCCCCAATTCGCCATTGCCCGGACAGAACCTCAAAATCAACCCTGATCGTTTGTGGGACAGCCTGATGGAGATGGCACAGATCGGACCCGGTGTGGCAGGGGGCAATAATCGCCAAACGCTAACTGACGAAGATGCGGAAGGGCGTGCGCTGTTTCAGAAGTGGTGTGAGGATGCTGGATGCACCATGGGTCTGGATCAAATGGGCAATATGTTCGCGCATCGTGCGGGGACAGACGCGGAGGCACTACCCGTTTATGTAGGTTCGCATCTGGATACGCAGCCCACGGGTGGAAAATATGACGGGGTGCTGGGGGTTCTGGGAGGTCTGGAAATCCTGCGCACGCTGAACGATTTGGGCATCCAGACCAAGCACCCGATTGTGGTGACGAATTTCACAAATGAAGAGGGAACGCGTTATGCCCCTGCCATGCTGTCGTCGGGGGTGTTTGCGGGCATCCATACGCAGGACTGGGCGTATGAGAAGACAGATGCCGAGGGCAAGAGTTTCGGTGATGAGTTGAAGCGGATTGGCTGGCGCGGTGATGAAGAAGTCGGCGCGCGCAAGATGCATGCGTTCTTTGAGCTGCACATCGAACAGGGGCCGATTTTGGAGGCCGAGGGCAAAGATATTGGTGTGGTCACGCATGGTCAGGGGTTGTCTTGGACCCAAGTGACGGTGACGGGCAAAGACAGTCACACAGGCTCTACCCCGATGCCGCTGCGCAAGAATGCAGGGCTGGGCATGGCGCGCATTTTGGAAAAGGTTGAGGAGATTGCATGGTCGCATGCACCCCACGCAGTGGGCGCGGCGGGACATATCGATGTCTTCCCGAATTCGCGCAATGTGATCCCGGGCAAGGTGGTGTTTACCGTCGATTTCCGCTCTCCCAATCTGGCGGTGATCGAAGATATGGAGGCGCGGCTGCGCGTTGAAGGCCAAGCGGTGGCCGATGCGATGGGGATGGAGATTGAGTTCGAGAAGGTCGGCGGGTTTGATCCGGTAACCTTCGATGAGGGCTGTGTGACGGCAGTGCGGAGTGCAGCGGAGCGGCTGGGATATTCGCACATGAACCTGATTTCCGGCGCAGGGCATGATGCCTGCTGGATCAACCGCGTCGCGCCGACGGCGATGGTGATGTGTCCGTGTGTGGACGGGCTGTCGCATAACGAGGCGGAAGAGATCACGAAGGAATGGGCCATGGCGGGGGCGGATGTGCTGATGCATGCGGTGGTCGAGACTGCGGAGATTGTGGGGTGAGGATTTATAGTTCGGTCTTAGGAGAGCATGCCTACAAAGTACGCGATCAAGCTGATGGAACGCTTCGCTATGATTGCTACCTTCAGGACCGCCCATCAAATGAAAAGAAGTATGCGCATACATTTGATTACATTGAGGCTGCTGCAAAATTGTCTCATAGACAATGCAGGCTCTGGAATTCGGATGAATCCCGGCACTGCAATTATCAACGTAAACATTGTCGTTGCTTGAGATGAACCTGAAGGGATTTAAGTTATGACCAAAGTAATCAAAGGCGGCACGGTCGTCACGGCGGACCGGACTTGGAAAGCGGATGTGCTGATCGAGGGCGAGAAGATCGTTCGCATCGGCGAGGACCTCAAGGGCGACGAATATATTGACGCGGAGGGGGCTTATGTGATCCCCGGCGGGATTGATC
>RCNF010005259.1_pt1 | contig 10350 bp, 9 predicted proteins | sample 2041311 | NCBI WGS metagenome assembly RCNF01 (sample SAMN09708228, study PRJNA481090) | Marine sediment metagenome, whole genome shotgun sequencing project. | biome: marine sediment; feature: ocean; material: sediment; isolation source: Sewage treatment plant 2 marine sediment (STP2) ... | reverse complement strand
ACACTGGGATAGTATATTTCATGAATCACAGAATGGTCGGGGGACCCTGATGCAAGCGGCACAATTTGTGGAAAGCTATTTTGACGCCTGGAACCACCGGGATCCGAGGGGCGTGGCCGACCATCTCACAGCTGATGGAATCTACTGCGACATCCCCCAGAATGTACAGCGTTCACACGACGAGCTGGTCACAAGCTTGACAGAGTTTTTCGCAAACGATCGGCACCGCTATGAGTTGATCGGAGAAATACTGGCAAACGGCAACACCATTGCGTTTCAGTATCAGATTTGTCCGCCAGGCAATGCCGATGAACAGTCGTCTGCAACACTCGTGTGTGGCGCTGAATTCATGACATTGAACGGCGATGCTGCGATGACCATCACCGATTATTACAACGTTCCCGGTTTGGCACGGCCGCCGAAGCTCGCCCGCCTGGCATCTCATCAAGCGCAAAAGAACAAATACGCGAAGTCAGGATTAGATGCTGCACAATTGTTGGACTACAAGACCCGCCTTGAGAAAATCATGCACGAACAGCAAGCCTATCTGCGGCCGGATTTGACCTTGCCCAGGCTGGCCACCGCCGTGCAGTGCTCAGTGAACCACTTGTCTCAGGTCATCAACGCAGGGTTCGGAATGAGTTTCTTTGATTACCTGAATCAGCATCGCATTCAACACGCGAGGGAGTTACTGGGTAACCTTGATGAGCGGAACGGAGCCATACTGAATATCGCATTCACGGTTGGTTTCAATTCGAATTCGGCGTTCTACGCTGCCTTCAAGAAATGCGTCGGGCAGACCCCTGCCCAATACCGCCGACTGCAAGAAGACAAACCGCACTAAACAGATTCGGGCACGGCCTGCTGCTTTTCCACCACTTCGGCCTATAGGCCGGGATGCATCGCCTGCGAGCTTTCGTCAAAAACATATGATGCAACCACAATCACATACAGGCTCCTACTACGCGGCCAGCGTTGGTGACGTCACAAATTTCCCACCGCTGCGAGGCGAGCAACACGCGGATATCTGCATCATCGGGGCAGGCTTTACCGGTATCTCATCGGCCTTGCATTTAGTTGAACGCGGATACAACGTGCACGTCATTGAAGCGAACAGAGTTGGCTGGGGAGCGTCGGGACGCAATGGTGGCCAGATAATCGGTGGCATCTCCGGGGAAAAACCTATTGCGAAGAGTCTCGGCAAAGACGCAGATGTCGTGTTCAAGGATTTGCGCTGGGCCGGTCACAATATCATTCGCGAACGAGTGCAAAAATACGACATTGACTGTGATTTGAAGTTTGGCTATCTCGATGTTGCGATCAAGAAAAGACACCTACGAGATCAGCAGGCTGATTTCGACAGAATGCAAAACGACGAGTTTCCGCATGAGTTTCGAATATTGTCTGCCGACGAGACTCGCGAGACCATAGGAACCGGCGCCTACATCGGCTCTCTCCTGAATATGGGCAACGGCCATTTGCATCCGCTAAAAATGTGCGTTAGTGAAGCACGAGCAGCGGTATCGCTCGGAGCGACCATTTACGAACAGTCACCTGTCATCGACATAGAAAAAGGCAGTCGGCCCAGAGTCGTTACACAACACGGCGCAGTGAGCGCCGATGCGGTGATCCTCGCCGGCAATGCCTACCACGTCCTCGAGCGAAAACTGCGTGGCATCATGTTCCCGATGAATAGTTTCATCATCGCGACAGAACCACTACCGGAAGAAACGGTAAACGCGATCAACCCGAAAGACCTGGCTGTTTGTGATCCAAACTTTGTATTGGAATATTTTCGTTTGAGCGCCGATAAGCGCTTGCTCTTCGGCGGACGTTGCAACTATTTTGGTGAGGACCCGGAAGTAATCAAGAGAAACCTGCGGCCGAAGCTATTACGAATTTATCCGCAGCTAAGCAATATTAATATTGACTACGCCTGGGGCGGCACGATCGGGTTGCCCGTCAATAGAGTGCCACTGCTCGGCCGAATCTCACCAAACGTTTTCTATTGTCAGGGATATTCAGGGCACGGCGTCAACGTGACACATCTGGCTGGCAGGATCATGGCAGATGCTGTCGCCGGCACCGTCGAGCAATTCGACATGTTCGCCAACGTCAAACCATTCAGGATTCCTGGAGCGCATCTACTCAGTACACCGATGGTTGCGCTCGGTATGATGTACTACAAAATCAAGGATCGTCTGTAGCTCACGCCTAAACAGGCCTAATCCTCAGGCCACCCCAGGTGGCGAATGCAGCGTCCACGCGTGTAGGCGGAGATAGATCGCACTGATCGCGACAGTATGATTCGTAAGTGACATACGAAGTAACAATTCGCAGCGGGCCGGACTGGCACAAAATTCAGCAGGGAGTTAAGTGGCTCGTGTATGCGCTGCTGATTGTCAATTTTGTGTTCTATATCTTCGAAGATGCTGCCAGTGCTGTCCACACATTGACTGCCAGTTCAACGTTTCTGGACTGGACCAGTACGTTTGCGACCAGTATTGATGAGTCTGCCTGGTTTCTGCTGCTGGCCATGTACGAAATCGAAACCTACGTGGTTGATGACGAGGACCTGACAGGCTGGGTAGCTACGGTTGTGCATGGGATTCGTCTGTTTTGCTTTGTGCTGATCGCACACACGGTATACGCGTTCCTGATTGTCGTAATAAGTTTGCAAGCGACTGTCACTGTTGAAGGCATATCCGGTTTATGCGACATGACGAATACCAACGCCTCCTATGTGTACAACCTTGAGTACACCGAGATAAATGAGCAGAACTGCGACAAGCTCTCAAGTAGTTCGCAGTTTTACTGGCTGGCCAGTGATCCAGTGGTCAGCGACATGCAAGGGTTGACCCTGGAGCGTGATCTGGCGCTGGCGGACCTTGCTGAAGCAGTAATCTGGCTGTTGATTTTACTGGCGATCGAGGTTGTGGTGCGTTCGCAAGGACATGGTATTACTGGCGGCAGGCTGCTAGCGACGGCGAAAGCCTCCAATATGCTTCTGTACGTATCGCTCATTGCGCTCGGCGTTTATTGGGCAACATTGTCACATTGGTTATATCTGTGGGACGAGCTGGTCTGGATCGGCGGATTTGCCGCAATCGAGATGAATCTCAGTGAATGGCGTGATGAGATTGTCGACAAACAACACGACGATGAATTATGAGGTGATGAGATGATAAGTGGACACTGCGAGTGCGGGCGCGTTAGCTACGAGGTTAATGGCGACATCACGGACTTCAGCCATTGCCACTGCTCTCAGTGCCGGCGACTTCACGGCGCTGCGTTTGCCACCTTCGCCGGGGTTGCCAGGCAGCACTTTCGTTACACCAGCGACGAGGCCAGTTTGAAAACGTATGCTTCGTCGGCTGGCCACGATAGAGTATTCTGTTCTGAGTGCGGCTCAAATATCATGGTGGTTGTTGCCCAGCGAATTGTATTTGAGTATGGGCACGGTGGATGGCAATCCGACCTGCCCTCCCGCATATCATATCTACGCAGGATCGAAAGCACCGTGGTACGAAATCAGCGACGACCTTCCACAATACGATACGGAGCCGAGCGACTAATGACCAAGCACGTAATATTGCTACTTTCTGCCCCCTTCCTCAGCGTCGCAAGCTTTGCTGTTGCAGATGACTCTGACGACGTACGTTGCACGGAAATCGCGTTCAGCCAGTCAGTTGAGAATCACGACATTACTGCGTTCACTTCATTTATTGATGCGGATGCGAGATTTGTCAGCAGCTCAGTTAGCCGCGGACCCGCCGAGGTAACGGAAGCCTGGTCAGTCTTCTTCGCCGACGACGGGCCGGACATTAAATGGCGACCTCAAACGATTGAAGTTCTCAAGGACGGCGAGTTGGCGTTATCACGCGGCCCTTATCGAATGATCACGCGCGATGCGGAAGGCAAGACAACCGAACACTGGGGAACTTTTAACTCAGTCTGGCGCAAGCAGGCCGACGACTCGTGGAAAGTCGTTTTCGACGCCGGAAACGCAGCAGCCGAAGCGCCACCTGAAAACATCCAGGCTTTACTGGATCAAGAGAACGATTGCCGATAAGTGACGGATGAGCCGAAGACCCTCCACCAGCATGATATCAAGCAAGCTGCCCGATGTAGGAACGACCATCTTCACGGTCATGAGTCAGCTGGCGGCTGATACGGGCGCTATCAACTTGTCGCAGGGATTTCCAAGTTTTGACCCACCACAAGAGCTCCTGGACCGAATCAACCATCACCTGAACAGCGGTGCGAACCAATATGCGCCGATGGCGGGCATCCCGTTGCTACGGACTGCGATCGCCGAAAAGACCAGGCGACTGCAAGGCCGAACTATCGACAGTGATCAGGAAGTCACTGTTTGTTGCGGTGCAACCGAGGGCCTTTTTTGCGCGATTCAGGCCGTGGTCCGTGCGGGAGACGAAGTCATAATATTTGATCCGGCGTATGACTCTTACGAGCCTGCTATTACGCTGGCCGGTGGAATTACCCGACACATACCGCTATCCATTGATGACGACGGATTCGATTTTTCAGTCGACTGGCAACAACTGGCCGACACTGTCAATGACAAGACCCGTCTCATCATCGTAAATTTTCCACACAATCCGACCGGGGCAATTTTTCAGGCGGTGGATCTCGATCGACTCGCCGATATCGTGCGCGATACGGACTGCTACTTGTTATCCGACGAAGTCTACGAACACATCGTGTTCGACGATGAGCCGCACCGAAGTCTCCTCAGCAATGACGAGTTATGGGAACGAACAATGGTTGTTTCGTCATTTGGGAAAACGTTTCACGCCACAGGATGGAAGATCGGCTACTGCATCGCGCCGAAGTATCTGTCGGAAGAGTTTCGAAAGGTCCACCAGTTCGCGACCTTCTCCATCAATACGCCGATACAATTCGCCATCGCCGACTTTTTGATGAGCGATCCCGAGTTCTACGAACAACTACCGGCTTTCTACCAGGAAAAGCGTGACTATTTTTGCGGCTTGCTAAATGGCTCGCGATTTAAGATGCGACCGGCGCACAGTACGTTTTTCCAGATTGTGGATTACTCTGAAATCAGTAGCGAAGTTGACCTGGACCTCGCACAACAATGGACCCGGGAAAAAGGCGTTGCCTCTATTCCACTCAGTGTTTTTTGTGAAAAGCCGTTCACCGGCACGCGCCTCAGATTCTGTTTCGCGAAGGACAATGCAACACTTGAGGCCGCCGCTGAAAAACTGTGCGCTTTGTAGTCGGCGGTCAGGCGCTTCCCAACTGAAACGCGAGTAGTGCTCCGACATAACCAATCGCCGTCATATAGACCCACGCAAAAATCGGCCAGCGCCAGGTGTTGGTTTCACGTCGAATAACGGCAAGCGTTGCTGCGCATTGCAGACAGCATGCGTAAAAGATCAGTAGCCCGATAACCATCGGTAGCGTAAATACAGGGCTTCCATCGGCCCACGTCGATGCCTTAAGCCGCCCACTTAAGGTCGCTTCGTCCGCATCATCGCCGACGGCATAAACGGTACCCAACACGGCAATCACAACCTCCCGTGCGGGAAATCCGGCAATGACAGCCGCCGATACTCGCCAGTCCCAGCCTAGCGGCCTGAACAGCGGTTCAACCGTCTTCCCTGCCCGGCCAAGCCAGCTTTGTTCAAGCTGTGCCGCCGCAGCAACGTTGTCGATGCGTTGGTATTCCGCAGCGAGCGCTGCGCCAGATATCGAATATTCCGCCGTCTGTCGCTGTTGCTGGACGTCAGACACGATGATCTCAGAACGTGGAAAGTAAGCCAGGGCCCACACAATAACAGCGACCGTGAAGATGACTGTGCCGGCTCGATACAGGAATACCTTAACGCGCCCAAGCAATTGAATCAGGACCGTCTGCACATTCGGTGTGCGAAACTCCGGCAGCATCAACGCGAACGGCGGCTTCGGCCCGCGCAAAGCGGTCTTGCGCATCAACAATGCGGTGAGGATGCCCATAACGATGCCAAACATATAAAGACCGAACAGCACCAGTCCCTGCAGGTTCATGAATCCAACTCGATCAGCCGGGACAAATGCGGCGATCAATAACGCGTACACGGGCAAGCGCGCGGAACAGGTCATGAACGGTGCAGCCATGATCGTGGCAATCCTGTCGCGCCGACTGGGGATCACACGAGTCGCCATTATTCCAGGCACGGCGCATGCAAAACTCGAGATCATCGGAATTATCGACTGACCTGACAGGCCAACCGAGCGCATCGTCCGGTCCATCAGGTACGCGGCCCGCGCCAGATAGCCTGAGTCCTCGAGCAATATGATAAACAGAAAGAGGATTAGTATTTGCGGCAGGAAAATGATGACGCTGCCGACACCTGCGATGACACCGTCGGCTACCAGGCTTGAAAATGCACCATCGCCAAGTGTCGCACCGACATAGGCGCCCAGTGATCCGGCTGCACCATCGATGAAATCCATAATCGGTGTTGCCCAGGCAAAGACAGCCTGAAAAACAACAGCCATGACGATGAACAGTCCAACGGTGCCAGCTACTGGTTGATTCAGAAACGCGGTAATTTGCGTACGCCAGGTGCGCAGCTTCGGTACCGATCGTTGCACCGTCTCTAATGTGCCGCGAACCCAGTCATACCGAACACGTGCCTCAACGGCAACCGGCGGCTCATCGGTAAATAATTCGTTGCGCAGTTCGTCCAGTAACGCGAGAACATCCTCGCCAAGACCGGCCGCAAACGACTGGTTGTGCTTTGTAACGCCATCAATCAACAGTCGATTGCATTCTGCCGCTGACAACTCGGAGTTCGACAATGACTGCAGTTTTCGGGCCGCCACCGTCAGTTCCGGCCACACGGAGATCTCGTGCATTTCCGGGGTGTCCTGAATTTCCGATAGCGCCGCCCGTAATTTCTCCAGCCCCGCACCTGTCGTCGCCACAACGCTGCATATTTTTGCACCGCCCAGCGCCTGACTAAGCGCTTCGATATCGATATCGATTCCTGACTGCGTCGCTGCATCGGTCATCGTCAGTGCAATAACCAACGGCAGTTGTAGCTCGACGATTTGCTGCATCAAGAACAAACCCTGGTACAGGTTCGTCGCATCGAGAACGGCGAGGATACCGTCCGGCATACTGCAGCCCTCCAGGCGCCCTAAAATGACGTCTACAGCAATCTGTTCCTCGAGTGAATGTGCAGAGAGAGAATGTGTGCCGGGTAGATCGATCAGCTCGGTCTTTTTGCCCTCGAAGGACAACGTGCCGACGTGGCGCTCGACCGTAACGCCGGGATAATTACCGATCCGCTGCTTCAGGCCGGTCAATCGATTGAATAAAGTGCTCTTGCCGGAATTGGGGCTACCGACAACCGCAATACGGGACTCTGTGCCCCTTCTTACAGTTATCTTACCGGCAGAAATTCGAATTTCGGAGGGTTTAGTCACCAGCCGCTACGGGTGCTACCTGGAAGAACCTGGCGTGCTCCTGCCGTAGCGAGATACAACAGCCGAACAAACGGAATTCGATGGGGTCACCACCGATTGCGGCACTCGCATGCTCCAGCTCTGCGCCCTCAACAAGGCCCAGCACCATGAGGCGCTGTACTTGTGGGTCGCTGGCATCCACGGACTTAATGACGCCCTTCTGGCCCCGTTTCAGCGTTGCAAGCGTGTAACCGTTTATTTCCATTAGGTTTTTCCGAGCATGTTCCCTGTAGTGTTTAAATGATAATCATTCGCATTACTATACGCAATAGGGAAATGTACGGACCTTGAATCAGTTAACAGTTTGGGCGCCCGATTTCGTGGGGCAGGACGGCCTCAATTCGATCCATCACGTCCAGTCTGTGGACCAGATCGTGGATGTAATCGAGCTCATCGGTCTCCAATATCAGCACCTCCCCCATGTCGTAGGACTTGATCCAGGTCTCATAGTTGCGATCGAGTCGTTTCAGGTAAGACAGCGGGATGTCCTGCTCCATCTTGCGACCACGCAACTTGATTCTTTGCCGCAGCGTGCGCATTGAGCAACGCAAATAGATCATCAGGTCCGGCGGACGAATGGCATCGAGGATCGCATTATAAAAACCCTGGTAGGTTTCCCAGTCGCGTTTTGAAATTTTCCGCATCTGATGCAATGCTGTCGCGAAAATCTCCGCATCCTCAAAAATCGTTCGATCCAGTGCGACCACGCCTGACTGCCGATCCAGTTCCTGGTGCAAACGAAACTTGTTACTCAGGAAATACAACTGCGACTGGAACGCCCAACGCTTCATGTCCTTGTAAAAATCGGCGAGGTACGGGTTTTCATCGTTGGGTTCGTAAAACGGCGAAACATCGTAAGTTCGGTGTAGAAAATCAACGAGTGTCGATTTTCCCGAGCCCATGTTGCCGGCGATTGCGATAGTCTTTTTCATTGCCGTCGTACCATACCGCAATCCTGCTATGATTGAACCGTGAACAATAAATCCCCCGAAGTACTGATCAGCGAAGAGGAAATTCAGGCCCGCGTGCTGGAGTTGGCCGCTGAGATATCAGCGGACTACGAAGACGCCGACGACTTGGTTATGGTTGGCGTACTCAAGGGCTCGTTTATTTTCCTGGCGGACCTGTCGCGACGCCTCAGCATCCCCCGCACCATCGAATTCATTGCCGTATCAAGCTATGGTAATGGCAGCGTCGCAAGCGGCGCGGTGCGGCTTGTCATGGACGTACGCGGCAATATTGAGGGTAAGCATGTGCTAATCGTCGAAGACATCGTCGATACAGGACATACGCTTAAGTATCTGATTGGCATGATGAAATCGCATCGACCGGCCTCTGTGAAGACCGCCGCCCTGGTGCGCAAAGCCGAAAGCGCCGAAGTTGATGTCACCATCGATTACCTTGGCTTCGATATTGGTGACGAATGGGTCGTCGGCTATGGGCTGGATTTCGCCGAACAAAATCGCACGCTGCCGTACATCGGATTTATCAAGCCAACGGATGCCTAGTGATCACTACTGGTCGGAGCAACCGTCCACGTCGACCTCGATCGTTGCATGCCCGATCCCGTATTCATTTTTGAGAAATCGTTTCGCATCGCAAATGACCTCTGACTGACTCGCGTCGTCTGTGATGGACATATGCATCGTCAACATCAGTTCCTGCGGCGTCAGGCCCCAGATGTGGACGTGGTGAATTTCACACACGCCGGGCACTCCGGCAACGATCCTGTCCTGCATCATTTGCACGTTAAGCCACTCAGGTGCGCCCTCCAGCAAGATATGGGCACTGCGTTTTACCAGCGACCACGCGCTTTTTAAAATGAGCGCCGCAACCGCGACTGACAGGATCGGATCGATCAACGTCCAACCGGTGTAAATAATCACCAGCGCCGCCACAATCGCCGCAACCGAACCCAGCAAGTCACCGGCGACATGCAACGCAGCACCGCGAATATTCAGGTTCTCCTGATCCCCTGAGTGCAGGACTGCGAATGAGATCAGGTTCACTAGCAAACCGGCGGCGGCAACGGCCAGCATTGTTTCACCTAGAATCTCGTTCGGGCTGATAAAGCGGTTTATCGCCTCAAACAGTATCCAGCCCACAACCGCCAACAGACTCAGGCCATTAACAAAGGCGGCAAGAATCTGAAACCGCTGATACCCAAACGTGAGATTGCCGTCCGGTGGTCGTTTGCTAACGTGAAACGCCATGGCGGCAAGTGCCAGGGCCATCGTGTCGGTCAGCATGTGACCGGCATCGGCCAGCAGTGCGAGCGATCCCGAGATGATGCCGCCAACGACCTCGACAATCATGAAGGCGCCCGTCAACACGAGCGCGACCATTACCCGCCTCAGGTTCTTCTGATCGGCCTTATGCGCGTGAGAATGCCCGTCGTCGTGTTCGTCGTCATGGTGTTGGTCGTGCGCCATATCAGTCGGTCGCTTCCTCACGGCTCAGACGGTAAATCAGAATTGCAGCGCGTTTGATTGCAACCGACATAGTCGACAGATCAAGGTACTCATTGGGTGTGTGACCGTCTCCGCCCAAGGCGCCCAATCCGGCGAGAGCATCAGTGTACGGAGCAACGAATGAGATATCCGCAGCCCCGCGACGCAGTGGATCCAGTGCCGGCATTGGCCCGCGACCCAGCGCGACGTTGATCGCCGATATTTCACGCTGTAACGCCTGGTTGCCTTCCGTCGGCGCCATTGGCGGATAGCCATCGGTGAACGTTATCGTCGCGCTCGTGTGTGGCAAATTTTCTGCAACAACTTTGCGCATGGCATCGCGTGCCCGATCCAGTTGCTGCTGTGAGATTGTGCGCATTCCACCGTGTACAACTACGGTGCGTGG
>RCNF010002242.1_pt1 | contig 10350 bp, 6 predicted proteins | sample 2041311 | NCBI WGS metagenome assembly RCNF01 (sample SAMN09708228, study PRJNA481090) | Marine sediment metagenome, whole genome shotgun sequencing project. | biome: marine sediment; feature: ocean; material: sediment; isolation source: Sewage treatment plant 2 marine sediment (STP2) ... | reverse complement strand
GACGGTTCATATTCCTTCATCTCCTCCTCGTAGCGAGCCTTGTCATTGGCTGCCTTCTTATCATACTTCTCATAGTAGACGATAATCAAAGCAAAGAAGCTCATCATTGGAGAAATCATATTTGTTATGCTATCACCAATTCTGTAAACCACCTGCGATAGTTCAGGCGAGTACCCAAGAAGCATAAACATCGGTATAAATACCGGTCCGAGTATTGCCCATTTTGCTGAGGCGGACCCCATAAACATATTTATAAAACCAGACAATATGATAAACAGTATTACCAGGGGTATTAAACCCATATCGAGGCTCTTCAGAAAACCAGCCCCCTGGATAGCTATTATAAGACCAAGATTACTCCATTTGAAATAGGCAACAAACTGGGCCGCAAAGAATACCAGGACAAGAAAGGCGACAAGGGTTTTAAAACTATCTACCATACCCTTAACTACATCAGCATCGTTTTTGAACTTACCGGTAATTCCTCCATAAACTATCCCTAACACGGCTGCTACAATAAACAATACACCAATAAATCCTTTAAGAACAGGCGAAGTAAAGAATGTTCCATCAGGACCTCTTAATAATCCGTTCTCAGGAGCCAGGCCTGCTGCCAAAAGGGCAATAAATCCTATCGTAACGATAGTAACCCATTTTAGTCCTTTTCTTTCCTTATCATTAAGTTTTTCGAGCGATTCTTTAGGAACGTCTCCCTTATATTCTCCCAGTTTAGGCTCTACAAACCTGTGAGTTACCCATGTACCTGCAAGAGATAGAATAACTGTTGATACCAGCATAAAGAAATAATTAGCTGTTGGTAGCACATAATATTCAGGATCCAGGATCCTTGCTGCTTCGGTTGATATTCCTGCAAGTAGAGGATCAATAGTGCCAATAAGCAGGTTAGCGCTAAATCCTCCAGACACACCTGCAAAAGCGGCTGCCAGCCCTGCTATAGGGTGCCGTCCGACAGAATGGAAAATTATTCCACCAAGAGGTATAATCAGTACATATCCCAGGTCGGACGCAATATTCGAAAGAATACCAGATAAAACGATAACAAAGGTAAGCATACTGGCAGGTGCTTTGGCAACAAGAAGCCTTATAGAAGCACTTATCAATCCACTACTCTCAGCAATTCCAATACCCAGCAGAGCAACCATAACGATTCCAAGTGGAGCAAAACCGGTATAATTATCTACCATATCCAGGAGAATACGATGCAGTCCGTCTTTTGAAAGGAGGTTAACTGTATTGACCGTCTCACCAGTTCCTGGATGAATGGCGTTCCAGTGAAACAAAGATCCAAACAGTGATAATATCAATACTGATAAAGCCAGTATTCCAAATAAACTTGCAGGATGAGGTAATGCATTACCACCTCTCTCTACCCATCCCAGAAATCCTTTTTTCTTAACTGATTTTTCTTTTACCATACTCTGGTCTTAATAATATAAGGACACAAAATATTAAAAAAAAATGATGCTTAGGTATAAATAGATTTGAAAGTTGAGAATGTTGCAAAGGTTTAATAAGTTTGAGAAGGCAAAAATGACTTTGATAATCAATCAGAGTATAAAATATCAGTAATAACTAAATAGGTGAAAATTGCACTTATAAATCCAAATCGTAATTTAAAAGATGCAGCCGTGCATCTCGGACTTGGCTATCTGGCATCCTATGCCAGTTCCTTACATAATAATCTGGATATCAGCATTCTTGATACCCGCATCTCAAGCAATAAGAAGGTCCTAAAATATCTCCTCAACAACTATGATCTTGTTGGAATAACGTCTTCAACTCAAACATTCACTGAAGCACTCGAAATTGCTTTACAGATCAAAGAACTCTATCCCGAAACACCAATTTGTTTGGGTGGTGCACATGCATCAACCTATAAGGAAGAAGCCTTGGACGCTAATCCCTTCGACTTTGTAGTTGTTGGAGAAGGTGAGCAAACATTCTCAGATTTAATTAGTTACGTTAAAGGAGAACTTGATATTAAGCTGATTAATGGGCTAATATATAAAGATTTAGAAGGTAATGTCATTGCAAATCCTTCAAGACAGCTAATTACTGATATCAACACCATTCCCATGCCATCCTATAATCTGTTCAGGATGTCTGCTTATCCTCAGCACAGAATGGTTAGCAGCAGGGGCTGCCCCTTCAATTGTGTCTTTTGCAACTCGAAGGCCATTTGGACAAATCGATGGAGAAAGAGATCTCCAGAGAAGCTTATTGAAGAGATAGAATACCTGATAAAGAATTTTGGCAGTAAAACTTTTGTCCTGAACGACGATAGTTTTAATATTGATGCTAAACGGGTAGGTGATTTTTGTGATGCTCTTATTGCCAAGAATATCAGCATATTATGGTCTGCTTCAGCTCGTGCCGATCTAATATCGAAAGAAATGGCTTTGAAGCTAAAAGCTTCAGGATGTTATGACGTAAGTATAGGAATCGAGTCGGCAAATAATATTGTCCTCGAAAAAATAAATAAAAATACCACCCGCGAAAAAATATTATCAGGAATCAGGAATCTTCGGGAGGCAGACATTGATGTCCTTGGCCAGTTTATGATTGGGAACCCGGGCGACACCCTCGAAACAATCAAAGAATCTATTGACTTTGCCAGGAATTCCGATCTTACCGGTGTCGAATTCTACACCGCCCTTCCTTACAAAGGCTCGTCGCTCTGGGATTTTGTGCAGAAGCATGGGAAGATGGTCACCAAAGCGGATGCCTACGACTATCATAATGTATCTCCCCGTATTATTTTTGATACCCCTGAATTCCCTGAAGAAGAAATTCTTATAGCGATAAATCTGGCAAAAAGAAGCGGATATTTTAATGCATTAACATACGATAAAAACAATAGTTTGCTAAACTTTGGAAGAAGTCTTGCAATGTGGTTTCAAAGAAGACTAGGCACGACAACAGGAAACAAACTCTATTTATTTCTTAGGAAGATTTATCAAAAGATTTAGTCTAATTTGCTTTACAGATTGCATCCTGACAATTATATTAATCCCGGAATAAGATCGCTACCAGCCAGCAATGTTTAAGGGCATACCGCTGAATTTCAACTCTTCAATAACTTTATATACCTTGCTTTGAATAAAATATGCAAGTATGAAAAAAAATATTCTCCGATTGACCCTCTTAGTGTTTGTCCTGAACTTTCAACCCTGGATTATTGTAAAGGCACAGAGAGCAAGCTACAGTAAAGATGAATTCTTTGCCAGAAGAGCATCTCTGATGGACCAGGTTGACGCCGACTTTATAATACTGTTCGGTGAGCCAATGGCATATCCTGGAAATCCATTCAGGCAAGATAATGATTTCTATTACTTAACAGGAATTGAAGAGCCAGGTTCTGTACTTATGATGATTCCTTCCAGTCAATCTTCTATAATCTTTCAACCTGCACTGGAAAAAAGAGAAATTTATGTGTCAGGCCCGAACCTCTTAGCCTCCGGGACCATGCCTTCAGACTATGGCTTTACAAACATAGTTTCAAGTGCAACCTTTGACGAGTATATTGCCCGAAAACTGGGAGGAGATTCCAGGCCTGTAATTTATACCAGGATCTCTCCACCCGATTTTGTTAATGGCGACCGTCACGAAATTGAGATTCACAATGCAAGAGCGGCAAGATTACATTACTTCGATCGTATCTCTGATAATACATACAGAGTTAATAAGTTGATTTCCAGATATCCTTTGATAATATTTAAGGATATAACACCAATGATTGATAATTTGAGAGGAATAAAAACAGACTATGAAGTTGAGATCCTGAGAACTAATGGTAGAATTTCTTCCCTGGGCGTTAAAGAGGCAATGCTTATGACTAAGCCGGGTGTCTTTGAGTATCAAATTGAAGCAGCTGCGATGAATGCGATTACAGATGGAGGAGCCATCAGGGCAGCTTATCCTCCTATTGTTGCATCAGGACCCAATACCTGCACATTACATTATGAAAAAAATAGTCGAAAAACAGAAGCTGGCGATCTTATATTAATGGATTTTGGAGGATGTCTCGATTACCTTACGATGGATATCTCCAGGACATGGCCAGTAAATGGCAAATTTTCTACAGAACAAAAGAAAGTATATACATTGTTACTTGAAATCCAGAAAGCTTGTATAGAGTCTTATAAGCCCGGAGTTAAACAGAAAGACGTTATTAAATATGTCAAAGATAAACTGGACAAACTGGATCTTGATATAAATGGCCTGGAAAAGTATATAGGTCATTCGATGAAACCTCCTGTTGTAGATGGAAAGCTATATGTTGAAAATATTATAAGTGGTTTTGGTCATTTCGTAGGTATGGCAGTGCATGATGTAGGTACTTACGGAAACCAGGGGCTTAAAAAAGGGATGGTATTTGCTATTGAGCCAGGACTTTATAATCCTTTAACCGGCATTGGCATCAGAATAGAAGATACAGTCCTGATTACAGAAAACGGATGCGAAGTACTATCATCAGATGTGCCAAAAGAAATTGAGGAAATTGAACTATTAATGCGACAGGCAAAATAAACTAAGTTAAATTTTCAATTCAAAGCTATAGTCTGTTCCGTTTATCTTTTAACTTTTATCTTTTATCTTAAATTATTAACTACCTTCGCAGCCTTTTTTAGATAAAACAGGAATAATCAAATGATTACAGTAGAGAACTTAAGAATACAGTTTGGTAAACAGATATTGTTTCAGGAAGTCAACCTGAAATTCACATCAGGCAATTGTTATGGTGTTATAGGTGCAAACGGAGCAGGCAAATCAACTCTTTTACGAGCGATCTCAGGAGAGATATCTACTACCTCAGGACGTATTTTTCTTGGTCCGGGAGAGAGACTCTCGGTTTTAAGTCAGGACCACTTTGCTTTCGACGAATATACGGTTATCAACGCCGTAATGAAGGGTCACAACGAATTGTGGGATATAATCCAGGAAAAAGAAGCCATCTATGCTAAACCTGATTTCTCTGAGGCCGATGGAATCAAATCTGCTGATCTTGAAGAGAGATTCGCTGAGATGGACGGATGGAACGCAGAAAGTGATGCAGCTACGCTACTTAGCGGACTGGGAATAAAGGAAGAGTTTCATTATACCTCAATGAAAGACCTGAGTGGTAGACAGAAGGTAAGAGTTCTTCTTGCACAAGCTCTCTTTGGGAAACCAGACAATCTACTTCTGGATGAGCCTACAAACGATCTCGACCTAGATACAGTAAGATGGCTGGAAAACTACCTTTCCAATTATGAAAACACAGTACTGGTTGTTTCTCACGACCGACATTTTCTTGATGCAATAAGTACACACACTATTGATATCGACTTTGGCGAAATAAAATTGTTTGCCGGAAATTACTCTTTCTGGTATCATAGTAGTCAGTTATCCCTCAAGCAACAACAGTCTCAGAACAAAAAAGCAGAAGAAAAGAAGAAAGAACTACAGGAATTTATAGCTCGTTTCAGCGCTAACGTTGCTAAATCGAAACAAACTACTTCTCGTAAGAAAATGATTGAGAAGTTAAATATTGAAGATATTACACCATCAACCAGAAGATACCCGGGTATAATATTTAAGCCATCAAGAGAAGTTGGTGATAGAATCCTGGATGTTAATGGCCTAAGTGCCAGTATCGATGGAAAAGTATTGTTTAAGGATGTGAACTTCTACGCGAATAAAGGGGATAAAATCATTTTTCTTTCAAGAGACACACGAGCAATGACTGCCTTTTTCGAGATAATTAACGGAAATAAAAAGGCCGACTCAGGTAATTTTAAATGGGGTCAGACAATAACAACTGCATATCTGCCATTAGATAATTCAGAGTTCTTTAAAAGCAAATTGGATCTTTACAACTGGTTATGCCAGTTTACCAGCGACACTACAGAGTTCTATATTAGAGGTTACCTTGGCAAGATGCTCTTTTCAGGAGAGGATATCTACAAAAAAGTTGAAGTATTGTCAGGAGGTGAAAAAATGAGATGTATGATTTCCAGAATGATGCTAACCGATGCCAATTCTCTTATCCTTGATACGCCTACAAATCATCTTGACCTTGAGTCGATTCAGGCATTCAACAATAATCTCGCAAAATATCCGGGAAATTTATTTATGTCATCTCATGACCATGAGTTTATCCAGACTGTCAGCAACAGGATAATTGAACTTACACCCAATGGCATTATTGATAAGTTGATGGATTACGACGATTATATCTCCGATGAAAGAGTTCTGCTTCAGAAAGAGAAAATGTACACCGAGTGATTTTTTATCCAGTTTCAATTTGCTAAACCAGGAAGTCTAAGCATGCCTGGTCAACAGCTCAAGGTAGGTTCAAGGTATAAAATTCCTATATTTGGATAAACGAATTATCCTCGGATGAAGAAACTTTTAATTGTTATAATCCTTGGGATTATTGCATCCTCAGCCTATTCCCAAAATTCACTACGGGCATACAGGCTCAGCAAAGCGATTAAGATTGATGGGATATTCGAACCCGAAAGCTGGGTGCTGGCCGATAGTGCAACTTCCTTTGTTCAGATGGAGCCAGTACCAGGTGATAAGTCATCCGAATCCACAGTAGCCTGGTTTGGCTATGATGAGAGCAATATCTATGCTGTTATTAAATGTTACCAGTCAGGTCCTGTAATAGCCAGAAATCAAAGCAGGGACGCTCTGAGTAAAAGTGATGATCTGGTAGCACTCTTAATTGATACATATAACGATAACCGTACCGGCTACGGATTTTTTGTCAACCCTCTCGGAACCCAGATTGATATAAAGATCAACGACGACGGGCGAAACCAGGATATAAATTGGGATACAGAATGGCTAAGCGAAGCAGCAGAGTTTGAAGGAGGATGGTGCGCAGAGTTTGCTATACCTTTTTCAAGCATAAAATACAAGAAGGGGCTTGAAAGCTGGGGGTTAAATTTTGGTAGGGTTATCAGGTCTAATTTCGAAACCGTTTTTTGGACTGGTCCTCCCACTGCCGACTTTAGAATATCACAGGCTGGTGAGGTTGCTGGTATAGAGGTGCCGGGCTCAAAAATGAGATTCAGACTTTTTCCCTATGCAACTATTTTCAGTGCAGATGGAGAAAAAGTAGATGCAGATGGCGGACTGGATGCCGAATGGCAGATTAGCCCGAACGTATCGCTTAACGCTACATATAACCCTGATTTTGCCACTGTGGAGGCCGACCAGGTAAAAATTAACCTTACCAGATATGAGTTAAGCTATCCCGAAAAACGTCTTTTCTTCCAGGAAGGAAATGAAATGTATAATACAAGGATTAAAAGCTTCTACTCGAGACGGATACAGGATATAAATTATGGCGCCAGACTTAATGGTAAAATTGGCGACTACCAGTTTAATGCTCTTAATGTAGGATTGCCTGAGATCCAGGATGGCGATCCCTCTTCGTTCTTTTCTGTGGCTATGGTTAAAAAGGATATCCTGGAATCTTCAACAGTAGGCTTAACCATGGTGGATAAAAGCTGGAAGGGTGGTTTCTCAAGATCCCTTGGACTCGACTATACACTTAATCTCGGTAAGACATGGAAATTAACCGGTCAGTTTATTGGAAGTGCCCCCGGCAACTTCTGGGATTCAGGTGCAGGCTTTTTAAGGTTTGCCCGGGAAAATAATATTTACCATTATCATGTTAGAGTCACAAGTATTGGAGAAAACTTCAGAGAGAATGTAAATCAGACAGGCTATATCAGGGATGACGACAAGAAAGAAATAGATTTTGAAGGCACGTATAAATTCTGGCTAAACAATAGTTTGATTAAATATATCGATGTTGGATCAAACAACAATGCCTTCTGGAGCCAGTCAGGTACTTACGATCATGGGCCCTTGATAACTGGGTAGATTTCTACCTCAATAACCGCTTTAACTTCAAGTACAAATACAATAATGAATACAAGTTGTACGAAAAAGATTTCTACAACAATCGTCACGAATTCAGTCTTGGCTACAATACCGAGGAATTGAGTAATGCAAAGCTTGGTTTTACAACGGGGGAAAACTTCGATAGTGAATTTTACCTGCTTAGCGGAAGTGCGAGGATAAAGCTGTTTCAAAATCTATCGCTCTCATATTCGACACAACTACTGAATTTCAACCCTGATCCGGAAAACCGTTCAACTTTTATTAATATAGTAAGTACGAACTACAACTTCGATAAAGACCTCTGGATAAAAGCTTTTGTACAGAATAGCCGAACAAACAATTGGATTAAACCTTTTGTACAGAATAGCCGGACAAACAATAAGGCTTATCTCTATGGGATGTTCGGATGGCGATTCAAACCTCCATTCGGAGCCTTATACCTGATATACTCACACGATCAGTTTCATATGGAAGAAGAATTCGTAAGAATGGATAATTTCTTCGTTAAATTAACCTATCCTGTCTTTAATTATTGATGTTCGGGTCTTAGGCACACAGGGCATCCATTAATCAGATTAATTACTTAAATTTGGTAATCGTCCAAATTACAAAGCTAATTCTAACCTGATTAAACCATTTCTTATGAAACGAACCCTGGGTCTCCTGACTATTCTGCTACTATTCTTGTCACTAAATGCAGAAGCACAAAAAGACTACAAAGCTTCTCTTTTCGGTATTGAATCGAACGGCACTAAACTCAATACTACATCTATACAGGCAGCTATAGACTATATCCATAATAATGGAGGCGGCCGGCTGGTTTTATATGTTGGCAGGTACCTTACCGGTACTATCCATATGAAATCCAACGTTACTATTCAGCTAGAGGAGGGAGCTATCCTGGTAGGATCTACCAACCCTTTCGACTACGAAAAACATGGATCATGGCAGGCCCTTATATTTGCTCACGACCAGGAAAACATCGGGATAACCGGGAAAGGAGTTATCGACGGGCAGGGATACCAGGTCTGTCAGAATATCCTGAACATGGTACACAAGGGAATAATTAAAGATCCTCAAAACCTGATCTATGACCGACCCAGGGAAAGTGTCCGTCCGCAGAACATATATTTCAAGGGATGTAGGAATGTAACTATCCAGGGCATTATTCTAAAAGATCCCGGATGCTGGAACCAGCAGTACGATCAGTGTACCAACGTATTTATTGATAGAATAACTGTAGATAGTAAATCCTTCTGGAATAACGACGGGGTTGATATTGTTGACTGCGACAGTGTAATAGTTAGTAACTCATACTTCGACGCCGCCGACGATGGAATTTGCCTGAAGTCTCATAGTGCTGATTTCGTTTGCCAGAATGTATATATTTATAATAACACCGTTCGTACAAGTGCCAACGGTATTAAATTCGGCACAGCCTCAAGAGGGGGTTTTAGGAATATAAAAATCATTAACAACCTTGTTTACGATACCTACAGATCTGCAATTACCTTTGCTGCAGTTGATGGGGGATTTGTAGAAGATATTATTGTTGATTCTTTAAGGTCGATAAATACCGGGAATGTGATCTTTCTCCGTATTGGGGAAAGAGTCAAAGGCAAGAAAGGGAGAATGAATAATATCTCTATCTCCAACGTATACGCAACCGTGCCAGCCACAAAAGCTGATGCCGGATATAGCTATGAAGGTCCTGTAGAAGATCTTCCACGTAATATTTCTCCCGCTGCTATTGTTGGTACGGAAGATGTAAAGATTACCAATGTGGTACTTAAAAATGTCGAGATCCACTATCCTGGAGGAAGCGATCCCAACTATGCCTTAGTAGGCCTGGACGAATTAGATAATATACCGGAAATTCCAGCCAAGTACCCTGAATTCTCAATGTTTAAGGAGCTCCCTGCGTGGGGATTCTTTATCAGACATGCCGATAATATAACTTTTGAAAATGTTACCCTGGTAGCTGAAAAAGAAGATTTCAGAACGGCAGTAGTACTTGATGATGTGCAGATTGCAGACTTTACCTCACTTAAAGTAATTGAGCCCGGCTTAGAAAAAGATCCGGTCTTTGCACGTAATTCAAAAAGAATCAAACTAAAATAACACTCCTTTATGAAGCGAAGACAATTCATTTCTAAGGGGATAGTAATTACAGGTGGCAGCATCCTGGCTGCCAGTGTTCCTATATCGTGCAGGAGTGGTGCTAATACACAAGTGACCAAGATAAGCAGTACCGAACTTTACGCTTTATTTAAAAATCCCACATCCGAATACCATCCCTTTGTTAGATGGTGGTGGAATGGTAATATGATCACCCGGGAGGAAATCACAAGAGAATTGCTTGTCTTGAAGGAGGCCGGAATTGGAGGTGTTGAAATTAATCCCATCGAATTTCCTCATCGCGTAGAA
>RCNF010007904.1_pt1 | contig 10353 bp, 4 predicted proteins | sample 2041311 | NCBI WGS metagenome assembly RCNF01 (sample SAMN09708228, study PRJNA481090) | Marine sediment metagenome, whole genome shotgun sequencing project. | biome: marine sediment; feature: ocean; material: sediment; isolation source: Sewage treatment plant 2 marine sediment (STP2) ... | reverse complement strand
CGGGGCAGCGTTTCTCGCTGTAGCCTTGGCCCCTGCATCATGCTGACCTTCTTGAGACAAGTCCCACGAAACGCGGCCCTCCTCGTCTTTCTGCTGGCCCTGATCGTCGCGACCCCGTCGATTTCGGGAGAGGGCTCGGGATTCCTAGTCGAGCTGGTGTTCGATGGAATTCTCCTGGCTGGGGTGTATTCGGTAGGCACGGGGAAGCACCGATGGCCGTTCCTGATCTTGACCGTCGTGACGCTCGCGGTTCGCTGGGGAGAGCATTTGGCCGGCGTTTCGTACCTCGACGTCAGCGCGCTGGCGTTGACGGTCGTTTGGCTCGTCTACGCCGTCTCGATCATCATCGCGAACCTGTTCAGCCGCAGCGATGTGAAGGTGGACACGATTCTCGGTGCAGTCGTGACGTACCTCCTGGTGGCCGTCGCGTTCACCTTGGTCTTCGAGATCATCGAGATCCAAAAACCAGGATCGTTCTCGGGCATCGGCGTCGACGCCGCGCTGGACCGAAGGGAGCTCGCCGGCTCGATGATGTACTTGAGTCTCGTCTGCATCACGACGATGGGCTTCGGCGACATCGTCCCGGTCTCCGATCTCGCGCGGCCGCTCACGGTCATCGAAGGCGTCTTCGGCCAGCTCTACCTGGCCGTCATGATCGCCCGCCTCGTCGGCCTGCACATCGCAGGCACGCGAGACGACTAGGCGGCTGCTGGAGGTGCTGTCGTCACCGCGCCACCGTCTGCCGGAGCCGGGGTCGTATTGCTGCCCTCGCCCTTCTTCGCCTTGAATAAGATCGCGTAGAACGTCGGCACGACAATCATCGTGAGCACCGTGGCCACGATCAAGCCGCCAACAATCGTCACAGCCATGGCGATGTAAAACGCGTCGGTGAAGAGCGGAATCATGCCGAGGACCGTCGTCGCCGCCGCCATCGCAACCGGCCGCAAACGGCTCACGCCACCGTCGAGCACCGCGTCATAGGTCGGCTTCCCTTCGCCGACCTGCAAATCGATCTCGTCGACGAGCACAATCGCGTTCTTGATCAGCATCCCCGACAAACTGAGAAACCCGAGCAAGGCCATGAAGCCAAAGGGCTGCTTGAAAAGCAGAAGCCCCGCGGTGACACCGATCAAGGCAAGCGGCACTGTGAGCCAAATGACCAGAGGCTGGCGAATCGCGTTGAACAGGCCGACGACGATCAGAATCATGATGCCCACGAACATCGGGATCGGCGCAAAGAGCGCTTTCTGAGCGTCCGTGCTGCTCTCGTACTCCCCGCCCCATTCGACGTGATACCCGGGCGGGAACGGCAGGGCTTCGATCTTCTCCGATAGGCGCTTCCAAAGCTTCGGCGCCGAGAGCTTGGTCGGATCGGTCACGACGGTGAGCGTACGCTTTCGATTGCGCCGCTCGACCACATCGTCGCTCCAGTGCGTCTCGAGGCCGGTCACCACGTTGGCGAGCGGGATGTAGCGCTGCGCGACCGGGCTCCAAATCGGGATCTGACGAAGGTTCGCCACATCGAGCCGAAGCGGCGCCGACTGCCGAAACAGCACCGGAATGACCTCATCTTGCTCTCGATAGACACCGACGGCGTGCCCTTCGAACGTCGACTGAATCGCCTGGGCGACACTACGCGTCGTGATCCCGTGCGCATCGGCCTGCTCTTCGGAGAGCTTCGGGTGAATCACCTTCACACGCTCGAACCAGCGCCCGCGCGAGCCCTTGGCGTCACCATCAGCCTTCATGATCGCGAGCGTCTGCTGCTCGAGATCGCGAAGCACGTCCACGTCCGGCCCTACCAAGCGCGCTTCGATTTTGCCGGGCTTGCTAGGCCCCAAATCAAAGGTGCGTCCGAACGAGATCGCATCGGGCGCGACGCTCTGCACGTACTCTTCTGCCCGCTTGATGTCATCTTGAAGAGTCGTGTAGTCCTCGATGTCGACCAGGAACTGCGCGAAGCCGCTGTGCTCCTTCTCGGGCGTGAACGTCAAAATGAAACGCAGCGGCCCCTGACCGATCGACGAGGCGACATGGGTGACCCCTGGTAGCTCCGCGAGGCCCTTCTCGATGATGGCTGCCTTCTTCTCGGTTTCGTCGATGTGCTGATCGATCGACCAGAACACATCGAGGCGATACTTCGGCGTGGTCGAAGCTGGGAAGAACGTTTTGTCGGTAAACTGGAAGCCGTAGACCGAAAGCGCGAATAGACCTGCAACGACCGCAACCGTGACCCAGCGAAAGCGAATACAAAGGGCCAGGAACTTCTTGTAGCCATTGTAGAAGGCGTTGTCGTATGGGTCCTTGTCCGCCTTCTTCTCAGCGTCCGTCGGGGGCTTGAGGAACCAGATGCCCAAGAGCGGCGTGATGGTCATGGCCGTCACCCAGCTGAGTGACAGCGAAATCGCGATCACGATGAAGAGGGAACGGCAGAACTCACCGGTGCTGTCGGGCGACATGCCAATCGCTGCAAAGGCGATGATGGCCACCGCGGTCGCGCCAAGAAGCGGCATCGAGGTCTGACCGACGACTTCTCGCGCCGCCTTCTCCGCATCCATCCCGGTTTTGATCCGTACCAACATGCCGTCGATAATCACGATCGCGTTATCGACCAGCATCCCGAGCGCGATGATCAGCGCGCCAAGCGAAATGCGCTCGAGCGCGAGGCCCGCGGGCCCCATGAAGATGAACGTCCCGGCGATCGTGAGCACCAAGACAAAGCCGATGATCAAGCCGCTCCGAAGCCCCATGAACAGGAGCAGGACGACGACCACGATCGCGACGGCCTCGAGAAGGTTCACCAGGAAGGCATCGATCGCCGTGGTGACCATGTCGGACTGCATGTAGATGACCTCGAGCTCCATCCCGAGCGGGAAGCGCCCTTCGAGCTCCGCAAGCCGCTTCTTGATGCCCTCGCCCATGGTGACGACGTTGCCGCCCTTTTCGGTCGAGACGCCGATGCCGATGGCTCGGTGCCCGTCCATGTGGAGCTTATTGAGGGCCGGGTCCTTGTACCCGCGCTCGATGTTCGCGATGTCGCGAAGCCGAACCTGCGAGTTGTCGCCCTTGCTGATCAGAATGTCGCCGAGGTCCTGGGAGCTGTCGATCAGCGAGTCGGGGTGGATTTGCAGATACTCGGGCCCGGCACGCACCATGCCGGATTCGACGACGACCCCTTCGGCAACGAGCTGCTCGGAAATCGTATCGGGCGAGATCCCGATCTGCGAAAGCCGCTCTCGATCGAACTCGACGTACACCGCTTCCGGGAGCGCCCCAAAGAGCTCGACCTTCGCGACGTCTTTGACGAGAATGAGCTCCTTTCGAAGCATCTTCACGACGTCATAGAGCTCCCGGTAGCTGTACTCGTCTCCGTAGAGCGCCAGAAAGACGCCGTAGACATCAGAGTAGTCGTCGACCACGAGCGACGGCCCGGCTCCAGGCGGCAAGTTCCCCTGCGCGTCACCGACCTTGCGCCGAAGCTCGTCCCAAACCTGCGGCAGCGCCGAGCCAGGCACCTTCGAACGCATCTCCACCGTGATGGTCGACTGGCCCGGAATGTTGCGCGTCTCGATGCGTTTGATCTTGCCGAGCTTTTGAATCGCGAGCTCGAGCTCGTCGCTCACCTCTTCTTCGACCTCGTAGGGCGTCGCCCCGGGGTACGGCGTGATGACGAGCGCCTCCTTGATGGTGAATTCAGGATCTTCGAGGCGCGGGAGGCTGTTGAAAGACTGAAAACCGGCATAGAGCGCACCCAACGTCAGGACGACGATGAGGGTTCGGTTTCGGAGCGAGAAATCGGTGAGGTTCATTTCCGAGTCTCGTCCGATTCCTTCAGCTCGGTGACGACCATACCTTCGTCGAGCAGGTGGACGCCCGTCATCGCGATGGCTTGGCCGCCTTCAATGCCGCTGGTCACCACGATCCGGTCGCCAGTGATCTGACCCACCTCGACCGGCAGCTTCGACACCTTCATCGAGTCCGGGTCGACGAGCCAAACGTAGGGCTTGGCCTCGCTATCGGCGATCACCGCCCCAACCGGCAGCAAGAAATCATCGGCCCCCGTCGTTCGAAGGCCGGTCAAAACGAGCTTGGCGGTCATGCCGGCCAGCACGCCCACGCCCTCGGGCTTCTTCATGCTGAACGTCGCGCGGAACGTCCGGGTGTTCGGGTCCGCCGCGGTCGCAAGCTCGGTCAGCTCCACCGGGAACTGCTTCCCGGGCAACGCGGAGAGCTCGACCATCGGCTTGGCCTGCTTGTTGAACTCTTCGAGGCTCTGCTCCTTACGGCCGCCGGCCAGGTCGCGCTCTGGAACGTCGACCACGACCTCCATCACGGACTCGTCCTGCAATAAGAGCACAGCCTCACGAGCAGCAACGTTACGAAAATCGGTGACCAGCTTGCGCGCGATGACGCCGTCGAAAATCGCCCGCAGCTTGGTGTCCTCGAGCGCTTTTTGCGAAATGCGAAGCTCGGCGCGGCTCACGTCACGCGAGCGAGTGGCCACGTCGAGGTCGCGCTGGGTCCCGGAACCCGATGCAAACAGCTTGCTCTCACGACGATACTCCGCGTCGGCCAAGCGAAGCCGGGCGCGCGCAGCCTCGGCCTGAGCCTGGTAGTCCCGCGGATCGAGCCGCGACAGAATCTGACCCTTCTTGACCCCCTGCCCCTCGTCGACGTTCCAATCGGTGAACCTCGAACGCGAGCTCGACGACCTTGACCGCCTTGATGCGCCCCGGGTAGTCCGGACGCGTGTTTCCGAGCTGCCCTTCCAGCCTGTAGATCTTGATCGGCCGCGGTGGAGATGCGACATCGACAACCTCCGCTTTCTTGCAGGAGAAGAGCATCGCAGCCGCGAGCACGAGAGACGCCACGACGAGGCCGCGGGCGAGCGTTCTTGGAGGCATCGAGAGTTCCGTCTTCAAAGCGATTGTCGGCGTTTGCTAAAAATTCGAAGGACGCAGGAGCATAGGCAGACTGTCCTGCGTTGCCAAGCCAAACTATTGTGGAAAAGGCGGTTATCGCGCTCGAAATATCGCACGATGGCCTAGGGGATCGCAGATTCGTCGACTATGCTCCGCCGACTATGCGGCTGCTTTATCTTTCCCTTGTCGCCTTGCTGCTCGTCCCCGCGCTCGTTGGCGCCCAGGCTGACAAGCCTCAGGTCAAAGTGACCGCGGTGTTCGACGGGCCGTCACCCGTGTTCGACGCCATCACCGAAGATTTGACGCGCGAGATTCGAACGCAGCTTTCTGAGCGTTTCGAAGTCGTACTCGTGCCGCTGAGCTTCGAAGGCGATTGGACGGCCGGGGGTGTCGAACGTCAGCTCGATGAGGCGTACTCCGATCCGGATATTGCCGCCGTCTTCGGCTTCGGTCACCTTGCAGTGCTCGCCGTTGCGGCGCGCAGGGACCTCCCCAAGCCAACGATTCTCCCATTCGTCTTCGCGGCGCAGCAACAGGGGCTGCCTCGCAGAGGGGACGTCAGCGGAAAACGAAACCTCTGCTACATCAGCGAAGAGCTCGACATTAGCGATGAGGCCGCACGGCTCAAAGAAGTCGCGGGCGCGAAGCGGATCGTCCTTCTCGCGGAGAAATCTCAGCGAGCGATGCTGTCGCAGGTGACGGGCAGCCAGGAAGTCACCCTGGCGATTGCGGAGCCAACGGTCGACGCCTTGCTCGCGGCGATTCCAACGACAACCGACGGCCTGATTCTCTCCGCAATGCGTCGGCTCAGCCTCGAAGATCGGGGTCGGCTGCTCGATCAGATCACCAAGCGACGCATTCCGAACATCGCGGTCAGCCCTCGCTGGCTCGACCAGGGCGCGATGATGTCGATTCGGTCGAGAAACAATTCCGAGCGGAGGGCGCAGCGCGCGGCGCTGAACCTCGACCTGATTCTCGATGGGCGGCCGGCGTCTCAGATTCACGTGGATTTCGAGGAGCGTCAGGAGCTGCTGATCAACGTGCAAGCGGCACGCGCCGTCGGCGTGCGTCCGAGCTTCGAGGTGCTGCTCGAGGCGGACCTGGTGAACGAAGCAGAGGCTGCCGAGGACAACCGCCTCCACATGCGCCGCGCCATGAAGGAAGCGGTCGACCGAAATTTGGATCTCCTCGTCTCCGAGAAGTTCGTCGAAGCGGGCGAAGAGCGCGTGAAGGTCGAGCGCGGGCCGTTGCTTCCTCAGGGGCAAGTGCAAGTGGGCCTCGTGTATCAGGACCCGGATCGAATCCTCACGGGAAGCCAGGTCGCGGAATGGCAGGCGTCGACCGTGGCCCGGGCGAGTCAAAGCATCTATTCGGAGCGCGCGTGGACCCGCTTCAAGGCGCGCAAGCTTTCACAACGCGGGCGTGAGTACGGCTACTTCACCGACGTGCTCGACATCATGCTCAGCTCGGGCGCTTCCTATGTGGGCGTCCTCCGCGCAGAGGCGCAAGCGCGCATCCAGCGCAAGAACATTCAGCTGACCCGGGAGTACCTCGAGCTGGCGCGCCTGCGTCTCGAAGTCGGGGTTGCCAATGCGAGCGAGCTCTACCGCTGGCAGGTGACGCTTGCTGAGAACCAGGCTGCGGTCGTCGACGCCCGGGCGTTGGTGAGCCAAAACAAAATCGAGCTCAACCGCGTGCTCAACCGGCCCTTGGAGCGGCCCATCGCGCCGATCGACCTGCCCGTCGACGAGGCGGGCCGAACGCAGGCGCCCGAAGACCCGATCAGCAAATACATGAACGACCCCTGGTCGTTCGAAAAGCTCAGGGACTTCATGGTTCGCGAGGGGCTCCGCAACTCGCCCGAGGCGCGTCAGGTCGAAGCTCGGAGGGCCTCGGCGCGCCGCATCAATGAAGGCCGCGCGCGCGAGCTTTGGCTGCCGGAGTTCGACGTGCGTGGTGGCATCCAGCACGATTTCTGGCGGGGCGGCGAAGGCTCGGTCACGCCACCGGACCTCGAGGCGCTGGGCATTCCCCAGCCCGACAAGTTCGGCTGGGACGTCGGTCTGTATTTGGCGATTCCCTTGTCGCGCGGCGGCTCAGGCGTTGCGGAGATGCGCGAGAGCGCGATTTTCGTCGAAGGGCTGACGGCCGAGCTCGATCGCGTCTCGCAGAACATCGGCACCGGCGTGCGCACCGAGCTCTACAGTGCGGCGGCGGCGCTTGCCACGGTGGACCTCACGCGCAAAGCGGCAGTCGCGGCGGCCAACAACCTGGTGCTCGTCACCGACCTCTATCGTCGCGGCAAAGTCGACATCATCAGGCTGGTTGATGCGCAAACCCAGAGCCTCGTCGCTGACCTCGGCGCGGCGAACGCCGTCTACGACTACGTTCTCGCCTTGCTCTTCGTGAATCGCGAGGCCAGTCACTTCCGAAACCTCGACACCCCCAAGGCGCAGCAAGACTTCGCGCGGCGGCTCAGCGCGTTCGTCTTGGCGGCCGAAACGCGCGACGTCAACACGGTCACGGCCCCGTAGACATCACAGGAGTTCGGCTTTAGGCTGCTCTCTCCGGAAACGCCCGGGCGAGGTGGTCATGATGAGATCCGGGCTAAGAACACTGCTGGTCCTAACAGCTGCTCTATCTTCGGCGTTCGGCTTATCGGCCGAAGCTCAAAGGAGCGCACGGCCGACGTTCCGCATCATGATGATCGCCGACGGCGAATCTCCGCTGTTCGCCGAGCGCCAACGCATCCTCAAGGCCGAAATCCTCGAGCTCATGAAGGAAGACGCCGCCGTCGTCTTCGTCGAGCCCAAGGCCCAACCCAACTGGACGCTCGAAGGGGCCGAGGCCGCGCTCCGAGAGGGGCTCGCCAATCGCTCGGTCGACATGATTATCGTGTCGGGCTCGATGACCGGGGTGGCCGCTGGGCGAGTGGCGAAACTGAGCAAGCCGGTTCTGATTCCCTACGCGGCCCCGGAGCTCCAGGGTCTGCCCCGGGACGGCAACCGGAGCGGTCGAAAGAACCTTTCGTACATTGCAGGGCTCCTGAACTTCGAGCGCAACATCAGTCAGCTGCGCGAAATCGTGCGCTTCGATCGCATGACTCTGATCGTGGGCGAAGAGGTCGTGAAACACCTGGACGCTCCCGAGAAGCCCGTGCAGGTCGCGAGCCAGCACCTGGGAGTGCAAACGAGTCTGGTCATTGCCAGCGAAAGCCCGGAGGCGACCCTCGCCGCGATTCCCGAAGACACCGAAGCCGTCTACATCGGCCCCATTTTCAAGTGGAGCGACGAGGAGATGCAGCGCCTCATCGACGGCATCAACGCGCAGGACTTGCCTTCTTATGCAGGGGGCGGTGTGCATTGGGTCGAGCGGGGCGCCTTGGCTACCATGGAGACGGAAGAGGACGAGATCCGCCGCATGCGGCGCGCAGCGCTCTTTGTGCAACGCATCGAGATGGGAGAACCGGCAGGCTCGCTTCCGGTGTCGTTTGACCAGCGGCCCGTGCTCGTCATCAACATGGCTACCGCGAGGGCGATCGGGACCTGGCCGCGGTTCGAGGTCATGGCAGAGGCGAGGCTCATCAACGACCAGTCCGGGACGCGAGGCCCGCTCATCACGCTCGAAATCGCGATGCGTGATGCCCTGCGAGCGAACCTCGACCTGATGGCGACGGGCCTCGATATCGACGCGAGCTACGAAGGCATCAAGGTGGCACGCGGCAACTGGCTGCCTCAGGCCGGCGCCGACGGGGATTTCTTGATCAACGACCCGGATGTCTCGACTTCGTTCGGGCAAGCCGAGCGGCAAGTCACTTGGGGCATCACTGGCTCACAGCTCCTCTATTCTCCGGGTGCTCATGCGGATTTGCGGTTTCGCCGCAACACCTACTGGAGCCGGGAACACGACTACATGTCAGCGCGCCTCGATACGATGCTCGAGGCCGGCGAGGCGTATCTCAATGTGCTCCGCGCCAAGAACAACGAGGATGTGAACCGCGACAACCTCAAGCTGACGCGCAAAAACCTTTCGCTCGCTGAAACCCGCAACGCGATCGGAGTGGCAGGACGCGAAGAAGTCTTCCGCTGGCAGACTCAGATCGCCGAAAGCCGCTCGGCGGTCATCGAAGCGAGCACGCTGCGCAACCAGGCAGAGATCAACCTCAACCGCATTCTAAACCGGCAGCTGGAGGCGTCCTTTCGCGTTCCCCCGCCCGAAGACGTTCGCGCCGTCACGCCTGGGAGCAACCCGCGGGTGGTCAAGTACCTACAGGACGCCTGGTCGTTTAAAGTCTTTCGGGAGTTCATGGCTAAAGAGGCCATCCTGAACTCCCCTGAGATCCGCAGCATCGACAGCAGGATCGGGGCGCGCGACGAGCTCCTCAAAGGCGAACGGCGTCAGCTCGGGATTCCGGATATCGCGGTCGTCGGCGGCTTCACGCACGTTCCGTACGCAGGGGGAGTGGGCGCTCAGCCAGTCACGCCGAGCGAAGAAAACCTGGACTTCGGTATCCCGGGCCGTCAAACCTTCACCTGGAACGTCGGCGCCACGGCTACGCTCACGCTCTTCGACGGAACCTCGAACTACGCGCGCATCCGTCGCCAGTTCCGCGAAATCGATCGGCTACAAACCGATCGTGCCGTCATCGCCCAGCGCCTCGAACAGGACGTTCGCTCGGCGCTCCACCAGGCCGGCTTCTCCTTCGCCAACATCTCGCTCAGCCAGGATGCCGCCGAGGCGTCGGCGCGCAACCTGGAGCTGGTCACCGACCTCTACCAACGCGGCGCAGCAGACATCATTCAGCTCGTCGACGCGCAGAACCAGGCCCTCGGTGCGGCGCTCGCGGCTGCCAACGCACTCTACGATTTCCTGATCGACGCGCTTCGAGTTCAGCGCGCGTCCGGTGCGTTTTCGCTCGAGGGGTCGGAAGAAGTGCGCGACGATTTCATCAAGCGGCTCGACGCCTTTGCTGCCGTGCAGAAGCGTGAGAGTCGCACCGCGTCACCGCCTATCGAACCCACGCGAACCAACCCCCGGGAGCACAACTGATGGTGAAGACAGCAACTCTCCTCGCTCTGACTGCCACCGTGGCGTTGCTCGGTTGCGAAGACCCGCAGGACGAGCCCGAAATCATCCGGCCGGTTCGCTATGTCGTGGTCGAAGGCAGCGACGCGGCGACGCAGCGAACGTACTCCGGCGTTGCAAAGGCCGGGCAGGAAAGCCGGCTCAGCTTTCAGGTTTCGGGCCAGGTCTTGAGTGTCCCGATCAACGTCGGCGACGTCGTGGAGAAGGGTCAAACCATCGCGCGAATGGACCCAGCCGACTTCGCGCTGCAGCGGCAAAACGCACAGGCCGCCGCCGCCCAGGCTCGGGCACAGGAGCGCAACGCCAAGGCGACGTACGAGCGTACCCGAGCGCTCTACGAAAACCA
>RCNF010002241.1_pt1 | contig 10353 bp, 8 predicted proteins | sample 2041311 | NCBI WGS metagenome assembly RCNF01 (sample SAMN09708228, study PRJNA481090) | Marine sediment metagenome, whole genome shotgun sequencing project. | biome: marine sediment; feature: ocean; material: sediment; isolation source: Sewage treatment plant 2 marine sediment (STP2) ... | reverse complement strand
GCGGCGCTGAGGGCCGCCGTCGAGATCGCCCACCGTGCTGGGCGAAGGGTCGCTGTGCACACGATGGCGCCGGCCGGTATCGCTCCAGCCGTCGAGGCCGGCGTCGATTCGATCGAGCACGGCCTGTTTCTGTCGGGCGGCGACCTGAAAGGCCTCGCGGAGCGGGGCGGCGCGTGGGTTCCGACGGTGCTCGGAGCAGAGGCAATCATCGACTTCCTTGGCGCAACAAGCAGCGGAGGGAAGCTCCTGGGGCGCGGCGTTGAGAACGTGCGCGACCTCCTCCCCGAAGCCGAACGTCTTGGTGTCACGGTGCTCGCAGGCACCGATCTTGCGGTTCCACACGGCCGTGTTGCCCTCGAGGCCATCCGACTCCACCACCACGGCCTCTCATAACCCGCGGCGCTCCATGCGGCAACAGCGGCGGCCTACCGCTACCTCGATGTTGACCACGGTTTCGCGCCCGGCAAGCCCGCGAACGCCGTTTTCGTGCAGGACGAACCGCGACACCGTCTGGAAACGCTCCTCGAACCGCAGGTGATCGTCCGAGCGGGGGCGGTGATTCGTCAGCCAGGCGGGTAGGGGTCGGAGCTAGTGGTCTGCCGCAGAAATGGCGGCTGGGTGTCTTCGAGGCATCGGCGTCATCTGGCAAGGACGCACAACGATGGCACAGTCGGGACTGCGTCGAGGCGTGCCGCAAGGGACACGCCGGTCCGGCGCTAGCCGGTACGCGTCGAGGATCGGAGAGACACGGTGCCCATTTCTGCGACAGACCACCTGCGTCGGCCTGCAAAGCGCCGCCCCCGAATCCGTCGATGGGAACGCTTTCTGACGCTATTTGGTGAGAAATCACTAAGAAGGCTTGAAGTCTGCCCGAAATTGTGTCATATTGGGCGCTCGAACGAGCTGGTCGACGCTCGTGGAACCCCTCCGTCGTTGAGAGCGTTGTTCCGTGCATATACGCCCGTCGGCCGGGAACCAAACGCTGTGTTCGCTGCGTCTAAGGATGGACGCTGGAGCCGGTGGGGCCGAATCTCCAACATGCACAGCGCTGAAACGCGAATCATCACTTCAAAGGACTGAATCAAACATGAAGACGGCAGAAAAGATCCGCTGGGTTGGTCAACCGCTCGAGATGGGCGATAGCTTGACCCGCTACCTCCAAGAGATCTCCTACCACGACCTCCTCACGGCAGATGAGGAAGTCGAGCTCGCCCAGGCCATCGAGACCGGCACGGCAGCCGAGGAACAGCTTGCATCGGTTTCGGTGCGTGGCGCCGAGAAGGTGCGGCTCGAGCGTGCGGCCCGCAAGGGACGCGACGCTCGCGAGCGCTTCACGCAGGCGAACCTGCGCCTCGTCGTGAGCCAGGCGAAGCGCTATCGGAGCCAATACGGCATCGAGTTCATCGACCTCATCCAGGAGGGCAACCTGGGTCTGATCCGTGCGGTCGAGAAGTTCGACTGGCGGAAGGGCTTCAAGTTCTCCACGTATGCGACCTGGTGGATTCGCCAGTCGATGCAGCGAGCGGTGGCCGAGAAGTCCCGCACGGTGCGTCTCCCCAACTCACTCCACGACACGCTGGTGACGCTCAACAGCACGCGGAACCGTCTGCTCTCCGAGCTCGGCCGCGAGCCCACTCCTGAGGAGCTTTCTGAGGAGTCCGGCCTGACGTTCGATGCGGTTGTCGAAGCCCAGCTCGTTGCCGATTCGGTGTCGCTCGAGGCGCCGGTTGGCGAAGACGGTGCGGTTCTCGGCGACTTCGTTTCGCATCACGATGAAGAGGACCCGGTCCGCGAGACCGAGAAGGCGAGCGCGATCGAGGCCCTTCGGGACGCGATCAACCGCCTGCCGGAGCGCGAGGCCTACATCCTTTCGATGCGGGTCGGCTTCGAAGACGGTCTTCCTCGCACCCATGAGGAGATCGGCGGCAATCTCGGCCTCGGCCCCACGCGGGTGCGCTCGATCGAAAAGCTTGCCCTCTCGAAGCTGCGCCACCCGGCGTTCGGGCTCCGCGAGGATGCGATGGACTTCTAGTCCTTCCCAAGTCGTTTCAGCATGAAGGCCGCTCCGGGTTCGGAGCGGCCTTCGTCGTGCCGTCATAGACCGTCCCCTCAGCCCCTCGCCGTGCGCGAGAATGTGACGACCATCAAAGCGAAGGAGTCTCCATGGCCGCGAAGCATCCCGGCGTCAACAGTGGGCGCCGCGTCGCGATCGTCGACGGTCTTCGAACACCGTTTGTCAAGTCCGGCACGGATTTCAAAGATCTCTCCGCCCTCGACCTCGCTTCAGGCGTGGTCGCCGAGCTACTCCAACGTTCCGGTGTCTCCGGTACCCAGGTCGACCAGGTGGTCTACGGCGCCGTGATCACGGACGTCTCCGGACCGAACATCGCGAGAGAGGTCGTACTTGCCGGCGATATGCCGGACACCGTCGATGCATTCTCCGTGAGCCGAGCGTGTGCCACATCGACACAGGCGGTCGTGTCTGGAGCACAGTCCATCCTCCACGGTGATGCCGAGATCGTGATCGCCGGTGGCGCCGACTCGCTGTCAAAGCCGCCGATCCTCTATTCCGACCGGTTCGTCGACGTGCTGATGGACGCGAACGCAGCGAAAGACATCCCGGGGAAGATGAAGGCATTCTCGGCCCTTCGCCCGAAGGACCTTGCACCGCAGCCTCCCGCCATTGCTGAGCGCTCGACCGGGCTCACAATGGGTGGATCCGCCGAGATCATGGCGAAGGAGAACGGCATCAGCCGCGAGGCGCAGGACGAGTACGCGCTGGCTTCGCATCGCAAAGCGGTGGCGGCCTGGGAGAACGGCATCTTCGACGACGAGGTCATGGCGTTCCCGGTTGGCCCCAAGTACCGGACGACCGTTACGAAGGACAACCTCCCCCGCTCAGATTCGAGCCTTGAGCAACTGGCGAAGCTCCGCCCGGTCTTCGACCGAAAGTACGGCACGATCACCGCCGGCAACTCGTCGCCGCTCACCGACGGCGCATCCGCCATCCTCCTCATGGAGGAGAAGACCGCCCAACGCCTCGGCCTGGTGCCGCGGGCATTCCTCCGTTCCTGGGCGTTCGCTGCGCTCGACCCGAACTGGCAGCTACTCATGGGGCCTTCATTTGCCACACCCGTCGCTCTCGATCGGGCCGGCATCACGCTTGACGATGTCGATGTGATCGACATGCACGAGGCCTTCGCTGCACAGATCCTCTCGAACACGCAGGCGTTCGCATCCGACGAGTGGGCGAAACGATGGCTCGACCGCGACGAAGCGATCGGAGCGATCCCAGACGACCGCTTCAACCTCTACGGCGGCTCCATCAGCCTCGGACATCCATTCGGCGCAACCGGCGCCCGTCAGATCACGACGATGGCGAACGAACTGGCACGGAGGGGCACCGGTACCGCCCTCGTCACGCAATGTGCGGCGGGCGGCCTCGGCGCTGCCGTTGTCCTCGAGCGGTAGGGAGGAAACCATGGAACTCACGCATTTCTCGTTCGACGTACAAGACGGCGTCGCGATCGTCCTGCTCGACCGTGCCGGAGAGCCGATGAACACAATCGGACCGGTGATCTTCGAGGACTTCGTCGCCGTCGTGGACCGGATCGAGAGCGACCCGGCGATCAAGGCCGCGGTGTTCGGTTCGGCGAAGAAGGGCAACTTCCTCGCCGGAGCCGACCTCCGATTCTTCGAGACACTCACCGACCCGGAGGAGGCTTCGGCAGTGATCCGAGAGCTCCACGCCCTGTTCGCGAGGATCGAGGGCCTTCACGCCGTTCACGGCAAGCCGGTCGTGATGGCGATCGACGGAGCGTGCCTCGGCGGAGGGCTGGAGTTTGCCCTCACCGGCTCGACGCGCATCGCCACCGACCATCACAAGACTCAGCTCGGCCAGCCCGAAGTCCAGCTCGGCGTGCTCCCGGCGGGTGGCGGGACCCAGCGCCTCCCGAAGCTCATCGGCATCGCCGCAGCGCTCACCATGATCCTCACCGGCAAGTCGCTCCGGCCGTACAAGGCCCACAAGATCGGCCTCGTCGACGAGATCGTGCCGCAAACGGCGCTCGCGGAGATCGCCAAAGAGCGAGCCCTCGAGGCTGTCGGCCACCTCGATGAGTCCGACGGTGCATCGGTGAAGGGCTTCCTCGCCCCGACCCACCTCCAGGAGCTTGCACTCGAACAGAACCCGGTCGGCAGACGGGTCCTGTTCCGCAGGGCCGAAGAGGCCATGCTGGCCAAGACGAAGGGCCTGTATCCGGCGCCGAAGCGTGCCCTCGAGGCCGTCAAGATCGGCGTCGACCAGGGTCCGGAGGCCGGCTACGAAGCCGAGGCCACATTCTTCGGCGAACTGGTCACCTCCGAAGAGTCGAAGGCGCTGCGCGGCATCTTCTTCGCGTCGCAGATGATGAAGCACGCTTCCGGGATCGCAGGCTTCGCCGAACCGAAGCACGTCGGCAAGGTTGGCGTGCTGGGCGGCGGACTCATGGGAGCGGGGATCGCATCCGTGTCGGCCCTGCGGGCCGGAGCGACGGTCCGCATCAAGGAAGTCGACGAGACGGGCGTTCAACGCGCGCTGTCGCACGTATCCAAGAATGTCGCCTATCAAGTGAATCGTCGCCGCCTGCGTCCGTTCGAGGGAGAGCGGGCGATGAACACGGTCACCGGCACGACCGATTGGAGCGGTTTCGCCAACGCCAACCTCGTGATCGAGGCCGTGTTCGAGAGCCTCGAGCTCAAACAGTCCCTCCTCGCCGAGGTTGAGGCGGTGACGGCGGACGGTACCGTCTTCGCATCGAACACCTCGTCGCTGCCGATCAGCGAGATCGCGGCGAACGCCGCGCGGCCCGAAGCGGTGATCGGCATGCACTACTTCTCGCCGGTGGAGAAGATGCCGCTGCTCGAGGTCATCGTCACCGACGACACAGCAGACTGGGCCACCGTGACGGCCGTGGAGTTCGGCAAACGCCAGGGCAAGACGGTGATCGTGGTCAAGGACGGACCCGGCTTCTACACCACGCGAATCCTCGTTCCCTATATGAACGAGGCGTTCCACCTTCTTGCCGACGGGGCCTCGGTCGAGGACATCGACACAGCGATGACGACCTGGGGCTTCCCCGTCGGGCCGGTCCTACTGAGCGACGAGGTTGGTATCGACGTCGGCGCCCACATATCGAAGGTCATGCTCGATGCGTTCGGTGAACGCATGGCCGGCCCCGAGATGGCAGCCAACCTGGTCGGCGACGACCGGATGGGCCGCAAGAACGGCCGCGGGTTCTACCGCTACGACGACAAGGGCAAACGCGGGGGTGTGGACGAGACCGTCTACCAGGCCCTCGGGATTGGACCCCGACGCGTGATTCCCGAGTCCGAGATCCAGCAGCGCATCGCGCTGGCGATGGTCAACGAGGCGGCGCGCTGCCTCGAAGAGGGAATCCTCCAGTCGGCGCTCGACGGCGACATGGGCGCCGTGATGGGCCTCGGATTCCCGCCGTTGCGCGGTGGCCCGTTCTGGTGGACCGACCAAGTCGGAGCCGCCGACATCGTCGACACACTCGACACGCTTGCCGAGCGACACGGTATGCGTTTCGAACCGGCGGCGATTCTCCGAACCCACGCGGAATCGGGGAAGGCGTTCCGCTAGTGCTGTGTCCACCAACGTTCGGGGTGTCGCGTGCCGCAAGCGGCACATTGCAGTTTCCTGCAGAAACTGCTGACGGACCGGCGTCAGCCGGTACGCGATGTCGAGGCAGGGGCGTTGATCGCAAGGACGCAGGACGAAGGCGCAGTCGCGACTGCGCCAAGGCGTGCCGCAAGCGGCACATTGCAGTTTCCTGCGGAAACTGCGGACGGACCGGCGTCAGCCGGTACGCGCCGTCCAGAACAGCGCAAAGGTTGGTGGACACAGCACTCGTCGCGGGCCGCTCCGTTCGGGGACGAGAAAACCCCTGGCGGGCGAAGGTGACGCGTGACTAGGGTCGGCGCCAGCGCACCCGCAGGCCTCAACTCCAGCGAGACCACAACTCTCGCCGTTGGAAAGTCAGCGGGTGCGTTGCTTTGGTTGACGGGGCCTGCCCGTCGGATCAGATCCGACCGCCCATGGCCCGCAGCATCGCCTCTGCCACCTCGGCGTTGATCGCATCGGGGATCGGCTGCGGACCCGATTCCAACCTGTTCGCCAACAGCGCCAGTTGCTCGAGCGACAGCGCCTGCAGGGTGAGTCCGAGATCCATGGCCTCGATTGGATTGCCCTTGCCGCCATCGGCGGCCAGGTTCACGATCTTTCCCTCGGCAATCACGAACACGGAGCGGCCGTCCGCAACGTCGTATCGCTCGATCGACGGGCCCATCGCGACCGGTTCAGCCTGGTGCTCGAGGCCGGGAAGGTCGATCTCGGTGTCGACGTGTCCGGCGTTGGCCAAGATCACGCCGTCCGGCATGGTCTCGATGAGCGCGAACGGCACGACACCATCGCGTCCGGTCGCCGTGATGACGAAGCTGGCGCGGCTGCACGCACCCTCCGCCGAGTCGGTATCGAAGCCGTCCATCGCCGCCTCGAGCGCCTTGATCGGATCGAGTTCGACCACCGTCACGTCGGCGCCGCGGTGCCGTGCGTAGAGGGCAATGCCTCGCCCGCACCAGCCGTAGCCGAACACGACGACACGCTTGCGATGGAGCGAGACGTTCGTTGAGCGCACGATCGTGTCGACGACCGACTCACCGACGCCATGCTTGTTCTCGACGATCGACTTGAGCGGGCTGTCGTTGATCACGATCACCGGGAAGCCGACCGCACCGGCGAACTGCTCGCGCAGCAGCGTTGCCCCCGAGGTCGTCTCTTCCGTGGCGCCCCGCGGGGCATGGTCGTTCTCGAGGCACTGAACGATCAGTTCTGCTCCGTTGTCGAGAACCAGATCGGGTCGCCGACCGGCGATCTCGGCAAGGTTTGCGGCGGTCTCGGTCGAACCGTCGGTTGGACGATCCAGAATCGTGGCCCCGCCGGCGGCCAGATACTCGGCAGTGTCGAACTGCGTCGTCCCATCATTGCCCATCGCAACCACCGATGCACCACCTGCTTGGAGCGCCTCGATGAGCACGGCGGTCTTCGGCTCGAGGTGCAGCCGGAAACCGATGATCATTCCGTCGAACGGCTTCGTTTCGGCGAATCTGCGGCCGACGGCGGACAGCACCGGCATGTGGCGTCGCGTCCATTCGATCGCGCCGTACACCGACAAGTCCACGTTGCCTCGTCCCGTGCTGCTGCTCATGCGGCCACCCTAACTGCGGGTCGTCGGAGCGCCGATGGCGACCACGCCGTCGATAGGCTGCGTCGGTGACCGACCGCCTCCTCACCCGTCCGTTCGTCTTCGTGTGGCTCGCCAATTTCGGCAGCGGCATGGCCTACGCGTTGTTCCTGCACCTCTCGGGCTACCTCGCGAAGCTCGGAGCGAGTGACACGGAGATCGGGATGATCTACGCGGCTACCGCTGTGGCTTCGATCGCCATGCGGCCGCTGCTCGGCACGATCATGGATCGCTACGGGCGACGCCCGGTGATCCTGGTCGGAAACGTGCTCAACATCATCTTCGTATTGCTCTACCTCACGGTCACGGTCCTCGGCCCATGGCTCTATGTGGTGCGAATCGGGCACGGAGTCGGCGAGGCAATGCTGTTCAGCGCCTTGTTCACGTATGGCACCGATGTCGTTCCGAAGGCGCGTCGCACCGAGGGCATCGCGCTGTTCGGCGTCTCCGGGCTTCTCCCGCTCGGCGTTGCGGGAATCCTCGGTGACTTCGTGCTGTCGATCGGCACTTTCCGAGATCTATTCCTCACCGCTGCCGGGTTCGCAATCGCGACGATGCTCTTCTCGCTCCCCCTCCCGGAGCGCCGCCCCGTGCTCGCACCGGGCGAGAAACCGGAAGGCTTCTGGCGAATCGTGGTGGCACCGAATCTGCTGCCGGTCTGGTGGATGCTCGGGTCGTTCTCGGTGGTGCTCACCGGCTACTTCGTCTTCATCCGCCGCTACGTCGACGACACCGGTCTCGGCAGTGTCGGTCTGTTCTTCTCCGCCTACGTGATCGTCGCCATCCTCGAACGTCTCTTCTTCGGCTGGTTGCCCGACCGCGTGGGCCGCAAGCGGGTTCTCTACCCGTCGATCGCGGCGCTCGTCGCCGGCTTCTTCGTGCTCGCCATCGCCGGCTCCTGGGTCGGGGTGGCGGTGGCGGGAGCGCTGTGCGGCGCCGGCCACGGTTTCGTCTTCCCGATCCTCACGGCGATGGTCGTCGACCGCGCTCCGGACACCGACCGCGGATCGGCGATGTCGTTCTTCACCGCGCTGCTCGACATCGGGACGCTGATCGGCGGTCCACTGCTCGGCGCCATGATCGACACTGCCGGATGGAGTCCGATGTATGTGTTCTGTGGCGTCGCTCTGGCGATCGCGACGGTGATCTTCGCCAGGTGGGACCGACGGGCGCTCGACGAGACCGACCTGGAACCGTCTATCGCCGCTCGGGAGTGAAGCCGATCATCGGGATCTGCTCCATCATCGCCAGCCACGATTCCTGCGTGTCGTCGTGGGAAACGCCCATCATCTCTTCGAGCTTCGCCGCGGTCTTCGGGTGCTCACGCTCGTAGCCCTTCATGACCTCAACGGCCTCTTCGGTCGGGAGGAATCGCTGCACGGTGGGGTAGCGCTTGCTGCCAATCCAAATCGCCACCGCCGGGTTCGCCTGGATGTTTCGGTACCAGTCGGCCTTGACACCGTTCCCCGAGGTCACGATGTACTCGTCGCGATCCTTGTCGTGGTGAGCGACCTCGAGCGGCGTCTGGCGAACCACCCCCGACTTCCTGCCGATGCTTTCGAGCAGGAGAAACCGTGAACCGAAGATGAAGCCGAGCCGGGCGCGGAAGATCCACTTCGGCGACTGTATGAACCACTTGGCGATGCCGGTCGGTTTCTTCTTCCCCCCAGGGGTACTGTCGTTCGGCATTGCTCAGTCCTCCACCGCTGGTTCGGCAGTTCCAGTCTCGTAGGCCTCCATCGGTGGGCACGAGCAAACGACGTGTCGATCCCCGAAGGCGTTGTCGATGCGGCTCACCGGGGGCCAGTACTTGTCAGACCGCAACGCGTCGACCGGGAACGCTGCGGTCTCCCTCGAATACGTGCGGTCCCACCGGTCGGACACCGTGTTCTCCGCCGGGTGGGGCGCATGACGCAGCACACTGTCTTCGACATCGACGCCGCCGGTTGCGACCTCGTCGATCTCGTGGCTGATCGCGATCATCGCATCGCAGAAACGATCAAGTTCGCGCTTCGATTCCGACTCCGTCGGTTCGATCATCAACGTGCCTGAGACCGGGAACGACATCGTCGGGGCGTGGAAGCCGTAGTCGATCAGGCGCTTGGCGATGTCTTCGTTGGAGACGCCGGTTTCATGGTGGATACCTCGGATATCGATGATGCATTCGTGCGCAACGAATCCTTCGTTGCCGGTGTAGAGCACGGGATAGTGTGAGGCCAGTCGCGCCGCGATGTAGTTGGCGCTGAGGATTGCTACCTCGGTGGCGCGGCGAAGTCCTCCCGGTCCCATCAGCGCGATGTAGGCCCACGAGATGGCGAGCACACCGGCCGATCCCCAGGGCGCTGAGGCGACGGCGCCGATGCCGTCCTCGTGGCCGGGCATGTCTGGGATCAGCGGATGCCCGGGGAGGAACGGGGCAAGGTGCCCGCGCACCGCGACCGGGCCGATGCCGGGCCCGCCTCCCCCATGCGGGATGGCGAAGGTCTTGTGGAGGTTCAGGTGCGAAACGTCGCTCCCGAACGCTCCCGGTTCTGCGATCCCGACCATCGCGTTGAGGTTGGCGCCGTCGAGGTAGACCTGGCCGCCGTGGTGGTGGACGATCTCGCACACTTCGATGATCGAGTCCTCGAACACGCCATGGGTGGACGGATAGGTGACCATGATGGCGGCGAGATCGGCGGCGTGCTGCTCGGCCTTGTCGCGAAGGTCGCTCAGGTCGATGCTGCCGTCTTCGTCGGTCTGGAGCACGACCACCCGCATGCCGGCCATCGTCGCCGACGCGGGTGATTCTGACGCTGTCGGCGCGGGCAATGTGGGTGAACCCACCGACCTTTGAAATGACGTCCACGATATCGAGGCTGGAAACTTCGGTTGGAAAGGGGAGTTTACCCGGAGACCCGACGGCTCCCAGGATGGATATCTCCTTGGGCGCATATTCGATGACCCGGACGGAGACGATGGGATCCTTGAGTATTTCGTTTTCGATATAGGCCTGTTCGATCGCCGTTTCGGCCTTGGAGATGGTGAGGCCGGCCACCTTGATCACCCC
>RCNF010002240.1_pt1 | contig 10354 bp, 8 predicted proteins | sample 2041311 | NCBI WGS metagenome assembly RCNF01 (sample SAMN09708228, study PRJNA481090) | Marine sediment metagenome, whole genome shotgun sequencing project. | biome: marine sediment; feature: ocean; material: sediment; isolation source: Sewage treatment plant 2 marine sediment (STP2) ... | reverse complement strand
GTATAGCCGGACTCATCAAGGATCATCTCGGCCAATTCGACATGGGTATCAGCTTCGGCACGCACTTGGCCGCTCCAGCGATCCAAGCCGGCGACCAAAATCGTCAGCTCTTTCAGCCCCTTACCACCCAGCAATTTGCCCTGACACACCAAACGCGCGCCTTCGACAAGCGACACGCCATTGCTACGCGCGGTCCGTTGAATGGTCTGCACAGCCTTGTCACCAAGGCCGCGTTTGGGGGTGTTCACAATCCGCTCGAATGCAAGATCGTCTTCGGGGGACACGGCCAGCCGGAAATAAGCCATCGCATCGCGGACCTCCATCCGCTCGTAAAAGCGGGGGCCGCCGATGACGCGGTACGGCAGCCCGATCGTCAAAAACCGGTCTTCAAAGGCGCGCATTTGATGTGATGCCCGCACTAAAATCGCCATACTGTCCAAGCCAATCGGATCAAGACCACGCGTGCCACGTTGCAACGCCTCTACCTCTTCACCGATCCAGCGCGCCTCTTCTTCGCCGTCCCAATGACCGATCAGGCGAACTTTTTCGCCATCTTCGCGAGAGGTGAACAGCTCCTTGCCCAAACGTCCCTTATTGGCGGCAATCACACCAGAGGCAGCAGCCAAAATATGCGGGGTTGAGCGGTAGTTTTCTTCGAGCCGCACCACATGAGCGCCGGGGAAATCGGTCTCAAACCGCAAGATATTGCCAACCTCGGCACCGCGCCATCCGTAGATCGACTGATCATCATCACCAACGCAACAGATGTTTTTATGCGAGGCCGCAAGCAGGCGCAGCCACATGTATTGGGCGACATTCGTATCTTGGTATTCGTCCACCAGAATATAGCGAAACCAGCGTTGGTATTGTGCCAGCACATCCGCATGGGTCTGAAAGATCGTGACCATATGCAACAGGATATCACCAAAATCGACGGCGTTGAGATCACGCAAACGCCGTTGATAGGCTGCGTAAAGCTCCACACCTTTGTGATCAAACGCACCACTATCCGCGACAGGGATTTTATCCGGCGTCAGCGCTTTGTTTTTCCAGCCGTCGATGATGCCCGCCAACATGCGCGCAGGCCAACGCTTGTGGTCAATGCCAGCGGCCTCGATCAGTTGCTTCATCAGGCGGATTTGGTCGTCTGTATCGAGAATAGTGAAATTGGACTTGAGACCAACAAGCTCGGCATGACGGCGCAATTGCTTGGCGCAGACGGCGTGGAATGTCCCAAGCCAAGGCATCCCCTCAACAGCGTCTCCCATCATTCCACCAATACGGTTTTTCATCTCGCGAGCGGCTTTGTTCGTAAAGGTGACCGCCAATATCTCGTGCGGGCGCGCCGAATTGGTTGCGAGCAAATGCGTGATGCGTGTCGTCAGGGCCTTGGTTTTACCTGTCCCTGCCCCCGCCAACATTAAAACTGGGCCGTCTACTTTTTCGACCGCCTCGCGTTGCGCGGGATTGAGACCGTCGAGGTAAACCATGCTGGGCCGCGCCATCGCTTGTTGGCTCAGGGGGCGTGCTGCTGCTTCGAATGCGTCATCTTCGGAAAAACTGTTCATTTTTCACACATAGCGCCATCAGGTCGTTCTGAAAAGGCTTGTTCTACTTACGTTCTTTCGTTCTTCAAAATGCCGAAATCGTGCTGAAAGTCAAAAACGTATCAATAGTTGCAAACCCCAACGTCACTGCTTGTGGCTTAGCAACCAAGTTTCGTAAGTTGATCGCCCTTTGCTTGCGACCCTTTATAGGGGCGCATGTACGAGAAACGCTCTGACTTGACCAAATGGTCAGCGGCCTTTCTGCGAAATATGATAGAATAGTATCCGCTTTTGCTGGTATAGTATTTGAACGGCATTCCAAAATAACCGACCGTAAAGCACTAACAAAACGAATCTGTGATTTCTGGGAGGAAACAATGAAATCTTTAATGAATACGGCTCTTGGCCTGACACTTGGCGTTGCTGGTGCATCTGTTGCACTTGCTGACGGCCACGCGCCAGAGCTGACAATTGCGATCGTCAACAACGGTCACATGATCAACATGCAAACAGTTGCAGAAGCTTACACCGCAGAAACTGGTGTTAAGTTGAACTGGGTGTCTTTGGAAGAAGGCGTTCTGCGCGAGCAGGTCACTTCCGACACAGCAACCGGTGGCGGCCAGTACGACATCATCAACATCGGCATGCAGGAAGCACCAATTTGGGGCGCTGCAGGCTGGATCGAACCGATGGATTTCGACGCTGACTATGACATCGACGACATGCTGCCAGCAATGCGCAACGGTCTGTCACACGAAGGTACTTTGTACGCGGCACCATTCTACGGTGAATCGTCAATGGTTATGTACCGCAAGGACCTCATGGATGCAGCCGGCGTAACAATCGCTGACAACGATTCATGGGATAACATCAAGATCGCTGCTGCAGCAGTTCACGATCCTGCGAACGAAGTTTACGGTGCTTGTTTGCGCGGTAAGCCAGGATGGGGCGACGGTATGGCGTTCGTCACAACAATGGCGAACTCTTTCGGCGCTGCTTGGTTTGATGCGGACATGCGTCCAAATCTTGAAACTGACGAGTGGAAAGCTGCAGTCAGCTTCTACGTTGACCTACTGGGTAACTACGGCCCTCCAGGTTCCGAAGGTAACTCTTTCAACGAGATCCTTGCGCTTTATAACGAAGGCAAGTGTGGCCTGTGGATTGACGCGACAATCGCTGCATCCTTCCTGACAGTAGACGGTGTTGCATACGCACAGGCGCCAAATGCTGGTAACCCTGTCGGTGCAAACTGGCTTTGGGCTTGGGCAATGGCTGTTCCAACAGGTTCGCCTAACTCCGAAGCTGCACACGACTTCATCGAGTGGGCAACTTCCAAAGAGTACATCCAAGCTGTAGCTAACCACCCAGACTTTGGTTGGGGTTCCGTACCAACTGGTACACGTGCATCCACATATGCGTACCCTGAGTTCCAGGCAGCTGCACCTTTCGCAGCGGCTGAAATGGCGGCAATCGATTCTGCAGCCCCAGAAGCCACTGACCTGAAGCCATACGTCGGCGTACAGTTCGCAGCGATCCCTGAGTTCCCAGAAGTTGGTAACGCAGTATCGCAGGAAATTGCAGCAGCACTTTCCGGCGCGAAATCAGTCGAAGACGCACTGGCCGCAGCACAGTCTGCAGCGGACGCGATCATGTCCGAAGCTGGTTACTACTAAGTACTCCCCTAAAACCGAGGGGCCCGGTGAAAATCTGGGCCCTTCACTACCCCCGAATTATCTGGTTATTTGGCTTGATCGCGGCACATGAAATTCGCCGCTCGCCAACGGAACCACCCGCCGAAATACAAAATCAACGAAATTTCCGCTTCGTAAGGTGACCCGCACTATGGCCAATAGAACGCTCCCCCGTCTTCTCCAAACACCGGCCGTCGTGCTGTTGCTGATTTGGATGTTAGTGCCGCTCAGCATGACGCTGTACTTTTCATTCATCCGATACGTTTTGAACAGTTCGATCCGGCCAGAGTGGATGACACCGACGATCAGTAACTGGCGTGGTCTCGGAAACTACCAATACGTTTTGAATGCCAAAGATTTTTGGTTCGCAATCCAGAACTCTGTGTTCATCGTATCCAGTATTTTGGTCGCCACTGTTGTGCTGGGTCTAGGCATTGCGGTTTTGATCAACAGGTCATTCCCCGGACGCGGCATTGTGCGTGTTTTGCTGATCTCGCCTTTCTTTGTGATGCCAGCGGTGAACGCGGTTTTGTGGATTAACATGATCCTTGATCCAGTACTGGGTCTGCAGGGCCTTGCAGTCAGTGGCTTGAACGACGTGATCGACGGTTTGCGCGACTTCCCTGTCCTTGGATGGTTCTTCAACCTTTGGCCCGTCCTCGAGCCGATCTCGTTCCGCGCAACCCAAACCTCATCCTATGCGGTCATTATGATGGTGGCATGGCAATGGACGCCCTTTGCGGTCCTTATTTTCATGACGTCCTTGCAGTCAGAGGACGAGTCGCAGAAAGAGGCGGCGACCCTTGATGGTGCAAGCCCATGGTCGCAATTTATTAACCTTACAGTGCCGCATCTGGCCCGCCCCATCGCGATTGTAGTGATGATCCAGTCGATCTTTCACCTGTCGCTTTACGCCGAGATCGAAATCGTCAGCCGCGGTAACGGCAACAAAAACCTGCCGTATCTGATCGGTGAATTCACATCGAATAACATTGGTGCCGCGAGTGCCACAGGTATCTTCGCGGTCATCCTTGCCAACATCATCGCAATCTTCTTGCTGCGTATGGTCGGCAAAAGCTTGATGGATTAAGGAAAAAGACAATGGCAACAGTTTCACAAAACTCAAAGCTCGGAAATTTCCTTTGGCCCGTCTTGGCATGGACCATCGCGCTAATCTTCTTCTTTCCGATCTTCTGGTTGGTGTTCACCAGCTTTAAAACGGACGCGGACGCGGTCAAACCAGAACACCTGTTCTTCTTCACACCGACGCTCGAAAACTATACCAATATGACTGACAACTACGACTATTGGCGCTTTGCCATTAACTCGGTCATCACCTCAACCTTTGCGACGTTGTTCGCACTGATCGTGGGCGTTCCCGCGGCTTACGCCATGGCCTTTGATCCCAGCCGTCACACCAAAGATATCCTGATGTGGATGCTGTCGACCAAGATGCTTCCAGCGGCTGCGGTGCTGTATCCGATGACGTTCCTGACCAAGAACTTCCTTGGCATCTTTGATACGCATTTCTTGGTGATCTTGGTACTTTGCCTGATAAACTTGCCTATCGTGATCTGGATGCTGTTCACCTACTTTAAGGAAATCCCGAAAGAGATCATTGAAGCTGGCAAAATGGACGGCGTGACCACTTGGGGCGAAATCAAAGATATTCTGATCCCGCTGGCATGGGGTGGCATTGCGTCCACTGCTTTGTTGACCTTTATTTTCTGCTGGAACGAGGCTTATTGGACCGTCCGCCTAACCACGATTGATGCGGCTACTTTGTCGAAATTGATTGAAGGTAACCGCGCACCCGAAGGCCTGTTCTTTGGTCGCTTATCCGCAGTGTCCACTGCCGCAATTGCACCCATCGTCGTTCTTGGATGGTTCTGCCAGAAACAATTGGTGCAGGGTCTGACATTCGGAGCCGTCAAATAATGCTAAACGCAGCACCAACAGACCTAACAGGCAAAGTAGCCTTGGTTACGGGTGCCGTGGGCGGCATCGGGGCGAGTGCGGTGGCACATTTCGCAGCCCTTGGTGCCACGGTCTATGCAACTGATATTGCCGATAGCTTTGAAGGCGATGCGATATACAAACGGTTCGATTTACTGGACGAAGCAGGTCTTGCCGCATGCGCCGACTGGATCACCGACATCAAACCAGACATTTTATTCAATAACGCTGCCCTCTTTGGGATGGGTAGCATCTTGGATGGGGGCGACCTTGCGCAGTTGGACCGTTTGTTCGGGGTCAATGTACGTGGGTTTTATGCCGTGATGCAGGCCTGCGCCAAGTCCATGGTCGCAAATGACCAGCAAGGGTCGATCATAAATTTGGCATCGCAGGCAGGCCACCGTGGCGAGGCTTTGGTGGCCCACTATTGCGCAACCAAAGCGGCTGTCATCAGCTACACGCAATCCGCTGCCCTGGCGCTCGCGCCATATAAAATCCGCGTCAATGCAATCAGCCCCGGTGTGATCGACACGCCGATGTGGGCAACCGTTGACGCATTGTTTGCCCAATTCGAAAATAAAGAACCGGGTCAAAAGAAACGTGAAGTAGGCCTTGCCGTACCACTGGGCTACATGGGCGATCCGTCCGATGTCGCACGGGCGGCTGTCTTTCTTGCCAGTGATCAATCAGCGTATATGACTGCACAAACCATCGGCGTCGATGGTGGAAACGTGCTGAGGTAACCTGATGTCAATAATCGCCCCCGAAATTGAAATGGTTGACCGCAGTACGCGGTCTATTCGCTATCTTGAACATGGGTGGCCAACCCATTTGGACCGTTGGCATGCGCACGAGGAATACGAACTTCACTTGATCTTAACGTCGCGCGGCAAGTCATTCGTTGGCGACCACATTGGTGATTTTAAGGCTGGTGACCTGTTCATGACAGGGCCAAACCTGCCGCACAATTGGGTCACTGACAAAGTGTGGTCTGAACAACCGATTGCTTTGCGGGACATGCTCGTCCAATTCAGCCACGAAAGTGTAGAGAAACTTGCCGAAGGTTTTCCTGAGTTTTCGCAAGTCCTGAAACTGCTGCAACTGGCGCAATCGGGTATCATCTTTGAAGGCTTCAACCCCACATTCGCGCGTGGCCACATGGAATCGATCCGTGATTCCAGCGGCGCAGAACGTATCTTGGCATTCATCCGCTTTCTTGTTCGCCTTAACGAACATGCAGAGAAAAAGACGCTGTCAGCCGCCAAACTTATCCAGCCCGAGGGCGGTAGTAAACAGGCGCGTATCGCAGAAGTCGTTGACTATGTTGTCAAAAATTTCAGCGATGGAATTTCCGTCAGTCAAGCCGCGGAAATGGCGAACATGACCGACATCACATTCAGTCGCAATTTCCAGACCGGCACCGGCCACAGCTTTGTCGAGTTTGTAAACCGTATTCGCATCGGTGAGGCATGCGGTATGTTATATGCCTCGGACGATCAGATCATCTCGATTTCGCAAATGGCGGGCTTTAAGAACCTCGCCAATTTTAACCGGCATTTCTTGAAAGTGAAGGGTATGACCCCTTCCGAGTACCGCGAAACCGCGCGCAAAGATCTCGCACCAAAAAAGATGGAACCGACGTCATGAACGACGCGACGCATGCACCTTTGTCAGCGACCACATACGATAGGTCCGCGTGCCAAGTCGGTGTCGTTCATCTTGGCTTTGGGGCATTTCATCGCGCCCACCAGGCGGTTTATCTGGACGACTACATGGAGACATCTGGCGATTTGAATTGGGGCATTGCAGCCGTCAATTTGCGCGGCTCCGAAACGGGGCATTTTGAAACGGCCAAAGCGGATATCACGCGCAATGATGGCTATTACCTAAAGTCTTATTCATCCGATGGCGCCGTCACTGTGCGCATGGTGCGCCCGCATATCGCATTTGCGGATTGGAGTACCGAACGCAAAAAGGCCGAGGCACTTTTAAGCAATCCTACGGTTCACCTTGTCACAATTACCGTCACTGAAAGCGGGTATTACACGGACCCGAACGTTGATCTGAACACTGCTGATGCGACAATCGCCGCCGAAATTAAAGGCCGCGCACCGCAGAGCGTTTATGGCTATCTGCGCGCTGCACTTGGCCAGCGCATGACAAGCACGGCCGCACCGCTAACCATCGCTTGTTGTGACAACATCCGCCAAAACGGCAAAATGCTGCGCCGCAATTTGCTGGCTTATCTCACGGCATGCGGCGACCACGACCTTGCCACATGGGTTCAAGAAAATGCCGTATTCCCCTGCTCGATGGTGGACCGGATCACGCCGCGCAGCCCTGCGGACCTTGGCCCAGAGTTGTCTGCGTTAACGGGCAAAAACATTACCTCGCCCGTGATGGCCGAAGATTTCACTCAATGGGTTCTCCAGGACAGTGCAACAGCCCAGATGCCTGATTTGGCGCAAGCTGGCGTGACCGTCACGGCGGATGTCGATCCTTACGAAGAAACCAAGATCCGTGTTCTGAACGGTGGGCACACAGCGCTGGTCTACATGGCCGCACTTGAAGGCGTCGCAACCTTTGATGCCGCTATGCGGGTCCCGAAACTGAACGCGCATTTCCATAATTTCGAGAGCAAAGAGGTTCTGCCTGCGATCACAATTGATCTGCCATTCTCAAAGCAGGATTACTTAAGCGACATCGCACGGCGCTTCGGCAACGAGGCCATTGGCGATACAGTTGCCCGCATCAGTGCGGATGGCATGGCAAAATTCCCTATCTTCATCCGCCCCACCCTTGAGGGCTGCTTTGAGCAAGGTATTCTGCCGATCTTCACCATCCGCAGCATCGCCAGTTGGCACCTGTTCGCCCAGCATGTGTTGGCAGGAAAAATACCTTTTGAATATGTCGATCCCCGCTGGGACGACCTTCAGGCGCTGTTAGGCACTGATACGTTTTTGACCAATCGCCAACTTTGGGGCGATCTTCCTGAACAATATCCCGCATTCGTCCAGACCCTGCGGCAAGAAATCAAAGAATTGGAGTCACAATGGCCGGTCTAACCTTACGCGATGTCCGCAAACGCTATGGCGATGTGCAAGTAATGCACGGCGTCGATCTTGATATTCAAGACGGTGAATTTGTAGTGTTCGTCGGCCCATCAGGCTGTGGTAAATCAACATTGCTGCGCATGATCGCCGGCCTCGAGGAAATCTCGGACGGGACGGTCGCCATTGGCGACAAAGTCGTGAATGACGTGGCCGCATCCAAGCGCGGCGTGGCAATGGTCTTCCAATCCTATGCGCTTTATCCGCACATGACAGTTTATAAAAACATGGCGTTTGGCCTCAAGCAGGCCAAAACGGATCCGGCGGAAATTGACCGCCGCGTACGTGCCGCCGCCGAGATTTTGCAGATCACCGACTATCTTGAGCGTAGCCCGCGCAACTTGTCGGGTGGTCAGCGTCAGCGTGTCGCCATTGGCCGTGCGATTGTGCGCGATCCTGAAGTGTTCTTGTTTGACGAACCGCTGTCCAACCTCGACGCGGCTTTGCGCGTGCAAACCCGCCTTGAGATCGCGCGCCTTCATGCCCGCCTTGAGACAACGATGATCTATGTGACCCACGATCAGGTCGAAGCGATGACGTTGGCCGACAAGATCGTCGTGTTGCGCGACGGCCGTATCGAACAGGTGGGTTCGCCCATTGAACTATATGAGCGCCCTGCAAACGCCTTCGTGGCGCAGTTCATCGGCAGCCCGAAAATGAACTTCTTCGCAGCCGGCGATTTGGCTGCGAATGCAAGCAAAGCACTTGGCAAAGAACTGGCGGCGACCCAGCATGTTGGTCTACGCCCCGAACATATGGTCGTCACAGATGCCGCCAACGCGGTTATCGAAGGGCGGCTTGAATTGGTCGAAAACCTTGGCGAATACGCGCTTGTTCACCTGATTTCGGCAAACGGAATCGAGTTTATTGCCAAGACCGAAAAGCCACCAGCCGCCGAAAAAGGCGCAACCATTGGCTTTACGATCAAACCGGAGCTTGCCCATTACTTCGACATTGAAAGTGGTTTGCGCAAATAGGTTCAGCCGAAACTGGCTTTCAGGATCGAAATTAGAGAAAATTACTTGGCTGCTGTGTTCTGCATGGCAGCCATTGATGTTTTTGAAGGCGCAAATAACGCGCAACACAAGGGTCTAAACACCCACTAACATCCAATATTTCCGTTAAAAATATGGTGCTGTGAGGGAGGATTGAACTCCCGACCTCGTCATTACCAATGACGCGCTCTACCACTGAGCTACCACAGCATCTTTGGATCGGGGAATTAGACGTAATCCGACTTTGGTGCAAGCCCTCTCTGGACGGTTTTTGCCCTTGTTGCTAACAGGGGTACCATGAGCGACAAACACACCAAGAACAAAGCAGATAAGACCGCCAAGACCCGAGAAGATCGGTTGAAGGCGGCGTTGAAGGCCAATATGGCCAAACGTAAGGCTCAAGCCCGCACGCGCGCAGGCACAGCAAAAGAGAAAGAGTAGCAGGCATGGATTCAATCGTCGTCACTGGTGGCACCCCGCTTCAAGGCAAAATCGCAATTGCGGGCGCTAAGAACGCTGCATTGGCGTTGATGCCTGCAACGCTATTGTCAGAGGAGCCATTGACCCTGACCAATGCACCGCGCTTGTCAGACATCAAAACAATGACGGCACTTCTGCAATCCTTGGGTGTCGAAGTCACGTCGATGCAGGATGGCAAAGTGCAGGTTCTGTCCAGCCACGACATGACATCAACCACAGCCGATTATGAAATCGTGCGTAAGATGCGCGCGTCCAACCTTGTGCTTGGCCCCCTGCTGGCCCGCCACCACCAAGCGATTGTATCGCTGCCGGGCGGCTGTGCCATTGGTGCGCGCCCCATGGATATTCACGTCACAGCACTAGAGGCGATGGGCGCAGAGATCGAACTCAAAGACGGCTACCTTCATGCAGTGGCCAAGGGCGGGCTGAAAGGCGCGCGCGTTCCGCTGCGTTTTGCCTCTGTTGGGGCCACTGAAAACGTCCTCATGGCCGCGACTTTGGCCAAAGGCACCACAGTCATCGAAAATGCAGCCCGCGAGCCAGAGATCGTGGACCTCGCCCAATGCCTACGCCGC
>RCNF010002979.1_pt1 | contig 10356 bp, 7 predicted proteins | sample 2041311 | NCBI WGS metagenome assembly RCNF01 (sample SAMN09708228, study PRJNA481090) | Marine sediment metagenome, whole genome shotgun sequencing project. | biome: marine sediment; feature: ocean; material: sediment; isolation source: Sewage treatment plant 2 marine sediment (STP2) ... | reverse complement strand
AACTGTAAACAATATTGAGTTCTTTTAGTGAACTACTCTATTTATTCAGTTTTTTCCTTCCAAGATGCCTACGTCTGTTTGCGCAAGAAGAGTTGATTCTCTTTTTCTTCTCCGAAGCAACTATTCTCCTTAGATGAGCTATCTCCGTATTAAATATTTCTTCACGCTGCAACATTTCCTCTTTGAACAACAAAAATTTAGTATGTTCTCTTTCTGCATTCTTTCCAGTATCAATCCTCAGACATTCTTCGGATTCTAATCTCGATTGCAACGCTACAATTTCATCTTTGAGACGGCTAATTTTTTCATCTTTTTTACTTGAAAACATTAGCGTAAATAAACCTCAGTAATATCAGCTCTGAAATGTCCCATTTCCTGGGAAACAATTTCAAGCGCTGATTGGTAAGTATGTCCTAAGCCTTGAATTTCTCTCATCCTGCCTTGTGCATAACTGTGTCTAAGCCCATGAGCACCATTTGACCAACCAAACTCTCGATTAGAAGCACTTGAGAAGCTTTGTGACCAAGCTTTACCAGCCCCAATATCATAATGCTGCTGATAGTGGATTCCTCTATCAATTGCTTCTTTAGGCTCTGATAATCGTTTGTTTTCTAATCGTTGTGATAACTCTGGTGAGAGTCTTACTTCACGAATCAATCCACCCTTACCAACAACCGAATAAGGTACAAAGGCTGAGCGACCTTCAAAACGCTCATCACTGAATTTACGATGAGTGCTTATGTCTTGCTCTGCTAATGGTCTAATCGTATATAGTTCATGTGCTCTAAGTCCTGCCTCCTTGGAGATTTCAGTAGCAATTGCATTATGGTCATGTTGGTGTCTAACAAGGTGATCAACCTGTTCTAATCTATACGCCCGACTTTGAGTTGAAAGTCCCGTATTTATAACTTGCGACTTGATGCGTTCAGGTTTACCTACATTTGGAAGAATCTGAAGTGCTTGACGGCTTTTATCTAAGGTCTTTTGAGTAACATACTCTGCACGTTCTAACAGATATGCTTCAGCCCGGGCAGTATCTAAAAGAGTTAACCCTTTACCACCATTTGCTTTATCCCATTCTGCCAATAACTTCAAAGAAGCCTGGTACGTTTTAGCAGTAACGACACTATGAATTTTTCCAGAATCCTTAGAATTATGACTCGCTTTTCCCAATGCTAATGAGCGACGAATCGCACGATTTGCTTGAGTGGATGCTTTTGCAAAACTTGTCATTTTGATGCTCCAGTTCTGGTAACTTAATCATCCATCGACGAATAACGGTACTCGCCAACGTTTATTCGTTCGAATCCAGTCAGACAACTCTCGATAACTTGCGCCTGATTGACGTAAGGAAATCAACTCCGCACGATAACGCTCCAATCGATTCTTTTTGAATCGACGCTTACGACTGAGTGCTTTTCGTTTACGCAAAGCTTCCAGTTCTTCTGTGGCGTTAAAGTTGGGGCGCAAAATGTCTCCTAAGTTAATGTTCGCGCTCTGTTCAGGCGATTACTAGAGCCTGCCAGAGCGCGAATTCAGATGAGCTAATAAAGCAACGGTTTATGTATAATAATTTACCATAAAAAGTCGTTTTTAAAAGAATAAAAACTTTTTAAATACAATATCTTATGGTGTATCTAGGTGTATTTTAAAATACCTAGGTATCATTAGGTGCAGCTAGAGATAAGACTAATGAAAAGCTACACCTTTCTTCACGAAATATTCAGATCCCGCAAAAGATAGTTTTGCATTACGTGAATTTTAAAGAGATCTTCTCTAAAGAAATAGAGACTGGAATGAGTTTCAGAAAAACCGCCTATAAGTAGGGGGTGTGGATTTTTTAATCAAATACAAACCAGATAGTTATTTGGATAACAGACAAAGTTTTTGTTGAAATGGGAAAGATATTTCGTAAGCAGCTTAAAGATTTAATTTATTAGTTGTTGAAACCTAAAAGCCTTTCGTTGCGTATTTTTAGGGCTATATATTCTTTAATTTAACTTGGTTTGAAGAAGCAAAGTAGGGGGTTGCACCTGCGAGTTGCGCCCTAAGGTTGCAAATAGGTTGCAACGCATAAAAAAGGCCCGTAACGAAAAACGCTACAGGCCTTGATATACATGGTGCCGCAACCAAGAGTCGAACTCGGGACCTACTGATTACAAGTCAGTTGCTCTACCAACTGAGCTATTGCGGCGACGCGGTGCATTCTATTAAAGCTTTAGAAATTACGCAAGGAGAAAGCTGATTTTTTTGTAAAAAAATACCCGGCTGAGGAAACCCTCAGCCGGGTGGTATTTTGACTTCACATAACATTATTATTATTGTTAGCCCGGCCATATTATTATTATTACGTCTGTGGCTGTTTATCTGAAGTCGTGGTCAATTCTACAGGGTATCGCTTAATTGAAACTGAACCGTTCGTCATTCACTTGAATTAATCGTAATTTTCTTTTCAGTGATCGGTTTGGTCGTGCCTCGGTTATACCAACGCAAAATATATTCACCTGCTTCTGCGGGCATTTTCATGTATTCAGATTGTTTTTTCTTGGTGTAAATATACTTCTTAGCATTGTAGTTTGGTTTCTCACCTTGTGGCTGGATATTGATAAACGAATTATCAAGCCCCTTAGGTGCTTGCCAGGAAATTTCTACTTCAGAATCTGCTTTTATATTCTCAGGCACACTAATCAAGATCTCTGGTGCATTTAGTTTAATAGGACGTTGTGCTATTGGCTTTTTATGACTTCGATTATACCAGCGCAAAATATACTCTCCAGGTTCTGAGGGAAGTCGCAGATAATCTGAGGACTTCTTTTTGGTATAGATATATTTTTTTGCATTGTAGTTAGGTTTTTCATCGGCTAATTGAATATTGATGAAAGAATCTAAACCTTTGGGGGCGCTCCAGGAAACTTCAGTTTCAGTCCCTGCGATTGCTTCGTCTTCGGCAGTTAGGGTGATTTCAAGTTCAGTGAGCTTAATATTAGTCTCAGCCAATGGCTTCTTATCATTACGGTTGTACCATCGCAAAGTGTAATCTCCGGGTACAGAAGGCATTCGCATATATGCCGAAGTTTTCTTTTTAGTATAAATATAAGTTCTAGCATTGTAGTTAGGCTTTTCATCACTAGGATGGATATTGATAAATGAATCAAGCCCTTTCGGCGCATCCCATGATAGTTCTATTTCAGAGCCTGCTTCTGCCGTTTCAGGAGCATTTAAAGTAATAGTTTGCGCAGTTAATTTGATTGGACGCTCGGTGATGATTTTCTGATCACTAATATTGTACCAACGAAGGACGAAGTCACCTTCTTGAGACGGCATTCGCATTACCCCTTCCTTCTTTTTACGAATATAAAGGTGAGGATTCGAATGGTATTTCGGTTTTTCACCGATAGGCTCGAGTGTTATCTTCGCTTCGGCTGTTTTGGGAGCTTCCCAAGAAAGGTCTATCTCAGTACCTGCTCCAGCTTCATCAGGTGCATTTAGAGTAATGGTTGATTCGACTAATTTGATGGGCTTTTCAATAACTGTTTTGCGATCACTTAAATTATACCAACGAAGAATATAATCACCGGCAGCAGAAGGCATACGCATGGTTCCTTCGGTTTTCTTCTTGGTGTAAATGTGTGGGTTAGAGTGATATTTAGGTTTTTCGCCTACTAACTCAAGATTGATTTTGGCTTCGGCTGTTTTCGGGGCATCCCAAGACAAATCTAACTCTGTACCCGTACTAATTTCATCGGGGGCATTTATAGAGATTTGTTCTTCAACGAGTTTTAATGCTTTTTCAACGACTATTTTACGATCGCTTAGGTTGTACCAGCGTAGAATATAATCACCGGCAGCAGAGGGCATGCGCATAGTTCCTTCAGTTTTCTTCTTGGTATAAATGTGTGGATTACTATGGAATTTAGGTTTTTCACCTACAGGCTCAAGGTTGATTTTAGCCTCTGCAGTTTTTGGGGCAATCCATGACAGGTCTATCTCTGTACCAGTACCTGCTTCATCTGGTGCAGAAATGGTGATTTGCTCTTCTATCAACTTAATTGGTTTTTCAACCACCACTTTTCTATCGCTGAGATTGTACCAACGTAGTACGTAGTCACCCGCGATAGATGGCATGCGCATCACACCTTCTTTTTTATTCTTGATATAATAATGTGGGTTACTATGAAATTTAGGTTTTTCACCAACCATTTCTAAATTGATTTTGGCTTCAGCATCTTTAGGAGCAATCCATGATAGGTCGATTTCGGTGCCTGTTCCTGCTTCTTCGGGTGCGGTGATAACGATCTCAGCTTCTTTTAGTTTTATCGGATGCTCAGCCAGGACTATTCTGTCCTCATTGTCATAAAACCGCAGTAAATAGTCCCCAGCAACCGAGGGAAGGCGAAGCGTTGCTTGGGTTTTATCTTTTGTATATTTTAATGGACTTGCGTGGTATTTAGGTTTGTCATCGATGATTTGTAAGTTGATGAGTCCTTCCAAACCTTTTGGGGCTTCCCAGCTAACATCTATCTCAGTCCCTGTAATGGCTTCATTAGCAGCTTTTAGTGTGATTTTCGGTAACTCTTTATTGAAATCTACTTTTATCAGTTGATCTTCATTTTCAATGGTAACGGTAGTTTCACCCGAGTAATTACCGCTAGTACCACTGACTAGCCAATTGCCTGAAGTAATGGATTTTTTTGTAGCGACTATATTTTTACTGTATTTATCAGTTTCATCGCCGACTAATAATATTTCAACACCAGCCCCAGACCCTTTTAAACTGATAACTTCTTCAGTGTCTTGATGAATCAGTTTCCAATCGATCATCTTATGGAAGATGCCGCCGTTTTTCTCATCCATTGCGCGTATGGAAATGACTTTGGCCTTTACCACAATTTGTTTTAAGGCAACGCTCAGTTGTTCTGCATTGTTCGCGGTAAAGTATAGTCCCCCCGTATTTCTTGCGATACATTGAAGTTGTTCGCTGGTTTTTTTATCGACACCAAAACCAATAACATGAGCGGTAAAATTCACCCCCAATTTTTCTAACTCTGCTGCTGTATCACAAGGGTTAGCATTACAGGTTTCTTTACCATCACTGATCAGGATGACTGTGGCGTTATCTTCGGTGAACTTTAATTCATCGGCAGCCATTCTTATGGATGCGCTGATTGGGGTTTTACCCTTGGGATTTATGTTATTAACCTTGGCAATCATCGCTGCCTTATTGATTTTCCCTACAGGCACTAGCGTCTCAATATCTTTACAATCGCCTTTTCTTCGATGCCCATAGGCGAGTAATCCCAGTTGTTTTTCTTCATTCCAGTTGGTGACTACATCGGCTAGCGTTTTCTTGGCGATCGCGATTTTGGTTTTGCCTTCTAATTGGCCCCACATACTGCCGGACGCATCAAACACGATGATGGCTTTATCTTCTGCATGGGCTGAAAAACTTACTATCAGGCTAAATAAAAGGCTGAATAAAATGAATACAGGAGTTCGGAAGAAACTCGATATTGAATTGTTAGACGCACTAGCAGTCATGATGATTTCCACTCTAAAGTTGTTCTATGGTTGTAATAAGATTTATTGTGTTCATAAATGATTATAGTAAAAGTGCCCGAAAGTAGGGGGGGATGCTTTCAAATATTTGCTATCACATTGTTTTTATTACAAGTCTAAATAAAGAGAATAGAGTGTTTTTAGCTGTGGTTCTGTGACAAAAATCACGAAAAAAATCATAAAAAAAGACGAGATGTTAACTGCCCATGAGTCTCTCATCGTATGGGTAATGAGTTATGTTTTCATAGCCATCTTCAGTGATAACAACCTGATCTTCGAGCTTTATCGAAAAGCCAGATCCTTCTTCGGCGACTAATGCTTCAACGCAAAAAGCCATGCCTGGCTTAAGTTCATATTCAAACGCACCATCGGAAAATCTATCGGGGTAGGCAATCATCGGCCATTCATCACATAAGCCAATGCCATGATATTTACAGCCGTATTTAAGTTTTTGGAATTTATCATCAAGGTGATGGCCTTTATGTGTCATGTCTCGGAATGATAAACCTGGTTTGAGAATTTCCATATTTTCTCGAATATGATTAACCGCGTGGAGATGCGCATCGATCATTTTTTGAGGTGGTTTTTTATCTCCAATCCACCAGCTTCTGGAAATATCACTACAGAAACCATAATTACCGACAAGATCAGTATCAAACACCAAGATTTCGTTATTTTGGAGAACGCGCGGCCCACATTCTTGAAACCAGGGGTTAGTGCGAGGACCTGACGTTAATAAACGCGTTTCGATCCACTCACCCCCACGTTTGATATTGCCTGCGTGTAATTGCGCCCAGATTTCGTTTTCGCTCAAGCCTGGCTTGGTAATTTCGCGCATTTCCTCAATCGCTCTTTCACAGGTATGCACCGCGCATTTCATTGAGAGGATTTCATCGGAGCCTTTAATGGAGCGTGCTTTTTCCATTAACTCTTCGCCTTCTTCTATTTTGAAACCAGCATCATCTAAAGCACGTAAGCCATCGATCATGATTTTATCTACTGCAATTCGGCGGTTCTCTCCAGCGTGTTCTCGAATCAATTCACCCACTTGTCCGACAAATGCGTTTGCATCGTCTCTGATTTTGTCACCATTGGTGATATACATCATCGATGCGCTGGCTCGGGTTTCCTTCACGAGTGGGTTAAAACTGGATAGAAAGGGTGAGTTTGCATAATCCCACAGCACCATATAACCATCTGCACAGACCAAACACGCACGGAAGAAATTATGCATATTCCACAATTGCATATTGCTTGAATCAGTGGCGTAACGGATATTGAGCGGGTCAAACAGCAAAACACCTGCATAGCCACGTGCGTTTATATGATCCACAATGCGACCGAGCCGATACTGCCGCATGGCGTCGAGATTCGGTAATACTAGTCCAGCTTCTTGCCATTCACGAAAGGCTAGGGCAGTAGGTCCGATCTCTATACGATTACCATCATTCGGAGAACCATCTCCAAGGAGGTTTCCTTGAGTTGGATCAATTTTCCGTGTATCAGAATAGTAATCATGCTTCTTAGTCATAAGGACGCATTCACATTTATCCTTTTAAAAAGGGCATAAAAGTAGGGGGGTGTCATTCTTTAATAGTAGAAGTCCTTTTACCAATATTCTGTAATATTTGCGTTTTTTTGTGATGAATATGACTAAACTTATTAATATAGGTAATCACTAGATAAATAATTGATATGAATTTTGATCAGATAATAATAAGCGGTATCTTAGTTATCGCACTTATTCTCTTTGCCTGGGGACGCTGGCGCTATGATCTGGTGGCGATGTTTTGTTTAATCGTTGCGGTATTGTTTGGTGTGATTCCTGAGAAAGAGGCATTTTCTGGGTTTGGTCATGCGGCTGTAGTCACTGTGGCGGCTGTTCTGATTCTATCCCAAGGTTTGCAAAATGCAGGGGTGGTTAGCCTGATTACTGAACAAATGCGGAGGATTAAGTTTACGCCTTTAACTTTATTAGCGACGATCACAATTGTAGTAACGATACTTTCTGCATTTATGAATAATGTCGGAGCATTAGCATTGATGTTACCAATCACTATGGTGGCTGCAAAAGAATATGATATTCCTCCCGCTCGTTTACTGATGCCGCTTGCTTTTGGCAGTATTTTAGGTGGCTTAACGACACTTATCGGCACGCCACCCAATATTATTATCGCTGCTTATCGTGCGGAAGTTACAGGTGAAGAATACGGCATGTTTGATTTTTCACCCGTGGGAATTCCTGTCGCTATTATTGGTGTGCTTTTCATTATTTTCATCGGTTGGCGTTTAATTCCTTCAGGGCGTATGACCAAAAACGCATCTCTAAATCTGTTTGAACTACATTCCTATCTTACTGAAATACAGGTAAAAAAAGACAGTAAATATATTGGTAAGAGACTCAAAGATTTACCCATGTTTAAAGGGCAGGATCGCACTGAAATACTGGGTGTCGCGACACCAAGTACCTATGCACGAAACGTTAATCTCACTTATAAAATTGCGGCAGATGATATTTTCATCATTCGAGCTGATCCGATTGAAATTAAACCTTTGATTGATAATCATGATTTTGAGTTACTCAACACCGCCACCCATATCTATGAAGAACCAGATGAACATACCGCGATATTGATGGAAGGTGTCATCACTCAAGGCTCACCACTTGTAGGGCGAGATATTCGTTACTTAAGGCGTATATCCGGACGTTCTGTAGCCTTAGTTGGGTTAGCGCGAGATGGTGAAAGTGTGGTTAGCAGAATACGCCAGCAAATTTTCAAAGCTGGGGATGTGTTACTCATTCAAGGGCATGAAGAAACCATCGATGAGCAATTCACCCAAATTGGTTTATTACCTCTGGCGCCGCGCGCGTTAGAACTCGATAGAAGTCGAAATGTGGTATTAGCACTGGCTACTTTTATCGGCGCGATTATTCTTGCTATGACCAATCTGGTTTCTCTGCCGATTGCCTTTATTCTGGCAGTGATGGTTTACGTTTTGACTGGTATTATTCGCGTGCGTGAAATTTATGAGCAAATAGATTGGGCGGTACTTGTACTGTTGGCTGCGATGATTCCAGTGGGTAATGCGCTCGACACAACCGATACCACTAAGCTCTTGGCTGAGACCATGCTAAATATAGTCGGCACGGACTCTCCTGTATTGGTGTTAACTCTGATTTTGGTTATCACAATGTTGCTATCTAGCGTCGTAAATAACGCCGCCACTGCTTTAGTAATGGCACCAATATCAGTAGCGGCCGCACAAACCATGGGGGTGAATATCGACGCCTATTTAATGGCAGTAGCCGTAGGGGCTTCTTGTGCTTTTCTCACGCCAGTTGGGCATCAATCCAATACCTTAGTCATGGGGCCAGGTGGTTACCAATTTGGTGATTACTGGCGCATGGGTTTACCGCTTGAAATTATAATTGTGATAATCACGATTCCATTAATTTTATGGGTTTGGCCGTTGTAATAGATAATTTAGTTGAGTTATTTGTTAATGCAAAATGACACGAATGACAGTGAATAATGCTCCTTGATAAAAACCTCGTATTCTCTATAAGAAAAAAGGCTTAAAAGTAGGGGGGTGCTGTGATGGACACCTCATGAGGCTTCAAAAGAGCCATAGTAGAGGTTTCAACCAACCTTAAAAGAGGTATCCATCATGAAAGAATATAAACTCATCAGTATCGATTTAGCAAAAAAAGTTTTTCAAATCTGCGCATTCTCTGGTTTCAACAAGATCGCATTTAATCAAAGAATCCATCGCGGTAAAGTTTTAGCCAAGTTAAGAAATATCCCCTCCACAACCATCGTTATGGAGGCTTGCTATAGCTCAAACTATTGGGGTCGAGAAATACAAAAGTTAGGGCATACCGTAAAGCTAATACCGCCCTTTAAAGTAAAACCTTTTCTTATCGGCAATAAAAATGATGCCAATGATGCTGTGGCGATTGCAGAAGCCTCCTTAAGACCCAGGTCTCGATTTGTTTCTGTCAAAACCCTTGCCCAACAGGATACGCAAACCTTGTTACGTGTCCGTGAACAGCTTCAAAAAATACGCATTATGACGAGCAATCAAATTCACGGATTCTTATCCGAGTACGGTGTTTTTTGCGCCAAAGGTCATAAGTCACTCATGACAACCCTGGCAGAAGCATTAGCACCCGAGTCCAATCTATTATCTCCGATAGCCATAGAAGCTATACGGATGCAGTCAGATTACTATAGTGAGCTAAAAGCGAAAGAAGATGAAATCACAAAGCGTTTAATCATGCTTTGTGAAGGAAACCCCATCTACCGCTATTTAAAAACTATCCCAGGCATAGGGCCGATTGTTGCAGCCACCTTGATTTCCAGTGTCGGTGATCCACGTTACTTCAGAAATGCACGAGAGTTCTCCGCATGGATCGGGTTAACACCGTTACAACATGCCAGCGGTGAAACCAGTCGCATGGGTAAGATCAGTAAGCGGGGTGATCAGCATTTACGCAAAATGCTTATTCATGGTGCCAGAAGCATAGTTAACTGGGTTAAGCATAAAGAAGACAAGTTAAGCCTATGGATAAAGTCTTTAGAGAAACGGATGTGTCCCAACAAAGTGACAATAGCCGTTGCAAACAAACTTGCCCGTATTGCCTGGGCAGTCATGACCTATCAAGTTGAGTATCACGCAAAATGAATGCAGTCATCCTCAATATAACCCAATTACCCATGAGGTAATAACCGTAGTATGAAGTAAACCAACCTTTCAAAACGATAAAGCAGTGTTGATTAAACGAGCTATTGTCTTTGC
>RCNF010002238.1_pt1 | contig 10357 bp, 8 predicted proteins | sample 2041311 | NCBI WGS metagenome assembly RCNF01 (sample SAMN09708228, study PRJNA481090) | Marine sediment metagenome, whole genome shotgun sequencing project. | biome: marine sediment; feature: ocean; material: sediment; isolation source: Sewage treatment plant 2 marine sediment (STP2) ... | reverse complement strand
ATAACTGTTTTAGTAAATTTCTCTTTTTAATCTCTTCGTGTTTAATTCTTAAACTAAAGAATACGGTTGTATCAGTTAAGGCTCTGATTTGATGTAGATTATTTCGAACTGGTAAGCCAACACAGATATCATCTTTAAATAACAAATGAGAAAGGTTGTTACTTTGTTTTTTAGCACCTAATGACGTTTGTTCAACTCTCAGAGAGCCTTGCTCTACTATCGTAAGATTAAAATTACCTGGATGTGCATGCATAGGAATTTCTACATTCCGAGGCATAATATGAAGTGAAAGCTTTACGTTTTTATCATTTATGATTTTGAATTTTTTATATTCATTTTTTTTAGAATATTCACTAATCAATGGACTTAACTCATCACGGCAATAAGAACTGTTCTTTAAGCTGTTGTGATATTTTTTGGTGATTAAGTTGATCTTAACAACTGTCTTAGAAGACTCTCCATCTAGGCTGTATTGCTTAAGTAAATCCGTACGAAGTGAAGCCAAAAGATTGTCATTCGGTTTTGATAAGATGTAATTATTCAATGATTGGGTAGCAGTCATGATCGCCTCTCAGAGTTATCAGGTTTAGATAAATAATACGAGTGACTGGAAAAAAATTATGTGAAATTCATCACACAACTTAAATGTTTTTATTAAAGATATTTTTATAGATGCTGATTTAAGTGTAGCTGTAGTTGCTAATGATTAGTTAAATGAAGAAAGAGGACTATACGCCAACATGTTGATAGTATTTATTATTTTAAGTAGTTATTAGGTGATATAAATCGCTCGTGTAGCCCAGAGCCTAAGACTAGTTCGTTTGAGAGCGATACTAGACCTAGGCAAGGCTATAGACATTTTTTAAGATTAAATTCCAACAAAAAAGCCATTCTGCACAGGCATCATCGCTTTATTCGGCACACCTAACTCAGTAGCCGCATGTACTGGCCAATAAGGGTCACGCAAGCTTTGGCGTGCCATCAGGGCGATGTCTGCTTGCCCGGAAGCGATAATTTCTTCAGCCTGCTTAGCATCGGTAATTGCGCCGACAGCAATAGTCATAATTCCAGCTTCTTTACGAATTTGTCCTGCTAACCCTGGTTGGTTTGCTGTGCGCTCTCCGACTGAAGCTCTAGCTTCTGGTGTTGCACCACCACCGGAACAATCAACAATATCAACACCACGTTTTTTGAGCCATTTTGCCATTTGAATATTGTCTTCTATGGAGAGTCCGCCTTCTATCCAATCTACTGCAGATAATCTAACAGCTAATGGCAGGTTTTCAGGCCAAACCGCTCTTACAGCATCAACGGTTTCTAGCATCATTTTTGCGCGACCTTTAATGTCTCCACCATATTCATCATCACGTATATTCACTAATGGTGTAAAAAAGCTATGTAATAGATAACCATGAGCACCATGAATTTCTAACAACTGATAACCCGCAGTTAAAGCGCGTTTAGCTGTTTCTACAAAGGAATTCTGGATGTGTTTGATTTCGTCTAGACTCATTTGGTGAGGTGCTCTCATCAAACGTGTTCCATCTTGATCGAAAGCTTGATCAGTCGGCGCAATCATATCCCATCCTCCTTCTTCAACGCTTAAATGTGCACCGCCATCCCAAGGTGTTGCGGCTGAACCCTTACGACCTGAATGTCCAATTTGAATCCCTATAACTGCGCCATGTTCTTTGACAAAGCTATTGATTCTGGAAAGTGGCTCGATTTGTTCGTCATTCCACAAACCCGCACATTTAGGTGTGATGCGTCCATCTGGTGTCACAGCAGTAGCTTCAGCCATAATAAACCCAGCGCCACCTGCGGCACGTGAACCTAAATGTACCAAGTGCCAGTCGTTCGCCATGCCATTGTTAGATGAATATTGGCACATGGGTGAAATGCCAATACGGTTGCGAAAGGTTATATCTTTGATTTTGAGTTCAGAAAAAAGCGCTGACATCTAATGGATTCCTTTAATTAGTATTTACGAGGATTAAGGATAGTACAAAAGTCACCTTCCTACTTACCATGAGCTTGCCATTTCGTTTTTTTGAAATGGACAGCTCAGTCGAGGCATAGCCGAGACAACGTTGGAACGCAGTGACGACGGCCCGAAGGGTGAGGCGCTAGCCGAATATCTATGCCAGAGTTTAGGACTAGTTCGTCTACAAGTCGATTCTAGACCTTAGCGTGTATATAGATAGTTTTTTATAATTGGTTTTAATTCAGGGTAGTGTTTAGTTCTTCCAAGTAGCTTTCTAAAATCAGATTCGCTCTTGCTCCTTTGCGAACAATAGCAGAGTAGTGAGTGATAAAACTGTGTTGTTCAGGTTGTATCGCAGCGAGCATGCCATCTTTAACCCAGCGTTCCGCAAAGTGGGTGGGTAAGAAACCGATATAACGTCCTGTAAGTATTAAGAATGCAATCCCTTCTCGATCGGTTGAAGTAGCAGCAGCTTTAAGTTTCTTTTGTTGCTGTTTGATTTCTGCAACTTGCGGGTAAGCGGGTAAAACAGCATCAAACTCTTCAAGTTCTTCCGAATTCAACATCGAGTTATCTTTAGAAAATAGGGGATGCTCTTTACTGCAATAGAGTAGAGATTTTTCTTTGTAAAGCGGAAGGTAAGTTAACCCCGAAAGCGCACGTAAATCGGGCACCACGCCGATATGTAATTGCCCATCAATCACAGCGGTTTCAATGTCCTTGGGTGGAATCATGCGGATATTGATGATTACTTCAGGGCCACGATCTTTTAAAGCTGCTAATGCCCCTGTGATATGCATTTGCGGAATGGTTGCCAGATTGTCAGTAATACCGATATTGAGTTCACCTTTTAACTCTCTATTAATTGCATTCACTTGAGACTTAAAGGTTTCAAGGCTCCCCAACAATTGCAAAGAGGCTTGGTATACGGCTTCACCTTCATCAGTAACTGAAAACCCTGCGCGACCACGGTGGCAAAGGCGCATATTGAGTAATGATTCTAATTCAGAAATTGCGAGGCTGATGGCAGGTCTACTGATGTTTAATTCAACTTCTGCAGAGGCGAATCCGCCAGATTCGATGACAGTCCTATAAATACGCAATAGCCTTATATGGGTGTCGCCAATTTTATGAGGTAGTAGATTTTTTGCGCTTATTTTATTTGTCATGTCTAACGTAAATAATGAAGTTAAAGACTAAGTTTTACTAGTTAAGTGAATAGTTAAGTAAATGCTTACACTAAGTTTAATATGTTTAAATTTAATAACCTAATAAAAAGTCCATAATAGCTCGACTAGTTTGACTAGATTCGATGAAATAGTTGCAAGGTATGTGAAACATACAAAGCAATAAGAGGTGAATATGCAAAGTAAGAGTGAAGTGTTAGCAAGCTGTAATCTTTCCCAAGAGCAGTTAGATAGCTATTGGATGCCTTATACGGCGAATCGTGAATACAAGAAAAATCCACGGATGATTGTTTCTGCCGAAGGTAAATATTATACCGATGCAGAAGGGCGTAAAGTATTTGATAGCCTCTCTGGTTTATGGACGTGTGGTGCAGGGCATAGTCGTCCAGAAATTACAGAAGCTGTGAGTAAGCAAATCAGTAAACTCGACTATTCACCAGCGTTTCAATTTGGTCATCCAAAAGCCTTTGAATTAGCGCATCGAATCACTGATTTTATGCCTGAAGGTTTGGATCGTGTGTTTTTTACAAACTCAGGTTCTGAGGCTGTAGAAACGTGTTTAAAAGTGGCGCGTGCGTATTGGCGTAAAAAAGGCCAAGCAAGTAAAACGCGTTTTATTGGTCGAGTAAAAGGCTATCACGGCGTTAACTGGGGTGGCATAAGTGTTGGAGGCATTGGGGCGAATAAAACTCTTTTCGGACAAGCCTTAGAAGCCAGTCATATTCAACACACTATGCTGCCTGAAAATCTATTCAGTAAAGGCATGCCAGAAGAGGGCGCGCATCTAGTCAATGAGCTAGAAGAGATGATTGCCCTGTACGATGCATCGAATATTGCAGCTGTTATTGTGGAGCCGATGGCTGGTTCGGCAGGTGTTATTCCGCCACCGGTGGGTTATTTAAAACGCCTTCGCGAAGTGTGTTCTAAGCACGATATTTTGTTGATATTTGATGAAGTAATCACCGCTTTTGGTCGTGTTGGATCAAACACAGGTGCTGAAGAATTTGGCGTTACGCCAGATATGATGAGCATCGCTAAGCAAGTCACTAACGGTGCAGTGCCAATGGGTGCAATGGTTACCAAAAAGGAAGTTTACGATACCTTTATGGAAGCGGGTGGGCCAGAGTATGTTTTAGAAATTCCGCACGGTTACACTTATTCAGGTCACCCAGTTGCCTGTGCTGCTGGTTTGGCAGCTTTGGATATTTTAGATGAAGACCAGTTAGTTTCGCGGGTCAAGTCGATGGCACCTTATTTTGAAGAAAGCGTACACAGCCTTAAAGGCACTAAGTACATCAGTGATATACGTAACTACGGTTTAGCAGCTGGAATTACTATTGAAGCCGCACCAGGTGAGCCACTGTTGCGTCCGTATCAAATAGCAATGAAATGTTGGGAGAAAGGCTTTTATGTTAGACACGGTGGTGATCTCATTCAGCTAGGTCTGCCTTTCACGGTAGAAAAAGAAGAGATCGATAGCCTGATTAATGCGATTGGCGAGTCAATTAGAGAGTTGGATTAAGTGATTTATTCGTACTGATTTTTCACTCTTAACATAAACGAATAAACAGACAACAAACAAAATTCAAATCAAATAAGCATTCCTAAACTACATTAAGGTTAGGAATAAAATTACAGGATAGAACAATGACAATTATTGGACACTTAATAAACGGTGAAACATACGCCGATAACGGACGTACTCAAGACGTTTTCAACCCTGCAACGGGCGAAGTTAGCAAGCAAGTTTCACTAGCCTCAAAAGAAACAGTTGAAGAAGCAATCGCAGCGGCAGCGGCAGCTTTCCCTGCATGGCGTTCAACTCCAGTGGGCAAACGCACCACAATAATGTTTAAGTTCAAAGCGTTACTGGAAAAAAATGCAGACAAAATCATCGAACTGATTGGTGATGAACATGGCAAAATTTGTCATGATGCGGCGGGTGAGTTAACACGTGGTATCGAAGTTATCGAATACGCTTGTGGTGCAGGTGAGTTTCTAAAAGGCGAACACAGTAAAAATGTCGGTCCGAATATCGATATGTGGAGCGAATTTCAACCTTTAGGTGTAGTTGCCGGTATTACGCCATTCAACTTCCCTGCAATGGTACCGTTATGGATGTACCCAATGGCGATTGCTTGCGGAAACACCTTCGTTTTAAAACCATCTGAGCGCGACCCAAGTTCAACGCTATTCATCGCAGAGCTTTTCAAAGAAGCAGGATTACCTGATGGTGTAATGAACGTCGTCAACGGCGATAAAATAGCAGTTGATACCTTATTGCATGACCCACGCGTAATGGCCGTTAGTTTTGTTGGTTCTACTAATATTGCCGAATACATTTATCACACAGCGACGCAAAACGGCAAACGCTGTCAGGCACTCGGTGGTGCAAAAAACCACGCAATCGTAATGCCAGACGCAGATATGGATAACGCGGTAAACCAGCTTCTAGGAGCTGCATTCGGTTCATCTGGTGAGCGTTGTATGGCGTTGTCAGTTGCAGTTGCAGTAGGCGATGCAGCGGCAGATACCTTGGTTGAGAAAATGACGGCAGCAATGCAATCACTCAACATCGGTGAAGCACGAGATAAAAACAATGACTTCGGCCCAGTAATTACTAAAGAAAGCGAAAATAAAGTCGTAGGTTTCATTGATAGTGCAGAAAAAGACGGCGCTAAAGTCGTGGTTGATGGACGTCATCCTAAAGTAGAAGGTTATGAAAATGGCTTCTTCGTTGGCGCAACCCTCATCGACAATGTCACTACTGATATGGATAGTTACGTAAACGAGATTTTTGGCCCAGTACTGCAAATCGTTCGCGTAGACACTATGGATGAAGCAATGCAGTTGATTAACGATCACGAATACGGCAACGGTACTTGTATCTTTACCCGTGATGGCGAAGCAGCGCGTTACTTCTCAGATAATATTCAAGTCGGAATGGTCGGCATCAATGTTCCATTGCCTGTGCCAGTTTCTTATCACAGCTTTGGTGGTTGGAAGCGTTCATTGTTTGGTGATTTATATGCATACGGTCCAGATTCAGTGAGATTCTATACACACCGTAAAACGATTACACAGCGCTGGCCTTCTAGTGGTATGCGTGAGGGTGTGACTTTCGCATTCCCTAGTTAATATTTGATTACGGTTTTATAAAAAGGCTATCTTTTTGATAGCCTTTTTTGTGTGTGCCTTTCTACTAATTAAAAAAAACTGTCACCTTTTTTGAGTTCGAGCATCTTATATATATGGCACAGTTATTTTGACTGTTCTTAATTAACCTAACGAGATGAGAATAATCATGAAAGAAGAATTGTCAACGAACGACCTTATAGATAGACGCAGTTTTTTAGGCTCAGCAGGAAAGCTAACGCTATCAGGCACAGCAATTGCATTAATGAGTGGTCTAAATACCGCATATGCAGGAAGTGCTGATAAGAGTAAGCAATTAGCACAAGATGTACGTATCTTGAATACAGCGATAGCCGCAGAACATGAGGCTGTAGCAGCTTATCAACTCGGTGCAGAAAGTGGTTTACTTAATTCTGGAGTGTTAAAGGTTGCTGTTAAATTTAAAGGACACCATAAAGAACATATTGATGTTCTTGCGAGTACTGTGCGCAAGCTTGGTGGAGCAGCGGTTGATGCCAAAAGAAGTTACAATTTTCCTGTTAGCAAACTAAAGAGCGAGAGAGATGTATTAATGTTTGCAGCAAGTTTGGAAAGAGGGGCAGTCAGTGCTTACGCTGGTGCTATCCCACTTTTTGATAATAGTGATCTTGCCAAAGCTGCGGCAAGTATTCTGGCAGATGAAGCTATGCATTGGGCGGTATTACGTCAGGTGCTAGGTCTTGATCCTGTGCCAGGTGCATTTTTCTCTTAACATCATGAATAATAAACTGTTTACAGTATTTTCATTCACGGTATTTGCTGTGCTGATTAGCTATTTATTAGCTAGTCAGCACATCGCATATTCTGAAACCTCGATAGAAGCCGACATCATCGCTGGGCAAGGTATTTATACTCAATGTAGCGGTTGCCATGCTCCTGACTATCACCGTACAGGACCAAAGCACTGCGGGATAATAGGGCGATTGGCAGGCAGTCAATTGGAATTTGAATATACAACTGCAATGAAAAACGCCAATATAGTATGGACAAAAGATACGTTGGATCAGTTTTTAAAAGCACCATTGGAGATGATATCTGGGACTAGTATGGGCTATGCTGGCATAGCTTCCATTCAAGAAAGAGAGCAATTAATTGCATTTTTAAGTTCGTTAACTGAAAGCAATCCTGTGTGTAAATGAGAGATAAATATGCAACTTCATTCAACAATAGATTCTAATGATAAACCAACGATCTCGGTAACGGATAGTGAACTCGTTGCTAGAGTGAGGAAAGGTAATATAGATGCCTTTGAAAATATCATGCGTCGCCACAATCAAAGACTATATCGTATAGCAAGAAGCATTTTGAAAGATGAGAATGAAGCGCTAGATGTGGTGCAAGAAACGTATATTAAGGCCTATTATCAGTTGGATCAATTCAAAGGCCCAGATGGTTTTGTAAGCTGGCTATCTCGTATAGCCAGTAATGAGGCAATAATGAGAATTCGTAAATCTAAGTCTATCGACTATAACTCTGATGAGCTCGAGAATAAGTACTTTAGTCTTGAGTCTTCAGACCCTTTACCTATCGACGAGGTAGCTATTCAGCAGTTAAGGAAACTATTAGAAGACGCTATAGATAAATTGCCCTTAAGCTATCGTAATGTATATGTGATGCGTGCGGTGCAACAGTTAAGTACATTAGAAACATCAAAAATCTTAGAGATAAGTGAAGATGTTGTTAAAACACGTTATTTAAGAGCTAAACGTTCTTTACAGAAAATATTTGACGTCCACTTAAACAAAGCGGGTCTTGACGTATTTGAATTTGCAGGTAAACGTTGTGATGCCACGGTAAAAGCAGTTTTAATGAAACTCAAACTCGATTGATATGTGAAAACCACCTAAAAACATGCCAAAAGTAGGGGGGGGGCTTTTCGAGGCTCACCAAGTGCCAGAAAAGTCCATCGTAGATTCCGCAAGGAATCGTCGATGTACAGAGTTTGAGCTTGGATTATATTAAATTCGAAGAAATTTAGGCTTATTGTTTCCTTGAAAGTTAAATACTAGCTGGATTATAGACAGGTTTGGAATAGAGTTAAGACTATAGTAAATCTATGGCGCGAGAATATATCCTCATGTCGCGCAGATACTTTTCATCTCAGTCAGCTCAATAGATAATATCTCTCTAAATAAACAATCATTTAAGAGCGTAATCACCATGCCTAGTCCAAGCCGCGGTCGCCGCAATCGTCGTTCAAAAGGTAAAGAAGAAGCACCACCAGTTGTTGCACCTGCTTACATCACTCGACAGATTCCAGAATACGAAATTTTGGGGGAAGAGGGCTTGGTTCTCATCGAAGCCAATGCGGATAAAATTCTGGAAGAAACCGGAATAGACTTCAAAGACGATCCAGAAGCTTTAGCCATGTGGAAAGAAGCTGGCGCAGCAGTTGATGATCAACGTGTACGCTTTCCTAAAGGCATGTGTCGCAAACTCATTCAAGACAGTGCACCTAAACAATTTACGCAACATGCACGAAATCCAGCTAAAAGTGTCGAAATAGGCGGTAAACATACGGTTCTTGTTCCTGCTTATGGTAGCCCATTTATTCGTAATCTGGACGAAGGAAGACGTTACGCCACTATCGAAGATTTTCGTAACTTCGTTAAACTGGCTTATATGACACCGCATTTACACCACTCAGGTGGAACAGTATGTGAGCCAGTAGATTTACCCGTAAACAAGCGCCATTTCGAGATGATTTACACGCACATGAAGTATTCGGATAAGCCATTTATGGGTTCGGTTACGGCTGGTGAGCGTGCGCAAGATACCGTCGATATGTGCAAAATTCTGTTTGGCGATAACTATATTGATGAAACCACTGGCAGACCAAAAACCATTACCGTCAGTTTAATTAACGCCAACTCGCCAATGTCATTCGATGACACCATGCTAGGGGCGCTCAAGGTTTACGCGAAAAACAATCAGGCGTGTATTGTCTCTCCATTTATCCTTGCTGGGGCAATGTCACCCGTAACCGTTGCAGGAACTTGTGCTCAAGCATTGGCAGAAGCACTTGCTGGTTTAGCATTTTCCCAGTTGGTAAATCCGGGAGCACCGGTTATTTTTGGTACGTTCGCTAGCTCCATGTCTATGGCATCGGGTGCACCAACATTCGGTACACCTGAACCAGCTTTAGTGTTGAATGTTATGGCATCATTAGCCCGTCGACTAGGTGTTCCATTCCGTTCTGGTGGTGGTTTCTGTGGTTCAAAAATGCCCGATGCACAGGCAGGTTATGAGTCATCCAATTCACTGTGGCCAGCAATCAATGCGGGCGTGAATTTTGTATTACACACCGCAGGCTGGATGGAAGGTGGTCTAGTAATGGGTTACGAAAAATTCATTATGGATTGCGATCAGGCGGGTATGCTTGCCACCTATGCGAGAGGAGTAGACCTCAGTGAAAACGGCCAAGCAATGGATGCAATTGAAGAAGTAGGCCCAGGCCAACACTTCTTAGGTTGTGCACATACACAAGCCAACTTCCGCGAAGCGTTCTATCATTCACCGATCAATGACAATAATAGTTATGAGCAATGGAAAGAAGACGGCGAACTTGATCTCGCACAACGAGCAAATGCTTACTACAAGCAGCAGTTAAAAGATTATGAGTTACCAGAATTAGACCCCGCTATTGATGAAGCGTTGATAGCCTTTATGGAGGAGAGAAAAGCATCTTTCCCTGATTCGAATATTGCGTAGCTTTGTTTGTTAAGTTGAAGAAAGTTTAAAAGACAGCTTTTAAGTTCATCTATTAATTGAAAAAGTGCTCAAAAGTAGGGGGGTGGCTTTTCTAGGCTAATCAAGAGCCAGAAAAGTCCATCGTAGATTCCGTAAGGAATCGTCGATGTACAGTGTCTGATCTTGGGAATTAATATACTACTAGAACTTAATGGGTTTTTTCGTAGCTTGGGTACTTTATTTTTCTCCTCGGATATTTGAATATCAGCTACAAGTTCATTTATTTTGCTCAGCCAAAATAAACGAACCAAACAAAAGGCTG
>RCNF010002507.1_pt1 | contig 10362 bp, 7 predicted proteins | sample 2041311 | NCBI WGS metagenome assembly RCNF01 (sample SAMN09708228, study PRJNA481090) | Marine sediment metagenome, whole genome shotgun sequencing project. | biome: marine sediment; feature: ocean; material: sediment; isolation source: Sewage treatment plant 2 marine sediment (STP2) ... | reverse complement strand
AGATCTTCCAGTTTGGCCTGAATATCTTCATCAGGGAAAAAAATAAGCTCTATTAAAGGATCTCTTTCACAGTCGGAATCATCAGTAATTACTTCTTCAAGCTCATTTATGCAGGGGTTTGAAAATGTCGAATCGATAAAGTGCATTACGTCGCTGTCTATATGTATTCCTTCTCTAAGGATCTTAACGATTCTTTCAGCAAGCAATATGCATTTTTCATCAACGTTCATAACGTAAAAGATATGTAACTGGTACCCAAATAAGAAACTAATGCGCTTCTGCCCAGTTTTCTCCACATGCCACGTTTACCTTAAGGGGAACTTTAAGCTCCCAGACTCCTTCCATAATTTTTTTTACAAGCTTTTTTACAGTATTGAGTTCGTCGGGCGGTACTTCGAAAATAAGTTCATCGTGTACAGACAAAAGCATTGCAGATTTTAATTTTTTTTCCTTAAATGTTTGGTCCATTTTTATCATGGCAACTTTAATCAGGTCGGCCGCAGAGCCCTGAATCGGGGTGTTTATAGCTGTTCGCTCGGCAAACTGGCGAATGTTTCTGTTTGGACTGTTTATATCCGGCAGGAGGCGGATTCGGCCGAGCAAAGTGCTTGTCTGTTTTGTTTTTATGGCTTCCTCGATGGTACTGTCTATATATTTTTTAACACCCTTATACCTTGCAAAGTAGTTGTCTATGTATGTTTTAGCCATCTTCCGGCTTATTTCGAGCTGCTTTGAAAGGCCAAAGGGGCTCATACCGTATATGATCCCAAAATTTATCGCCTTGGCCTGCTGCCTTAGTTCCGGTGTAAGAAATGACGGAAAAACCTGGAAGACCTCTGCTGCCGTACGCATGTGAATATCCTCATCTTCCATAAACGCTTTTATCAGGATTTGATCATCGGAACAGTGAGCCAGTATTCTAAGTTCAACCTGGGAATAATCGGCAGACACAAGATGCCATCCTTTTTTAGGCACAAACGCCCTGCGTATTTCCCTTCCCTCATCCGTCCTGATGGGAATATTCTGAAGATTAGGATCTGAGCTGCTCAGGCGTCCTGTAGCAGTAACAGTCTGATTAAAGGAAGTATGGATACGGTCTGTCTCCGGATGTACCAGATCAAGCAGCGCATCCGTATATGTTGATTTTAGTTTGGCCAGAGTTCTGTGTTTAAGTATCAGTGCGGGAAGCTCATGATTTACGGCAAGCTCGGTCAAAACATCAACGTCTGTTGAAAAGCCTGTCTTTTTTTTAGTCTTCTTTCCGGTGGGCAGTTTAAGCTTATCAAAAAGAATATGCCCGAGCTGCTGGGTGGATTTTATATTGAATCTTTCCCCTGCAATCTCATATATGCTTTTTTCAAGCGTCCCGAGCTTTATTTCAAATGTCTTTGACAGACTGTGAAGCTTATCTTTATTAACACATATTCCGGTCATCTCCATTTTCATTAAAACAGGCACAAGGGGCATTTCAACTTCTTCAAGAAGTTCCGTCAAACCCGCCTTGTTTAACTCCGGGCCTAAAACATTGCAGGCCATTAGTGTAATATCAGCATCTTCACATGCATAGGGGACTGCTTTTTCTATAGGAACCTGTGCAAAACCGGAAGCATTTTTACCTTTTCCGACAACTTCCTTGTATGTAATTGTTTTATGATCCAGAAAATCGAGGGCAATCTGATCCAGGTTGTGTGCCCGTTTTGATGGGTTAATCAGGTAAGATGCCAGCATGGTATCAAAAACAACACCCTCCAGATTTATTCCGTGACGGTCAAGAACTATCCAGTCATATTTTATATTCTGGCCGATCTTTTTAATATCCGGGTTTTCAAGCAGCGGTTTTAAAAGGTTTAAGACGTCTTTAAGTGGAAGCTGCTCAGGCATATCGGGGTAATCATGGGCGCATGGAATATAAAAAGCTTCATCGGCTTTCATGGAAAATGATAATCCTACAAGATTTGCTTTCATAGGGTTTTTAGAGGTCGTTTCGGTATCAATGGCGAAAATCTGTGCTGTCCTCAGCCTGGAAATAAGATCTGAAAGTTCTTTGATGCTATGAACCCATCGGTAATCCTTTTTGCTTAAATCCGCCTTTTCAGGAAACGTTTTTTGCAACTGTCTGAATTCCAGGTCTTTGAACAACTTTGACAGTTTCGCATTATCCGGCTCTTTGAATTCAAATTCCTGTGGGCTAAATTCAAGTGGTACAGAGGTATTTATAATAACCAGCTCACGGCTCAAGAATGCCTGTTCCCTGTATTTTACCAGGTTTTCATGTTGTTTTTTCTTTGTTATTTTATCGACCTTTTCATAAAGATTCTTCATGCTCCCAAAGGTTTTGATCAAAGACAGTGCGGTTTTGGGGCCAATTCCTGGTACGCCGGGGATATTATCCGCTGTATCGCCGGAAAGTCCCATGACATCAATCATCATGGAAGGTTCCACCCCATTTACTTCCATGATGCTTTTTACATCAATGGTCTTATCCTTCATCGGGTCCCAGATAATAGATTTATCGGTTACAAGCTGCATAAAATCTTTATCTCCGGTAACCATGACTACTGAAAATCCGGATTCTTCAGCCATGCGTGCGAATGTGCCTATCAAATCATCAGCCTCAAAACCCTCCATTTCAATAGCAGGTAGATTAAACCCTTCTGTTACCTTTTTTATATACGGCACCTGAACCGACAAGTCTTCCGGCATGGGTGGACGATTCGCCTTATATTCTTTATACATTTTATGCCTGAATGTCGGTCCTTTTGAATCAAAAAACATCCCGATATATTCAGGAGAATGATCTTCGATAAGCTTTAAAAGCATCCGTGTAAACCCGAATACTGCATTTGTGGGAAGCCCCTTTGAATTAGAAAGGCCCCGGACAGCATGATAGGCACGGTAAATATAAGCGCTTCCGTCTATCATATATATTGTTTTTTCATTTTCCATTTAAATTTCTCTCATATTAAAAAATATAAAAAACTAATCACGAAAACACGAAATAAGGAAAAGACGAAATTAAAAACAATATTAATTCGAGCCAATTTCAAAACGCCCCATTTCGAAGTCTGCGCTTATCTGCCCAATCTCTGCGTTAGTCTCAAATTTTAATCCTCGAAATACTACTTGTATTCCTGTGGTTAAAATTTTCGCCTTCCTTGACCTTGAACAGATAAGCGAAGACTTCGGGCTGAAACGTTTTGAAACTGGCTCATTCGAATAATATAATGTTTTTTTCGTGTTTTGGTACTTTCGTGCTTTCGTGATAAAATAATTTTTTAACCAATTTTCGCCTGTTGTGAAAGTCTGTTTATTTTGATAACCTGTTTTCATCAAATATGTCAACAATCGCAGAGGATGATCTAATCTTGACAGTCTCAACAGTTAAAACAGAATACAGAAGAAAGTACAGAAAAAACAGAAAATATCTCTGCCACTGCTGCGGGGGAATCTTTCCTTTCTGCTGGACATGCAGGTGTGGCTTTTCTATTTGTCAGGCTTGCATGTATGAAAATGTATGGGGGATGTCATGTAATGGAATAACATGGGAGTGTCCGGACTGCGGCGGTCAAAACGGGTTTGGAAATCAATGAAAAATAGAACCCTATGGAGCCATAATTGGTTTTAACCATACCGGGCTTTCAGGGCGTTCATCACCGTCAAAGCGCTTTTTCCACTGCTCATCCGTCAAACCGATTGGTGAAACAAATTCGTAGTAAGGAATCACTGCTCCTGTGCATAATATTTCTTTGCCTTTATATGGATACAGGACATACATAAGTCGCGGTCTTCCAGTGCCTGAATACAGACAGGTGTTTTTTTCCGGCTTAAAATAAACCGGAACGATAAGCGGTGTTTCACCGTTTGAGCCATGATAGCCGTACCCGTCGCAAAGCATCACTGCTGCCAGTTTTTCACCAAAATCTGCAAGGAAATAGCTATCCTTTTTGCTGAAGTTTACACCTCGAAGCTGTTTATGCGCAAGCACTTCCAGCCGTTTGCACATGTAGCGCAGGGATATCCACAGCTTCTTTGTATCGATGTTGGTTTCAAGGAGAAAAGCATGATAATCCGGTTCATCATCGTATCTGCCGTTTCCAATATCATTTGCAAATGACAGGATCTTCGCACTGATTTCTTCCCTTAATTCGGCGAAGTCCTCTTTTTTAAAGCTGATATTTCCCAGAGTCCCAAGACTCAAAATAGATCGGTTTATTGCAGATATTTCGCCTGTTGACATATCTGTCAGTATGTCTTCAGGCTGAGGATATTTGTTGTTTTTAATTAGACGGGCAAATATTTTCAGGTCTTTTGTAATAATTTGTTTAGGCGGTATAAAAGCACCACTTAGCTCAAATAGATTCGTTATATCTTCAACGAGATTGCCCAGTCGCTCAAAAAATTCCGGGTCGGGCTCAACAAAGCCGGCCGGGAAATCGCCGGATGGTTCTCCAGATGATTCTATGGTGTAAAGAACATTCTCCCCGACCTGACACTCCCTGGTGTGTCTGAACTGTACCCATCCTGAAAGAACTGTATTGCAGTTTTTGGCCTTCCATGGTCTGCTACTCATAAATTCCGGTGCGTCATGCTCGGCATCATCAATAAGTGCAGCCAGGCAGCTTAAATACCGGGTATAGAGGCTTTCAGATTCGATGATCGGTTTAAAATCCTTTATTGTCTGAAGAAGATCTTTCCGGTCTTTAAACACGTCAGATCCAAGCTGTTCCACGGCAAAGTCGGAACCAAGAGCTGCGCAAATTTCAAGGCCCTCTGGCCAAACTTGGTGCTTTTTCTGAAAACCGGCGGTTTGCCTGAATAAAACCATATCCGGTATACGAAATGGAGAAATAATTTTAAAATTTCTGAAATTGGCTGCTGTCGAATTGTCTTGTACATACCCAAACCGGTCGTCTATCTTTAGCCAGTCTTCCGAATCCGCCACTTTTTTGACAAGATATTCTCTTACTTTATTAAGGTCACCAGGCCTGTCTCTTGTAATCTGAGAAGCAAACAGCAAATCCCAGTCATTCGGCTGTCCTGCCAATTCCCGATAATATCTGAAAAACTTTTCTATCTTCTTTTGTTTTGAAAAACTTTCAGCGTATGAGGCATTTAAGGTTTTACCCAGCATCAGGATGGAAAGAAGCTCTTCATCATTTTCCACACGGAAGGGAATCGACTGAAACCAGGTCAGCACCATAAAATAGCGCCTGAGCAGTTCTGATTGTGTATAAAGCCCACGGGGTCTGTAAATCGAATAATCAAGAGTCATAAATTCAGAATCTAAAACGCCTGTCCACTCGGGCATTTCGATTCCTTCTCCTGAAACTATCTTGTTTACTTCGTTTTCGACGATCCTGCTTAAGTGCTCATCAAATTTGATGTCCGTATCCCCCAAAAGCTTAACAGCTACAGCAATTACGATCTGTGCACGTCTCCGGGCGACATCCATTAGCATAGCGAAATTATTATCCAAATCATCTACATTTGACTTTTCTCCCCTGTTTTCCAAAACCTTTTTATCTTCAGGCTTATCTTCATGGACTTTGTCAATTTTTTCTTCTTCCGGTGCTATCTCCAACCAGATCAGCTTTAAAATATCCAGGGCGCTGCTGGCATTTACCTGCTCCATGTCTGCAATCGACTGCCTAAACAGCACATGGAAAGCACTCAATACAGTATCGGAAGTTATAAAAATGGAGGAATTCGGATTTAGATATGGTTCGAAGATCTGGCGATAACCCTGGTGTGTAATAAGAATCTTATCACGGTTGAGTTGCTCGGCATCGTATGTAACTCTTGGTTTTTCTGTGCTTTTTTTCTGCTCATCCTCCTGAATATGATCATACGACACAGATAATCCGCCCATGACATGAATGAGCAGGAAAATAATCGCTAAAAGTAAAATTGTAAAAAAACGTTGCACAGCCGCTATCCTTTTCCCCCGTGCTCTATACTGCCTATGGAAAGAATATCTTCAAGTTCTTTCAGGCTTTCTATATGAAAGTCAGCAGAAAGGAATTTGTTTTTATATGCAACCATGACCACTCCGGCCGACTTTGCCGCTGATTCATCCAGTTTCGAATCTCCGACGTAAATCATATGCTGCGGTTTTAGGCTAAAGTACTCAATAATTTTTATAAGCGGTTCAGGATCGGGCTTAGGCCGTTTAACATCTGATGCTGTGACCACCAGATCAAAAAATTCTGTAAGGTCATGCTCAATAAGGACTCTGTCCATCGTGTCCGTCCGGTTTGTAGCAATAGCTGTTTTAAAAGCAGGTCTCAGCTTTTCGAGCAACGGTTTAAGATAGGGCTCTATTTCCATAAACTTGAGAAACGGAATATAGCTCATATTTTTTCGAAAGGTCTGGGCGGCTTCAAGGGTGGTTTTATCTTTAAACAGATAGGCAAGGGATTGGTCCACAGTGTTCATTTGGGTGAAGACAAACTGCTCCTTTGTCATGACTGGCAGGCCAAATTGGTTAAGAACCTGGTTATAATAAGCCTTGTTTGCCTTTTCTGTATTAAAAAGGACTCCGTCACAGTCAAACGCAACAATTTTAATATTTTTCATTTATTTCTGTTTATTACTTTTTGGCCCGATGTCAGTAATATTACCTTGCACACGAATTATTATTTCCGGCAAAGGTCTTTTATTTGTTTTCAAATAAATTATGTCGAAATATCGACCTTTTTGTTTCTGCAGATTTTCAACATGTAATAAATATTTTTTCCCCCCCGAATGTTTCATTTGCTTGAGCTCATAGTGTACATTTTTTCCCACCTTTGCCCTGGCATCAACTATTTCAAACGGGTATTTTTCATTTGCTGCTATGGTTATAGTGCGCTTTATTTGTTCCCCCACAGCACCTTCCAGCTTTACCATGTTTTGTGACAGAGTAAAAAATCTATCGACTCTCCCGGCAATTATCAGGCTTGTTATTGGCTTTCGTTTGTCATCTGTTTCAACAGATACGGTTTTGCTCAGTCTTCTTCCTCCGTATCCGTATGTATTTACTTTAAGATTAATTTTTCCCTCGCCGCCGGCAGGGATCTGTCTCGGGTAAGAGACAGTAGAACACCCTCACCCGGTTCTAATTTTATTTATATGTAAGGTTTTGTCTCCTTTGTTTTGAACAATGAAATTATGCCTTACAATAATTCCCTCTGCAACCGGCGCAAACTCGTACTTTGCTGATGGAAAAAATACAGACGGCCCTGATATTGCTACAGCCTGTTTGTCTCCTGCTCCGAAAGAAAACGGTATTAAAAAGAAAAAAAGAAGAAATACTGAAAAAAACATTTTTGGTTTCATAAAAACTCCTGAGATAAATCCCGCAAAGCGTAAGAGGTAAATTAAGTAGTTGTTATGATAAAGTTTAATATAATAATTTTCAATCGTCAACCGAAAACTATCAATCACCTAATTCCACCCTGTCCACCTCCGCTGTCCCAGTATTTACAAAACAAAATCCGGGCATGCCCTCTTTCCCCATAATCTCACCTGGGTTTAGAAGAATGGTTTGTCCGATTTTTTTCAGTAAATACTCATGAGAATGGCCGAAACATACCATTTTGTAGCTGCCGCCTGCCGCAAGGCCCTCAGCTACAATGTTCTGATGTGTAAATCCTATAGTAAATCCTTTTATATCAACCTGCCCGACAATCCCATGAAGGGTAATGTTGGAAAAGACAGTTAAAGAAAATTTCGTTAAAAGGTACTGGTCTCCATCATTATTACCGAAAACGCCGTGAACCGGGATGCCTGCTTCTTCCAACTCCTTTAACATGAATGGAGCAACAAAATCACCACAGTGGATGATCATCTCAGCGCCTTTCTCTTTTACAATTCCCAAGGCTTTTTGCAAATTCCATATATTATCATGGCTGTCACTCATTACTGCAATAAGCATATTCCCCTCACTTTCACATCATGAAGAACGGGTCAACATCAACAACTACCTTGACATAACGATTGTTGAAATGGGCATTATTCTTAAGTAAAACCCTGCGGATAAACTGGTGAAGCGGTTTCACACCCATTCCCTTTAAAAGAATCTGCCATCTGTATCGACTGGCTATTCTCGGAATAGGAGCTTCAATAGGCCCTAATATTTCAACAGATTTTAAAAAAGATTGATTACTTACCTGCACGGTTCTGCAGAGGTCCCCCAGGACATGGGCGTGTTGTCGCGTTTTTCCTTTATTTTTTCCTGAAATTTTTAGCTGGATCATCCTGGAAAACGGAGGGTAATTAAGAGCTTTTCTAAAGCCTATTTCGGTTTTGTAAAATGCTTTAAAGTCCTGAGCCTTTGCAGCAATTATGCTGAAATGATCCGGGTTATAGGTCTGCAAAATCACCCTGCCCGGAATGTCTCCTCTGCCCGCCCTTCCTGCTACCTGCGCCAGAAGCTGGAATGTACGTTCCCCGGCTCGAAAATCCGGAAAATTCAATGAAAGATCAGCGCAAATTATTCCTACCAGGGTAATATTGGGAAAATCATGGCCCTTTGTCACCATCTGGGTTCCAACAAGTATATCTATGCTTCCCTTTTTTAGCCCTTTCAACAATTTTACTATAGATCCTTTGCGGGTCGTTGTATCACGATCCATTCTTTTTATCCCGGCATCGGGAAAAAGACCGGCCACAGCAGCCTCTACTTTTTCTGTGCCGAGTCCTAACTGTATGATTTTATTAGAACCGCAAGCCTGGCAGCTTGAGGCGGAAGCCCTTGAAAAACCGCAGTAATGACATTTATATGCGTTGGATTTTTGATGCAGCGTAAGGGAAATGTCACAGTTTTTACATCTTACCGCTTCACCGCATGTTCCGCAAACAGGGAAACTTGCAAATCCACGCCGGTTTAAAAAAAGCAGGACCTGTTCACCATGATCAAGCGCCTGCTTCATTCCCTCATAAAGCTTCGGCGTAATAAACCGTCTGAAACCCCGTTTATCCCTGCTCTCGCGCAAATCAACAATTTTGATTTCCGGAAGCGGTCGTTTTTCAACCCGGTTTTTCAGGTTCAGCTCTATAAATTTCTCAGCTTTTACGTTGTAGTACGACTGGATAGAGGGGGTAGCTGATCCAAGGAGTGCAGTTGCGCTGCTCATCTTTGCCCTAACTACTGCAAGATCCCTTGCATTATAACGAAGACTTCCCTCCTGCTTGTAGGATGTATCGTGTTCTTCGTCCACGATAATCAATCCGATATCTGAAAAAGGCGAAAAGACAGCAGATCTCGCCCCTATTGCAATCGTTACCTCTTTACGGGCAATGCGCATCCATTGATCATATCGCTCGCCAGCAGAAAGCCCGCTGTGAAGAACAGCAACGCATTCTCCAAACCGTGCTCTGAACCTTCTTTCCATCTGGGATATAAGAGCAATTTCCGGAATTAGAACCAAAACACAGCAACCCTTTTTTATAGCCTTTGCTGCAAGCTGCATATAAACTTCCGTCTTTCCGCTTCCAGTGACACCTGCCAGAAGATATGTTGCATATCCTTTGCCCAGACAGTCTGCAACCTTAGAAACCGCTGTTTCCTGTTCTGTTGTAAGTTGCAAAGATTCGTCAGCCTCTATAGCGTCACCAAAGGGATCCCTGTATGCTCTTTTCTCAAAGATTGATATGTATCCGGCCTTGTCCAAAGGTTTAATCAACCTTGGAGCTGACGGAATCTGTGTTTTTAATTTTTTTACCGAAATATCGCTTTCTGATTTTAATATATCGATAATCTTTTTTCTCGGGGCTGACAGCCTTTCACAAGATGGATAAGGAGTGTTTAACGATACGTACCGCTCCATTAATGGCCTTGTTTGGCCGCCCCTTAACTCCCTTTTACTTATAATCAATCCACGATCTTTCATGGAATATAACAAAGCGCTGGGAATCTCCTTTTTCATTTTTCTGCCGAGGTCTTTTAAGCGAAAAGGTCCTTCTTTAAGAAGATTTAAAACTTCTTTTTCCACTACCGTGGTTAATTTTTTTCAAGAGCTTTCTTGCCTTTCTTTGAAATGAAAATCGTGATATAATCGTAAATATTCAAACCACCCGGAAGGGCACACTTTATGACTTCTCCAACAGGATATATATAATAGTCTGCAATCCAAATGAAAAAAGGTATCATGGACGAAGGAAAAAGAGGTTCATCATCAAGAACATCCAGGATAAGTTTTATTTCCTTTAGGTCTGTTTTCTCACTTTTATTCAGGATATATCCAGTAACTCTCCGCCTCCTGAATGGAACGAGAACCCTTTTCCCTGTTATGGCAAAAGGAAAAAGAGATTCAGGGACGGCGTATGTATAAGTATTATACACAGGAAGGGCTACTGCTACATCTATATATTTTAAATTGT
>RCNF010002237.1_pt1 | contig 10363 bp, 10 predicted proteins | sample 2041311 | NCBI WGS metagenome assembly RCNF01 (sample SAMN09708228, study PRJNA481090) | Marine sediment metagenome, whole genome shotgun sequencing project. | biome: marine sediment; feature: ocean; material: sediment; isolation source: Sewage treatment plant 2 marine sediment (STP2) ... | reverse complement strand
CTCGCCCGAATGCTCAAGATGGCACGAGTCGCCCGCCACGACATGCATCTGGCACTCCACCCTGACGGTGATGCGCTGTGCCTCTTCTTTCGGGTCAAGGGGCGCATCGCCTTTCTCCCCGTCACCGTGAGGAACGTTCCGTTGGCGTTCGTGGTTCAAGCGGTCGAGACCGATGACGGGCTCCGGATCAGCGAGGTTCACGAGTGGCCCGCGGCTGACCCGGAAGCGGCATGTCGGGTCCTCGTGGATCACCACGACTGGCCCACGGACGCGACCCTGAAGCCCTACGTGGGTTTCGGAGCGGTGTCCTGACGCTCGCAGCGTTGCTGTGGCCACCGCAACCCTGACCAGGACCAACCTCCCCGGTTGTCGCAGCTAGCGGATACGGCGACCATCGGATCTCGACGGTCGCGCCGGTGATTCGGCACCGGCCGTCGGCGGTTGACGTAGAACCGACGCCAGGAAGGCGACGGATGGGGACTCCCCGCCGGCCTCCTGCATGCCGGAACTCTCCCTCCTGGGGCTGAAGAAGTTCATCCTTCTGGGGGACGACAGGAGAGCCGGTCACGCGTAGCCTTGATCCGAGTGCGAGATGTCCACGAGGGGAGTTCCATGATGACCACAGGTACTGCGCCGTCGTCGGTCGGGGTGGTTGCCGCCCGGATTGTCGATGGCACGAAGCTGTACGGCTCGGGCGACACCGAGGTGCGCGCCCTCGACGGCATCTCAGAGGTGTTCGAGAAGGGCCGATACACCGCCATCATGGGTCCTTCAGGAAGCGGCAAGTCGACGTTGATGCATTGCGTTGCCGGCCTCGACGAGCTCACGTCCGGACGCGTCTACATCGGCGACGTCGATCTTGGCGAACTCAGAGACAAGGACCTGACGTTGCTTCGCCGCGAGAAGGTCGGTTTCGTCTTCCAGTCGTTCAATCTGATCCCGACCCTGTCGGCGAGAGAGAACGTCCTGTTGCCACTCCTGATTGCGGGCGAAAAGGAGGACACGGCCTGGTTCGACCAGGTCGTCGGCATCCTCGGCCTCAGCGATAGACTCAGCCATCGTCCTTCGGAGCTCTCTGGTGGCCAGCAGCAGCGCGTTGCCGCGGCCCGAGCTCTCGTTTCGCAACCCGACATCATCTTCGCCGACGAACCCAGCGGGAACCTCGACTCCAAGTCTGCAGCAGAGCTGCTCGACTTCATGCGAAACGCCGTGAGAGAGTTTGGGCAGACCATTGTGATGGTCACCCACGATCCGGTCGCGGCCAGCTACGCCGACCGCATCGTCTTCCTCGAGGACGGGCGGATCGCCGGCGAGATGCACGACCCCACTCCAGACACGGTCATCGACCGAATGAAGCAGTACGGGACGTGACCTCATGATCCGCACCGCGCTCAAGACGGTCTTCGCTCACAAACTTCGACTCGTCCTCACCGCGATGTCGGTGATGATCGGTGTCGCGTTCATTGCCGGGACGTTCATCTTTACGGACACGATCAACCAGACGTTCAACGACCTCTTCGAGGACCAGTTCGCCGGTCAAGACGTCATCGTGCAGGCCGAAGCGGAGTTCGATGTGGGCTTCGGCGGACCCCCTCCGGTCGAAGAGTCCGTGCTCGATGTCGTGCTCGCCGTCGATGGCGTCGCTGCGGCCGGGGGATCGGCCGGCGGTTTCGCCGTGATCTACGACAACAACGGGGAAGCCATCGTTCCCACGGGACCACCCACGATCGGTGCTTCATGGACGGAGGACGAACGTCTGACCGGCAATGTCGTGATCCGAGAAGGAAGAGGCCCGGCGGGACCGACCGAAGTCGTGATCGACGCCAGGACGGCGAAAGACAGCGGACTCAGCGTGGGCACCGTCATCAAGGTGCAGACGGTCGACGGAGTCGCCGAGTACGACCTCGTTGGCATCGTCGGCTTCGGGGACTCCGACAACATTGCAGGAGCGACGGTGGCCGTCTTCGATCTCGAGACCGCCCAGGTCCTGTTCGGTCTCGAAGGCGTGTACAGCGCAATAACGGTTGTCGGGGAAGACGGTGTCAATCCGGACATCCTGCGCAACACCATCGCCGTTGCCCTCCCCGATGGAGTTGAAGCGGTGACTTCGGCCAATGAAGCCGAAGCACAATCAGAGGCACTTCAGGAGAGCCTCAGCTTCCTCAACACCGCGTTGCTGGTGTTCGCCGCCGTCGCCGTGTTCGTGGCCGCCTTCATCATCCAGAACACCTTCCGGATCATCGTCAGGCAGCGCCAACGCGAACTGGCGCTGATGCGCGCTGTTGGCGCCACCGGCGGCCAGGTGGTTCTGATGGTGGCAATCGAAGCAGTCATCGTCGGCGTGTTCGCGTCCGTGCTCGGCATCGCCTTGGGATTCGTGATCGCGGCCCTCCTCACCGCCGGCATGGCGGTCATAGGCTTCGATCTGCCATCAACGTCGGCGTCGTTGGCACCGCGAACGATCATCGTTGCCCTCATCGTTGGGATCGGCGTAACGCTCGTCGCTGCGGTCCTGCCTGCCGTGCGCGCAGCACGGATTCCTCCTGTCGCAGCGCTCCAGGATGTCGACGTACGCCTGCGCATGTCCGACCGCCGGCGCACGATCTTCGGAGCGATCATGCTCGTCTTCGGCGTTGGGCTGATCGTCGCGGGATTGTTTGGCGACGTCCTCGACCTCGGCCCGCTCAACGAATTGAGCGCCGTCGGCATCGGGGCGTTGGTCGTCTTCCTCGCCGTCAGCATGCTCAGTTCGCTGGTTGTGCCGTCGTTGGCCCGCATCATCGGGTGGCCGCTGCCCAAGATCGACAACTTGACTGGCACGCTCGCCATCGGCAACGCCGTGCGAAAGCCACGGCGCACCGCAACGACGGCGTCTGCGCTGATGATCGGTCTCGCCCTCGTTGCGTTCTTCTTCATCCTGGGTGACTCGATCAAGGCATCGGTGAGCGAGTCCATCGAAGCGGGCCTGCGGGCCGACTACGTCATCAGCGTCGACGGCTTCGCCGGCGGATTCAGCCCGTCATTGGCGGAGAACCTGAAGACGCAGGACGAAATCGCGGCCACCACGTCGCTGCGAATGGGGTTCTGGGATCGCAACGGTGCTGAGGAGTTCCTCATGGGAATCGAGGCCCAGACGGTCGACCAGACGGTATTCCTCGACGTCCAGGATGGCAGCGTCGTGGCCCTCATCAACGGCGGAGTCCTCGTCCACCAGGATGTCGCGTCCGAAGAGGGTTGGATCGTCGGCGACGCGGTCTCGATGGGATTCGCGACCACCGGCCTTCAGGAGGTCGAGATCGTTGGTATCTATGCCGAGCAGAACATCGTGCAGTCCAACTTCCTTGTCGGACTCGAGTTCTACGAGGCCAACTTCTCGGGGTTCGGTACCGACACCGACTTTGTGGTCGCCGTGGCCAGCGCGAACGGCGTTGACCCGGACGCGGCCCGAGCCGTCGTCGACGCCGCGGCTGTCGAGTACGGGAACGTGACCGTCCGGGACCAGGTCGAGTATCGGAAGTCTCAGGAAGCCCAGGTCGACAGTCTGCTCGTGATGTTCAACGCACTGCTGTTCCTTGCGGTGATCATCGCTCTGTTCGGGATCATGAACACGTTGAGCTTGTCGATCTTCGAACGAACCAGGGAGATCGGCCTTCTGCGGGCAGTGGGGATGACCCGGCCGCAGACCCGGCGCATGATCCGCTGGGAGTCGATCATGGTCGCCGTCATCGGCGCCATCCTGGGCATCGTCGTCGGTCTGTTCTTCGGTGTTGTCGTCACCGCTGCGCTGAAGCCGCAGGGCATCAACGTGCTGTCGATTCCCGCAGTCCAGATCATCGGCCTGGTGCTCTTCGGGATAGTTGCCGGATTGCTCGCCGCGATCCTGCCGGCCCGCCGCGCTGCGCGATTGAATATCCTGGAAGCGATTGCCTACGAGTGATGATCGGATAGCGAACTCGCCGTCCAGGTAGCGAGTAGATCACCGGGTGAGGACCGGCGCGCCGTTGCCGCTGGTGGCCGCCCATATGTCAGGATATGGGCGGCGAGTCCGCGGCTGGCTGAGTGCTCTGGATCGGATTCGTCTATGCGGCGAGATGATCGCAACATCTCCGTGACGTCTCGGTTGCATCGGAACAGCATCAGGGGCCACCCGCAGATGAACACCCCGAAGTTCGTGGGACACCCTGGCTACGTGACGCCCTGCCGCGTCCGCCTAACCCGTCCCGACGTCATCGCAATCCAGGAAGGCTCGCACAGTCAGTCGCAGATCGGCAAGCCACGGAGTATCAAGAACCGGCCGGGTTGAGAGATCATTGATCTTGGCCTCCACGTCGAGGCACATGCTGTCAGCGTCGGCGTTGACCCCTTGGTATTCAATAAACTCGGGAGTCTGCTCGATCTCCTCCAGACTGCCAACGGTATCTGCGACATCAACCAACCCCTCGCCGGCAGCGATGATCCGGGCCAGCGTGTCAACCATTACCTGATTCACGTCATCGATCGAACCGGGCGGATCGAAAGCCTCGAATCTGTCGCGGACCTCGTACTCAACGATGAGTTGTTGCTCGACAAGATCGACGAACTCCTCCAACGTCGGGTCCGCGATCCGCTCGAAGGTCACAAGAGAAGCCTCAAGACCCGACCCAGCGTTCACAACAAGAGCGTTGAGATCCTCGACATACTCCGTTTCGCTCATCGGCCCGCTACCGCACGCCGCAGCGACGATCGCGAGGCTCGCGCCCAACAGAAGAGGCCATCTCACAGCAAGACCGTCCGCATCAGCATCACCCTCCGACTATACAAGTGCTGTCGCAAAGCGCCTTCCCGCCACCCACATCCCGCAAACGGGGTATCCACTTCGGTACAGCGGTGGGCCAACAAGCGCTCTGGCCGACCGTCAGTGTGGTCAATTCCCACAGGAGCGACGATTCAGGGTCGGAAGTGGGGCGCTGGCCCACATCCGGAGGGGTCACTGTACCGAAGTGGATACCCCTTTCCCGCAATATGGCCGCCCTATGTGCCGATATGGGCGAACCGCTGCTGCGGCGTCGGTAGGCTTCGCTGTGTTCTTGTCGAGGGGGTGAATGTGAATCCGCCGATCCGGCAAAGGCCACTCGGATTGTTGATGCTTGGTGTCACCCTGCTTGTGTCGGCGTGCTCGTATCAGCCGGGCATCCACAACGCTGTTGCCTCGGGCGATGGACGCACGCTCGACCTGAGCATGAACAACTGCCACGGCGACTACTCCGTGTCGATCATCGAGACATCAGACCGAGTGTCCATTGAAGTCACCGACAACCGCACCCCGATCAGCCTGTCAGGCGATGACTGCGCCGACAACGTCCACATGAATCTCGATGAGCCGCTCGGCAACCGCACGCTTGTCGACGACTCAGACGGCTCGGAGATCGACGTGATATACGACCCGTGGAACCAGGGCAAGTACTCCGAAGCGGAATACATCGCTGCGACCGAAGCGGCAGCGGCATGTGTCGAGAAAGCCGAGCCAGATGCGACCGCAACCATCTCGACGCACCCAGACGGGTACCCGACCCTTTCCGTCAATTGGCCCGACCTCGGAGATGGTCAGAGTCGATCCGAAGCGGGCGCATTCGCATGCATCGAAGAGCACATTGAACCCCTGCAACGCTAGCGACGGGAACCATCCATACGTGGAAACAGGTTCGGCTCACAAGGGCGCATAGGTGCCGATATGGGCGGCTCGAGGGGGTCGGGTTGAGAGGTCTGGCGTTGCGTCCGTTTCGTATCGGGAGGGTCGATGTCATGGCGATGGTGTGCTCTCGATACGATGGGTGGGTATGAGAGCCATGGCGACACTGCTCGCGTTGGTGTTGTTCCCGTCCGTAGGGTCTGCCTCGGTCGATCCCGGACAGCGTTTCGACGAGGTCGAGCGGGTCGTCGAGGAGGCGATGGAGTCGCACGGCGTCTTGGGCGTGAGCGTGGCGATCATCGATGACTATGAGGTCGTGTATGCACGCGGTTTCGGGTACGCCGAACCGGGTCGACCGGTAGGTACTGACACGCTGTTTCAGGCTGCCTCATTGACCAAACCGGTATCCGCAGTCGTGGCCGCCGCTACAGCGGAGGACGGCCTGGTCGATCTCGAAGCGGACGTGACCGAGATGCTCACGAGCTGGCGACTACCGCCGATGCCGTATGACGGGCCGGTTACGCTTCGCTTGCTGCTCGCACACCGGGCCGGTACCAACGTTCCTGGCTTCCCGGGATACCGTCTCGACGAGCGCTTGCCTGATCTCGCGCAGATCCTCAATGGCGTCCGCGACAAGAACGAACCGATCCGAGTGGTTGGCGAGCCTGGGGCACAGCGGGAATACTCGGGTGGCGGGTACGTGATCGCCCAACTGGCGGTCGAGGACCACACCGGACTCACCTGGGAGGACCTCGCCGACACCCTGGTTTTCGAACCGCTCAACCTTGAGCTGTCGACGTACCGAATCCTCGACGAGTCGGATCGGAGTCGTCTGGCCGTCGGCTATCGGCCTGACGGAGCCGAGGTGGCTGGCGGCGGATGGCACCTCTATCCGGAGACGGCACCTGCGTCGCTATGGACAACCCCCACGGAGTACGCAGCCATCGTCATCGACGTGATGCGCTCCTACGAGGACGGGACCGGCGTTGTGCTCGACACTCATACCGCCCGGTTGCTGCTCGATCCGGACTTCGCTGTGGGCTTCGGCGTCAGCCGCGAGGAGGGCGGCATCGCCATCGGACACGAAGGCGCCAACGAGGGATACCGTTCCGAGTTCCTCGCACTTCCGCACCTCGGTGAAGGCGTGATTGTGCTGACAAACAACGACACCGGCGACGCGCTCACTCCGACGGTTATCGACGTGGTAGCCAACGAACTCGACTGGGCATGGACCGGATGGAGCACCCCGCTCTGGGCGGTACCGGTGGCTTTGCTGGGCCTAGTCGTACTGGTGTCCCTGTCCGGGTGGATCGTCACGAGGAGGCGACGACGCGCCCCTGTGTGAATCGGTACAGGGGGCCATCGTCTTCTCCCCAGGTTCTGCTCCCCAAGTGAACCCGGCGATGCCACAGCGACTGCCCATGTCTCAGGCATTGTTGTTGACGCGGCGTGTCGGACCGTCGATCCCGGTAGCGAACCGGACCAACTGATCGGCGTACTTCTCGTAGACCTCAGTCCTCGTCAGGGTCGTCGAATCCATAGGATGCACCACCGGTACGTAAACCGCGACGCGTTCGTCCGAATTCGGCTCGATCACGGTCAGCCACACGGAATTCCCCTCGGATTCCTGCCGCCCATAGGTGCCGATATGGGCGGATTCGACGGTGGACTGCGTCGCCGCTCGGGGCCCCTGGGACACGCTCTCGAGTCCGCAGCCATGAACACCGAGTCAACGACAGTGAGAGGCACGTCGGGACGATCGGCTCGGCCGTGTGTCGTGGACCGAGACTACGGTGGCTGTATGAAGAGACTGGTCGCTGTGATTCTCGTGTCTGCATTGGCGCTGTCGGCGTGCGGAGGCGGTGCGAGTCTCACCGAGTACGCCGCCGAATTGGAGTCTGCCGTCGCTGAGATGAATGGTCGGCTCGACGAGCTCGATGCCGAGTTGTCGGAGACTGCCGGCCTCGAGCAGGTCAGGCGATACGCGAATGAGCGCGTGGCGGCTCGCTACGCGTTCGTTGGTGTTCTTGAGGAGCTCGAGCCGCCCAGCGAAGTGAGCGATCTCCACGACACTGCTCGGGACGTGATGGGGAGGCTGGCAGATGCCGAGTCGGCTCTTGCGGACTACGTCAACGGACTCGACTCTGCGATGGGCGTCGACGACTTCTGGGCGACACCTTTGGGTGTCGCAGCGAGGACGGCCGATGAGGAGTCGATCGCTCTCTGCCTCGCCGCACAGGAGGAACTCGATACAAGGGAGCGAAGCGATCTCGCAGGCGTTCCATGGATTCCTCCCGAGCTGAAGGAAGTCGTCGTGGTTGCCTTCGGATGCATCGCCGTCGATCGCTGAGACGAATCGACGTGTGTCGCCCGGTCGATCGGGCCGTTGGGAGCCGCGACGGTGACTCTTCGGGCGACGACCGCAGGTCCGGTGTGTCGGGTCGCGGCGACCGCACCAGCGGCATACCTCCGAATGAGGCTTGGTGCATGACCGACTCGCCAGGACAATGCCGGTAGACCAGGACCGCGGCTGACAACGCCCATATGTGCCGGTATGGGCGGGTGGTGTCAGTTCGGTGGGTTGCCGACGCGTCGGAAGTGTCCGTATTGGAACGCCTGGGTCGCACCCGTCGGTGTGATGTGCGTCTCGGTATGGAAGCCCACCGGTTCGAAGCTGGTTCCGAGGGCCTGGCTGAGTGTTTCGGGCCTGTAGCGCTGCACGCGCAGGCCGCTGCACTGTTCGGGTCCATCGGGTCCGAATGTTGCGATGATGACATGACCGTCGGAGGCGATGTTCGTGTTGAGTTGCTCCATGTACTTGGTCTGGTCTGCGGGTTCGGTCAAGAAGTGGAACACGGCACGATCGTGCCAGAAGCCGATCGTCGAATCGAAGCGGTGTTCGAGCACGTCCCCTTCGATGAACGTCGCCTCATCTGCGCGGTCGGCGAGCCGCTCTCGAGCGTATCTCAGCGCGGTGAAGGACACGTCAAGGACGGTGACGTTCGTGTAGCCGCGGTCAAGAAGGTGATCGACCAGTCGCGATGAACCGCCGCCGACATCGACGACCGCAGCATCGGATTCCACCCCGGATGCCGCGATGAGCGAGAGGGAGAGCACCGGTTCCGACTGGTGCCACGTCAGCGACTCAGGAGCTCGATCTCGATACACCGTCTCCCAGTGCTCGCGCGATGACATCCGACGATCCTCCGAATCGACTCCCGAACAACCGGAGCAACGTCCGGTGCCGGAGTCACAGGCTACAAGAGAGACCGCCGCCCATAGGTGCAGATATGGGCGGGTGTTGGCTGTGGCGGTTGGTCTGTTAGGTGGGTGTCGGGTTCCGGTGTCTGGCGAGGATTGTGTTGGCGGCGTAGATGCCGGTGATGTATGCGTCTTCGAGGTTGCAGACGTTGTGATCGCCGATGACGTAGAGGCCCGGTGCCTGTTCGCATTCGAGGAGGGCGTCTCCTTCGAGGTGGAACGCAGGGTTCCAGTAGTGGTGTTCGACGATGTCCCACGTGGCGAAGTATCGGCCGAAATCGGGATCGTCCGATGCGGAGCAGAACAGCGTCGATCCACCGGTCTGTTGAGCGATCGCGAGGATCGGGTCGCCGTCTGGGAAGAGGGTGAAGGCGGCGTGTGTCCACGGTCGGCGCAGTCTGCCGCTCACCAGGAACATGTGGGCGTCTATCGGGCGCTTCACTCGGCCCAGGTCGAGGAGCCGAGCGGAAGTGTCGATGGGGGTAGCAACCACGACACTCTCGGCTGAGAAGGTGCCGCTGTTGCGGGTCCGGATCACGTATCCGTCACCGGCCGGTGTGACCGCCGTCACGGAATCGATGAGCAGGGCGTCTTCGAATCCGGCGACGAGACGATCGAAGCGGAACGTGTACTCGTACATGGGGACGATCAGGGGCAGGACCCCGACCAGTAGCGTGAACGCGGTCAGCCGGTCCACCGAGGTGAACGCGGTGCCCTGTACGGCGGGAGCGAGATAGGACCGGGCGATGTCCTCGATCCGATTCCGTCGAATGAACCGGGTCGCCGATTCGTGATACAAGTCGCGAAGGAGTGGATCTGCCCGGATCGCGTCTGCCTGTGACACCACCAGACAATCCTGTTTGAAGGCTTCGTAGTGGCGACGGAACCTGCGCATCAACCGAACAAAGCGGGCGGCTTGCAGCGGGTGCAGCAACAAAGGCACATCTCGTCGTGTGAACGTACCGTTCGGGTCGCCGCGCAGGATCTGGCGCCGTTTGATGCGGCGACCCCGGTCAACGAACTGGTTGACATGGTCGTAGTCGCCCCTCACGTAGTAGGCACCGAGGTTGACCGCACCGTCGGCGGATGTGCGGATACGGCCACCAACATCCTGCGTGATGAGCACGAACGATCGCCCACCGTCGTGGAGCCGACGCGCACACGCCAGACCAGCGATCCCGCCACCGACGACGACCGTCTCATACCAACCAGCCAATCGAGACCCCACTTCCCGCCTCATCCGAAGCTTGGCTCGTCTCTCACCGACTCTACGCACACGAACCCGCGAAACACTTGGGCCGGGAACCCGGCACCACACACGACCTCACCCAACTCCCAACGCCCACCCATATGTCGCTCTTCTGCTGTATCCGTGGGTGGTTTGGAGGGCGTTGATGTGGTTGCACCCTGTCTGCTTCTAGGTTTCGCGCTGTC
>RCNF010002236.1_pt1 | contig 10367 bp, 9 predicted proteins | sample 2041311 | NCBI WGS metagenome assembly RCNF01 (sample SAMN09708228, study PRJNA481090) | Marine sediment metagenome, whole genome shotgun sequencing project. | biome: marine sediment; feature: ocean; material: sediment; isolation source: Sewage treatment plant 2 marine sediment (STP2) ... | reverse complement strand
CTCACCCCTGATGGAAAAGAGCAGACAGCCGAATGGTCCCTGGTCTTAAAGAAATACCGATGGGACAGAATACTGGCCAGTGACCTGGGAAGGGTCAGGGAAACAGTCTCTATCCTCAACCAAGAACTTGATATTCCCGTTGAGTATACCGCTCAACTAAGGGAACAGGACTGGGGGGACTGGGAGGGAATGACCATCCCCTATATAAAAAAAACGTTCAGTGAAGACCTTAAACACAGGGTGGCGAAAGGCTGGTTCTTCTCCGCACCGCAGCGGAAACCGTCTTTCCCAAGCTGCAGCATTTCGTCCGCTCCGAGTTCTCTTGAAAGGAAAAGCAGTTGAGGGGTGAAATCGGTGAGATTGATGCCAAGAAGACTTACTCCGAAACTTCCCCGTGCTATGAGAGAATCGCATAACCAGAGGGGAAGGAACTCACCGGCCTCCACCGGTATAAGGTCAATATCCATATTGTCACTGATATGAACGTGAAGGAAACAGAGGCCTGGAACCATTCCCAGTTCATCCTGAATTGATGCTTCGCCGCCGCAGCCCGAAAAGAGCAGAGTAAGAAGGGAAAGAGCGGTAATAACAGATATAATGACCCTGTTCATTGACATGACTCCCGTCTGAATGTAGCTTTGTCGAACCATAAAGCTACAGGTTACCTCTTGTCTACGTCAATGTTTTCTGTTTCCGGGTCCTTGCCGGGTAACAGTAATCTTGACAGTAGAGAGGGGTTTTTATATGCTTCATGTTCGCTTTTTGCTGGCGTAGCTCAATTGGTAGAGCAGCTGATTTGTAATCAGCAGGTTAGGGGTTCAAGTCCCTCCGCCAGCTCCATTGAGGATTAGTGCTTATTTATAGATAATAGGAGCTGGCGAGGTTCCCGAGCGGTCAAAGGGGGCAGACTGTAAATCTGTTGGCAATGGCCTTCGGTGGTTCGAATCCACCCCTCGCCACCAGTCCTTGATAAAGGCGGCTTAACAGGCGGTTCCGGCATGCGGGAGTAGCTCAGTTGGCAGAGCATCAGCCTTCCAAGCTGAGGGTCGCGGGTTCGACCCCCGTCTCCCGCTCCAGCCGGGAACTGAAGCTGAACAGAGTGCGGTTAATAACCGCTAAAACCGGCAAAGTGGTTTATTTGGGCAAATACTGCCGGAGCCCACGTAGCTCAGTCGGTAGAGCGCGTCCTTGGTAAGGACGAGGTCAGCGGTTCAATCCCGCTCGTGGGCTCCAGGCAGATGAAATAAGCAGTTAACTGAAGCTGAACAGGGGATCAGCACATTATTCATTGATGAAAGATGAAAAAGAAAAGGAGAAATCATGGCCAAGGCGAAGTTTGAGAGGACCAAACCACACGTTAATGTGGGAACGATTGGTCACATTGATCATGGAAAGACAACCCTTACGGCTGCAATAACCAAGTGTCTTGCTACGCAGTTTGATAACGTAAGCTATGTTGAATTCGACATGATCGATAATGCTCCCGAAGAGAAGAAGCGTGGTATTACAATAGCCACTTCACATCAGGAGTACGAGACTAAGAACAGGCATTACGCTCACGTAGACTGCCCTGGACATGCCGATTACATCAAGAACATGATAACGGGAGCCGCCCAGATGGATGGCGCCATTCTTGTTATAGCCGCCAATGACGGTGTTATGGAACAGACTAAGGAACATGTGCTTCTTGCACGTCAGGTTAACGTTCCAAGAATGGTGGTATTCCTTAACAAAGTCGACATGATCGACGATGACGAGCTTCTTGATTTTGTTGAAATGGAAGTCGGAGAGCTTCTCGAGAAGTACGGATTCGATACCGAATCTCCCATTATCAGGGGAAGCGCACTCAAGGCTCTTAACTCCGATGGAACCCCGGATGACGAAAATGCGAAGTGTGTCTACGAGCTTATGGCAGCTGTGGATGAATGGATCCCTACACCGGAACGTGATACAGAGAAGCCATTCTTAATGCCTGTAGAAGACGTATTTTCGATTGAGGGTCGCGGTACTGTCGGAACCGGCAGGATCGAGAGGGGAATTGTCCATACAGGTGACAAGCTTGAGCGTGTCGGAATCCACGAAACCATGGAAACTGTATGTACCGGTGTTGAGATGTTCCGGAAGATTCTGGATGAAGGACAGGCGGGGGACAACGTAGGTCTCCTTCTGCGCGGAATGAAAAAGGATCAGCTGGAAAGGGGAATGGTTCTCGCGAAACCAGGTTCGGTCACTCCTCATACCGAGTTCTACGCCAACATCATCATTCTCAGTGAAAAAGACGGCGGCAGGAAGAAGCATTTCAAGACCGGATACCGTCCCCAGTTCTATTTCCGTACAACTGACGTTACAGGTGAGATTGAACTTCCGGAAGGCCGCGAGATGGCTCTCCCGGGCGACAATATCGATGGAGTAAAAGTTAACCTTATTACTCCCATTGCTCTTGAAGAAGGGCTCCGTTTCGCCATACGAGAAGGCGGACGTACAGTAGGTCATGGACTTGTTGATAGAATTGAACAATAGACAGGATATAAAGTGAGGGTAATTATCACGCTCGCCTGCCAGGAATGTAGACAGCGCAACTACAGCACCACCAAGAACCGCACTACGGATACCGGCAGAATGGAAATGAAGAAGTACTGCAAATTTTGTAATAAGCATACCCTTCACAGGGAAACGAAGTAATCTATTCTTAAGAAGTTGCGCAGGGTCGTAGCACAATTGGTAGTGCACCGGTCTCCAAATCCGGCGGTTGAGGGTTCAAGTCCTTCCGGCCCTGCCATCATCCTCAGAGGGAAGAAGAGGACATATTATGGCTAGCAGGCAAACCCAGGACGGCAACTTTATTGTGAGGGGTATCAAGACTGCCATCAGATTTCTTATAGAAGTGAAGGCAGAACTGACGAAAGTTACCTGGCCGACAAAAGAAGAAGTTATTTCATCAACATGGGTTGTTCTCTTCGGGGTAGGCATAACAGCAGTATGGGTTTTTGCCGCTGACCAGGCCTCCTCAATTCTGATTAACGGCCTCATCAGACTGATTCGCTAGAAGCCAACAGCTGCAGTTCAAGAAGGACAGGATTATGGTTGAAGAAGAGACCACTGAGCAGGGAAAAGTTGAAGATGACGCTTCACCCGAGAAAGAAGATAACGCCAGGTTTGCATGGTACGTTGTAAATTCATTCTCCGGGTACGAGAAACGGGTTATGATATTTCTGGAGGGACTGCTTAAAAGGAAATATCCCGATATGGTGGGAGAAATTCTCATTCCGACTCAGGAGATTACTTCGAATGTCAGGGGCAGGAAGACTTCAAGAAAGAAGAAGCTTTATCCGGGTTACGTTTTCGTTCAGCTTGACCTGAGCCCTGAAATAATCATGGACATCCGGTCCATGAGCAATGTTAGTGGTTTCCCGCCGATGAACCAGGGAAATCCTGTACCGCTGACCGAAGCCGAAATAAGTCGACTGAAAGGACAGGCGGATGGTTCTGATAAAGCGAAAGTTGTCAGAGTTCCCTACTCGGTAGGACAGACTGTAAGAGTTATAGAAGGTCCGTTCAATAATTTCACCGGGGTTGTGGAATCAATAAACCCCGAACGCGGCAGGGTTAGGGTGATATTCACCATTTTTGGCCGCAAAGCGCCTGTTGAGATTGATTTTTCACAGGTTCGTCAGGTCTGACCGAAGACCGGATCTAACTGGAGGCGGAATGATCCGTCTCGTTTGGAAAGGCTGCCGTAACCAGCATGGGGAGGTTACTGCGCCTGGAAAGGAGTGCTTACCATGGCTAAGAGGATTCTAGGTATGGTAAAGCTTCAGCTGCCCGCAGGGCAGGCAACACCGGCTCCACCTGTTGGTCCCGCTCTGGGACAGTACGGAATCAACCTGGCCGGTTTCTGTAAGGAATTCAATGCCCGAACCCGGGGGAGCGAAGGACTTATTATACCTGCGGTCGTAAGCGTCTTTAAGGACAGAAGTTTTACTTTCATTCTGAAATCCCCTCCAGCAGCGGTTCTTTTGAAGAGAGCTGCCGGGCTGGCAAAGGGATCTCCAGAATCCAACCGTGAAAAAGTCGGTACGGTAACAAAGAAGCAGTGTCGCGAGATCGTTAAGCTCAAGGAGAAAGATCTCAATGCTGCATCCATGGAGGCGGCGGTTTCCATGATCGCAGGCACCGCAAGGAGCATGGGGCTGGAGGTTGTGGATTGATATGGCACGAATGAGTAAAAGATTCCGCCAGGTCCGTGAGAGTATTGACAAAGATAAAAAATACACACTTGAGGAAAGCTGTGAGCTTGTAAAGGAACTTGCAACCGCTGGTTTTGATGAGACTGTTGAGATTGCCGTCTCGCTGAACGTTGATCCCAAGTATGCCGAACAGATGGTCAGGGGATCATGTATTCTGCCCAATGGTACAGGAAAAACTGCAAGAGTTGTTGTTTTTGCTACGGGAGCAAAGGCTGATCAGGCAAAGGAAGCAGGAGCTGACTTTGTTGGTGATGAGGATCTAGCCACAAAGATCCAGGGTGGATGGCTCGAGTTTGATGTCGTCATCGCCAGCCCTGACATGATGAGAACAGTTGGAAAACTCGGAAGGGTACTGGGCCCCAGAGGTCTTATGCCCAACCCCAAGATAGGAACGGTTACCGAAGAGGTTGCAGGGGCTGTTGCAGAAGCCAAAGCTGGAAAGATCACCTTCAGGGTGGATAAGACCGGCAACCTGCATGTACCTGTAGGCAGAGCCAGTTTCGAGAAGGAAGCCCTGGCACAGAATGTCATGACCTTTTATGAGAAAGTTGTGCAGCTCAGACCGTCAACCGTCAAGGGACAATACATGAAGAACATATCAGTTTCGTCCACAATGGGACCCGGGATAAAGATCGATATTAACGATCTACGGGCCCAGACGCGATAGGTGGTGATATACAGATGGCTGTTTCAAGAAAGCAGAAAGAGAACGTTGTAGCCACCCTGATTGAGGACCTGGGCGAAGCAGGATCGGTCATACTGACTGATTTCACCGGGATCAACGTTGAGGCAATGACTGAACTCAGATACCAAATGCGTGAGAACAACGTAAATTTCACCGTTGTCAAGAACACACTTCTTCGAAGAATCTTCAATGAGATAGAAGTTAATAATGATGAAGGTGTCTATACGATGATGGAAGGCCCGACAGCACTGGCATATGCCATTGATGAAGTCCTTCCCATAAAGATTATCAAGAAATTTGCTAATGATCACAAAGGACTTCCGCGTGTAAAGGGAGGCTTTGTGTCCGGTGAGACTTACGAAGTCGGCAAACTGATGCGGCTGGCCGATATCCCTTCGAGAGATGAGCTTATTGCGAAGTTTATGGGCTCAGCCCGTTCACCTCTGCAGGGTTTCGTTTCTGTAAGCAGTGGAATTATTCGAAAATTCTTCTATGCAGTTAATGCATTACGGGAGAGCAAGGAAAACTAAATAGTAGTGGCGGGATCCTTGTAGGTACCGCAACAAATGGAGGAAAAAATGAGTGATCTTAAAAAGGCTGATATCATAGAGGCCATTTCCAGCATGACAGTGCTTGAACTTGCCGGACTCGTTGAAGAGATGGAAGAGAAGTTCGGTGTATCGGCAGCAGCACCAGCGGTTGCTGCAGTAGCAGCGCCAGCTGCAGCGGGCGGCACGGCAGAAGAGAAGACCGAGTTCGATTTGATCCTTGTGGACTTTGGCGCTAAGAAGATCCCTGTTATCAAGGTAGTGAAGGATGTTCTTGAGCTGAACCTTAAAGAAGCAAAGGAACTTGTGGATAACGTTCCCTCAAAGCTCCGTGAGGAAATGGACAAAGAAGAAGCCGAAGCCCTTAAGAAACAGCTTGAGGAAGCTGGAGCAACGGTCAAGCTTCAGTAGCATCCAGCAGGAGTATGCGGCGGGGGATGACATTAACCTTTCCCGCCGTTCGTACCGTACTGAATTGAAATCGTTTTAGTTAAATTCACTTCCTAAGAGGCGTGAGGAGTGATCAGGTGAAGGTTAACAGACCTGTAAAGAATTATTCCGAAGTACAGCCGGTAATCGACATACCGGATCTATTGAAAATACAGAGAGAATCTTTCAGCAGATTTCTGCAGGACGATGTTCCTCCGGATGAACGTCTTCCTCAGGGTCTTCACAAGATTTTCCAGGATACTTTTCCTATCGAGAGCAGCAACCGCGAATTCTCGCTGGAGTACGTTTCTTACGAACTGGGCATACCGAAGTACACGGTTCAGGAAGCGATGGACAAGGGACTCAGTTATTCTGTACCACTGACAGCCCTGCTCAGGCTCGTTTTCAGAAACCTTCTGGATACACAGGACGGCAAGCCTTCCCCGGATTCCTGGAAAGTGTCAAGGATTATTGACCAGTCAGTTTTTCTGGGGGAACTTCCCCTTATGACAAGAGCCGGATCATTCGTGATAAACGGAGCTGAAAGGGTAATTGTCAACCAGCTGCACAGAAGTCCGGGAGTTTTCTTCGAAGAAACGACCATGCAGCGGGGAAATAGAATTTACAAATCCAGGGTTATTCCTCTGAGAGGATCCTGGCTGGATCTGAAGCTTGATCACAACGATATCATTTATGTGAACATAGACAGACGTCCCAAAAGAATACCTGTAACAATGCTTCTTCGAGCTCTTGGTCTTGGTTCTGACGCAGATATACTATCGAGCTTCTATCCGAAGGTTACCAAAGATCTTGGATCTGCTCTCAAGAGTCGTTCGAAAGCTATCGAGCTTGTTCTCAAATCCTTTGCTGATGACATCATTGACCCGCAGACCGGTGAACTGCTTGCTCACTGTGATGAGCCTGTGGAGAGCATCGATAAGATTGAAATGCTTGTTGAACACGGGATTAAAGAGGCTGATTTCCTGGCTCCGCGTATGGAAACCAACGATTTCGACGGGATCAGGAAAACCCTTGCCAAGGAATCCACATCTCTGGGAGCCGGAATTGAGAAGAACGAGGATTCAGCCACAATGTGGATCTACGAAGCGCTCAGAGGTACTGATGCACCGAATCTTGATCACGCGAGAAGCTACCTCAGATCGATGTTCTTTGATTCAAAACGGTACAGCCTCAGTGAGGTTGGAAGGTACAAGCTTAACGAACGGCTTAACATCTCCACTTCCATGGAGAAGCTGACACTCACTGTCCCTGACATGGTCGCCATTGTTGAAAACCTCATCAGACTTCGCGAGGGTAGAAATACCTCGGACGATATAGACCATCTCGGAAATAGAAGGGTCAGAACTGTTGGAGAGCTTCTCGGACAGGAATTCTCCAAGGGACTCAGCAGAATGGCAAGAACCATACGGGACAGAATGGGACATCAGGACCGTGAAAAATTAACTCCCCACGATCTTGTAAACTCCAGAACTCTATCAAGTGTGATAAACACTTTCTTCGGTTCCAGCCAGCTTTCGCAGTTCATGGAGCAAACCAATCCTCTTGCCGAACTTACTCACAAGAGAAGGACCAGTGCTCTGGGTCAGGGCGGATTGACAAGAGAGAGGGCGGGTTTTGATGTCAGGGATGTGCATCATACACATTACGGACGCATGTGTCCGGTTGAAACACCTGAAGGACCCAACATCGGACTCATCACTACACTGGCTGTTTTTGCCTCCATTAATCGGTTCGGCTTTCTGGAAACACCCTACCGCCGCGTAATCGATGGAAAGGTAACCGATGAAGTTGTTTACCTTTCTGCCGACAGAGAAGACCGTACTACGATAGCTGAAGCCGACGCACCTATGGATAAAGACGGGAAGCTTGAAGGTCCTCTTGTAAGAACCAGACGGGCAGGTACATTCCCTATGGTCTCTCCGGATGATGTTGAATTCATCGATGTCAGCCCGAGACAGCTTGTTGGCGTTTCCGCCGCTCTGATACCCTTCCTTGAGCATGATGACGCTAACAGAGCGCTTATGGGTTCGAATATGCAGCGTCAGGCGGTTCCTCTTCTTTATCCCCATGCTCCCATTGTGGGAACCGGCATGGAAGTAAGGGCTGCCCTTGATTCTGGAACCCTTGTAACAGCTCTCAGGGCGGGAACCGTACAGGAGGTCGATGCTTCTTACATAGTAGTAAAGGCTGACTGCGAGGTGCATGATTTCAACAGATTTGATACATACCAGCTTAACAAGTTCAAACGGACGAACCAGGATACGTGTTCCAATCAAAGACCCCTTGTCAGTATTGGTGACGTAGTTAAGAAAGGTTCGGTTCTGGCGGATGGTATGGCAACCGAGAACGGCATACTGGCACTTGGCTTCAACGCAACGGTGGCTTTCGTTCCTTGGAACGGTTACAATTTTGAGGATGCTATTGTTGTCAGTGAAAGGGTTATCAGGAACGATGCCTTCACTTCGGTTCATGTTGTTGAACTGGAAACGCAGTTCAGAGAAACAAAACTCGGCCCGGAAGAACTTACAAGAGAACTTCCCAGCGTTGATAATCCCGAAGAGATCGCTAATCTGGATGAAGACGGCATAATCAGGATCGGTTCAAGGGTGAGGGAGAGAGATATCCTTGTCGGTAAAATTACACCAAAAGGAGAACAGGATCTTTCCCCGTCAGAAAGATTGATCAGAGCAATATTCGGCCAGAAGGCGGGAGACGTGAAGGATGCATCTCTGCGGGCGCCTACCGGTATGGATGGCATGGTTATTGATGTGAAAGTCTTCTCAAGGAAGGACAAAACTGAAAGAACCCGCCGCGAGATCGATGAGAAGCGGGACAGGTTCAGAGATGAATTCGACGAGAAAGAGAAGCGCCTGTTCGCCGAAAGAGACGAGCTTCTCAGAGACATCCTCCGGGGACAGAAAGCTGTCAGTTTTGTTGATAAGCTTACGGGAGAGGTGCTGGTTTCATCCGGAAGGAAGCTTTCGGCATCCTTCCTGAATAAAGTGAACTTCTCCGATATAGATTCGAGTCAACAACTTGTGGATGATCTTAAGGCTGATGATGAAACTCGTCAGATACTTAGAAATGCCGCAAAGGAATATAAGAGACTGGATAATGAGCTGGAAACCGCCGAGGAAAAACTCATGCGCGGTGACGATCTTCCCCCCGGAGTAATAAAAACAGTAAAAGTCTACCTGGCGAAACGCCGTAAACTGCAGGTCGGTGACAAGATGGCTGGAAGGCATGGAAACAAGGGCGTTGTCAGCATAATCGTTCCACAGGAGGATATGCCCTATCTGCCTGATGGAACCCCCATCGATATCTGTCTCAACCCTCTCGGAGTACCGAGCAGGATGAACGTAGGTCAGATAATGGAAACGAACATCGGATGGGCTGCAAAAAAACTGGGTTACGATGTGGTTACACCTGTGTTCGATTCGGCGACTAATATAGAGATAGAAGATGCTCTGGAAGAAGCCGGTTTTAACAGGGACGGTAAAACGGCACTCTTTGACGGCAGGACCGGTGATCCCTTTGATCATAGGGTTACGGTTGGAAATATGTATATGATGAAACTGGCGCATCAGGTTGAGGACAAACTCCACGCAAGGGCTACCGGCCCATATGCAATGGTCACTCAGCAGCCTCTCGGAGGTAAGGCGCAGAATGGCGGTCAGAGGTTGGGAGAGATGGAGGTTTGGGCTCTTGAAGCCTACGGTGCGGCGCATTGCCTCAAAGAAATGCTGACCATCAAGTCGGATGACGTTGATGGAAGGGCCCGTGCCTATAGCGCGATGGTTAACGGAGAAAATATTCCGGAATCCCTGACTCCCGAATCATTCAATGTTCTTCAGAATGAAATGAGGAGCCTTGCTCTGGATGTTGAATTGCTGCCTGCTGAAGGGGAGGAATAAAAATGTTAGAAAACATTTCCCGACGTGATGCCAGAGTATTACTTTCCGACTTCGGAGGTATGAAGATCAGCCTGGCCTCCCCCGAGACAATACGGAAATGGTCCCATGGAGAGGTCAGTCAGGCCGAAACCATTAATTATAGAAGCTACAAGCCCGAAGCAGAAGGGCTTTTCTGTGAACGTATTTTCGGTCCCGTCCGGGACTGGGAGTGCAGCTGCGGAAAATACAAAAGAATACGTAATAAGGGGATAGTGTGTGACAGATGCGGTGTTGAGGTTACGCATTCCCGGGTCCGCAGAGAACGAATGGGTCATATAGACCTTGCGGTACCTGTCGTTCATATCTGGTTCTTCAAATCCAGGAAGATCTCCAAGCTTCTCAATATCACGAACCTCAAGCTGGAGCGTGTTATTTATTACGAATCCTATATCGTTACAAAATCCGAACATCCGGACATCACTATAGGTATGATTTTGACCGATGCAGAGTACAGGGAAGCTAAAAAGGAGTACGGTGATGTCTT
>RCNF010002235.1_pt1 | contig 10370 bp, 6 predicted proteins | sample 2041311 | NCBI WGS metagenome assembly RCNF01 (sample SAMN09708228, study PRJNA481090) | Marine sediment metagenome, whole genome shotgun sequencing project. | biome: marine sediment; feature: ocean; material: sediment; isolation source: Sewage treatment plant 2 marine sediment (STP2) ... | reverse complement strand
AAGTTTTCTTGTATACGAGTTTCATGCCTTTTTTAACAATCATGTCGATTTTGCGTCCGGCATCAATTTCAATTACAGGATGAATGCCTTCTGCAAGACTAATGTAATAATCACTAAGCGTTTCTGCAGCATTACTTATTCCTGCTAGTCCTGCAGATTTCACAGAGTCTCCGGTTACAAGATTTTGAAATTGGACGTCATCACCGGGTATAATAGAAACTGCACCGACTGGTTGTGGTCTAAATGCATAGGTAATGCTCTCCATAAATCCGGCCATCATTGCCCGTGACAATACCTGTCCTGTTTTGCTAACCATGCGGCCACGAAGTCCCGCTTTACCGTCTTCGCCTACACCGTATAGATCGATGTTCGCTTCCAGTACTTCTTCATCATAATTAATACAACTGATGGTTTCTCCACGTAAATAAGCGCGTTCGGAGCTGATGTCGCCATAACCTGAAGCGATTATGAAACACTCTTTAATGTCCATCCTGAAACGGTTTGGCAAAATAGCCTCATCTTTAATTCGTAGTAATGCGGGAAAGGGATTGGCTTTAGTTGTTTCATTCGTAGGTGCATCCATACCTGTTATTAATGTACCGCTTAAAATAGTTCCAGCAGGTATAAAGATAGCTTCGCCCTCATCGTCTTTGCTTGTTTCTTTGCCCGCTTTATTGGTAGTGTTGGAAATGATAGTGATTTTTAGTTTATTTTCTTTGTTTGCTGTCTCATTGCCAGGTATTTCATTATCGTCAAACGGTGTTGATTCGCGTTTTTTCCAAACTGTTGGATCTTCTACTTTTGGTATTATTTCATCCGACGATTTCTCACTCTCAATAATCGCCAATCCTTGTTGATTAAGGGAATCTCTGATGTCTACAATGGCATCAAGCTGATCTTTCATTTGTCTTTCAATTTGTTTCTGCTCAGCGCTCATTTGTATTATTTTGCTTTGCAGCAATTTTGTGTCCTGCTTTGCAAGGTCTTCTTCAATTTTCACCTTGAACGACTCAAAAGATGAGTTAAAACGAGATTGATCACTGCGTATTTTCTTGATTTGAACCTGATTGCCTTCAATACCTAAATTACTCGTATCATGTCCTGTTAATATATCTGTCGATATATTTTGTGATTTTGTAACGCGCCTCTGTTTTAATGAACGATCATTACTGCTTGCGTATGAATAAATAACAACAATAAATACAAGAATAATAAGACCTAATATTATTTGCTGCTTTCTTTTTGGGTCCAGGGTTTCCCATTTTTTTAATAACTCTTTCATTAGTAATTACTCGTGATTAATGAAGGTCGTGTTATACGATTTTTTTCCAGCAATTTTCTATTGTGTGCAACAAATAACTCCGTTGATTCACCAGGAGCAAGCACTGTTTTTGGCCAGCTGGATATAGCAATTACGCCTGGTCGATAACAAAGTGTTTCGTTAATTTCAATATTGTTATCGCTTATGTTTCTTGCTACATAAATATTTATAAAGATGTTAGAACCGTCAAGTACTTGTCCTAAATGCGTTGCCAGCGCAGGCTCTCTACAATTCACTAATGACGATTCATCATTCTCTTCAGGTAACCGTAATGTATATCCAGGAGGTGTCTTACCTTTTGCCATACCTGCAAATGCATGTTTTATCGTTTCAACGTAACTGCTCGCTTCTTCCCACTTTCTGGCCTTTGTGTATGATCCTATAGTTTGTGCTGTTGTTGATTGTTTTATTTTTAAAACCACTTCTCTTGGTGGTATTCTCTTGGGTGTCAATGTAATTGATATTGCAGTGCTATCGTCTGTGTCTGTTATAAACATGGTGACAGGCGCTTCAGATTCAGTAGCAACATATACAACATTACCAATAACTTCCGTTGAAGCTGTGGAAACTGTCTTAACTTGTGGGTTATCAAAAGGCGTAACAATACGATTAAGGTGATTTACAGATATTGGTATTAATTGATTTATGCCAGGCTTTACTTCAATATTTACTTTCGGCTCTAAATTTCTAGATAAATTATTTTTAATCACACTTTTCTTGTAAACTTTCTTATTTGAAGTGGCAATAGTTTTATCTTGTGCTGGCGTTTTATTATTTTCAACATTCGCTGGCTTACGTTTAACAGGATCGGTGATTTCTGTTGGAATACCGGGGAGTTTAATACCCGCATATATCTCATCTGATTGTGCGCTACTAAAGCTGCCAAATAATGTAATAAATAGTACAGTTTTTGTATATTTCATGACTACTGTTCTTCAAGTTTTGTGAATTTTGGCATCGTGTTATATGCATCTAAAAAGAAAATAACCGGCTTATAATTCCGAATTTCAACACCCACTTCTATAGTGCGTTTGTTTGTAATTGTGTCGTCATTCCTACCCGTAATTGTTTGTGTACCAAATATATAAACTTTCTGAGTAGAGCTCTCATATGAAACATTTTTAGGTTCAAAGCTCATAGATAAACCTTCGCTCTTTATCTCTTGAATTTGAGTGGCAAGTGTCTGACGCATTGCGCCTACAATTTCGGAAGCAAGCATGGGCTCCAATGCCTTGATGATAAAATCTACATTGCTAACTTTTGCATTACCAATTAATTCTGCAGCAAACAAACCCCAGCTTTTTTTGAAGGTAGCGGAAGCATCATCTTGCGCAATACTGACCTCATTATTCATGTCTGGTGGAACTAATGTAATGATAGCGTCCTGACTGGTCATGAACATTACCAGCAAAACATTTCCAAATATCATGGCAATAAGCAAAAATCTCATGATAAAATTTTCAGACATGGCGCCGCGCCAATCAGACCTTAATATCGTTAGGTTCATTATTTATCTTCTCTCAAATTAAAATTAACGTATTTATTCTCAAATGGATTTTTTGCGGTCCTTGACCTTATTGGAAAAATACCTTTTTTCCACATGTAATGAATGACATAACCATCAGGCTTGATATCACGATATTTACGAACGATTTTGATAGATAAAAAGCCAAGAATTAGGCAGATAAAGATTTGTTTGGCTATAAAGCCAGCAATAAAAAGAATTGCTAAAGGGATAAGTTCATCGCTTCGCCAGAACAACATCATTGGCGGCTCATCAATACTTCTAGGTAATCGGATTGTTTCGTTCATAGTTACTCACTTTAATTAATGAGTTAACTATCTAGTAATTTGAAGTAATTACCAAGAGAGAAAGATGCTCAAAATAAGCATCTTTCTCAAATAAGCAGAGATTTAATTATTGAGGTGACACGTACGGCGAGTAGCCGTTTAAGTCATCAAACGCGCGTAGTTTAATAATCTTGTTCAGACGCTCATCTTTGGTGACTGTAATCTTATTTGCCGTCCCACTAAGTATTCCGTCCACCAGCCACTCATGCCCTCTAATTGCGCCGTCAGGATCATCGCAGCTGGCCACAAGAATGAAGTTCGTGACGCGATCATACTCAGTAATAGAGCATGTTGGTTTAGTATTTGGAAATACGGTTAGTGTGGTTGAGGCAGAAACCGTTTGTCCCATATTACTTGTTAGCACAGCTGTAACTGCATGATTACCAGCACCCATTGTAAAATTGCCTGGTACATCATTAGCGCTTTGCGCTACACCGTCCAGGACGTACTTAATCGAGCTTACGCGGTCATTTCTGTGTCCACCGGTATAGGACACTCGATATGTACCGGTATATGGCGCACGTTTTAATGTGCTGCCGTATTCTCTTAATGTCAAAACATAGGCTGGCATATCCTTTAGTACAATATTTTTTTGAATAACAGTGATATTGCCACGCGAATCTGTTGCGGTCGCTGTTATGTTGTAACTACCGGGATTTTTTATATCTATTATGCGGTTATTATTCGTTGAGTCACGAGTAACAGTTATACCTGGTGGAAACTGCCAGTCAACCGTATAGTTCTCTAGCGGCAAACCTGTTGGATTTTGCTTCAATAACAGTGTGGCTGATGATGGCGCATAGCTGTATCGTGTCGTTACATCCATGTCGATGTTTGGCCATTGATACTGCCATACTGTTGATTTAAATACAGCGTAACCTTCTGTCAACGGGTCATTTGTTAAATTGCTTGCCGGTTTATAAACCATTAATAAAGAACCATTTTGTTCATCAATAGATGTGGGTGTATACAGGGCATCCTTATTGGTAATACTTGTACCGTCTGGCAAATCCCATTGCTGAGTTCCTAAGTAAAACATGCCTGCATAAGCATCACGTCTTCTACTTTCGTATGTGTATTGTTTACCAACCTCAACTTTTCGAGGGCCTGTAATACTGGCTCGTATAGGTTTTTTATCAACAAAATTAACACTGACGTTTCTTGTGTAATATGCATAAGGATCATCAGCAGGCGCATCAACTGATCGGGATCTCACTATTACTTTAACGCGTGTTGGTGTTGGATAGTTAGTTCCTACAAGATGAAAGCTTGATTTAGCATTCCATGTTTGGCCATTATCAAGTGACCATTCAGTTACATAATAGGCACTAGCAGCAATACTGTTTGTGTTCCATTCAATAGCGTGTTGGACATAACTACCATCTGAGCAGTCCAGCCACATTAAGGAGGTACACCAGCTTTGGATGTTTACCATTTGTCTGTCATAAAGCACTTTTGCATCTGCTTCAATTATCGGATCACTGAACACTGGGTAGATTTGCGCAGATGTTCCAACATAGGCGTTAATTGCACCCTTTATTTTAAAGATCGGTTTGTTGTATGAATTTATTTCTACTGCCGACGTTTCATACGTTGCACCAGATAATTTATTATTAATTATTGCTTTAACCTGGTAAATGCCTTTAGGGTATACCTGATAATATCGTCTATCACTCGAGTAAATATTATTGCCAGGATTCCACGTTACTCCATTATCATCAGATATCAGCCAATCTATTTTCCCAATGGAGTTGTAATCATAATTTGTGTAATCAATCATTAGCACTGTTCTGAAGGGTGCGCGACCACTTAGTTTTGCGCCGGTGATTTGACCTTCAATTGCACCGCCTTCTATAATTTTATAAGTAATAGGTGTGCTGGTTATTTGTTTTTTATGATTTGGATAGGGCGAGATCAATTTTGCAACTGCTACTAAATTAACGCGCTTATCTGTCATGTTCAAATTGAATATCGTTTCACCATTATTGCCAATTTCTACTTCTTGCGTAAGTGGTGTGATCATGTTACGAGAAATATAATTACCTAAATAGACATTCCAGTTACCTAGTTCGGCTTTACTAAAAGGCGTACCTGAGTCCTGTAGAATAACTTTTACTTCTTGCGCCTGTGTATTTAACACGGTACTTGTGTAATTAGTTGGCTCCAGGTTTACTTTTAATGAGGTTGGAGGAATTGCCACTGCAGTTACGTTTGACTGAGCCTTCATGGCCATCAAATCCTTATAAGAAGCTTCTACAGTGTATACACTTTCAGCCCACAATGAATCTGGCTGTGCATACAGAGATTGATTGAAGTAGGCCGTTTCCCCGCTACGGTGGTTGTATTCATAAGTTCTGTAATCAAGGCCATTTGCTTTAACTGTAAGAACTAAATCAGCTCCCGGGCTTGTAACAAATATATTGCCTATACGTCCGCCTTCCAGAGATACCATGTATTTGCCACTGACGTTTTCCACATTTATATCGCCAGTAAAAGTCAGTGTTGGTGCGGGGGGCGCAATAACATCCAAATCTACAAGGCTTTCAGCTATTGTTATCTTTGTGTTGTTTGTACTGTAAACACTTACACGCCAGCCAATAGATTGTTGCCCTATTGCATTAAGACGTCCAGTGATGGCTGGCTTAGCTGTATTGGTTTTTTGTGTCAAGCCATCAGGTAATTGAGTCCACTCAAGAAAACAGGACCGTGAAGTGCCGGTTCGAGACAGTATAGCTGCTTGTGCATCCATTGTTAATGTGCAGCTTGTGCCAAACGTTTGTATTAAGTTGAAGTCAATATTTTGAATTGTTTGATAATACGCGCCTATTGGTTGCTCTATTTCGTATGACAACGTTAACGGTATGATATTGATGTTCTTAACGCCTTGACCAACGAGCATTCTATTTACGCCGTCATATAAATAAACGTCATATTTAATTGCGTTTGCACCTAAAACCTCAGAGACGCCGCGTATGCCTACAACAGGGTTTTCAACAGCAAATGCACCTTCTGGTAGCGTTGTGTAATCAATAAAACAAATAGGATCAGTGTATATGTTCCCACTATTTTCAGCTATATTTTTATTAATAGTTAAACGGCATTTGGTATTATTATCGGTGAATGCGTTAATTGATATTTCACCAAGAAATTGCTGAACACTCCAATTTGCTGACTGCAAATTAACAGTTGGCAACCACGTTTGAGCAGTTAAACTCATTATAGGCGCATCTATAGCACTTGTTACTAACTCGATACTAGCGTTTCCTATTTCACCATCTGTAGCAGGTTGTATAGGGATGTCCAAACTGCCCCCAGTTGCCGTTAAATCGTAACCTGAAGCAATTAGTACTCGTTGTCCCGGCGCGACTTGAACGCCATTGATCACCATTGTTATGGTAGAACTTAATCGTGAGTGCGCTATAACGTCGTACTGACCAGTAATTAAATCACCGTTAGAATCCGTTAAAGGTTCAGAGTAAATTGCATTATGTCCATCTTCGCGAGTGAATGTGTTTGAAATTGCGGGCAGATTAACATGTGAGGTAAAACCTCCGCTTATCATTACACTGCGTGGTACATATTGAAATGTATTCACAATGGTTTGTATGTTTCCTGCTGCGTCTAATGTATCTATAGATAAAGTATAAAGATCATTCTGCCCTGTTGGTGTGAGCATTTCATCATTAAAATTGTATTGTAGATTAAACGTGTTCCAGGTTAGAGGAATATCAACATTTTGCGAACCACCGGTAACGCGTGCGCCAGTTATGACTGGTAACGCATCTATTGTGTCTACTACAGTTGCCGATAAATTTCTAACCGATTCAATTTCGCTACCATCAGTAAAGAATTGGCCCTTATGTTTAACTGTGATTGTTGGGGCATTATTATCAATATGTAACTTAAATTCTTTTGTGGCAGTGTTTCCATAAGCATCTAGTGTATCGACGTTTATCGAATACGGCATATTAAGCGCAGTGTCTTGTAGCGATAATGGCGATATACCATAAACAATGCTTGTCCCGACTAAGGATAAAGCCTGATTCATTTGGCCAGGTCCATCGCTAATTATCGCACTTGTAATTTTCGGTAAAGCATCCCCGTCATCTGTTGCTCTAAACTGAACCTCATTTATGTTTTTAATTGAGCCATTATTATTAATTACTGCGTTAGTCGAAGCATTCTCCATTAATACATCTGGCGCCAGGCCATCAATATAGAAAGTAAAGGATTTTTGTGTAGTGTGTAGCGCCTTATCTGTTAAAGAAAGCTGTACGGTTAATCTATCAACACCGGTATTAGGCAGGGCCTGGGAATTAAAAATATAATTGTTTCCCGATAAGGTAAACGAAGGCGCTGCCTGTAAATCAATTGATCCAGATATTGACGGCACAGCTGTTGTTACATCATCTGTTGGCAGTATACTTAACTCAGTAAGTGAGCGAATAAACATATCATTTGTAAACGGGCCGTTCAAGTGTTGCAGCGTAAAGTCTGGTGCGACTGCATCATGGGTGAATGACATCTCTTGCCGTGTAGTGTTAAAGTTTAAATCCTGCGCATAAACCACTACCTTATACTGATCACCAGGTATGAGATTGGCGTTGTTTTGTGCTGTGTATACACCAGGGCTTATTTCAACCGGCATTATTATGTTTCTAAATCCTGGATCTGTAATCCCTTCATAGCGCACAGCATTTAACCATCCTTCATTGCGATTATCGCTTAAATGTATTTCAAAATTGTTTGTATCAAGATACGATCCATTTGTAAGTACCGTACCTCCTCGTTTATAAACAAGTACTGGTGGTACTTGATCATCACTGTAGAATAATACGATTCTTGACGCTTGATTGTAGGCCGCATCATCAACAAAAGCGGTTATTGTCCACATACCAGTTGTATTATTCAGTAGCGATATATCAAACATGCTTGTTTGACTTGTATCACCACCGGAGTAGGATGATCTAGTTATAAACCGCACAAAATGATTTGGGTTATCAACCAAAATGGTGCTGGATAAAAGCTTTACGTTATCGGTAGAAACCAGTGATAGAATATTGCCTGATATAGAGGCACTAACTGGAACAGGCATTATGTTATCGGCGATTGTTTCCGTACTAACCGTACCCATTAAATTTGTACCGTCCCAAAGATCAAACTGTATTATAGTGCGAGAGACTAACGGGAAAGTCTTACCAAATGTACCTGTACATATGTTGCCTCCAGGTGGAATATAACAATTAAATGCGGTTCCTCGCGGGTTTACTCTTATCGTTCTGGGAAACGTGCTAGACATCGTAAACTTAAATTGATCAATACTAAAAGCATTCGCTGATTTCCTGTTAGCTGTGCTCCAGCCCCAAAAATCCGTATAGTGGAAATCTACACCGCCTGTCAGTGCATATGCATTAACAGAGGTAACCAATATAAAGAAAAGGACGAGCTTTTTCGCAGTATTATTAAAGATCATTATGCGCTCACGCAGTTTAGATTGATAATTGAATCAACCTTATCAATACGCATGCACAATTGAGGGTCAAAAGCGTCGCATAATCACCATTTTTAAATAATAATTAAATTTGTTTTTGTAAATTTGATGCCATTATCATGACTGATGCAGATATTGCTGCCGCCCAGAGAGGGATCATTAGTGGACTTACCGCAATGGGTAGAGCCAAATAAAATGGTATCGCCGCAAAAAGTATAACAATTGAATGAAAAGCAGTATGGTAGCGCACTGGACTTGCGTATCCGTAGGTGACTTTTTTAATACTTCTGGTTGATATGCCATCTATTAATGCAGGAATAAACAATGCTAGTGCATAAGGCAGCCACATAAACAATAAGGCAGTTCGCTGAATGGACTGGTAAATAGCTGACCACATGATATCTATTCGTTCTTTCGCAAACGGGTGAAATGTTTCACGTCCAAGGTCATCAAAACCACCGGAGTTTTTACGTTCTTCTTCAGTTGGAATTAGCCCATACGATTTATGAACGAGTCCTGTTGCGACAAATAATTTACTATAAATAGAATTTGTATTTTCAACCAGGTTAATCGTTGCTTCGTTACCCATCCAGTTTTCAACCATTTGACGTTCATTCATTATGGCGCCGTGAAGCCAATTACTCGGGGCGATAACACCAACTATTAAGACTTCTAAAATAAGGACAATCGCAGTGATAAATAAAGTGCGTGTCATTGTTAGTTGAGAGTGGTTACAAGATTGGTGTCTAAATTATTGAGAACATAAGCATGTATGCTTTTTTTAAGCATGCTCATGTCGTTTTCGTTCATCTTTTCATTGAAATTAATACAGATGTCATCCTTTTGATTTTGCCACCAGTTGTATAAAGAATTGTTAGTTTGCAACCATAAAACCTTTTTACTTTTACAGCTAGTTACTTCCCATTGGGCAGCATTCGCCGCCGTTGTAATTAGTGCCATGATGAATGCTGATAGCACTTCGCCGTCTGTTATTTCATGTTTTCTCCAACGTATTAACGCATCCTCAAGTGTTTCTACGCCCACGTTTATACACATATTAATGAGCGGTTTATCTCCTTCAGGTGATGGGATAACGTCAAGAATGTATTCATACAATCGGCAGCATATTAAATTTGCTTGTGGCCATATTACATTTAAATGTCTTACCGAAGTATTACACTGCAATGAATCAATAACTTTCAAAATGTCATTATTTGGTGACGCGGGTAACGATTCCTCGCGTTTATATATTACAGGCTTTCTTTGAGCCATATCATGTCTTCCAGTTCAGGGTTAATTTTACTGTTAATAATAGGGAGTCTTCCTTTTATAATGCGGCCACCAGAAACAGAGGCGATGAACTCCAGGTTAGGCAATTGACCAAGGAGATCGGCTGGAAACAAAGGCATCTCATTTTCTATAAGCCTTTCGCCATATCCACCTGTCCAGTTAGTTACATCACGATCACCTGCGATTGCGTTGGTGTTTTGCGTATGCATCACCTGGCGGATTATTGTCTGGCCAAAAGATTCGGTCACATATTCCTGGGTCTCGCCGTCCTTTAGACGCAAAGCAATAAGGTTGTTTGTATTAGCGAGTACTTGCCTTGCTTTATCTTTACTGCCGGTGCGTGCTGTGAAATCCGGGAAGCTTTGTGTTGCAATCGTGACTTGAAATCCAGCGCCACGCCCTTTGTTCATCATCTGG
>RCNF010006548.1_pt1 | contig 10371 bp, 9 predicted proteins | sample 2041311 | NCBI WGS metagenome assembly RCNF01 (sample SAMN09708228, study PRJNA481090) | Marine sediment metagenome, whole genome shotgun sequencing project. | biome: marine sediment; feature: ocean; material: sediment; isolation source: Sewage treatment plant 2 marine sediment (STP2) ... | reverse complement strand
TTTCAGTAGACGATTCGAGGACTTGCTTCGTTGGCAACAAAAAGTGCCCAGTTAAATTTGGGAACTTCCAAAGAATAGCGGTATCAGACACATGCATCCTTATTCCAACGAGATATTCGCCATCGAACCTGTAATTAATGGAATAAGAAGGTAATGATATTCTATTATGGTATGATATTATTAAGAATACATACATTATATGGAGAGTAAGAAATGGTTGGTTCAAAGATAACCACGAAAGGCCAGACAACGATACCAAAGAAGATCCGCGAGCGACTGAATCTTGAGCCCGGTGATCGAGTGTTATTCCTGGAGAAGGATGGAGAGATCGTCCTACAGCCGGTGACGCAGACGCTGCGAGATCGCAGGGGGAGCGTTGAGCCCCGAAAACAGCCGGAGGATTTCAACGATGTACGCGAAGATGTGAAGAAGCGAGTAGCAGAGAGAAAAGCGGATGGATAGACACTTCATCGATACCAATGTCTTCCTCCGTTTCTTGACGAACGATGTTCCGGATCAGGCTCATGCCGTTGATCAACTCCTAATGAAAGCCGAACAGGGGGAACTTCAGCTGCATACGAGCAGCCTCACCATTGCTGAAATCGTTTGGACTTTAGAATCTTATTATGAACTCTCGTCAGATGAGGTGCGGGATCATGTCGTTGCGATTCTCAACACGCCAGGAGTATTCGTTGAACATGCGGAGATCATAGCAAGAGCCGTGATCCTCTATGCCGATGAAAACATCGATTTCGTGGATGCCTACAACGGCGTGTGGATGCAAGAGCAAGGTCTGTCCTCTGCGATCACGTTCGATACCAAACATTTCCAGCGCATTCCAGGTATCGTAACCCACACCCCAACGGATCTCGATCAAGAGAGTTAACCGGATTTCGTAAGGTTAGCTAGATGTATACACTTTGTATACGAGCGACTACAAATTGTATATAAAGGAAGAGAAATCCTATCGCGGGTACGTGATTTATACATCCATTTCCTGCTGACACGGCCTCAATATTATTGCCTTATCTAGATAAATATTTTCCAATCGCATCCGGTTATCAATCGAATCAGGTGCAAGCTGCACCTATCCTCCAAACCTCATTATCCACCCTTTCCCCTTCTCCACTCACATCCTTGCCTTTCAGGGTTTTGAACTGCTGTGCAGTCGTTGGCAGGATTAGGTTGCCTCTTCGAGTTCAATTTCAGGACCAGTTGGCATATACTTGACGTGGGGTGCCCACTGCGAATGGTTCGATTGGCTGGTGAAATGAGTCTCAAATATTGGTTGACCATCGAGATACGGAAACCACCCCTCTCCTTGCTTGCCTTCGGCTTAGCTCTCGTCTGTCTGCTTAGCGCCTGTGCAAAGCAGACTACTACAACCCTTCCAGCCGCACCTGCAACCTTGCCACCAGAATGGACGGCGACACTTCAAGCATCAAACACACCCCCTTCGATTGGCACGGATACTCCCATGTTGTTCACGCCAACATGGACCCCCACAGCCATGATGACCCTGACGCCGGATCCGAGTAGACTTTTACCTACCTACTCACCGACGCCCGTACCGCCATTGGATCTTCCACTTGCCTCCGATGAGAGCGGATGGGCGATCTGGTTTAGTCGGGATGGTGGCTCCATACGCAACAATCAATCGATCGCGTTGATTGATTCAAAGGGATTAGCAGCACGAGAAATCCACCCCCCGGGTAAGCCATCTGCAATACAGCTGATCAATCTATATTCGAGTGGAGAATCAGCTGGGCAATGGCTCTTAGCGAGTCGAGCAGGCTTGGATGTTGAACTAGGGGCGATGCTGGCTGCCAAGGAAGGTGGTGTCCTCATCCAGGTTGACTTGAGGACAACGAGTAGTCCATCAGAACTTATATCTCCATTGCTGCTGCGACTCGATCAAGAGGGCTATATTTTGTGGGAGCGCTATATCAGCGGGGATCCATTGCAGTCTATAGAAGATGGTGGGTTTCTGCTTCATGACAGTAATCGAATTATTAAACTTGACCCTAAAGGGAATGTCCTCTGGGAGAAGATCCCCATCTTAGATGGTCAGGGCGTCAGCTATAAGGTCCGCTTTGCTTATGAAACCATTGATGGGGAGCTTATGGTCTCGGGAGAAGAAATTGATTGGGTTCCTCCAACTCCTTCCCCCGCACGTTATGGAACTGATGAATTAGGGATAACCGCCCTCTGGTTCGCACGCTTTTCGAGGACGGATCAAATCCTGTGGAAGCGAAACATGGATGCCTCGCTGCGTTTCTCGAGGATCGCATACGGGCATCGAACAGATGGTTCATTGGTAGCTGCTGGGCCGATCAGCTTCTACCGGGGATGCAGTAGCCCTAGCCATAATGCATCCTCCTGGATCCTCTCGATCGCTCCGGATGGAAGCGTGGCGTTCTCGAAAAGATACCTTGAATTAAGTAAACTATATGGTTTTAGTCCTACGCAGGATGGCGGGTTGTTAATCTACGGTGAGGGTCCTGAGGCCATGGAATCTCATACAATCTGCACCACACCCATGTTGATCCGCCTTGATGCGCAAGGCATAGTCCAGTGGTCGCGGGCTTATAGTCGTGGCGGTGGAATTACCTCGGCTGTAGAGCTTGAGGATGGAAGCATCCTTATCGGATGGGCTTTTAATTCAAGCATTGAACTAGGCGGGATGTTGATCCGGTTAGACTCGAATGGTATTTTACCCAACTGTGAGGTCTTCTGGTCTGATGAGCAACATATGCCCGCAGGTGCTTACTCGCCGGGGCGCGATCGAGGTGCTCGTTTGACAGCTGAGATGGATTATCCTTCAACTTTTCTTGAAGCCCAACCATATCTCGATAGGGCGACTTGGACTCTCGAGCCGATTATGATCGAGCAGATCGCCTGGTGCCGATCCCTTTGGTAAACACCTGATTTGATCCACCGAGTCAACTGGGCGAGGAGTTCTTAAGGGCAGGTTTCGCCAAGAACGTGTTCGACTTTACCATTCTGAACATCAAATATCACGGAGTAAGAACCTCCCTCAACGCCTCTTTCCGCATTCACCGCGATTTCCAGAATCCCATCTCCGTCAAGGTCATACACACCAGACAGCTCGTAAAATTTATCCTTCTCTGATGCTGGCGCCTGGGGAGAAAGCGTATCCATCAGTACGATTGTCTGGGCTTCTCCATCAATGATCATGCGCAGAATGATGACTGAATAAGTCTCTCCCAACCGGCTATTTATCTGCTTTGCCTCGAGTAGCACCTCGTCAAATCCGTCACCATCCAGATCGATCTTCTGAAGGTCGGTAATATTAATCACCGGATCAGATATCCCGCGCTCACGGAGTACATCGCGGAGGATGGCTTCATAGGTTGGGCTGTCATGTGCGAGTGGCGCAGCGGTGCGTGGTATCGGATCCCAGGGGACATTAAAGATGAGATCTGCAGCCACAAGAGGCGAGAATTTATACCACGGCATCCCATGGCAATCGGTGAATTGCTGATCGGGAGCGACTAAGAATGGGCCGCGCGATCGCCCGTTTAGATAACCATAGAAGATGTCACCCTCAAGCAATCGAGCAGCCGCGAGTTGCGGATTTACCCATTCTCCTTCATGCTGCACACCCCCAAGCAGCATCCCCTGCTTATTAAAGATCTGAAAGACGTGCTTTCCAACGATACTGGAAAGATCCAATGTGGGGGTTGGGGTGGGTATCGGTGTTGGATCCAGCCGCGGGTGAACACATACCTGCTGGATACGCAGGAAGACTGATTGTACATCTATGTTACCGGACTGTATGGGCATGATCTCCCTGGGAACGACTTCAATAATCCCAAGGGTGGATAGGGTGCTTGAATAGGTTGGTGTTGTTGATCTATGTCCGCTCGATGGCTGGAACCAAGCACATCCGGGACTGATCCCAGCGCCAGTGATGCGTGCGATCATCCCAAGCCGTCCCTCAAGAGGTGTATTTGCGTTGAGAAGATCGAATCCAAGAAGCAGATCTCCTTCAGGACTTTCAGCGACGGAGCGCAGCCGAGGGGAATACACCTCATCGCCCACGTTCTGTTCCCAGACCAGGTCGCCATCGGGGGATAGGCGCATCAAAGTGAAATCTGAAGCGAATACGGCGTCGGTAGATTCCGCAGCCATCCCTATCACCCAGCCGCCTTCACTAAGCTGCTGAGCGAAAATGTGATCGATCGCCTCAATGTGGAGCGTTCGCTGCCATTGCGCCTCACCACTTGGATGTAGCTGCACCAGCCAGATTGAAGATGTGTCGCCCGCCTCTACGGTTTCGACGTACGCAGCCAGCAGCGCGCCACCCTCATCTGTGCTGCGAAGCAAGATCGGCCTGATTTCGACGAGAGTATCGATGCCTGGGTCGAGGGTGGTCATCCACGAGAGTGATTGCAAACCATGGCGTTCCACCCGAACCATGCCGACCATTTCTGAAGCTGTTAGCATGGCATTGTGCATCACCCAGGAAATATCCCCTATCGATGAAGGGTCCATCTGCAACATGAACTGTTCTGTGACCTGCCCATCAGGTTGAATCCAGGTCATAAGACCAGTTTCGGAGAAGATCATTGCACCACCGCGTGTACCGCGTTGAACCCACAATGGATCACCTGTTGAACCAGCTACCCCGGAAATCTCACGTGCATATGTCTGAGTGTCCCACAACCCGCCATCGGGACTCAAACGGAAAACGGTATCCTTCGAGATCAGCATCAGATTTCCGGTCTCGTTCTCATAGGCCGATAGGACCTGTGTTCCCTGAAGGACCTTCGACCACATCAAGGCGCCATCGCGCGTGAATCTTGCGATCCATGCATCAGTGCGATTCTCGGCTGTGTCAAGGGCGAGCGACCCGATTGCCAACATGGAATCATCCATTAATCCGAGGACTTGATGGATCTCGACTTGCTCCAGGAGCAGCAGCCACTGCTCTCCACCCCCATAGAAGGTCCCAATAGGTGGCTGCGGTGTTGAGAGCCAGTTTGGAAGAGGGATCGTGGTGTTGGTGGCGGGAGGATTGGGGGTTTGGGTTGAGGGGGCTGTGGCTTTGGTGGCAGTGGAATGGACCGACTGGGTGGGGGTACCCGCTTCAACTGACGTCGCCCGGGATTCCACCGCAGGGGATGCGCAGCCGGCCAGTACGAACAAGACGGCCAGGGCCAATATAACCTTAGCGCGCCTCCCATGCTTCCTGTATGGCTGTAGATCGCCGTTCACCACATTCCTCAGATGACGGATGGCATGAATATGTAGCACTTATCTTCGCATGCAGTGGTATTCGGGTCAAGGCTGGAGATCGCTCTTAGCCTGGTATTTGTCTGATTAAAGCGTCTCTTTTGATAACGACAATCCATCCCTGGCTATGAAAACGATGCGTCGCATTGCAGTTTTAACATTACACTTTCTTTAGAAGATCGCTGGTGAGCCTGGTAATGATTTTCATGATCCAACTTCTCCATAGCCCATTACGAGATTGCCCCTAAGACCACAGTCATTGGAATCGCCATGAATTCATATCTGGCTTTCCTGCCGCAAAGCAACAGGGGTTGTCCAATCATCTCTAAGGACCGCCCCTGTTGAAGAATCGAGAGCAGGATGCTTATTCGGGGCTCACACTCCAGACGTGCACTACGGCGGCGTTCATCTCACCTTCTCCAAGACCTCGCTCGGTGATGAACACACGCCCGCTGGCGACATCGAAGGCCATTCCGATCATGGTATAGCAGCAGGGGCTTGGCAGGTATAGCTCCTCTGGCTCCCAGACGGCGTAGGGCAGCACGCTCGAGACGCCGGCTTTAGGATGCCAGCTTGCATCGATGAAGTGCAGATTACGATATTGCGCATATTGGTTGTGGGGACGCATGTAGGCTAACTGCTCAGTGTGTGGCATAAACCGACCGTGGGGTACTCCGGCATCGTCCATCACATGGCAATCACAGAGGATGCGCTGTATAGTTAGGCGGAATGTGAGGAGTATCCCATGAACTCTCTGAGAGGGACTAAGTTTCTGATCCTGATTTTGCTTGCCGTGCTGCTGATCACCGCATGTGGCCTCTCGGACGAAGAAAGCATCGCCGTTAGCGTCGCCCTGACACAAACAGCAGGCGACCGAGGACGCTGTTGCAGCAGCGCCGGAGGCTACCGAAGCGCCGCAAGGGATCTTTACGGGCGATCTTCAGCCATTGGATCCCGTCGAGTGCGACCAATTGGCGGCGTTTATGGTCAATAGGCTCCCCGTCCCACCCGTTGAGCAGATGGAGGTCCCCGTCGAACATGAGGGCAAGGCCGGCGGCGGCTGCCAGGCGATCGCGGTGGGGACCGGTGAGGTCTTCCCCGACATGATGGTCGTCGAAGACGCCATGCGCGGGATACTAGAAGAGCTTGGTTGGACGGAGGATTCAACCGCACCCGCCTGTCTGGGGACCGGGGGGTGGGGACCAGGCGCCAGTTCCAGCTGCTACACCCAGGCGGATGCTCTATGTGAGTTGTTCGTTCATGTCGATCCCATCGACGACGCTCTTTGCTCGGATGACGAACCTATATTCGTCTGTTTCGAAAGTCTAGCACCGGAGCAGATTGTCTACACCATCAACCTCACCTGTGCCCGCGACACCAGCGCAGCGATAGAACCGCTTGAATCTGAGTTGATGCGGATCGCGTTCGCTCCCGGAGAGGTCCAGGCGCGGGAACATGGAGAGGTCGTCGCCGGCGGTTTCGACCACTACGTGCTGAGCGCCATGGTAGACCAGGAGATGACAGTGACCCTGCTGGATGCTGTGGGCGAGGTCTTGGCGACAGACTCTCTTGCGGTGGTCATCTGGGGCGCCGATGGCACGGTGTTGATCTCGAGTCACGCCGATGCGCTAGGCTGGTCAGGGGCGCTGCCCTTTACGCAGGATTATTACATTGATGTGAAGTCAATCGGCGCACAACCGATGACCTATATCCTGGAGGTCATCATCCCGCCAGCGTCCGCCACCGGTGCGGGGCAGGTATTTCCTCAGGTAGAGCCCTTCCCCTTCGGTGAGATGCAGATGATTGTGCTCAGCGGCGTCCCGCCGATGCTGCCGCCCGAATTCCCCGTGGAAGGTGGATTGCCTGACTTGGTTCCCTTTATGCTCACGATGGACGAGGGCGAATACGAGTTCAGTCTGGATTACGGAATGGACTGCCATGGGGCGGGGGCGTGCCATTACGGCGCTATGGCTGGTATGAAAGTGGATACTGGGACCCCCATCGAAACGAGCAGCTTTCCTTTCATCCTCGAGGATGCGCAGGTCGTCGACTTGGCCCTTGGTATTACGGGCTATTTCGTCCCGGCAGTGTGCGGCGCCAACTGTGACGACGCACGCTTGTGGTGGATCTATGATGGCTATGAATACATGCTGGGGCTAAAAGCCGGAAGGTATGAGGATGTCGTGGCGCTGGCAAATGCGGCGATTGTGAATTCGGTGCCCTAGAGGTTAAGAAGCATCTTCTCCAGGTCGAAACCAGCTCACCCGCCTATACTTAATTCGAGGTTCGTATGCCTTATCGTATTCATCGTTTAACATGGATCAGAGGAACGCTACGCTGGCTGCTGCAAACGAGCCGACCCGTTCCCGCGCGCAGTGATGAAGAAGTCGCCGCCGATGTGGAGCGCAACTACCGCTGGAATTTCAGCGTCAACCTGCTCGATAATGCCGGATTTATGTTTGGCTTCAGCTTCATCTCAGCCACTACCATCGTGCCCCTCTTTATCAGCAAACTAACAGCCAGTCCACTGCCGATTGGGATCGCCGCCGTCATCGCCCAGAGCGGTTGGGCCCTGCCGCAGATATTTACCGCAAACAGCGTGGAACGTTTAGCCCGGAAGAAGCCGGTCGTCGTTAACCTGGGTTTCTTCCTTGAGCGCCTGCCGCTGTGGCTTCTGGTGCTCGCACCCATGATCGCTGTGCGTGCACCAACGCCGGCCCTGGTGCTTTTCCTGGTGACGTTCGCATGGTTCAACCTGGGCGCCGGGCTGATAGCGACAGCCTGGCAGGATTTGATCGCTCGTTGTTTCCCTGTGGATCGGCGCGGCCGGTTTTTTGGCACGAGCATGTTTGTCGGCACAAGTCTGGGGATGCTGGGGGCAGCAATTAGCGTCTGGATCTTGAAGACCTATCCCTTCCCGGTCAATTTCGTCTACATCTTTACCTTTGCCGCCGTCGGCATCACCCTAAGTTGGATATTCCTCGCCCTGACCCGTGAGCCAGTCCAGCCCATCGAAGAGCCGAGGACAACCACCCGCCAGTTTTGGGCCAAATTACCCGATATCCTGCGCAGCGATCACAACTTTCGCCGTTTCTTGATCGCCAGGTCGCTGATGGCTCTGGGTGGAATGGGGACGGGTTTTATCACCGTAGCGGCCGTGCAGCGCTGGGGGGTGTCGGACAGCATAGTGGGTGTCTACACAGGTGTGTTGCTGCTCGGTCAAACCGTCGGTAACCTGACTTTTGGATTTCTCGCCGATCGTTTCGGGCATAAGCTTTCCCTGGAGCTGGGTGCCCTGGTTTCATTGTTCGCATTTCTCCTGGCCTGGCTTTCACCTGCCCCGCATTGGTACTACGGTGTGTTCGCCCTCTTGGGGATCGCCATCGGCGCGATGATCGTTTCTGGCATTTTAGTGATCATGGAGTTCTGTGAACCGCAACGTCGCCCGACATACGCTGGCATGGCTAACTCCAGTATGGGACTCGTCAGCCTTGCCGCGCCATTGATCGGCGCCTGGTTGGCAAAAATGAGCTATAGCTGGCTTTTTGCGCTCAGCGCAATTGTTTACTTACTCGCTTTCATTGCGTTGCACTGGTGGGTGAAGGAGCCACGCTGGGCTTAGGGGGTGAGAGTGGATGGAGGGGAGACCTCCCCCGGATTGTCATTGCGAGGAACGAAGTGACGTGGCAATCTCCGCACAAGAAACGAGGAGATTGCTTCACTTGCGGCTCGCAGGTATTTAATGGGGGGACGCTTAAGGGAAGTAATTAAGTCAGTGGCTTACTTGATGAAAAACCCGGATCATATGCCTGGTTATCGCTCGTCGATGAAGGGATTCACAACCAGGACGCCATCATAAATCTGGTCTGAGCTGAGGTCTTCAGAATAAAGCTTGGAGCACCCCATCTGAGACGCACTCCAAAGGATCATTGCGTCCCAGAAAGAAACCTGATGATGTTCCTGCAGCCCGATTGCCCCTAGCACGTCATTTGCGTTTGGCCGATGAAGGTTCCAGGTTGCTAGATCTTTTATCACCTTCGCTGCATCCTCGGTTTTGATCGGACGGGCGACTTTCATGGTTACCGTCACAAAGAATTCTTGGAGCACCTGGATGCTGAGGCAACCTATGCCTGTATCCCAAAGGGTTTGAATCAGCTCACGCGCGCGGTCGCGCTTTTCACCCGCAGATACATCGTGAGCGTAGACCAGGATATTCGTGTCGATAAAAAACAGCTCACGATTATCGTTCATGGACACCGTCTCGTGACCAGCTGATGGATCCCCCAGTGCCGAAGTCGAGCCCTTTTTCTAAGAGCGAAAGATGGCTCTGTTTCGCAATCTTGTAGGCTTCATCCTTCGTGACGAGTTCTTCGAGAATACGCGTAAGAAGACCGGAGACGGAAGTATCCTCGTGGATGGCGAGGATCTTTACTTTACGAAGGATGTCCTTGGGGAGTGCTAAAGTGATATTCTGCTTCTCCATATGAACCTCCACGTAATTAAGTGTAGCACATAAATGAGTGATAAACAGATGACGAATCAAGTACGCCCGGAGCTGAACCTCCGGGCTCATCGCAAAAGGGTGCGAAGCACCCTCAGAGTTAGCCCGAAGGGGTTCTGCATTGAGGACCTCACACCCGTTATCAAACCATAGGAAAAGATCGTACCCACCAGGCTCGGCCAAAGTGCCGAAGAAGAACTCCACCCGTGAAAGCCTGTCTACACTTCGATCCGCGGGATCACCGATCCATGAGGTCATGATCGTTGGCGGGGTCAGGTCAACATCGGACCAAATGACCTTCCCCTCCAGAAACGCGTTGAATATAGCGTCATTGGACTTCGGCCAGTCAATCTCGATGCGTGTGATTGTGAGCGTAACGCCGCTGTCGTTCTGCAACCGCCAAGCAGCGATGTTGCTGGTCGCGGAGATGAAACGCAGGTCGAGTAGGGCGCAGACATCCGCCGGTGGTGTTAACGTATGCCCGGGTGTGGCGATTTGGGTTGCCGGAGTTGAAGTTTGCACCGTTGAGTTCGCACTCGGCGTTTCGGTGACCGGTGATGATGGTGTGTCGAGTGCCGGCAGTGAGGTCTCGTGTCCCGGCGCATCCGCTG
>RCNF010002232.1_pt1 | contig 10374 bp, 9 predicted proteins | sample 2041311 | NCBI WGS metagenome assembly RCNF01 (sample SAMN09708228, study PRJNA481090) | Marine sediment metagenome, whole genome shotgun sequencing project. | biome: marine sediment; feature: ocean; material: sediment; isolation source: Sewage treatment plant 2 marine sediment (STP2) ... | reverse complement strand
TATAAAAAATAAAAACAGGCGTCAACAATAAAATTGCAAAGTGAGAATACCAAACATATGAGGGGTTAACTAAAAATCATTTAAAATGATCTAGGTAATCGCCGTATCCCTGGCTTTCAAGATCTTCTGTGGGGACGAACCGAAGCGCCGCGGAGTTGAGACAGTACCGTAAGCCGGTCGGCGGAGGGCCGTCCGGGAAAACATGTCCCAGATGAGAATCGCCGTGCCTGCTGCGGACTTCGGTCCGAACCATAAACAGGCTGCGGTCCCGGTGCTCCACTATATTGTCGGATACCAGAGGCTTGGTGAAGCTCGGCCAGCCCGTACCGGACTTAAACTTGTCGGTCGAGCTGAACAGAGGCTCGCCGGAGACAATATCAACGTAGATTCCCTGCTCTTTGTTGTCCCAGTACTCATTTTTAAACGGCGGTTCGGTGCCGTCGCGCTGGGTGACTTCATACTGCATCGCCGCCAATTTTTTTTTCAGAACTTCGTCGCTCGGTTTGGAATACTTTGAACTGGATCCCACGGCCGTCTTTTTTTCCGGCATTTGGCCCCAGATGCTTTCAAGAAACTGATCGCGACCCGAACCGGAGCGGTACCATTTGTAACGGATGGGGTTCTTCTTGTAGTAATCCTGATGGTATTTCTCGGCCGCATAAAATTCTTTGAGGGGCATAATGGGTGTCACCAGTGGTTTTTTAAATACACCGGATTTATCCATATTGGCCTTAGATTTCTCAGCCAGCGCTTTTTGTTCATCGTCATGGTAGAAGATGGCCGAGCGATACTGCGGACCCCGGTCTACAAACTGGCCCCCGGCATCGGTCGGGTTTACATGCCGCCAGAAAACTTCCAGCAATTCAGCATAGCTGGCTTTCAGTGGATCGTAGAAAACCTGCACCGCTTCGTAGTGCCCGGTCGCGCCGGAGGATACCTGCTCGTAGGTCGGGTTTTGCTCATCGCCGCCCGTATAGCCGGATACGACTTCAACAACGCCGTCGATCTTCTCGAAATCCGATTCCGTGCACCAAAAACACCCCCCCGCAAAAGTCGCTCTATCTAAATCTTTATCGTCGTATTTTTTGTCTATTTCCATCGCTTCGGCCTGCCTTTGATTTTTTGTATGTTGAAATCCAAACAGGACAACTCCTATCAGGATTGTCACACCCAATATAATAATTGTTTTCATGGTTGCACTCCCTGTTTTATTTTATTTTGCAGTTCCCTGGCAACCTACCACCAATAGAGTAACAATTAGTTGCATTTTATCAAGATTGAGCCGCTCAGGACAGACAAAAATGTGCGTTTGATGCACGTCGGCAATCAGTGCCGGGATAGGAGTTGGGCTTCATAAAGCATCCAGGTTTGACTTTTGAGCCAAACAGATATATCAGGAGGACGGTCAATAATTGTTAAAACAGCGATGAATGTTTGATAAAAGGCCCATACCGTTGCTCTCACGTTTATCATCCAAAAAAAATCTGGTTTTGTTTGTCCTGACGCTGTATTTCTTATTGCTCGGATACAAGCTCATGCGTCTGGGAATGCATGCCGATGGTGTCGAATATGGCAGTATCGCCAGAAACATGGCGGATGGTCTGGGAACATTCTGGAAACCCTATCACGATGACTTCAAACATCCGGTTTTCCATGAACATCCACCGCTTGTATACTGGATTCAGTCATTTTTTTTTAAACTGTTCGGAGACGGGCCCTATCTTGAAGCCTTTTACGGATTATTTGCCGGCCTGGTTATTCTCGGCTGCACGGCCATGTTCTGGCGGCGAGTTCACCGCGACTTTCAGCTTTCATCGACAGGAAACTGGTGGCCGATGTTGCTGCTGGTTTCTTTGCCGCTATTTACCTACACCCTGCAAGTCAATCGTCTCATTAATACCTATGTTATTCTGGCGATTTTAGCAGCCTATGCCGCCTATCTTAGCGCCATGCGCGATAGACATTGGGTTTTTTTCAGCTTGCTTTCCGGTGTATTGATCTATCTGGGATTTATCGCCAAAGGACCGGTGGCCTTCTTTGCTTTGGCCGTACCGGTCATTGGTTGGCTTGCACTAAAAGCAAAATTATCCCAGGCGATCAGCAGCACCTTGCTGGCAGCCGTCACATTTACCGTCATTTTATTCGCAACCTTTTATTTTTTCCCCGACAGCGTGGACTTCTGGAAAGGATTTTGGAAGGCTCAGGTCGTGGCAAGCCTTAAAAGCGCAAGGTCCCCCGGAGACAGCCACTGGTACCTGGTGGAACGATGGGCAGCCGAAATGGCCGCCCCGCTGGCAATCGCCCTGGTTTTTATGGCGCTAGCCCGGGTGCCGTTGCGCCAAATTCGATTTAACCGGCAGGCCCTTTTTTTCTTGCTGACTGCGCTGGCAGCCAGTTTGCCCTTTCTCGTTAGCACCCGACAGCACAATCGCTACATTTTCCAATCCTATCCGTTTTATGTTTTGAGCCTGGCGTTTGTGACCGAGAATATCGCCGGCAAGATTGAGTCGCTTTTAAAAGACAGGCCCAAAATTCGATTGGGTGTCGGTGCAGTTGCCGTCCTTTTTTTTGTTGCGGCTGTTTCCAGCATGCTTTACTTCAAAGACCACGATGCCAAACGGCGGGCGTTTTACCAAGATTTTTATTTGCAGGGAATTCAGCTGCCGCCGCGGATCACTGTATCGGCTTGCCCCGAAGATATGATTTCCCGAAGCTGGCTTTTTGCCGATATGCAGCGATATTATAGGATCAGTGTGACCGCCAAAATGGGGAACGAATACCTAATCATTGATAAAAAAAGCAACTGTATCGTGCCGCAGGACTATCAGAAGGTCCATCGCCAGCCGACCAGAAAATACATCCTCTACCAAAAAATCCCTCTTGAAACCAAGAAGAATGAATAATAAGGACTCTTAGCGAAACCCGCCCCGGCGGTACAACCGCCAGGTGAGCACCCCTGCGGCCAGCAGGGGATGACGTCTCAAACGCGGTTCCACATCCACTGCGACGCCCGAGTGCCGGTTTATTTTCCACAGGATATAATCCAGGCCCCCCTCAAAAGTGGTTGTCGCTTTGAGAAGCCTTAAAACGGAAAGCAGTTTTCCCTGCAATGATCGCAGACTCCAGGTAAGACGACTGACAAATCGCACGCCGCTGGAAATTTGGGCACGATAGTGGGTGGTGTCGCTACCGCTTATAATCTTAACCGGATAGGAAACCGCGTCCATGGCGATACGGGTGACTTCTTCGTAATATTGCGGTGCTGCGTCAAAAAGGCGGGCACGCTTTTCCGGTCGCTCGGCTCTGAGCTCGGCCCGGTAAGAAAGTTCAAGCCCGCGGCGCCACAATTGCCGGGCGCTAAAGTCGGCGGAAACCCGTGGCAGGGCGCGACGGGTAAAGGTTAAAACGGACTGTGCCAGGCATTTTAACACCACGGCCGCCACTTCGTCATTGCACGCGTACAGCAGGGCGGTTGGTTGAGAAAATCTTGCCCACAGATAGGAATGAAACCAGCGTCTGGAGGTCCCTTTTTGAAAATCGGCCAGTGATAGGACCGCATATTTGGTTCGTACGGTCTGTCCGCCAAACTCGCGTTCCAGGTAGAAAACATTGGGCGGCAGCAGGGCATTTAATAAGGCCGGCATACGATCCGGATAGGCCTCACGGTAGTTGTCCACCAGCAGATACAGGTCCACCAGCCCCTCCAGGTCGTCACCCGTTCGCAGGCAGGAGCCATAAAATAAGATCCCCCGGACGGCCTGGCCGTGTCGCACCAGAATTTCATCAATCAGCGTCTGCACTGCCGGGGAAGCTGCCCGCAGGGCGTTGCGCCCAATGGTGTTGATTAAATCAGAAGGTATTTCCATTGCTATAACCGCAAAAAGTTGGCCCTGGCACCAAATTTCACGACAGTATGCTCCTGCCGATTTTCCGGGGTGTAAAGTTGCCCGTCCAGGGTAAAGCCGCTGTCAAGATTTAGTCTTATTTCGTTGGCATTGTGGCTGAAATAACCGTTTTTCGGCGTGGTATAATGGCTTTTTCGACCGCGCAGGATGAACCGCAGCGCCCGCAGCAGATGACGCGGCCGTGTGCGCAATGCCGTAAAGTGCAAGGGACCTTTTCCCGTGCCCCAATAGGGGTGCAACCCCAGAAACAGCCTTTCCAGGGTACTGATTAGAAGTACCAGACAATCCAATTGTTGCGCCGGATGATCATCCACCGCAATGGTAATCGGAACCCGGGATATAAAACCACTGCGCCCCAAAGATACCGCCCAGAGAAACCGTGCAATGGTTATTCCGGGGCCCAGCTCACCTTTCAGCCCTTTGGAATTCACTTTGCGATGAAAGTATTGAATTCCCTGATATATGCCGGCGGTCCCGAAAAACATTCCATAGCGTGTATCGTGACCGGGCGCTTGCACCTGGAGTACCGGACGCGGGACAATTGAAGGATCGCCCCCTCCGGAATCGGCCCATTTGAAAATCTTTTCCAGGGCTTTTACAGGAGATCCTGAAAACCCCACATCCCTGGCTGTCATGCTGGTCGTACCCGACTGCAGCACAGCCAGCACCGGGAGGGTTTCAAATGGATGATGATGAAAAAGAGCCGTCAGGACCGCCTGTACGGTGCCGTCACCGCCATTGACAACCACCAGTTCCACTTCCCGGCCAGCAAAGTCTATCAGGGCCGCTAAAACGTCCCGCGGTTTCCGGACCTCACAATGGGACGTTCGGGGGTACTGCGCGATCGTCCGGTGTATGGCCGCCAGACCGTTTTTATTGCCTCCGCTGTAGGGATTGATTAGTACGCCGATGTGCGGCTTGCGACCGGGTTTTATATCGTCTAACGATATGGTTTCTATCATATTTTCCATGGGCCAGTTTAAAGCTATATTGGAACCCTAAACCTGTTTTTATCACTCAATCATTTCCAAGCGTAAACAGCCTGACTGCCAGTGGTTGGACTGGTTGGGCTGGATCGATATCCAGAAACCAGGACCGTAAGGGACCATCGGCCATGTGACTGTAAATAGCCATGACCAGACGGACGCAAAGGATTCCACTTGTCAGCACCGTCCAGATGGCCACCGCTGCCAATCCCCAATCCGGATGTCCCAGAAGGGCGCCGGCTGTCAAAAGAAGCATACAGGGGTTTCGCCGGGCGGTAATCAGCCTGAAATAGGAATCCACCGGCCGCCAGCAAAATATTCCGAATTTACCCAGTCCTGCCAGAAATACCCCCTCCACCAGCCGTCCGACGACGTAACCGACCGATATCAACCATAGGGTTGCACTGAGCGATATTGCGATGATATCCAGCTGGGAAACTCCCAATCCCAACCCCCAGAGGATATACCAGATCGGCGGATGTACCAGATCTATGATATGATCGAAATAGTGCCCAAACCGGCTGGAAGTGACCGTAACCCGTGCCAGTTTGCCGTCCACGGTATCCAGAAAAGTCATTACCCAGCCGGCCAGCAAACCCCAGCCATACCAGCCGCGGACAAAAAACAGGCCGGCCATGACGACCAGGAGCAAACCGGCAACGGTCACATGATTGGGCTGCAGCCCCAGGCGCACACACCGGCCGACGACCCATTGGGCGGGACGCGGCCAGGCCCATTTGGTAACCAGATCGGTGACCCCTTTATACGACCAGGTAAAAAGCCTGCTCTCCAGATCCCGCTGATTTTCATCCGTTATAAGCAATACAAATGGCGGTTCGAACTTCAATAACCGCTGTTGAAAAGATATGGAAAGTGTTTCCAGGGTCTCGGTATTTACCTCCGGCAAAGATCCTGCAACGACAGTTCCATCAAGAACATCAGCGGCCTGGCCTGCCAGATTCGAAGAAACCCTGGCAGCTGCAATCACCGGGGTCGGGTCATCCAGGACCTGCAGCAGCACATCCTGCGAATCAACCATATATTTGATCACCCGATCGTCAAACAGGTAATCGCCCCGCAACAAGATAACCGAGCTGTTTTCCGGCAGTGATGCAATATCATCGACGATATCCGTAACACCGGCACTGTTGAGTACACGCAGTATCCGCTGACGGGATGTCAATCCCCAGTGTTGCACCGGGCTATCTTTGATAATGTGCGCATATATTGTCATGGCAAATTTTGCTATCAGTGTGTTGCAATAGGTACACAAATCCTATACAAGATAGTTGGCTTCGCTCATCCGCTGGAGGCGCAGAAGGATGTAAGTGGCAAAATTCAGATATTAAAAGATTTTCTAATTTCAATCAATTGTAAAATTTCCGAGACGTTAATCACTGATGGTTTCTGTATATTTGGATGAACCAAACATGGCCGGCGATCCGGCCAAGGACACCGCCTTTTCGCTGGCCCATATTTCCGATCCGCATATATCCTGTATTGGCGATATCCGGGTCGGGCAACTAATGAATAAACGTCTATTCGGCTATTTGAAATGGAGATTGCATCGCAGAGCCGAGCATCGCGACAGCATACTTTCTGCTCTGCAGGATGACCTTGCCCATTCGAACCCCGATCACATTGCCGTCACCGGCGATTTGACCCACCTGAGTCTGCCGGCCGAATTTCGCAAATCCCGCCAATGGCTGGAATCCTTGGGAACCCCTGCCAGGGTTACCGTCATTCCCGGCAACCACGATACCTATGTTAAGACTGTCTGGCAGCAGACTCTGGCCCACTGGACCGATTACATGGTCTCGGATGAGACCGATCAAGATAACGATTCCGCGACAAACTTTGAAAGCATATTTCCCAGTTTGCGTGTCCGGGGCCGCATCGCCCTGATCGGTGTCTGCACGGCACACCCGACTGCACCGCATCTGGCGGTGGGCCGCATCGGTGATATCCAGCTGCAAAAGCTGGAAACCCTCCTGGCCAGTACCGCTAAACTGCATCTGTTTCGGGTGTTGATGATCCACCATCCGCCGGCACCCGGTATTGTCAGCTGGCGCAAACGGCTCACCGATGCCGCCGCTTTGCGAGCGCTGCTGGCACGTTATGGAGCGGAACTGGTCCTGCACGGCCATGCGCATAAAATCGATCAATGTTATCTTAAGATCCCCGGTGGCAGGATTCCGGTCATGGGGGTACCGTCGGCGTCGGCCCTGGGTCGCACGCCGCAACGCCGTGCCCGCTATTATACCTATTACATCACACCCGGAGCCCCCGACTGGCACTTACGACTTGCGGGTCGCGTTTATTCGCCTGATGAAAATCGGTTTATACCGGAGCATGAGCACCAATTATAAGACCCGCCGCAGTTGCCAAAACGCAATACCGGAGATGAGTACCACCGGTGTCATCGCCGTAATAACCGGGTGAAGGCTCAGCAACAACCCCAGATGCACGGTAAGCTGATCTGCAAAATACAGCGCGATCCCCACAAAAGAACCGATGACTATCCGCTTTCCGGCAGTGACACTGCGAATTGATCCGAAAATAAAAGGCAGCGACAGCAACATCATCGCCCCGGTGGTCAGTGGCCCACTTAACTTGCGCCATAAGGCCAGAGCATAGCGATCTGCATTTTGTCCGCTTTCCCGCAACGCCTTGATATATCTGTTCAAATCAGAGGAGGACATGCTGCTGGCCGGGAGTTTCAGGATGTCGACCTGATCTGAGCTTAAAAACGAGTCCAGTGCCAGGCTTTCAATTTGTTTCGTCGCAATCCCCTGATCGCTAAAGGTTTTTAAGGTAATTTCCCGGAGCACCCATTGATTGTTATCCTGAATGTTGGCCTCCCGGGCATGGGTAAACTGCCTTAATCGCCCCTCGGCATCCGTTTCGAAAATATCGATATCGGTGGCGATACCACCATAAAGGGTCTTGCCGACGTGGATGTAGGAAAAACCCCGGCGGACCCAGAAGCCCTGTTTCGTCACGGTAACACCGGTGTCGGAAAGCGCCATGGCGCGCCGGGTACGGGCCAATTCGTCCATGGGTGGCACAACCAGCTCCGCCAGCATCAGGGTGGCCAGCATCAATATCGATCCGGTGGCCAAAACCGACACGCATATCCGCCGGGTGGACACGCCACCGGCCTGCATGGCGAGCAGCTCACGGTGATCGGCCAGCAAACCCAGCGCGATAATGCCACCAAGCAAGGTACTGATAGGCATCAAATCAAGCATGCGCCGGGGCAGCGTCAGGCAGACGGAAATGATCACATCTGTGAGCGTAGAGGTTCCCTTTCCAATGTCATCCAGCTGGGACATCAACTCAAAGAAACTGAAAAGCACCAGCAATATACAGATAATCAATCCAAAACTTCGTAAAAAGGAGCTGCCTATGTAACGATCAAGTAATTTCATTGTAACCGTTGCTTTTCATTTAGCTATCTTTGCCGCCAGCGGAATACCAGCGGCGGCTGCCACAACAGCAACAACAGCAAACCGGCCAGCAGCAACTGGATCCACCATATTCCCGGGAGGGTGTCGAGGACCCCCCGCTCGACCCATTTTTTGATAATAGCACTAAGGTTGTAGTAAAAAGCAAAAATCACCACCGCGGTCATCACTTTGGCGTATTTACCCCGCCGGGGAGATGAACGGCTCAGGGGTACACCGATCAACGCCAACAGTATCGTCGCCAGTGGTGTGGACAGGCGCCACTGGAATTCAGCAATCTCCTCGCTATCGTCCGAATGGACGAGCGCACTGGTTGGGGCTGCTTTGATCCGGTATTTGAGCTGGATGTTACCGGTGGGTTCCAGGGGCATGGCGGATTGCTCAAATTGTATGATCCGTCCCTTTTCCCCCAACCGGGAGAATTCATACAAGTGACCATCGGTGAATACGATGATTTGTTTGCCGGTTGCTGGTGCCGCATACTGCCTGGCCTTCTGCGCATAAATAACCTGCAGGTCAGTGCCTCGTTCGGTTTGAATGAAGACCCGCCGGGCGCTATCCTTCTGCTGGTCGACCTTATCAGCAAAAATTACCCGCTTACCGTCATCAATTTCGTAAAAAGTTCCGCCTTTCATTCGCGTAAGATCAAAATTAGCTTTAGCCTCGGCCCTTAACCAGAAGAACTGACTGTAGGCCCAGGGACGGACATAAAGCGACAGGCAGGCAACGATCACCGCAATTGCCAGCGATACAAAAAAAACGGGCCGCAGCACGCGCGCCTTGCTCACACCACAGGCAGCCAAGGCGGTCATCTCCGAATCTTTGTACATCCGTCCAAGGGCAACCACCACGGATAGATACAGGGTGGTCGGCAGCAATACCTCCAGAGCGATGGCAATTTTGAGCAAAATGAAAAAAATGACCGTTGTACCGGGCAGTTGACCGCTAACGGCATCCGCCAGATAGCGGGATGCGGTGTAACATCCAAAAATGAAAATCAGGACGACGCATATTGTCACCGTGGGTTTTATAATTTCCCGCATTATGTAACGGTCGATAATCACGGTTTCCCCCATTTAAAAAAGCGTTCTTTCGCACTATGAGCTCAGAACGCTTCATCGGATTTGCGACAATATTCTTATTTAGGTTGTGAGGTTAACCTCAGTAATCCGACAGCCGTCTTCATCGGCCCCGTCTTTGCGGCTTCCATCACAGGCAGATACAACGTCTTCAGCCAATTTGAGATCTGCGGGATAATCGACTTCACACCACTGCAGCCCCTTGATTGTACAGGTCCATACCGGCATCGATTGGGCCATTTCATCAATCACCGACAGATACCATTTGGTCTGCGAGGAGGGATCCCGCAACGCCTTTTCCAGGGCGTTACGAAACAACATCGGGCCCTGGTCACGAAACAGGATCATCCCGATGGACTCCGCATCAACTTGATCCGGCAAAAGATCCTTGCCGATTCTGACCAGTCGTCCACCATCCAGTTCGACTTTCATATCGTCTTCGTCATACTGGCTTTTCTGGCTCACGACCACCGTCACCGGGTGGGTGTCCGAATCCAGTAAACGTTTCAAAACGGCTGCTTCAAACAGGGTGTCGCCATTGAGCAAAACAAAGTCCGAGCTCATCTCACCATGTCCCGCCCAGCAGCTGACCAGATTGTCCGAAACGGCGTAGGCTGCATTGTAAATGGTTTTTACCCGGTTCGAACCATAGCGCCGACGTAAAATTTGTTCGACTTTATCTGCGCGATATCCCAAAATAGCCGTCACCCGGTCGATTCCACATTTGGCGAGTTCATCAACTTGCCATTCAATCATGGTACGACCCCGGACAGGAAGGATACATTTCGGGCAATCCGCAGTCATCGGCAGTAAACGCTTGCCCTGCCCAGCACTTAAAATTACAGCCTTCATAGAGTAAAGACCTCGTAATTAACTTTAAAAATGAGTCAATTTTTTGGACACTATTTATATTTATTAACGCCCAATGATACGTACT
>RCNF010002493.1_pt1 | contig 10376 bp, 10 predicted proteins | sample 2041311 | NCBI WGS metagenome assembly RCNF01 (sample SAMN09708228, study PRJNA481090) | Marine sediment metagenome, whole genome shotgun sequencing project. | biome: marine sediment; feature: ocean; material: sediment; isolation source: Sewage treatment plant 2 marine sediment (STP2) ... | reverse complement strand
GGACGGGTTCGGCCATGACCACAGTCGCCCTCGTCATCTCCGGCGTACTCATTCTTCTCACCGCGGTGTTGCGGGCGGCCGGTGCTTCGCTGGTGCGAACACCACGTGCCGATGCTCTCCATGATGCGCGCAACGGTGACGCTCGTGCGGAGCGTATTGCCAGCTTGCTTGCCGACCGCGCCACGATCCAACCTGCCCTTGGCCTCGTCAGCACCGGGCTGTTGGTCATTGCGCTAATCCCCGCGGCGTGGGCGCTCACGCGCTCGGCAGACGGCATCCCACTGGTTGTGACACTGGTCATCTTGGGGTTTGTGCTGATCGTGTTGGGCGATGTTGTGCCCCGTATCCTCGGCAGAAACCGGCCCCGTACTATTGCCTATCGGTTTGCCTGGTTGTTGGCGCCATCGATTGCACTCGGTTCGGCTACTGCTGACTTGGTTACCGACCTCGATGAAGAAGAGGAAGACGATGGTGATGCCAGTACCGAGGCTCATGAGCGTGAATTGATCTCTCAGGTTCTCGATTTGCGATCGTGCGTGAGGTGATGGTTCCTCGTCCCGACATGGTGACGGTCAATGCCGATGAGTCGAGCGAGCATGCCCTCGACCTCGTGCTTGAGGAGGGTAAGTCACGTATCCCGGTGTTCGGCGATGACACCGACGACATCCTGGGTGTTCTTTATGCACGCGACCTCCTCCAGCGTTGGGATGATGAGGCGGGTCCGCGGCAGGCCCGTGACCTGATGCGCGATGCGTACTTCGTCCCTGAGACCAAGCGAGTTCCGGACTTGCTTCGTGAGATGCAGGCAAACCAGATTCACCTGGCTATAGCTGTCGATGAGTTCGGCGGCACCGCCGGGCTGGTCACCATCGAGGATCTGCTGGAGGAGCTTGTTGGCGAGATTGCTGATGAGTATGACGAGGAAGAGCCGATGGTGGTTCAGGAGACCGATGGGTCGTACCTCATCGATGCACGTTTGGACATCGACGATCTCGGCGAGCTAATCGGTTCTACGATCCCTGACGAGGACTGGGACACGGTCGGCGGTCTCGTTCTCGGGCTGGCGGGCCGGGTACCGGCCGAAGGCGAGAAGTTCGAGTTCAACCGTTATACCCTTACTGTCGAACGTGTCCAAGGGCGACGTGTCGCTCAGATAAGGTTGCATCCGTAGTGCGCTCAGGTTTCATCTCAGTGGTCGGAAGACCCAACGTTGGTAAGTCGACGCTCGTCAATGCCCTGGTAGGGGAGAAGGTTTCGATCACCTCGTCGCGCCCGCAGACAACGCGCAACACCATTCGCGGAATTCTGAACAAAGAGGACATGCAGATTGTCTTTGTTGATACTCCTGGTCTGCACCGTCCCCGCACCGCATTGGGTAGCCGTCTCAACCGACTCGTCTATGGCTCACTCGAGGAGACGGATGCCGTTCTCTTTGTGCTCGACGCAACACAGAAGATCGGCCCCGGCGATCGTCTTATCGCAGAACGGCTGCAAGAGGCGAATGCCACAACGATTGTCGTCGTCAACAAGACCGATATTGCCAATGAGGGACAGATTCTCGAGCAGCTGAGTGAGGCTGCAGAGTGGGACTTTGCCGCGTACGTTCCAGTGTCGGCTCGGAACGGTATCGGAACTGACTCAATTTTGGAGGAGGTAATCCCTCTTCTTGAGGAGGGGCCTCAGTTCTTCCCTTCCGACGTTCACATGGATCAGCCGGAGAAGGTGTATGCCGGGGAACTCATTCGGGAGAAGTTCCTCCATCGATTACGCGAGGAACTACCCCACTCGTTGGCAATCGTGGTCGAAGAGATTGAGCCCCGTGATTCGGGCGTCATCTATGTCGGGGTTACCGCGTATGTCGAGCGCAAATCCCAAAAGGGGATCGTGATCGGCAAGGGTGGCTCGTTGTTGAAGACTGTTGGCGCCGAGGCTCGCACCGAGCTCGAACGCTTCTTTGGTGGGTCGGTGTACTTGGATATCCGGGTCAAGATCCAAGAAGATTGGCAGCGCCATGACGAGGTGCTCGATCGCTTGGGCTTCTAGGTGGGTGTCGGCAAAGATGCGGTGCAGGCTCGTCGGCAACCTCGCGAGCTCGGTTGCTTGGGGGAATCCTCTGGATTCTCCACCGCGGAGGACACGGCAGCCGACGAGCAGAAACTCGTATTGTTCAACAGCTACCTAGTGGGGAGTCGCCGACCCGGCGTCCGTCTCACGTTCCTCGGCTAACTTCCTCTTATGGCCATTCGACACGACCAAGGCATCGTGCTGCGTTCGTATCCCTTTGGGGAAGCGGACAAGGTTGTCGTGCTGTTGAGCCCGAACAACGGCAAGCTGCGTACCGTTGCCAAGGGTGTCCGTAAGACCAAGAGCCGATTTGGGGGGCGTCTCGAAACATTCAGCCATGTTGATCTGGTCCTGTACGAGGGCCGCAACCTCGACACGATCACGCAAGTGTCCATGATCGAGCCGTTCCATAACCTGCGGTTCGAGTTGGATGCAATGGTCGCCGCCGGGGCGATGGTGGAGATCGCTGACGCAGTAGCACAAGAGAATGAGTCTTCGCTGCGTCTGTTTCTTCTTCTGCAGCGCGGTTTGCGTGCCCTTGACAGCGGACCGGAGCATCCTGATCTTGTCACAGCGTTCTTGCTCAAGGCGGCGGAGGCAATTGGTGTTGCCCCGGCCCTTGACCAGTGTGCGGGGTGTGGGCGCAGGGATGATTTGCGCCGTTTCAGCTTCTCTGCCGGCGGCGTACTGTGCGAAAGGTGCCGAACCCCGGGGGCCTATGCATTGCGGGCTGGACTGACCGGCTACCTGGCGTTGCTGGCTGGTTCCGATCTGACTGATATGCCCGAGAGCGACGCCAGCTTTGTCGGTGAGGCCCGTGGCGTCGCCCGTCGCTTTATCGAATACCATCTGGAGCGACAGATTCAGTCTTTGGCGGTCTTGGATGTATGACAACGTTGATCTAACCCAGGTGCCACAGCACGTGGCAATCATCATGGACGGCAACGGTCGCTGGGCAAATGCCCGCGGGCTGCATCGGACCCAAGGCCATGCTGCCGGTGAGCCTGCCCTGTTCGATGTGATCGACGGGGCGCGCGAGATGGGGGTCAAGTGGCTCACCGCATATACCTTCTCAACGGAGAACTGGTCTCGTGACGGGTACGAGGTCGAATTCTTGATGCAGTTCAACGTTGACCTCCTAGAGCGGAGACGTGATGAGCTCCATGCCAACGGAATCCGGATTCATTTCATCGGTGACCGGGACGATGCGCGGGTTCCCGACGAGCTCCGAGACCGAATCAATTCGGCGGAGCAATTGACCGCCAACAACGACGTCATGCATATGGTTTTTGCCTTCAACTACGGGGGGCGTACCGAACTGGTGCGGGCGATCAATCAGATCGCGACCGAGGTTGCAGACGGATCGCTGCGGCCGGGGGAAGTGGATCTCGATACGGTGGCGAGCCACCTTTATCTGCCGGAGATGCCCGACCCCGACCTGGTGATTCGGACCAGCGGTGAGATCCGCACCTCCAACTATCTGTTGTGGGAGTCTGCGTATTCTGAGTATGTGTTCACCCCCGTGCTGTGGCCCGACTTTGATCGTCACACTCTCGCCGATTGCATCGCCGAGTATCAGGGACGACATCGTCGCTTTGGCGGCGCTGTAGATGACAGCGGGGCAACTGTCTCGACCACGGAGTAGCCGGGCTGACGGTATGTCCTATCATGCCGGGCCAATCCCCGAATCTGGATCTGATATGTCTGTAGATTTCGACACCATCGTCAATCTGTCCAAAAAGCGCGGCTTCGTGTTCCAATCGTCCGAGATCTATGGCGGTCTCCGTTCGGCATATGACTACGGCCCGCTTGGCGTGGAGCTGCTGCGCAACGTCAAAGAACATTGGTGGCACTCAATGGTGCGGATGCGCGAGGACGTCGTTGGTCTCGACTCTGCTGTTATCCAGTCGTCTTCGGTCTGGGAAGCATCGGGCCACCTCGCCTCGTTCACCGATCCGCTTGTCGAATGCACCAACTGCAACAACCGTTTCCGTGAGGACAAGCTCGACAAGCCTGATCAGTGCCCATCGTGTGGCAAGACCGGGACATTCACCGAAGCCAAGAACTTCAACCTGATGTTCAAGACCCACATGGGTCCGGTTGAGTCTTCCGACAACGCTGTCTTCCTGCGTCCGGAAACCGCACAGGGCATATTCACAAATTTCGAGAACGTGCGACGAACGTCGCGGCTTAAGCTGCCGTTTGGCATAGCCCAGATCGGCAAGGTCTTTCGTAACGAGATCACCCCGGGCCAGTTCGTGTTTCGTACCCGCGAGTTCGAGCAGATGGAGATGGAGTTCTTCTGTCGCCCCGAGGAAGCCGACGACTGGTTCAAGTACTGGGTCGCCGAACGCAAGAATTGGTACATCGACCTCGGCATGAGTGAAGACAATGTCCGTTTCCGTGAGCATGAACCCGATGAGCTCTCTCACTACTCGGCTGGCACCTTTGACGTTGACTATCGATTCCCGTGGGGATTCGACGAACTCGAGGGTATTGCTAACCGGACCGACTTCGATTTGAAGGCTCACATCGATAAGTCGGGCAAGGATCTCACCTACTTCGACCAAGAGGCGGGAGAGCGGTTCGTGCCATATGTGATCGAACCGTCCGCCGGAGCGACCCGTACCACCTTTGCCTTTCTGATCGATGCCTATCACGAGGAAGAGGTGCGAGGAGACACCCGCACAGTCTTGCGCCTCGACAAGAGGCTGGCGCCGATCAAGGTGGCGGTACTGCCGCTTTCCAAGAAGCCGGAGCTCAGCGAGGTATCTGCCAAACTTGCCGCAGATCTCCGTCCGCTGTGGCCTGTAGAACACGACGTGACCCAAGCCATCGGTCGCCGCTATCGCCGCCAAGACGAGATCGGTACACCGTATTGCGTGACAGTCGATTTCGATACGCTGGATGATCAGGCCGTCACCGTTCGCGATCGTGACACTATGGAACAAGATCGAGTCTCGATGGACCAGCTCGTGGCCTATCTGCGCGAACGTTTGGGGTGAGACCAGCCGCTGGTCGAGGCCGCCTCGCAGTTGGCGGGCGTCTGATCGGATGAATCAGCTGGTCAGAGAAGCCTTGGTGATGAATAGGTTCCGCATGAAAGGGTCCACCTTCTCAAGGTTCCCGCGGAAGGCGACGTTGTCGCCACGGGCTAGGTCGCTGGCTTCCACGAGGTAGACGACAGCATCGATGTCGGTCTTGCCATAAAGATCATTGTCGATCTGGGCGACTGTGATGACAGCCTTGGTTCCGGCATAAGGGGCGACGTCGTCGTCACCGGCGTATGGGGAGGCTTGCTTGACGGGGCCCGACAGGGTGACGGTCTTCCCTTGGAATTCCTCCTCGAATCGACCTTCGTCCTCGAAGCTGAGTCGGTTTGCTCCAAACACATCATCAAAGAACTCGGGCGGTAGCCCAGTTGAGGGCTGTTGGGGAGGCGACGGCGGTGCGGACGCTCGTTTCTGGATAGGGGGTGCAGTTGGGACCCCATCCTGGCCCGGACTCGCCTGCACTTTGTCTGCGGTCGGGGCGGCGGGCGCCGTGGGGGATGTCTTTGGCGAAGCCTGCTGGACCGTCCGCGGTTCCGGCGTCACCAGTGGCGGTGGCCTGCCTTCCACAAGGGTCTTCGCCGCAGAAACCAGATCGCGGGTGATGGCAACGATGGTCTCGGTCGGTGGCTCTAGGGAATCGCTCATGAGAGTTATCGATCCGTCGGCGATGACAACGTTGGGGTATTGCTCGATGAGCTGGATGAGTCTGCGTCGGCGTTCCGGGGTCATCATCGTCTTGAGCGCATCGGGTCGCGATGTGTTGACGCGGAAGCTGTCGTCAAATGGCTTTGAACCCACCTGGGGGTCGGAGCTTCCCAGCTGGCCGAGGGTCCGGGTGATTGTGGTTTCTCTTTCCAGCTTCAGCGACATACCGAGAGCGGGGTAAAACACTTCGTAACGGATGGCTGGCTCCCGGCTTCCTGCTACATCGAGTTTCACTGCGATCCCGTCCACGAGACCGTCGAGGTTGGGAAGCAGGTCAGGCACAGTTCGGGTCAGTTTGATGCCGAGTTCTGTTGCCGCGGCCTGGAAGGGGTCGTCCTTCCTGACCAGAGCAGCAACTATGACGACCAGCACGATTGCGGCAAGAACGATTAGCCAGGTAACGGTCATGGGTCAGAGTATAAGAAGGGAGTCGGCTCAGATCGGTTTATTGCCAGGGATGTCTGAGTCCACTGCCGGGAGAGGTGGGATCTGTCCAGCGATGTAGGTCGACAGGGTCACCACGGTACGGCTGGGGCCAGGAGCGATCTGGCGGATTTCGTCGAGTATCTCGCCGAGATGGCTAGATGAGCGAGCCTTGATGTGCAACAGCAGATCAAACTCGCCGGTAACTGCAGAGGACGAGAAAACGAACGGTATGGCGCGGAGACGTTCGGAAAGTTCGGCGAGACCGTGGGACTCCCTGTCGCTGATGCTGATGTAGGCGTCAACGGGGTAGCCAAGGGCCTCCCAGTCGAGATCGACGGTGAAGGAATGGATGTAGCCACGTTCTTTCAGCCGTTTCACCCGCTGGTGGACTGTCGCCGTCGACTTGCCGATTTGGATCGCAATCTGGGAAAACGGCTGTCGGCCATCTTCTGCCAGCAAACTGATGATTTGATAGTCAATTGCGTCCATTGCTTAAAGATTATCAGAAACGGCCGATAAAGGGAATGAATACGTTGACATAGTGTTGGAAGTAGTGCAAACTACAAGTAACAAACTTGAGGCCAGAATGACAGTCCATCCAGACGCAGTTTTCCAGTTGATCAGCTCGCTACGTGCGGCTGCTCCAGACGCCGCCAAAAGACCATAGATCCAGGGGATTTTTCCCCTTGTGAAATAGAGGGGAAGCCCACTCCCTCCCTCCCTCGGGCTTCCCTTCTTTTTCGTCCTCATTCGATAGCGCCTTCCAATCTCTTGGCCTGAGATGCCGTCCGATCACCCCGGTACACTCCGCTGGTGGCGTATCCCCGTGAAGACATAGAGCGCATCCGCGAGAAGACCGATCTTGCTGAGCTTGCCGCGGAAGTAACCAAGGTAAAGCGATCGGGCCGATCGGTGATGGCCGTATGCCCATTCCACCAAGAAAAGACGCCTTCGCTGTCCATCGATGCAGCTCGCGGACTATTCCACTGCTTTGGCTGTGGCAAGAGCGGCGACATCTTCGGTTGGGTCCAAGAAACGCAGAACCTCGATTTCCGTGAGTCGGTCGAGATGTTGGCCCGCAGGGTTGGAGTGACCCTGACTGAGACACCAGGCGAAGCGAAGCGGCGCGGGCGGCGCGAGGAGCTGGTTCGGGCCACCCAGGCCGCGGTTGATTTCTACCGAGAGCGTCTCAAGACCGCTGCTGATGCCGGGTCGGCCCGCAGCTATCTCCGTGGTCGCGGATACGGTGGCGACGTCGTTGACCGCTTCGATATCGGATACTCGCCGGACGGTTGGGATGAGCTGACTCGCTACCTCAAGGGCAACGGTTTCGACGATCGAGATCTCGCTGATGCGGGCCTCGCCTCGCGCAGTTCTGTGGGCCGGATGATCGACCGATTCCGCGGTCGGATCATGTTCCCAATCTTCGATCTACGCGGTGATCCCGTCGGGTTTGGGGCGCGGCTTTTGGACGGGGACGGACCGAAGTACCTCAATACATCCGAGACGTCCATCTACCACAAGTCGAGTCTGTTGTACGGATTGAATTGGGCCAAGGGAGAGATCGTTCGCAGCGGTCAGTCGGTCGTTGTCGAGGGCTATACCGATGTCATCGCTCTTCACCTCGCCGGCCGGCCGGTAGCTGTCGCTACTTGTGGCACTGCTCTTGGTGAGGATCATCTTGATCTGCTCCGTCGATTCAGCGAGCGGGTGCTGTTGGCCTTCGATGCTGATGAGGCGGGAGCAGGTGCGGCCTTGCGTGGGTTCGATATGGCTATCCCCGGTGACCTCGATCTCCGGGTTGTCGTACTTCCCGAGGGTCGAGATCCTGCGGACCTGGTGGGCGAAGGCGACGAGGCACTGTTGGTTGCGGCCATGGAAGCGTCACAACCGCTGCTGCAGTTCTCGGTCGATCGCGAACTCTCGAAGCATGACCTCAACGAAGCCGAAGCTCGTGGTAGAGCGATAAGAACCGCGTCGGCGATGGTTGCTCGCTACCCCGATCCTTTGGTCCAGCACGAGTACGCCGTGCACATCTCGCGGCGAACCGGCGTAGACCTACGTTTGGTCGAGGAGGCCGTGCTCAAGGCCAGCCGAGCCCGCGCCAGCGAAGTTGCCAAGCCAAAGCCGGTCACACAGCGTCGGCTTTCTGGCATAGAGAAAGCCGAACAGGAACTGCTGCGGCTCGTGATGGCAAACAACACAGAGCTACGTGGCCTGGAGGTGGATGAGTCCATATTCAGCGACGACCTGCATCGCTCGGCGTTTGCCATTGTCGGACCCGCCATTGAGGCATTGCCACCCGGTGTAGCCCCCGATCTAGGGAAGCTGATCGGGGGTGGCGATAGTCCCGAAGTTCAGCTTCTGGCGGAACTGGCCTTGCTTGACCGGAAAGAGTCGGATCCTGGCGACGTGATAAATCGGCTCAAGCTCGGGGCCGTATCGCGCCGAATCAAAGAGCTGCAGCGTGTGGTTAATAGTTTGGATTCCGACGATCAAGACCGTTCCAACGCTGCTCAAGAGTTGTTAGCTTTACAGCAACAGAAACAACGCCTACGGAGCCGTGAGTGAACGAAGCAGCCACAATTGTTCTTGAGCTACTGACCAAGCGCGGGCAGCAGCGGGGTTTCCTCGTGGTTACGGAGATCCTCCAGGAGCTTGAGGACGTCGAAGCGCCACCAGAGGCCTTCGATGAGGTTGTGGAGGAGCTACAGGCGATCAAGGTGACAGTCCGCGAGGACTCACAGAATGCCTTGGAGGCCACCGCGCTCAGCAGTGACGAGCTTGTCCACGTTTCGGATCCGGTGCGGATGTATCTGCAGGAGATCGGCCGCTATCCGTTGCTCACGCCTCAGCAAGAAGTCGAGCTGGCGATGCAAATGGAGACGGGACAGCGGGCGTCGGAGAAGCTCGAAGATGTGGCGGCAGGAGAGCTGCCGGTTGCGGATCGGGTCATTCTGCAACGCGCCGCTCGCAACGCTGATCGGGCCCGCAAGCGTCTTGTGGAGGCCAATCTTCGTCTCGTCGTCTCGATTGCGAAGAAATACGTGGGGCGTGGGCTTTCGCTTCTTGATCTGATTCAGGAGGGCAACCTCGGTCTGATCCGGGCCGTCGAGAAGTTCGATTATCGCAAGGGATTCAAGTTTTCTACCTATGCAACCTGGTGGATTCGGCAGGCCGTGACCCGCGCTCTTGCTGACCAGGCGCGGACGATCCGCGTCCCGGTACACATGGTGGAGACCATCAACAAGCTGGCTAGGGCCCAACGCACTCTCATGCAGGAGCTGGGTCGGGAACCCACCATCTCAGAGATTGCGCTGGAGCTGGAGCTGGAACCGAAGCAGGTCACCGAATTGCGTCGCATCGCCCAAGACCCGGTTTCGCTAGAGACACCGCTTGGGGAGGAGGACGACTCCACCCTTGGGGATTTTGTCGAAGATACCGACGCCGATGTTCCTGTAGAGGTTGCCTCGTTCAAGCTGCTCCAGGAGTACCTGTCGCTGGTGCTTGAGGGTCTCAACGAGCGGGAACGCCAAGTTCTGATTATGCGGTTCGGTCTTGCCGACGGAAAGGTCAAGACGTTGGAGGAAGTGGGCGGTCACTTCAACGTCACCAGGGAACGTATCCGTCAGATCGAAACGAAGGCGTTGGCGAAGCTTCGTCAGCCGGCTCGAGCCAAGAGACTCGAAGGCTATCTCGAGGGTGCGTAGCCAGGCACGATGAAGGCCGTCAGGCGTTGTCGCCTTCGGTGCGTTCTCGGATCACATCGCCAGCCTGGTTGAGTTGCTCGGCAACAACGTCCCTTACCTGAGCCGTGCCGGTGTCGACCATTTCTTTACCTTGATCGATCACCTTGCGGACCGCCTCATTGGACGTGGCACGCCTGTAGGTACGGCGAAGTTGCTCATATCTGTCTCGTCCGGCCTTAGCGCCGAGGAGGTAACCGATTCCGAATACGATGGCAGTGCGAAGCTTCATTGGACCATTGTGCCACGGTTAGGTGAGTGGTCGCACGTCTGATACCATCTGGCCGCCCCGTCGTGGGAAACCTTCCGGGGTAGCTCAATTCGGCAGAGCAGCGGACTGTTAATCCGTTTGTTGCGAGTTCAAGTCTCGCCCCCGGAGCCA
>RCNF010007561.1_pt1 | contig 10380 bp, 19 predicted proteins | sample 2041311 | NCBI WGS metagenome assembly RCNF01 (sample SAMN09708228, study PRJNA481090) | Marine sediment metagenome, whole genome shotgun sequencing project. | biome: marine sediment; feature: ocean; material: sediment; isolation source: Sewage treatment plant 2 marine sediment (STP2) ... | reverse complement strand
GTGATGTTTCGACGCGCAATGAAGCGTGCGGTAACAAACACGATGCGAGTAGGTGCCGGTGGCATCAAGGTTAAGGTCGGTGGTCGCTTGAACGGTGCGGAAATCGCGCGTTCAGAGTGGTATCGCGAAGGTCGTGTGCCACTGCACACATTCCGCGCGGATATCGACTATGGGTTCGCCGAGGCAAATACTACGTATGGCGTCATCGGTGTAAAGGTTTGGATTTTCAAGGGCGAGATTTTCGACAAGCCCGAAGCAGCAGCGGCAGAACCCGCTGACGCAGCAGCAGGCGCGCGTTCTTAAGGAATCGCGTTTTCTGGGGATAAGAGATGTTACAGCCTAAACGAACAAAATTTCGCAAACAGCATAAAGGTCGCAACCGTGGCCTGGCGCATCGCGGCAGCTCGGTGTCTTTTGGCACTTACGGCCTCAAGTCAACGGGTCGTGGTCGGATGACGGCACGCCAGATTGAAGCGGCTCGTCGTGCGATGACGCGTCATATTAAACGTGGCGGAAAGATCTGGATTCGTGTTTTTCCGGACAAGCCGATCACAAAGAAGCCTTTGGAAGTACGCCAGGGCAAGGGCAAGGGCAACGTTGAATACTGGGTTTGCCAGATTCAGCCTGGCCGCATGCTCTATGAGATGGAAGGTGTGACAGAAGAAATTGCGCGCGAAGCATTTGCCCTCGCCGCAGCCAAGCTGCCATTCCCGACCGCATTTGTAACTCGGCAGGTGATGTGATGGAAGTTCAGGATCTCCGCAAAAAGTCGGTAGAGGAGCTCAGCGAGGAGCTCGTCGAATTGCGACGGGAGCAATTCAACCTGCGCATGCAGCAAGCGACGGGTGAGCTTTCACAACATACGCAGCATCGCCGAGTGAGAAAGGATATTGCACGAGTGAAAACAGTAATAAACGAACTGCAGCGCGCTGTGGGTGATAGCTAATGACTGAAGAAAATAAAACAGAGCAACGTACGATCGTTGGTCGTGTAGTCAGTGACAAGATGGATAAGACCGTTTCGGTTGCCATCGAGCGACTGATCAAGCACCCCATGTATGGAAAGTACATCCGCCGTACGACAAAGGTGCTTGCACATGACGCAAGTAATGAGTGCAAGCCGGGTGATCGCGTTGCGATTACCGAGTGCAGGCCGATTTCGAAGAACAAATCCTGGGCTGTCGTCAACGTTGTTGAACGCGCTGCGGATCGGTAAAGACTTAGGAACCTAGCCATGATTCAGATGCAGACAGTTCTAGATGCGGCCGATAACTCTGGTGCTCGCCGTGTGCAGTGCATCAAGGTGCTCGGCGGCTCGAAGCGTCGCTATGCGGGCGTTGGTGATGTCATCAAAGTGAGCGTTAAGGATGCCATACCGCGCGGCAAGGTGAAGAAGGGTGAGGTCTACAACGCAGTTGTTGTCCGTACCCGCAAAGGTGTTCGTCGTAAGGATGGGTCTCTGATTCGCTTTGATGGCAATGCCGCAGTTCTGCTGAATGCACGCCTCGAACCGATCGGTACTCGTATTTTTGGCCCGGTCACGCGCGAACTGCGTACCAGCCGGTTTATGAAGATTATTTCGTTGGCACCCGAGGTTTTGTAGGAGCGCGCCGTGCGCGCGATCGCGGCCATGGGCCGGTCCTACATTAGGAATAGAGAAATGAACAAGATTAGAAAAGGCGACGAAGTCATCGTAAGAGCAGGCAAAGACAAGGGCCGACACGGCACTGTCTTGCAGGTATTTGATAATGGCCGCGTATTGGTTGAGGGCGTAAACCTCGCTAAGAAGCATACAAAGCCGAACCCAAACATCGGCGAGCAGGGTGGCATTCTCGATAAGGCAATGCCGCTCGATATTTCGAACATACTCGTGTTCAACCCGAAGACGAAAAAAGGCGAGCGCGTCGGTTTTCGTGTTGGAGACGACGGCAACAAGGTTCGCGTTTTTCGAAACGGCGACGTTGTCGACATCTAGGCTGGATTAAGAAATGTCACGATTACAGGAAAAATATCAGAACGATCTGGCTGGTGAAATCCAACAGAAGCTCGGCCTGAAGAACAAGATGGAAGTTCCACGCATCACTAAGATCACGCTGAATATGGGCGTCGGTGAGGCCGTTGCTGACAAGAAGGTTCTTGAGAATGCACGTGGCGACATGGAGAAGATCTCCGGTCAGCGGCCAGTGATTCGCCTCTCTCGCAAATCAGTGGCGGGCTTCAAGATTCGCGATGGGATGCCGATCGGGTGCAAGGTCACGCTGCGTCGTGAGCGTATGTATGAGTTTCTCGATCGACTCGTCAATATCGCGATCCCACGTATTCGGGATTTCCGGGGGTTGAACCCGAAATCGTTCGATCGCCAGGGAAACTATAGCCTGGGTGTCTCCGAGCAGATTATTTTCCCGGAGATTAACTACGACGAGATTGATGCGATTCGCGGAATGGATATCACCATTACCACGACTGCGCGTAATGCAGAGGAAGGTAAAGCGCTTCTCGAAGCGTTCAACTTCCCATTTAAGAAATAAACAGGAATGTGGGAGCGGCTTGAGCCGCGACTGCGAAGACAGGAAAAACATGGCCAAGAAATCGATGATTGAACGTGAACGCAAGCGCACCAAGTTGGTCGCGCGCCAAGCCCAAAAGCGTGCTGCGCTTAAGGCAATCGTTCGTAACATCAACAGTTCGGATGACGAGCGCCATCAAGCGCAGACGAAGCTGAACGCATTGCCGCGTGATGGCAGCCCGTCGCGTCAACGTAATCGTTGCGCTATCACCGGGCGCCCGCATGGTGTGTATCGAAAGTTTGGCCTTGGTCGCAACAAGCTTAGAGAAGCAGCGATGAATGGCGAAATTCCAGGGCTCACCAAGGCCAGTTGGTAGGCGGAGACAGAACATGAGTATGACAGACCCAATCGCAGACATGCTGACCCGTATTCGTAACGGCCAGAAAGCTCGCATGGTGAGCGTTTCGATGCCGGCATCGAAGGCGAAGGAAGCAGTTGCGCAGGTACTGAAAGATGAGGGCTACATCACGGGCTATTCGAGCGATGGTGAGGACGCAACCAAGTCCCTCAGCATTGAGCTGAAGTATTTCGAAGGGGCTCCGGTTATCGAGCGTATTCAGCGGGCAAGTAGCCCGGGTCTTCGTATTTACCGCGGTAAGGAAGATCTGCCAAAAGTCCTCGGTGGCCTCGGCGTTGCGATTGTTTCGACTTCCGCCGGTGTTATGAGTGACCGTAAGGCACGAGAAAAAGGTATTGGGGGTGAGGTTCTTTGCATCGTTTCCTGATGCTTCAGACCTTTCCTACTTGAGACAAGACTATGTCCAGAATTGCAAAAGAACCTGTTGAGCTGCCGAAAGGCGTCGAGTTCAAACAAGACGGCAATGTTGTCACCGTGAAGGGTGGCAAAGGTTCGCTGTCGCTTGAACTCAACAGCGAAGTGCAGCTCAGTCAGGAAGAAAACACGCTTTCAGTTGCGGCGCGTTCCGGTTCACGTTTCGCAGCGGCGATGTCGGGAACAACGCGCGCATTGTTGGCGAATATGGTGCACGGCGTTAGCGAAGGTTTTGTACGCAAGCTTGAGCTGGTTGGTGTTGGTTATCGCGCACAGGCGCAGGGCAATAAATTGAACCTGACGCTCGGCTTCTCTCATCCGGTGGTCTATGACGTACCGGAGGGCGTAACTGTTGAAACGCCGAGCCAGACAGAAGTTGTTGTTGCAGGGTCTGACAAACAGAAGGTTGGTCAGGTCGCATCGGAGATTCGTCGCTTCCGTCCACCGGAGCCCTACAAGGGCAAGGGCGTTCGTTACGCAGATGAACGTGTAGTGCGCAAAGAAGCGAAGAAGAAGTAGTTTAGCGAGAAGATTATGAAGCTCGACAAGAAACAAAATCGTCTGCGCCGTGCCCGCAAGGTTCGCGCAAAGATATCGGAACTCGAAGTGAACCGCTTGAGCGTTCATCGTACGCCGCGCCACATTTATGCGCAGGTGATTGCTCCAGATGGCGGAACGATACTGGTATCGGCATCTACGCTTGAGGCTGAGGTCCGTAAGGGCGTTAAGTCAGGTGGCAACGTTGAGGCCGCATCGATCGTTGGTGCGCGAATCGCCGAGAAGGCGAAGGCCGCAGGCATTGATACCGTCGCATTTGACCGATCAGGTTTTCGCTATCACGGGCGCGTCAAGGCATTGGCCGATGCGGCACGTGAAGCTGGATTGAAGTTTTAAGGACCAATAATGGCAAGAAACGAACATGCACAGTCGGGCGATGATTTCATCGAGAAACTGGTTACGGTTAATCGAGTCGCCAAGGTTGTAAAAGGTGGTCGCCAGTTTGGCTTCACGGCGCTGACAGTAGTTGGTGACGGACAGGGTCAGGTTGGATTCGGTTACGGCAAGGCTCGCGAAGTACCCATCGCTATTCAAAAGGCGATGCAGAGCGCGCGTAAGAACATGATTGCCGTCAACCTGAATAACGACACGCTGCAGTACGCGAAGAAGGGTCGTCATGGCGCAACTAACGTTTACATGCAGCCCGCATCAGAAGGTACTGGCGTTATTGCCGGTGGTGCGATGCGTGCCGTATTTGAGTGTGCCGGTGTTCGAAATGTTCTGGCCAAGAGCTACGGTTCTCGCAACCCAATAAACGTTGTTCGCGCGACGATCAAAGCACTGTCCGAGATTCACTCTCCGCAGTCAATTGCAGCGAAGCGCGGCAAGAAAGTTAAGGAGATCGTGGCTTAGCCGCGGTCGTAACAAAGAGATATCAGAGACTTAGATCATGGCTAAGGCAAAAGAAATAAAGGTCACGCTGCTCAAGAGCAGGTTCGGTCGACTCAAGAGTCACCGCGCCTGCGTTGCCGGACTCGGTCTGCGGAAAATCCATCAGACTGTGACTGTGATAGATACGCCTGAGAATCGCGGCATGATCAATCGAATCTCGTACCTGGTATCGGTAGAGGAAGCCTGACATGCGTCTTAATGATCTGTCACCCGGCAAGGGTGCGAAAAAAGTTGGTAAGCGCCGCGGGCGAGGACACTCTGCGGGCCAGGGCAAGACCAGTGGGCGCGGCCAGAAGGGCCAGAAAGCTCGCTCGGGTGGCTACCATAAGGTTGGCTTCGAGGGCGGCCAGATGCCGCTGCAACGTCGTTTGCCAAAAGTTGGTTTTAATTCCCGAATGGCGCGCCTGTCGGCAGAGCTGCGTTTGCACGAGCTGACCATTCCAACAGCAGACGTTGTTGATATCGAGGTTTTGAAGGCGGCCAATCTGGTTCCAGCCTTCGTCACCAAGGTGAAAGTCATCAAGTCTGGAAAAATTGAAAAAGCAGTGAAGCTCAAGGGCCTCGCTGTAACAAAGGGTGCCCGCGAAGCCATTGAAAAGGCTGGCGGGAGCATCGAAGACTAAGGTTTTTAACGAGAACTGACGTGGCAAAGAAGCCCCAACAAAATCCGGCGGATATCGCGAAAGCGGCAAGCAAAATGGGCGAACTTAAGGTTCGTGTCCTGTTTCTTGTTGGCGCGCTGATCGTGTTTCGTGCTGGCACCTATATCCCGGTACCGGGTGTGGATCCTGTGGCGCTCGCTGATTTCTTCGAGCAACAGGCGGGCGGGCTGCTGGGAATGGTTAACCTGTTCTCGGGCGGCGCACTGTCACGATTCGGCATCTTTGCGATGGGCATCATGCCGTACATTTCTTCGTCAATTATTATGCAGATGGCAAGCCACATTCTGCCGAAGCAGCTGCGTAAAGAAGGCGAGCAGGGTCGACGCCAGATAGTGAAATACACGCGTTATGGCACGGTCGCGCTGGCAAGTTTCCAGTCTGTCGCGGCAGCTTCCTGGTTACAGGGGCAGACGGGTCTGGTTGTTAACCCTGGTCCGGCGTTCCTCGTGACGGCGTGTATTACGCTTGTTACCGGCACGGTCTTCCTGATGTGGCTTGGTGAGCAGATCACGGAGCGCGGTATTGGCAACGGTATCTCGATGATCATTCTGGCAGGTATTGTTGCAGGAATGCCCGCGGCCATCGCTGGCACCGCAGCGCTCGTGCGAAATGGTGAAATGTCACCCGCAACGGCAATACTGATGCTGGTTGGCGCAGTCGCCGCGATCGTCTTCGTCGTCTACATGGAGCGTGCGCAGCGGCGCATCACTGTGAACTATGCGAGGCGGCAACAGGGCCGCAAGATGTATCAGGCGCAAAGCACGCATCTGCCGTTCAAGATCAACATGTCGGGTGTTATTCCGCCGATTTTCGCCTCCAGTATCCTGATGTTCCCGGCGACGATCGCACAGTTCTTCGGGCAGGCAGCTGAGCCGAATGCGGTGCAACGTGCACTTCAGACTATCGGTGCGAATCTCGGTCCCGGGCAGCCAATATACGTATTGCTGTATGCGGCCATGATCATATTCTTCTGCTTCTTCTATACCGCTTTGATGTTCAACTCGAACGACACCGCGGACAACCTGAAGCGTTCGGGCGCTTTCGTTCCGGGTATACGACCCGGCGCGCACACGGCCGAGTACATTGACAAGGTACTGACACGGCTAACGTTCTGGGGTGCACTTTACATCGCGGGCGTATGTTTGTTGCCGGAAATGGTTCGAATGTTCTATCCGAGCATGCCGTTTAGTTTCGGCGGTACGTCACTACTAATTCTCGTCGTCGTAACGATGGACTTCATGTCGCAGATGCAAGCGCACGCGATGAGTCATCAATACGAGGGCATGATGCAAAAAGCCAACCTGCGCAACTACGGCAAGGGAGGCCAAGTTCGCTGATCTGATCAGTGAATGAGGAGTGAAGTCATGAAAGTAAGAGCATCAGTTAAGAAAATCTGCAGAAATTGCAAAATCGTTCGCCGCAAAGGTGTTGTGCGAGTGATTTGCACTGACGCACGGCACAAGCAACGCCAGGGTTAATCGAGAGGGGCGTCGCATGCGCGACAAAGCCTAAAACGAGGAAATAGAGTGGCACGTATAGCAGGCATAAACATACCGCTGACCAAGCACATCGTGATCGCGTTAACGTCGATCTACGGTATCGGGAACACGCGCGCCAAGCAGATTTGTGCTGCGGCGAGCGTCGATCCGGCAACGCCGGTCAAAGATCTCGCCGAGCCGGAAGTGGCCAATCTCAGAACCGCAGTTGCGAGTTTTGAGGTTGAAGGCGATCTTCGTCGCGAAATTTCAATGAACATAAAGCGTTTGATGGATCTCGGTTGTTACCGCGGTATCCGTCACAGGCGTGGACTGCCGCTGCGCGGCCAACGCACCCGAACAAACGCTCGTACACGGAAAGGTCCTCGCAGACCTATTAAGAGATAAATATGGCAGAGCCAAAGAAAAAGAAGGTCAAAAAGCATGTGGTTGATGCCATCGCGCATATCCATGCTTCCTTCAACAACACGATCATCACGATTACCGATCGTCAGGGTAACGCCCTGTCGTGGGCGACGGCTGGTGGCTGCGGGTTCCGCGGTTCACGTAAGTCGACACCGTTCGCGGCACAGGTTGCGTCTGAAAAAGCAGGTCGCGCCGCTCTCGATTTCGGCGTCAAGAACGTCGACGTGCGAGTTCGCGGGCCGGGCCCGGGTCGCGAGTCCGCGGTACGAGCTCTGAACGCTCTGGGTTTTCGTATTCAAAACATCGAGGACGTAACACCGATTCCTCACAACGGCTGTCGCCCGCCTAAGAAGCGGCGGGGATAGAGGCTTAAGTAATGGCAAGATATTTAGGACCAAAATGTAAACTGTCCCGCCGCGAAGGCACGGATCTGTTTCTGAAGAGTGGCGTCAGGCCGCTCGAATCGAAGTGCAAGCTCGACGTGCCGCCAGGTGGCGCACCTCAGCGTCGTCCGCGTTTGTCGGATTACGGTTTGCAGCTTCGCGAAAAGCAGAAGCTCCGTCGCATGTATGGCGTGCTCGAAAGACAGTTTCGTAACTACTACAAACGTGCTGCTCAGTTAAAGGGCTCAACGGGTGAAAACCTGTTGCGCTTGCTCGAGGGCCGTTTGGACAACGTCGTTTACCGTATGGGATTTGCGTCAACGCGCGCCGAAGCACGGCAGCTCGTTAGTCACAAGAGCATCGAGGTCAACGGCAAAGTAGTAAACATTCCGTCTGCGCAAGTTTCGGCAGGCGATTCAATCGGTATTCGTGAAAAAGCACGCAAACAACTTCGCATTCAAAACGCGATCGAAATTGCGGGCCAGGTCGGCCTACCTGAATGGGTGGTTGTCGACACGAAAAAGATGTCGGGTGTTATGAAATCGTTACCGGATCGGCAAGACGTTCTCCCGGACATTAACGAAAACCTCGTCGTCGAGCTGTACTCCAAGTAGTCAGGAAGGAATATTCCCATGCAGGAATCTGTACATGAATTTCTGAAACCGCGCGTAGTTAAAGTAACGCCGGTTAACGATCTATTGGCCAAAGTGGTCATCGAACCTTTTGAACGTGGTTTCGGCCACACACTGGGCAATGCGCTGCGTCGTATTCTGCTTTCGTCGATGCCGGGTGCTGCAATCACCGAGGCGGAGATCGAAGGTGTGTTGCATGAGTACACGAGTATCGAAGGCGTGCAGGAAGACGTCGTCGACATCCTCTTGAATCTCAAGCAAGTCGCTGTTCGCATGCATACGCGAGACAATGCAGAGCTTAGAATTTCGAAGAAAGGCCCGGGCCCTGTAACAGGTGCGGACATTCAGCTCGACCACGATGTCGAGATCATGAATCCGGACTTGGTCATTGCTAACCTGACCAAAGCGGGTGAGCTGAACATGGTGCTTAGAGTGGAGCGCGGTCGTGGTTATCGACCGGCAACGCAGCGCCCGGTATTCGAGGAGCAGACTGGCCCGATTGGGCGCCTGCAACTCGATGCGTCGTTCAGCCCCGTGCACCGCGTCACGTACAACGTCGAAGCGGCTCGCGTTGAGCAACGTACTGACCTGGACAAGTTGATTATTGAGATCGAGACTAACGGTACGATTGATCCTGAAGAAGCTATCCGCCGCGCGGGCAGCATCCTTAAAGATCAGTTGTCTGTCTTCGTTGACCTGCAGGGTCAGGAAGATGGTGTTAATGCACAGGCCGAGAGTCAGGTTGATCCGATATTGTTGCGTCCGGTTGACGAACTCGAACTTACGGTTCGTTCGGCGAATTGCCTCAAAGCTGAGAACATCATGTACATAGGTGATCTCGTACAACGTACCGAAGTCGAGCTCCTGCGTACGCCAAACCTTGGCAAAAAGTCACTGACCGAGATCAAAGAAGTCCTCGAAGGTCACGGTCTGGGTCTGGGTATGCGTCTCGAAAACTGGCCGCCACCAAGTCTGCGTCCGGAACACGAGCTCGGCTTGCCGGCTTAAGATTACACCGGGTTCAGGGCACTTCTCTTAAAAGCGTGCTGAACCCAAGTACCTATAGGAGAATAATGCGCCATAGAAAATCCGGTCGTCGACTGGGTCGTAACAGCTCACATCGCAAGGCTATGTTTAGCAACATGGCGGTGTCGATGCTGAAACACGAGACGATCAAAACGACGTTACCGAAAGCCAAAGAACTGCGTCGCGTCGTCGAGCCGCTGATTACTCTTGCCAAAGAGGATAGTGTCGCAAATCGTCGTTTGGCGTTCAGTCGCCTGCGCGATAAAGAAGCGGTCGGCAAGTTGTTCTCTGAGCTTGGCCCACGGTTTAAGGATCGGCCAGGAGGCTACCTGCGGATTCTCAAGACGGGACCACGTCCGGGCGATGCAGCACCAATGGCAATTGTAATGATGACTGACCAGGCGCCAGAAGCTGAGGCAGCAGAGGCGTAAGGTTTGACACGTCGCTCTCGCACGTTCATGTGCGCTGCGACATAAGTGCATTCTGTACAAAAAAACCGGGCCATGGCCCGGTTTTTTTATGGCTCGTTGCGCTGCGCTTTGCTTCCGTCGACTACGTGCCCTCGGGGTTCAAATGCACCGCCGGCCTGTCGCTTTGTCAATGTTTCGATGAGATGCGAGACATATTCGGGCGAGTGCGTGTTTTTCGCAACCAGGGTGTAGACGGTAGGCACTACCACCAGCGTCAGGACCACGGAGAACGTTACTCCGAAGAACACAACAGCGCCGATTGATTGTCGTGATAACGCGCCAGCGCCTGACGCAAGCAATAGCGGGACAGAACCAAACGCCGTGCACATGCTGGTCATCAGAACAGGCCGCAGGCGCGTCTTCGCGGATTGAACAACGGCTTCTCGGTACTCGGTGCCTCTGTCCCGCAGTTGATTCGCGAATTCGACGATAAGAATGCCATTCTTGGCGGCGAGACCGATGAGCATGATTGCTCCAATCTGGCTGTAGATATTCAGTGTCGAGCCGAAAATTACGAGG
>RCNF010002229.1_pt1 | contig 10383 bp, 10 predicted proteins | sample 2041311 | NCBI WGS metagenome assembly RCNF01 (sample SAMN09708228, study PRJNA481090) | Marine sediment metagenome, whole genome shotgun sequencing project. | biome: marine sediment; feature: ocean; material: sediment; isolation source: Sewage treatment plant 2 marine sediment (STP2) ... | reverse complement strand
GAGTTATGGAAAACGAAAGAGAAGAAGGAGGGTATGATGAGATCCCTGAGGAAGTGAAGAACTACTTCCTTGAGCAGCCATGCCCACCCGGTGAGAATGTCTGCAGGTATTGGCGAAAGAAGGTGTTTTCAACACTTGAAAACGTTCTTCTGGACATAATACTGCTCTGTGATGACAAAAAAAGCCTGGAAATTATCGAACGAATGATAGATGATTTCGTGAAGATAATAGGATATCTAGGAACCGATGATGACTTTAAACCCAATATAATACTTACTGCCCTTGAGAAATCACTTTCAGGGTCCGAAGGCGGCAGGAAAATGACTGTTGATGCCGCCGAGAAGAATCTTGATAAGAATGTATATAAGCTGATGTGGCTCAGGAAAGCGACCAGGAAAGCTGCGGAATCTGTTGCCGGCTATATCCCCGGCAGAAAGATTTCCATCAGACTGTTCGATAGGATTTCAAGGGAAAAATCTGCCCAGCAGCAGATACTTTTCATGAAGAATTTTGGAAGAATCTTCGCTTCCCTCGAAAGTGAGATCATGAGGAAGAAAGCATCCGAAATCAAATCGGTCAGGTCCGTTCTGGACCATATCTGGATATTCAATCCCGATACGGCAAAACCTAGTTCTGCAGTTGAGACCGCAAGGGATGCTGTTGAAACCGTAACTCAGTTCTTCCTCGAAATCGGAACCAGGACAGGAGCGGTCAGTGCGCCTGAGGCCGGGGCAATAAGCCTCGGTATGCGCCGCAAGTATAGAGATAACGCGAACACCGTTGCTATCCTGATAAAATGGACACAGGATTCATCACGATCCGATCTGCTCTCTCTTGTTGAGGCGCACCAGCCACTGCTTGAAGCTGTCAGCAGGGACAGTGAGCTAATTAATATGATAGACAACCTGTGGAACATCGGCAAGGCAAGGCTCTATATAAGATCCCTTGCCGACAGACCTGACAAACTGAAGAAGCGGTTGGTCCGTTTCACCGGGGTAAATGCGGCTGGAACCAATGACGGCATACAATACATCTAACACGCAAAAACGATCCCGGAAGAACGTAGCACTCGTTTCAACCGGGGGAACAATTGAGATGGTGTCGAACCCCGGTGGAATCGATATCGCTGACCAGTACAACCCCCTTCCCATACAGGGACAAGCGTTACCCACCTTCATTAATGTTGAACATACCAGATTCTGCAGCCTTCCAAGTCCGGCAATTTCACCTGATATGATGGCGCAGCTCTGCCTTTTGCTGGAGGAGATGGCAGCAAGCGGCAAGTACCACGGGATCGTAGTAACCCACGGAACAGATACGTTGGAGGAAAGCGCTTTCCTTGCCGAGGTTTATCTCAGGAGCGCAATTCCTGTTGTTTTTACGGCTGCTATGAGATGTCAGTCTGAAATGGGAGTTGATGGGCCAAGAAACATAAGGGGAGCATTGCTGACCGCCTCAAAGCATGAAGTTCATAAATTGGGAGTTACTGTAGTTCTTAATGACGAGATTCATTCCGCAAGCAGGGTAACCAAAACGTATACCAGTAACGTAAGCAGCTTCAAATCACCGGGCTACGGCCCTCTTGGATTTGTTGATCAGGACAGGGTGCTGCTCCAGCGGAAGCCCATAAATAGAATTCATCTGCCTTCGGGGAAACTTATGCTGGACGCGAGAGTAGGTTTGGTAAGAACAGCTGCAGGATTGGGAGCAAGAGAAATCAGATACAGTGCTGACTGCGGCGACAGAGCTCTGGTTGTTGAAGCCCTTGGAAGGGGAAATGTTCCGCCCGAGGTTGCAGAAGCAATCCAATATACGATTGAGCAGGGAACAATAGTCTGTATAACCAGCAGGTGTTACATCGGAAGGGTGCTCGGAGTATATAACTATTGCGGAGGAGGAGCAGACCTTGAGAAAAAAGGAGCTATTCTTGCTGGTGACGTACAGGGACACAAGCTCAGGCTTTTCCTGATGGCGTCGCTGGGCATGGGTCTGAACGAAAAGAATATCCGTAAGCTGCTGGAAAGGCTTTGATCGTGACGGAGTTTGTTGACAAGCAAGAGCCCTTTGGCTTAGTTTACCGCATGCGGCAGCTGAACGGACGGGTTTAAATGTCTGAAAAGGGTTTCTCGGCAACGTTTATATCCAATACAGGGAAAACGCACCACCAGTTCAATGTAAGCGGCCCGAAGCTCTATTTACTCAGGATTCTCATGGCACTGGCAGTGCTGCTCATAACGGCATCCTCAATAATAGTAGCATTCGGCATACTGAATGCAGGAGAAACGGGAAAACTAAGAAGTGAGATATTGCAGCTGCAGGATTCCCTTGCCACAAGAAGGAATATTGAAGCAAGACTGGAGAGTTTGGAATTTGAGATTCAGCAGCTGCGCGAATACAGACGCAGGCTGGAAAATATAGTAGTTGAAATCCCAATAGCTGAAGACTCACTTGAGTAATAGTGGAAAAGAGGAAACCGAAGAACATGTCTAAAAAGGAAATGCCCTCTACGATAGATTCCATTCTCGGTTCCGGGAGTCTATGCAAAGGAGCCATCAGAGTAGATGGCGGTCTTAGAATTGATGGTACCGTGGATGGAGAGGTTGTTGTCACAGGAACACTGACCGTCGGTCTTGAAGGTGTAATCACCGGAGATGTTACCGTAAGTCAGGCTGTTGTTGGCGGTAAGATTCAGGGAACGGTCAGGGCAGAGCACCAGCTGGAGCTGCAGAGCGGATCAAGTCTCGAGGGAGACATTTTTACACGATCTCTCATTATTGAAGATGGAGTTTTCTTCGAGGGATCATGCAAGATGAGTCGTGTCAACGATTCTGAGCCAAATGTGGAAAATGTTGAAAAGATCTGAAAATTGTGGATAACTCTGTAATAGGTTGACATACAATTATATGCAAAATCACTTAAAGTAGTTTCATAAGTAATATCCACAAATGACTTTGTTATGGAGGTATAGCGCAAATCGGGAGGTTCAAGCCTAGCGCTGAAGCTCTGTGCTATATCAATGATCCATTCGAAAGGCAGGTAATAAATGTCAAAGCTGGGAGAACTTCACAGGGAAGAAAAAGAAGCTCAGCTGGAACTGGAAAAGGCTGAGAAGGAAGCCCAGAAGATACGAATGTCTATAACGGACCTGCTTGCAGAACAGAGTGAGGATAAAGAGAAGCAGCTGAAAGAAATCACAATGGCTGCCGAAGCAGAAGTGGAGAAAAAAATTCTCGCACTTTCAGACAGTCTATCGGGTGATACGCAGGAAAAGCTCAGTCGGCTTTACGAGAAAGAAGAAATTCTTGAGAAAGCCGCGACAGCAAGCCTCAGGGAATATATCCTGAGTAGCGGGAGCTCCGGCAGATGAGCCTGGACACTGTTTCAAAGATAGAGGTTCTGTGCCATTCGGTAAGGCGGGAACAGGTTCTCAATACCATTGAAGCCTCAGGAAAGGTTCATCTGATAGACCTGTCCGAATTGGAGGTTCCAAAAGAGGACAGCTTCCTCAAGCCTGCCGATATGAATACCGAAGACCTGGTTGAGAGTATTTCCAGTCTTGAAAAAGCGATTCTCTTTCTTCAGGCGGAAACCAAAGGTTCCGAAGAAGCTCCCCGCGCTCCCCAGCCCTCACTAAAAGAAGAAGAGCTTATGCGCCTCCTGGAGGATCGGCGGTTGCTTGAGGATGCCAGGAGAGCATGGTTCGTTGCGGTTCAGAAAGCCAAGCTTGAAGGAGCATTGAAGGAACTATTACAGGAAGAGCATTTCCTTCTGTTCTGGCGTGATCTTCCCGTTCCGCTTGAGGAGCTCCGAAGAAAAGGTGACTGCCGTATGGCTGCAGGAACACTTGAAAAGGAAGCTGTTGAAAAAGCGCATCTTCTGGAGACGGATGTTCCACTGTTCCATATTGAGGTCATACTTAAGGAAAAAAAATTGGAGAAGGTTGTTGCCGTCACCCATGAATCGGTCACCAGAGACGTAATGCAGGCGCTTTCCGAACTTGGATTTTCACAGCAGGATTTCGGTACACGAACGGGAATAATTCCCGAACTGCTTGAGACTGTCCGCCATGAAATAAAACTAATTCGAAAGAGAATGGCAGCACTTCATAGCAGAGCTGTAAATTTCGCTTTGGAAATAAACAGATTCCGCACCCTGCTGGATGCGGCAGGCCTGCTGCTTGAGCGGACCGTTGCGACAAGATCCGCTTACTCAAGCTTACACGCTTATCTGTTCAGAGCATGGATCCGCACGGCTGACCTCAAGGATTTCACCGAGAAGCTGGGGCAGCTCGGAGAGGTTGCGGTTGAGGAGATTGAACCGGAAGAAGGGGAAATCCCCCCTTCTCCACTGACGGAAAAGCCCTCGGCAGCACCTTACACACTGCTCACCGACATGTACGGTCAGCCTACCAGACAAGACCCTGACCCGACGCCTTTGATGGCACCTTTTTATGCATTCTTTTTCGGAATATGCATAGGAGACGCGGGTTACGGTATAGCTCTTGCCCTGGGCTGCGCCGCAGGGTGGTATATCGTCCGAAGAAGACACGGAAATCCAAGACTGTTCCAGCTGCTTTTCCAGGGCGGACTGGCCAGCATTTTCGTTGGTATTTTCCTTGGAGGCTGGTTCGGTATACCATTTGACAGCCTGCCTGGATTCCTCCAGGCTCCGGCGAACCTTCTAAACGGCATACTTCCGGGGTATCAGCCGGGACAGCCTGGGCAGGAAGGGTTCGGAGTGTCCAAGCATTTTCTTTACCTTACCCTCGGGCTGGGGCTGGTACAGCTGACTGCGGGAATTATTGTAAACCTGGTAAAACGATGGAAAGCCGGGGAGAAATTCGCAGCTGTCGTCGATCAGTCCGGCTGGCTTCTTGCCACAGCAGGCCTTTTTCCATGGCTGTTCAATCATTACCTTCTAAACGGAACCCTTTATGACGCGAGCGGCCCACTCGATAAGATTTTCGTCTATATGCTCGCTGCGGGCTCTCTTCTGATATTCATCATGGGCGGGCGTTCTGCTAAGGGATTCGGCAAGATAGGCCTTGGAGCCTACGCATTGTACGGAATAGTCAACCTTCTTGGAGACGTCCTTTCATATTCCAGGCTTTTTGCCCTTGCCCTTTCCAGCGCGATTATTGCACAGGTTATCAACCAGATAGCGGGTATGCTGATTCACGAGCTGGGAATTCCGGTACTTGGCATCGTGCTTGCCATCGTGGTTGTTGTAGGGGGGCATGCGTTCAACATAGCCATGGCTGCCCTCAGCGGCTTCATTCATACGGCAAGGCTGCAGTTCGTAGAGTTCTTTGGGAAATTTTATGACGGAACCGGAGTACCGTTCAAACCTCTTAGATACGAACCCAGATATGTACATATTGAAAGAGAATAAATACACCGCTCTAAAGCGGAGTGAAGGGAGACAATAAGTGGAACAGCTCGTAGCATACATGGGAATAGCCCTGGCCTGTGCACTTGCGGGAATAGGATCAGCTGTCGGCGTGGGGATTGCTGCCCAGGCAAGCACCGGAGTAATGAGTGTAGATCCGGGCAAATTCGGGAAACTGCTTCTTCTGTCAGCATTGCCGGGAACCCAGGGGATATACGGTTTTGTAATCGCCTTCCTTCTCCTTGGCAAAGTTACAGCGGGTATGGATATGCATGTTGCATGGCAGATATTCACAGCAGGCATTCCTATTGCTCTTGCCGGATTGTTCTCGGGGATCCATCAGGGGAAAGTGTGCGCCGGCGGCGCCATGATGACTGCAAAGCAGCCGGATGATTCTGCAAAGTCCCTTATACTGGCGGTTTTCGTAGAGTTTTACGCAATTCTGGGGTTCCTGGTTTCATTCCTCATGCTTCAGGGCATAGGAGGGTAACGGGAAAATGTCTCTCGAAGCAATCCTTTCAAAGATTCAGGCAGAGGCCGACCATAAGATAAAAGCGATCATGGAAGCTGCGGAGAAAGAAAAAACGGATGCTCTCTCCAGCCATGCTGAAGAGCTGAAAGCAAAACACAGCAGGGATGTGGAAAAGGTTCGATCCGGTATTGAAGAAGAGCATAGAAGAAAAGAGTTTCATGTTCGCAGGGAAGCTGCCAGGAAGCTGATGAATGCCAGAAGAGCTATGATGGACGATGCTATCGGGAAAGCGGCAGGTAATCTCGCGGAGACCGGTGATGCTGCGTATCTCGAAATGATATCATCCCTTCTTGCCCGCTGCGACCTGAGCGGAAAGGTAGAAGTAGTAATATCCTCCGCCGACGAGTCGCGCATAACCGCAGAGTACCTGAAGAAAAACTCGATCGGCAGTCGCGAATTCGTCCTTTCCGGTGAAAGACACGATGCTGCTGGCGGTGTGATCTTCAAATCTGGCAAGGTCAGCCAGAATGGTACTTTCCCAATGATAGCGGAACTGGCTCATGAGGATATGGTGATGATGCTTTCCGATCTTATTCCACTTGAGAATACCTGAGTCATGACAGAGAGTTTCATTTATGCCAACGGTAGAATAAGCGGAGAGGAAACAACCCTCCTGGACCAGCGAATGTGGCAGATGCTTATATCGTCCTCCAGCAACTCCGAAGCGCTGAGGCTTCTTGGTGATACCTGGTACGGTGGTTTTATGCAGTACCACTGCATGGAAGACTGTTTTATCAAAGCCATGGAGGCGACCGAAGAAGAGCTTATAGAGCTCTCTGAAGACGAAAGACTCGTAAGGGGCATCCTTCATCGCAGAGACGTGAGAAACGCAAGGTACATATGGAAGAATATTCTTTCAGGACCTGGTTCGGAGGATGAAGTAGAGATTGAACGGGCCGGACTGATAGAAACGGAGATACTACGGAAAGCTGTTAAATCCGAAGAAGCCAGGGAAGAGCTTCCGCCTCTTTTTGCGCAAGCACTGGAGGAACTCCTGGGAAATGACAGGATCAGCACGCTGCAGGTGGACAGGGAAATGGACCTGCTCGCGGTAGCCGTGGAGAGAGATGAACTCGTAGAGATAAATTCCGGTTTCCGAACATTCGTCACGACCAGCATTGAACAAAAGAATTTTCTTGCAGCCTCCAGATGCAGCATAGACGGTGTTCCAAGACAGGAAGTTCGAGAAATGCTTCTTCCCGGAGGATATCATACCGAAGATGAAATAGTGGAAGCCTATCAGAGGAGGACATTACCCGGTTTGCTCACCGAAACTCCAGGATTTGATGGAATTTTGGCGGTATTCGAGGAAGCTCTTGAGACGGGGTTCTTTCTGGGATTCGAGAAGGAATGTGACAGAAGACTGCTGGAACTGCTTGAAAAGGGAGCTTTTCCCGTCTTCGGACCATCCCCGCTGGCTGCTTTTGTTTTAAGACGCGAGATGGAAATACGCCATCTCAGGTTACTTCTTACCGCAAAATCTGCCGGAGTAAAAGAAGACCGTTTAAAGAAGCGGCTGCCGCGTGGATAGGAGACTTTGATGGCTGAGGGTAAAATTGCGTTCATTGGTGACGCAGATTCGGTTCTCGGATTCCGGGCGCTTGGAGTAGAAACGATAGTTCCCGTTGATGCGGACGAAGCGAGGAAACAATTCACCAGACTTGTGAAGGAGAAAACTTCCATCATCATGATAACCGAGGATATGATGGACCACCTTCAGGATCTGATAGATGAAACGGTTCATATGGCAATACCATCGGTTGTTGTTCTTCCCAGTATAACAGGCACTCAGAGACGGGGAGAAGATACGATAAGGGAACTTATCATAAAGGCAGTCGGTGTTGATCTGATGTCCGAAGAATAGAATATAGAAAAACCCGCTTAGGGAGGTTGTTCGACAGCCTCCTATAACCCGCAACCCACCGGAGGCGACGGATGATAAGGGGAACGATTGACAAGATAGCAGGTCCGCTGGTCGTTGCGGACGGTATGAAGAATGCCAGGATGTACGACCTGGTGTATGTATCCGATTACAAATTAATAGGCGAAATAATCGAGCTTAAGGGTGATAAGGCATCAATACAGGTCTACGAGGAAACCGGAGGTTTGAAGCCGGGAGATCCCGTAGAAGCTACAGGAAAACCCCTCTCGGTCGAGCTTGGCCCCGGGCTTGTAACTGCCATATACGACGGGATTCAACGGCCGCTTGATGAAATACGCAAGGTAGCCGGTGACTGGATTACCCGGGGAATAAGCATAAGAGGCCTCGATCACGAGAAGGAGTGGGATTTCATACCTGTCGCAGCTGTTGGTCTGAACGTAACCGGCGGTGAGGTACTTGGCGAAGTTCCCGAAACAAAAATTATCACACATAAAATAATGGTCCCGCCGGAGGTATCCGGCGTCATCACATGGATGAGCGAAGCCGGAAAGTTCAATATAGATACAATCATAGCAAAACTGAAGGCTCCGGACGGCTCGACCGTTGAACTGCCGATGTACCACAATTGGCCAGTGAGAAAGCCAAGACCCATAGCGGAGAAAAGAGCGCCGGAGGAACCGCTTATTACCGGGCAGAGAGTCATAGACGCGTTCTTCCCCCTCGGTAAGGGAGGAACCGCCTGCGTTCCCGGTCCTTTCGGCAGCGGGAAAACGGTTATCCAGCACCAGCTGGCAAAATGGGCGGATGCTGAAATGGTGATCTACGTCGGATGCGGAGAACGCGGTAACGAAATGACCGATGTTCTGCAGGAATTCCCGGAACTCGAGGACCCCAAGAGCGGAGAACCGCTTATTAACAGAACTGTTCTTGTAGCCAATACCAGTAACATGCCTGTGGCCGCAAGGGAAGCAAGTGTTTATACAGGTATAACAATCGGGGAGTACTTCAGGGACATGGGGTATTCCGTTGCCCTTATGGCGGATTCCACAAGCAGATGGGCGGAGGCAATGAGGGAAATGTCCGGAAGGCTTGAGGAGATGCCCGGTGAGGAAGGTTATCCTGCATATCTTGGGACCAGGATAGCCGAATTCTACGAACGGGCCGGTAATGTGAAATGTATAGGCGGGGACAGGAACGGAGCGCTGACAGTTGTTGGAGCTGTAAGTCCTGCAGGGGGAGATCTCTCGGATCCTGTAGTCCAGGCTACTCTCAGGGTTGTTAAGGTATTCTGGAGCCTCCAGGCGAAGCTGGCTTACGCAAGACATTTCCCGGCAATAGGATGGCTTGACAGCTATTCCCTCTACACGGATAACCTCAAGGAGTATTACGACAGGGAGCTTGGCACGGAATGGGTACCGATGATCAAGGATGCCATATCCCTGCTTCAGCAGGAGGCGAATCTGCTTGAAATAGCCCGGTTGGTTGGAGCTGAGTCTCTGTCACCCGAAGATCAGCTTATCCTGTTCACAGCAAGGTCTCTAAGGGAGGATTTCCTGCACCAGAATGCCTTCCATGAGGTTGACACATACACCTCTATAACAAAACAGAAGCTGATGATGGAAGTCATAATGCATACAAACGCGGAAATGAAAAAAGCCATTCGCAGCAGTGTAGCACCCGGAGATCTTTTCGAACTCCCGCTTAAGGAGGAGATTGCAAGAATGAGCTACATTCCTGAGGATCATCTCGACGACATTGAAGCGATTAAGAAACATGTAAACTCGCAGATCAACGATCTGATCGAAAAAGAGCAGACTGCTTAGGAGGGCGGGGATATGATAAGAGAATACACTACGACGGTAGAGATATCCGGCCCCCTGATGCTGGTAGACAGGGTCGAGGGAGTCGCATACGAGGAGCTGGTTGAGATAGAGCTTCCCGATGGCGAGATACGCCACGGCAAGGTTCTCGAAATTGACAGCCGCATGGCCCTGGTCCAGCTCTTTGAGGGCAGCAGCGGAACAGGCATCGCCGAAAGCAAGGTGCGGTTCCTGGGCAAACAGGTTGAGCTCGGAGTTTCCGAGGAGATGCTGGGCAGAGTCTTTGACGGGCAGGGAAGGCCAAGAGCTCCATTCGATACGGCACCACCTATCGTTCCTGAGAAGATGATGAACATCAACGGAGCTCCCATTAACCCCTACGCAAGAGATTACCCTGCGGAATTCATTCAGACGGGCTTCAGCTCAATAGACGGTATCAATACGCTTGTCAGAGGGCAGAAACTCCCTGTTTTCAGCGGAAGCGGACTACCACACTCAGCAGTTGCGGCACAGATAGCAAGGCAGGCCAGGGTCGTTGGCGAGGGGGAGAGCTTTGCAGTTGTTTTCGCCGCGATGGGTATAACATTCGAGGAGGCCGATTACTTCATACGTGATTTCAGGAAGACAGGAGCCATGGACAGGGCAGTGGTGTTCATGAACCTGGCAAGTGATCCTGCCATTGAACGTATTTCAACTCCAAGAATGGCTCTGACTGCTGCGGAATACCTCGCATACGAAAAGGACATGCATATTCTTGTTAT
>RCNF010002228.1_pt1 | contig 10385 bp, 9 predicted proteins | sample 2041311 | NCBI WGS metagenome assembly RCNF01 (sample SAMN09708228, study PRJNA481090) | Marine sediment metagenome, whole genome shotgun sequencing project. | biome: marine sediment; feature: ocean; material: sediment; isolation source: Sewage treatment plant 2 marine sediment (STP2) ... | reverse complement strand
AATCTAGTCTGTTCGTCGCGCCGGGCAAAGAAAACGCGATTTTTGATAAATACAAAGACCGTCTCGACATCCGCACACCGGGTTGGAAGCAGACGGTCGGTAACTTATCAGGTGGTAACCAACAAAAGATTGTAATTGGCAAATGGTTGTCGATGCATCCAGACGTATTGATTGTTGACGAACCAACGCGTGGCATCGATGTCGGATCGAAATCCGAGATCCACAACCTGATCCGCGAACTGGCCGCGCAAGGCTATGCAGTCATCGTCATCAGTTCGGAGATGCCAGAAGTTTTGCACGTAGCGGATCGCATCATCGCCATGTATTCGGGCCGCATCATGCGCACGTTTACGTCTGATGAAGTGACCGAAGACAACCTTATCCAGGCCATTTCTGGAATCGCCAACGATAAGGTCGCGTGATGCATGTTGGCTTTGCAGGCCTTGGGCGAATGGGTGCACATATGGCATGCAATCTGTCTAAGGCTGGCCATGATCTGACGCTTTGGAACCGCTCTGGTGACAAGGCTGTAACACTCGCTGCACAGATTGGTGCGCAGGTTGCAACGACCCCGCGGGCTTTGTCTGACAAATGCGATGTGGTGATCACTATGCTGGCGGATGATGCGTCATCCAAGGCCGTCCATTTGGGGCCAGTTGGTTTGTTTTCGGGCACCCGCGCAAGAACCTATATTGAGATGGGCACGATGAGTCCTGATCATATAAACGCCCTCGCGCAATCCGCACCAAACGGTTTGCAGGTGATTGATGCACCAGTTTCGGGTGCAACGCAGGCGGCGCAGGACGGCCAGTTGTTGATCATGGCAGGGTGTTCTGAAAAAGCGGGCGTGCGATTGACGCCACTGTTTGTCGCTATGGGAAAACAAACGATTTACCTTGGTGACATCGGCGCTGGATCTGTCATGAAACTCGCTGTGAATTCCCTCATCCATGGTCTTAACCAAACCATGGCTGAGGCGATGACATTGGCCGAGGCCGCGGGCATTGCACCAAACGCGGCCTTTGATGTCATTGAAGCCAGTGCCGCATGTGCGCCGATGTTGAAGTACCGCCGGCCAATCTATCTGGACGAGGCGGCGCATGGTGTAACATTTACGGTCGCGCTGGCCCGCAAGGACATGGATGTGACAGCCCGCTTGGCCAAATCGCTCGGCGCGGACATGCCGCAAGGACTTGAGACTTTGAACCAATTGCAACGCGCCGAGGCGGATGGATTTGCCGACCGCGATATGGCGTCGATGCTGAATTACATGCGAAAGGAACGCACATGAAAGCTGCATTATTTGTCGGTGGCTGGGAAGGTCATACGCCCACGCATTTCGCTGATTGGTACGAAGCGTTATTGATCGAAAACGGGTTTGAAGTGGATGTTTATGACACGCTCACCCCGCTTGAAAACCCCGATGCAATGACCGACGTGGATCTGGTTACGCCGATCTGGTCATCCGCGCGATCTGGCCATCAAGAAGAGTTTGGCAACATGACCAAGTTGCAAGAAGAAGGGTTGCTAAAACTCATCGCAAACGGTTGCGGTATTGCGGGCTGGCATGGCCATATGGGCGATGCGTTTCGCGACCGTCCAACCTACCATTTCTTGATTGGCGGACAATTCGTGGCGCACCCCCCGGGGTGGCCGGACAACTTACAGCCTGTTGAGGATTACGTTGATTACGATGTCACTATTTGCAAACCAGACGACCCGATCGTGCAAGGTATTCGCAGTTTCCGGCTGAAGACAGAACAGTATTATATGCTGGTCGATCCCTCCAACGACGTGTTGGCAACGACGACATTTTCAGGTGATCATCTGTGGTGGATCGAGGGCACAGTCATTCCTGTCGTGTGGAAACGACGCTGGGACAAAGGGCGGGTGTTCTACTGTTCCATCGGGCACGAACTGAATGATCTGAAAGTGCCGCAAGTGACCGAAATAATTCGTCGTGGCGCAATTTGGGCGGCCAGATAAGGAGACTGAAATGGATGAGCTTACAATTGTGGCGGTGATCAAGTTGAACCCTGAGAAACACGTCGAACTCAAGCACGCTGTGAGAAGCTGTTGAAGGTTTGATAACGACCCCTAGACGGTGACCCATTGCCGAGACGCGTTAGATGCGTGCATCGCTTCTACTGTTTTTTGCACCTCATAAGCTTCGCGAAAATCTGGACCCGCCTTCGTCCCGCCTGCGTGCGCGATCAGAAGCTCAGCAACCTCAATGACCTTGAGGTCGTTAAATCCAAGATGATGGCCAGGGGCAGGACAAAAGTTGCCATAGGGTGGATGCTCTGGGCCTGCCTCAATTCGAGTATAGCCACTTCGGCCTCGCCTATTGGAATACAATTGCAATTCGTTCATCCGTTCTTGGCTGAAGGCAAGTGCACCTTTGGTGCCAGTGATCTCCCAGGATAGGTCCATGGTACGCGCTGTGGCCGCCCAATTCGCCTCTAGACTGCCGGCCACACCGTTTTCAAAATGGATCAATGCATGTGTCATGTCATCCACCAGCACAGGGGTACGTTCAGCGCTGTTGGGGTGTGTCGGACGGGTCGCGTGAAGGGTTTGGCAATCCGCTTGAACTTGAGTAATGGGCCCGATCAAGTAACGTGCCATCGAGATGATATGGCTGCCTATGTCAGCCACTGCACCGCCACCTTGCGGGTCTGTTCGAAATGAGTGAGGCGCGTCTGGGTCAGACATATAGTTTTCGGCATGCCGTCCACGGAATCCTGTGATCTCTCCAATTTCGCCGCTGGCAATTATCTCTCGTGCGAGTCCTATCATCGGATTCCGCAGGAAGTTGAACCCAACAAGATTAACAACGCCAGCGGCTTCAGCGGCTTGTGTCATATCAAGCGCTATCGCTGCCGTCGTTGACAGGGGTTTCTCGCAATACACGGTCTTGCCAGCCGCGATCGCCGCATGGGCAATCGGGGAATGCATCACGTTTGGAGCCGTGATTGCAACGATGTCCACGCTTTCATCCGCAATCAAGGATTTCCAGTCACCGGTGCCGCGTTCAAACCCAAGAGATCCGGCGGCTTGTTGGGCCAACTCTGGTGTCGCATCCGCGAGAACCCTCAGCGCTGGTTCCACCTCTATATCGAACAGTCCCGAAACCGCCCGGAATGCGTTTGCGTGGCAACACCCCATGAAACCCGACCCAACAAGACCAATTCCAACCAGTGGCTTCCCCATTTTTTCACACCTTATACTTTGTTTTTCTCACCTTTTCATAATGGAATTCTTCATCGCACTCTGCGACTGGCATTCTGTCCAAATCTGACATTTTGGCTCTTCAGGCCACTCTCAATTTCAGGCAAAGTTGGGCAAAATGGCGGAGGAAGATAATGTCACAGGCTGTGTATGATTACATCGTGATTGGTGCGGGCTCTGCTGGCTGTGCTGTGGCCGGACGGTTAGGTGAAGCCGGTTATTCCGTCTTATTGCTCGAAGCGGGGGGCAAAGATCGCAATCCTTTTATTCATATTCCGCTTGGCTACTCGATGCTCTACGCGAACCCTTCGGTAAACTGGTGTTACGAAAGTTCACCGGAACCGCATCTGAACAACAGACGACTGTTCCAACCGCGCGGCAAGGTATTAGGAGGAACTGGCGCGATTAATGGCATGATATACATGCGCGGTCAGCCTGAAGACTTCGACGGCTGGCAAGCTGCGGGATGCACAGGCTGGGGTTGGGATGATATCTTGCCATATTTTAAGTCCTGTGAGGACCAAGAGCGTGGGGCCGACGCCCATCATGGGGTAGGTGGTCCAGTTGCCGTTTCGGACATTCGTCAAGAACATGCGTTGGGTGAAGCGTTCCATTCAGCGTCCGAAGCACTTGGCATTCCTCGCAACGATGACTTTAACGGGCCAAATCAAGAAGGCACCGGTTATGTTCAGACCACAACAAAGAATGGCCGCCGATGGAGTACAGCGTCCGGTTACCTGCGCGGGCCTGCCAAGGAACACATCGACTTGAAGCTTAACGCTATGGTTGATGGGATTGAATTGGACGGCAAACATGCAACCGGGGTGCGCTGGACCGATAAGTCTGGCACCCACAAAGCAACGGCCCGCCGCGAGATCATTCTCAGCGGAGGCACGTTCAACTCTCCCCAGTTACTGCAAATTTCGGGTATCGGGCCTGAGGCACTATTGAAACAACACGGGATAGAAGTGCTGCATGAGCTTCCCGGCGTCGGCGAAAACTTACAGGACCATTTTGGGATTGGTGCCGAATATCGCTCGACCGGTCATCCCACAGTCAATGACCTGTACAACAATAAGCTCAAGGGCGGCTTGCAATTGTTACGCTACCTGCTGTTCCGTACGGGCCCCTTTGCTGATAATGGCAACTATTCCAATACCTTTATCTGCTCTGGCCCGGAAATTGAGCGACCGGACATGATGGTTACTTTCATGGCGTGGTGCACCGACGAGCAATTGAAGCCACACCCATTCTCTGGCTTCACAGTTCTGGCCGAACATATGAGGCCCAGTTCACGGGGACATGTACGCATCACTGGGCCGCGCCCTACAGATCAACCCGAGATTCAGTTCAATTTTTTTGCCGACGAAGCTGATCAGGCTGCTGCTTTGGCTGGTCTGAAATTCGGTCGTAAGATCGCCGAAACGCGCCCGCTGGCTGATTGTGTGGAATACGAACTTTCGCCGGGCAAAGAGATTCAGTCGGATCCTGAACTGCTGGATTATTGCCGGGCAAACGGGCTCTCTCTTCTGCATCCTGTAGGGACCTGCAAAATGGGCACAGGCCCCGATGCAGTTGTCGATCCCCGCCTGCGTGTCCACGGGATCAAAGGGCTGCGCGTCGCCGATGCCTCAATCATGCCGCGCATTGTGACGGGAAACACAAATGCCGCCGCGATCATGATCGGTGAAAAGGCCGCGGCCATGATAATTGAAGACGCAAAGGAACAGCCATGACACAGACACTTGGAGTTGCATTGCTGGGGACAGGGCGCATGGCCCATGTTTATGGCCCCAAGATAAACGCCCACCCGGGGCTGAAACTTGAGGTGATCTACAATCCCCGTATGTCCTCGGCGCAAAATGCTGTGGCACAGTATGGTGGTCGGCCTATGGACGATCTTGATACTGTTTTGGCCGATGCGAGTGTTGATGCGGTGGTAATAGCTACGCCAACCGATACGCATGTAGGCTATATCGAAAAAGTGGCTAAAGCGGGCAAACCTATCTACTGCGAAAAACCACTGGACCAGACGCTTGAACGGGTGGATCACGCAATGGCAACCCTGCGTGCCCATCCTGTACCTTTCATGCTGGGTTTCAATAGGCGCTTCGACCCTGACAACAGAGCGCTTCGAGATGCAGTCCAAAATGGCGAGATCGGGCAGATCAGTATGTTGATGAGCTGGAGTAGGGAACCTGCACCACCGCCAATCGAATATGTTCGCGCATCAGGGGGCTATTTTGTCGATGCGACGATACACGATATTGATCTTCTTTGCTGGATTGCGGGGGAGACGCCCGTCAAAGTGTCAGCCAGTGGATCATGTATGTTCGATCCGCAGATTGGGGCCGAGGGGGACTTGGACCTGACCATGACCACGCTCAAGATGCCTTCAGGGGCGCTGATGCACATCAATAATTCGCGCGCATGTGCTTACGGGTTCGACCAGCGGTTAGAAGCTTTTGGGAGCAAAGGAATGGTCCAGACAGCAAATCATCGGGATGACAACCTGGTGCGTTGGGACAGAAAGCGGACAGTCGCTCTTGAACCGTTAAAACACTTTTTCCTAGAGCGATATGATCAATCTTTCTATCATGCGCTTGATGAATTCCATAAGGCCATAATCTCGGGGAGAGCACCGTCGTCCAGTGCGCAAGACGGTCGAGCCGCGCTCGCTATTGCGTTGGCATGTGCGAGGTCTGCACGTGAAGGGCGGGTAATCGCCCCTGATTACTAAAATCGTAATTGCGCACCAAACAGGGGCAAACCCAGCCAAGGTGAGCCGTGGCCTTTGGCAGGTCTCCGTAAATTAAGGCGGGCGTCCGCATTGAGTTTAAGCGTGTCGCGCCGACGTTAATTTTATTCAGGTTTCATTGCCTCGATGCTAATATCCCATGGCTCCCACGTATATAGCGAGGAGCCTAGTAACCCATTTAGGACTTCCAAATAGGAAAAGCGTCAGATTTGGATATTTATGACGTGGTTCGGCAAACTATGTTACCGTTAGACTAGGCAGATGCTGGGAGGAGAAAGATGACACGGGAGGAAATGTTGCGCATTTTGACGTTTGTCGACAAGACGCGTCAACTGTCCGAAAAGCGAACGGATCTTGCCGCGGTCGACCCTCGCTGGAACATCATTTCCTATGCGATGCGCAGGCACCTAGAAGGTAAGTTGCTGACCATGACGTCCGCTGCAATGGCGGCCGATGTGCCGTACGGTACTGCGATGCGCCGCATTGGCGAGCTGATTGAATCTGGTTATTTAATCAAGCGACCAAAGTCGAAGACGGGCAAATCATTTTCAATGCACCCGTCGCGCAAGATGATCGAAGAGGTCGAGAGTTATGCCATGCAACTTAAAGCCACAGTCGGAACCACGTTTGGGTTTAACACGAGCGGCGGTTCCATCGATGACTTTTACTTTGGTGGTTACTATATGGCGTCACGTATATTGCCCTACCCCAGCGCGATGCGAGTTGGGGTAGGGTACGACCACAAGATCCGTATCCTTAGCCCATCTGATCCGACCTTTAAAACGTTGAGTGACTTTTCTTCCAATCTTGATGAAATGTGCGGCTCGAACGTCGAAATTGTAAATTTGGCTCTGGATGAATTGCATCAAGAAATCATGACAAATGCGATGCGCACCAAATCGAAATACGACTTGGTTGCGATCGATTTGCCTTGGGTTGGCCAGTTGGCAGAGGAAGGCTCAATCACGCCTCTAGACCGATTTATGCAGGAGGATCGCTATAACCCATCGGATTTCCATAGCGGTGCCTACAAAGGATCATCGTGGCGTGGTCTCCAGTATGGTTTGCCGATCCAACCAACGGCAGAGCTACTGTTTTGTCGCCAAGATCTGTTTGATAATGTCGGTTTATCCATCCCAAAGACTACAGATGATGTACTTTTCGCTGCGCGAATGTTGCACCGATCCGCTTTCGATTTGTCTGGTATCATGATGAATTTTGGACGTGGCACGCCGGTGGCACATACGTTCGTGCAAACCATGGCAGACTTTGGCCAGCCCGTGATCAGCCTTGCGCCGTTAGGGCCAGATTTTGATGTTGAGACGATCGAAGGCGAGCAATTCCGGCCGTCCATTGACAGCAAGGCAGGCCGCCAGACCGCAGAATTTCTGTGCGAACTGCTCCGTTATTCGCACCCCGAGAGCATGCGCAGTGACTGGGATAAGCGGATCAAAGTCTTTGCTAGTGGGCAGGCTGCCATGACCTACGGATGGAGGATTCGTGCAGGCTTAGTTGAATTGGACGATTCCTCGCCTGCTAAGGGAAATACAACTTATGCGGGCCATCCAACGGGTCGCGGCGCAAGTCCAGTTTCACCTATCGGGGGCTTTTCACTGGCTATGCCGGCAGGGTTGTCGTCGGATCAGCAGCGGCGGTCTTGGAAAGTCATGGAATACCTGACGCGTCCGGAAATGATGAAGTGGTACGTCCAAAACGGCAATATCACCAGTCCGCGCTTCTCAACGAATGCCGATCCAGAGGTACAGGCAATCAATCCCTTGATCGGGCAGATCGACGCTATGGAACGGCGAGGAGAATTGCAGACTTGGCCGCGCCCACCAATTCCCGAATTCAGCAGTATGCTGAGTATTCTAGGCGAAAAAATATTCCAAATGCTGCAAGGTGAACTTGGAATTTCAGACGCGCTGACCCAAGCACAAAATGATGTTGATCAGTTGATGCGGGATAATGGCCGATATTGAACTCTTCAGGCCGAACCTGACTGCCATAGACTCATTTTGGATTTCTCTTCAGTCGAACGTCGTACAGTTCCGAGCGCGCGTTTTTTACTGTTCCATCGGGCATGAGCTAGACGAGCTGAAGGTGCCGCAAGTGACCGAGATAATCCGCCGTGGCGCAATATGGGCGGCCAGTTAGGAGACTAAAATGAATGAGCTTACAATTGTGGCGGTGATCAAGGTGTACCCTGAGAAACACGCTGAACTCAAACCTTTGTTTGCTGAGATGATCGCGCAGACTTGCGTCGAGGATGGCTGTATCCGCTATGATTTGCATTGCGACAACCAAGACCCGTCGCGGTACGTGTTCTACGAAACTTGGGAGAACCGAGACTTTTGGCAGGCTCACATGGCCTCAGCACATGTAGTCGCATTTGGGGAAACAGCGGGGGATATGGTCGTTTCCGTGGAAATCTTTGAAATGTCGAAGGTCAATCCATGATGTCAATTTAAATTGAACTCTTCTCGTACGTAAAATGTGGCGTAGAAAGTGAGCATTGCCTTGATCCCACTGCCGTAGATCACTTGCAAATCCGTAATAAGGTGGTTCTAGTTTTTCGACCGGTTTGCAGCCTTGTTTACACGAACTAACTTTGCCTTGCCGCAACTGGGTAGGACATGCTAGCAATTTTCATTGCAACATTTAACTTGAGCGCGGTCTATCGAAAGAAAAATGGAAAAGCTGACATCTCCGCCCTTAAACTATGAAGAATTAGTCCGCGTGATCCATGATCGACATCCCGACATGAGCAAGACTTACCAAAAAATTGCGGAGTACATTACACAAAACCCCAATGATGTTGCCGTTCAGTCCGTCAATGCAATTGGCGCAAAGCATAGCATACATGCGTCCAGTTTCGTTCGCTTTGCACAATCTTTGGGCTACAATGGCTTCAAAGATTTACAAGCCATATTTCGCAAACGCCTCTCCACTGCTGCCCCTGGCTTTGAAGCAAGAATTCAGGCTCTCGAAGACGACTTAGGTAAAGCATCAGAAGATGGACCTCTCGGCCAGCTGCGCGACTTAATTGTTCGTGACATTGCTTCCTTGGAGGAGCTTATTCAAAATATTTCAAGCGATGACCTATTGAAGGCAGCTGAGTTAATGGAGGCGGCTGAGACAATTTATCTTGTTGGTCAGCTCCGTTCAACGCCTGTCGTTGAGCTGCTCCGTTATGTGCTAACAATGCTTGGAAAAAAGGCAGTCATACTTGATCCAGGCGGAGGTCTGGCGACTCATATGTCAAGAACGATCGTTGCCGGCGACATGCTAATAGCTGTGTCATTCCGCTTTTATGCAATTGAAGTTGTAAATATAGTCAATGAAGTTGCCAAAAGAGGTGTGCCTGTCGTTGCTATTTCAGATTCCACATTGTCACCGATAGCCAATTTTGCTGAAGTCTTGTTCGCTGTGCCAGAGCATGAGTACACTTTTTCGCGATCCTTAGCTGCGCCAATGTGCTTGGCGCAGGCCCTCACTCTGGCATTGGCAAGCAGGCTACAAGAACAAACTAGCACCCCTCGTATTCCTACTGTGACGCAATATTAATTGATTGTGAGACGTCTGACGAGCAAATTCAATCTACCAAGTTACCGTCTGACGTCAGCGCCTATCACCGGGCCGTGATCTGGTGTACGGAATCCCGCTTAAAGTCGTCACAATAGATGGTTTCAGTCGCTAAGTTTCTTGTTTTCTTGAAAAGTAGCTTTAGCGAAAACAATTGTGCCGTGAGGGACACGAACTGCTTGAATTCCGAGGTGCCTGTTTGGATAACTGGGCTCTGCGGATCATGTGGGCCGTCTCAGCTCAAGGCTTCGTTTCCACTGCACAACGAAACGCCCTGAACCGAGCATTGGTCGCTTTACCCGCTTAATAAAGCGGCCATCCTGTTCATCAATGTTTTTGCGATGTTTGGACTGAACGATACTGACGAGTCGACCAGTATCTGTGATATTTATGGGCGATATTTAACTTTTCAAACCTGCCAAACTGGCGCCGCTTTTATTGATGGGAATTCAATCTGCAACGCTGTTTGTGCCAACGGCTCGTTTGAAAGGCCTTCGCGCGGCGGCGGAAACACGGCGTTCAGAAAGAGCGCATAAAATCAAGGGTTTGCTAGATTCGATCAATCGCGCAGTACAAGTGGTCTAACTTTCCGTGAACCCTTGGATGGGTTTTCTTTGGAATTAGTCGTCACGGTCGGAGCCCAATTAACCGCGAAAACTTTACGGCAGAACCCCAGTGTTGGTCGTTTGAGATCGGTCAGTGCTTCGATTCTGGGCGATTCGCTTATGTGACAGGCACCGACGTCGAACATTGATAGATGAGTGCCCTATCAAAATTCGACCCACTTGCTCTCAGCGTTTGATTTTAAGGT
>RCNF010002226.1_pt1 | contig 10388 bp, 11 predicted proteins | sample 2041311 | NCBI WGS metagenome assembly RCNF01 (sample SAMN09708228, study PRJNA481090) | Marine sediment metagenome, whole genome shotgun sequencing project. | biome: marine sediment; feature: ocean; material: sediment; isolation source: Sewage treatment plant 2 marine sediment (STP2) ... | reverse complement strand
ATCAGCATAAAAATCACGATCTCGCCTGCTGCCCAACCAACTCCGTCGAACATCTATCCGTCTCCTTCTTGAATCACGAATTCAATTCTCCGATTTTGCGCACGACCCTCGGGGGTTGAGTTATCGCCAATGGGATCCTCCGCACCGTAGCCAACCGCCGAGAGGCGATCGGCGTCAATACCGCCCGCTATCAGATATGCCACTACTGCCTCGGCACGCTCCTGCGAAAGCAGCAGGTTCGCGTCGGGGTCACCTTCATTATCGGTGTAGCCCACCACGATCACCACGGCCCCCTGGTTCTCTTCGAGGACGGCGACAGCTGAATCGAGTTGCTCAATCCCCTCGGGAGACAGCTCCGACCCGTTTGAGGCAAAGGTTGTGCTGCCTTCAAGAAGGTTGGTGAGTCGGAGAGCGACGGCGGCAGGGTTGACCTGCACGTTGGTTGCTACCTCAAGCTGGCCGGCGACAACTTCGCGAGCCAGAACGTCGACGGCGCCGGCGAGATCCGAGTCCAATGCCAGGCCGGTGATGGTGACCTCGCCGTCGGCGATATCAATCGTCCACGGGTCGAGCCGGGTGACGATGTCGAGTAGTCCGTCGATGATCTCCAGCCACATCGACCCGGCGACCTCGCCGACGTCAAGGGCGTTCACAATCGTCTTTCCTTCGTGAAGCCGCTGGGCGGCTTCAGCGATTTGGTCGTACGTCTCTTGGCTCGGGACGACACCGTCGAGAGTCACGACGCCGGTAGATCCGGCTGCGGAAAACGTTGGCGACGGGAGAACGGCGATGGTGAGGTCGGACGTCACCGGGAGGGCCGCGTCAAGAACGAGCTCGATCTCTTGGAGCATTCGAGTGCGGACCGCCTCCGAAATGACTACACCCGTGATGTCAAAGCCTTCATCGGTTGCGGTGAACCCCCCAGAACGGAGATCGCCGATATGCGGGAAGACATCTCTGATTCGACCCATCCAGGGCGGCATCTCCACACCTTCGGAAACTGTGAGGCCGTTTACAACACGCCCGGTGCCAAACTGTGCTTCGGCGGCCTCATTCAATTCGGTTTCGACATCGATGTTGGGAACCGCACCACGCAGCGAGACTGCATCACCGATGACCCTGACCGACACTTCCGGGTCACGAACCACTGCAGGCGGGGGTTCCACAATTGCGAGGTCGCTAACGACGGCCCGAACCCCAGGAACGGCGTCAATTGACTCGACGATTTCGCTGGCAAGGTCTTCGGAAACAACCGATCCGATGAGTCGAGCATCCCGCCCCGAAACATCTACCGCAACGTCGTAGCCGGCTTCGGCAAGGCTGACGCGGGAGTGCTGGAGAAGGGTTGTCTCGGCGTTGCCGATTCCCCAGACAAGCGCAAACAAGATGACAACTACCCATAGCGCCAGTAACCATAAGATTGACTTTGGTATTGCCGCGCTTTTTGCGATGTCGTCCTGCACCAATTCCGCTCCTACCGAATCAGCCTGCTTGCGCAGTCTGGCTTACTAAAAATAGCCGTGAAGGACCATATCCGCCACCCAGAGTATGGGTATTCACAAGAAAGTCGGAATATGACAACCCTAGACTCAAGTTATACATTGTGTGTATACTCAACCTGATTCTACAAACAAGCTGAACCCCTTTCTTTCGGGTGTAACAGAGGAGAAACGACAATGGCAAGAGCGGTAGGCATCGATCTTGGTACAACTAACTCAGTGGTTGCGGTACTTGACGGCAGTGACCCTCAGGTAATCGCCAACGCTGAAGGACAGCGCACTACCCCATCGGTGGTCGCATTCGCCAAGAATGGCGACGTGCTGGTTGGGGAACAGGCCAAACGTCAGGCCATTACCAACCCGGACCGCACCGTGCGCTCCGTCAAGCGTCACATGGGCACCGATTGGTCGGTTGATATCGACGGCAAGGCCTACACCTCGCAAGAAATCTCCGCCCGAATCTTGATGAAGCTCAAGCGCGACGCCGAGACCTATCTCGGCGAGACCGTCACCGAGGCCGTCATTACAGTTCCCGCCTATTTCGGCGATGCGCAGCGCCAGGCCACCAAGGAAGCCGGCCAGATTGCCGGTCTCGAGGTTCTGCGTATCGTCAATGAGCCAACCGCGGCATCGCTTGCCTACGGAATGGACAAGAAGGACGACCACCTGATCCTCGTCTTTGACCTGGGTGGCGGCACGTTCGACGTCTCCGTACTGGAGATCGGCGAAGGCGTATTCGAAGTCAAGTCAACTAGTGGCGACACCAACCTCGGTGGCGACGACTGGGACGATCGGGTCATGGATTGGCTCGTCAAGGAATTCAAGAACGACCACGGTGTCGACCTTTCGGCTGATCCAATGGCGCTCACTCGGCTCAAAGAAGCTGCGGAGAAGGCCAAGATCGAATTGTCGTCCGTTTCCGAGACCGAGGTCAATCTCCCCTTCATCACAGCAACTGATGCCGGCCCGATTCACCTACTCAAGACCCTCACCAGGTCTGAGTTCCGCAAGCTGACCGACGATCTCGCCGAGCGGACCCGTGAGCCATTCCTGCAGGCAGTCAAGGATGCCGGCGTGACCGTCGACCAGATCGAGCACGTCATCCTCGTTGGCGGATCAACTCGGATGCCTGCGGTGCAGGAACTGGTCAAGGAAGTCGCCGGCAAGGACCCTCACCAGGGCGTCAACCCCGACGAGGTCGTCGCCCTCGGCGCGGCTGTTCAGGCGGGTGTCCTCAAGGGTGACGTGAGCGGAATCCTGCTCCTCGATGTGACCCCGCTGACCCTCGGCGTCGAAACCGAAGGTGGCGTCTTCACCAAGATGATCGAAAGGAACACAACAATCCCGACCCGCCGCAGCGAGATCTTCACAACGGCTGCCGACAATCAGCCCGAGGTCGAGATCCACGTCATGCAGGGCGAACGTGCCATGGCATCCGACAACAAGTCACTGGGACGCTTCAAGCTGCCGGGGATCGCTCCGTCACGACGTGGTGTTCCCCAAATCGAGGTTACGTTCGACATCGACGCCAACGGCATCGTGTCGGTTTCAGCGAAAGACCTCGGGACCGGCAAGAGCCAGCAAGTCACTATCACCGGCGGAACCGCCCTCGCCCAAGACGAGATCGACCGGATGGTCGGTGATGCTGAGGATCATGCCAACGACGACACCGAGCGTCGCTCTCTCGCTGAGGCTCGCAACCAAGCCGACCACACTGCGTATCAAACCGACAACATGCTCGAAGAGCATGGCGACAAGCTGACCGATGAGGAAAAGGCTCCGATCACCGACAAGGTTGCAGAGTTGCGCAAGCTGCTTGCCGAGCAGGCGGGCCCTGAGGACCTCAACCGGGTCCGCGAAGAGGTCCTCAAGGTCTCACAGATCCTTGGTCAGAAGATCTACGAGGCATCAGCCGCGGAGAACGCCGAAGCTGAGACCGACGAAACTCCCGACAGTGACGACGTCGTCGAGGCCGAGATTGTCGACGAAGGCGAAGAGGCATAGTGGACGAGCAGGTCATTCCCAGCGACGAGACCTCCGAGGACCTCAGTGTCCCGGAGCTCGTCGCCGTGGACGAATCAGTAGAGATACTCGACACGGAACCGGTCGAGGAGGCCAAACCGACGGCGGTGGTTGAGCTTCCCGAGGATCCCGCTGAAGCCGTGCCCGTTTTGCTGGCCGCCCTGGGACAGGCCCAAGCCGAGACCCATGCGTACTTGGAGACGGTGCAACGGGTGGCGGCCGAGTTCGACAACTTCCGCAAGAGATCAGCGCGCGAGCGTGACGAAATCGTCGACCGGGCGTCGCAGCGCGTCATCGAACGGCTGTTGCCGACGCTCGATAGCTTTGATGCAGCCCTCAACATCGAGCCACAAACGGAGGCTGAGGAGAAGATTCTCTCCGGGATGCGGGACACCCACCGCCTCATGATGGATGCACTTGCCATCGATGGTTTCGAGCCGATTGCAGCGGCCGGGGTTCCATTCGATCCCGCGATCCACGAAGCGGTAACCGGACCCGGCGGCGATGGAGACGGGGACCTCATGGTCAAAGAGATGAGGCGTGGCTATACGCTACGCGGTCGAGTAATCAGAGCGGCATTGGTCGCAGTGGAGCATGCTTGAACACTATGCGTAAAGAGTGGCTTGAATCGGACTACTACGCCGTACTGGGAGTGGGTTCCGACGCGTCCGCCAAGGATATCAAGCAGGCCTATCGCAAACTTGCCCAGCAGTTCCACCCCGACAAGAACGCTGGCGATGCGGCCGCTGAAACGCGCTTCAAAGAAGCCAACGAGGCTTACGAGGTCCTCGGCGATCCTGAAACCAGGAAAGAGTACGACCACGCTCGCGAGATGGGCTACTTCGTTGGTGGGCCAGGAGGCGCCCAGCAGTATGTCCGCGTCGAAGACCTCATAGGTGGTGGCCGTGGTGGTGCCTCGCCATTCGATCTGATCGGTGGACTAGGCGACATCTTCGGGCGCCAAGGTGGTACCCGAGCCCGCGGTGGGGACGACCTCACCGCCGAAATGAATCTGAGCTTCCATGACGCAGTATCGGGGACAACCCGCCAGCTCAACGTCAACGGCCGAACCGTGAAAGTAAAGATCCCCAGGGGCGTCTCCGACGGTGCTCGGATCCGGGTGCGGGGCCGGGGTGCCCCGGGCCGCAACGGTGGCACCGCCGGCGACCTGTACGTGACAGTCCATGTTGCAACTCATCCCGTCTTTGGACGCAACGGCAAGAACCTCACCCTCGCCGTGCCCATCACCTTTGTCGAGGCGGCGTTGGGGGCAGAGATTGATGTGCCAACGCTCGAGGGTAAGGTCCGGCTGCGTATTCCTGCCGGGACTCAAACCGACAAGACTTTCCGAGTACGTGGCCACGGAGTCGAAGACGCCAAGGGCAAGCGTGGCGACCTTCTGGTGACCGTGTCGATTACCGTTCCTGAAGAGCTGACAGACGAGGGCAAGGAATTGCTCCAGCAATTTCGGTTGAAGAACCCTCACGACGATCCACGATCGCACCTGGGGGTGTGACCATGACAAAGAGAAGTAACGCTGTCTACATAATCTCGGTGGCCGCCGAACTGGCAGGAGTCCACCCCCAGACGCTTCGTATCTACGAGCGCAAGGGTCTGATCGAGCCGTTCCGCACCCCCGGAGGAACCCGCCGCTACTCCGACGAGGACCTGGAACGTCTCGGCCTTATCCAGGAGTTGACCGCCGAAGGCGTCAACCTCGAAGGAGTGCGCCGCATCCTGTCATTGCAGGCAGAGAACACCCGGCTCCGCTCCCAGATTGATCGGCTCCGCCGTCTCCTCGGCGAGGCGCAATCCCGGACTGGCGCCGATGTCCCGCGTGGTGCTCCGGTGTTCAGGGTGAATGTGACCCGTCGTCGCAATCTGCCTGACATCATCCGCAAGGGGCCATTCGGCCAGGCATAACACCTAGCCATTCATCGGTTGTGGCCCGTACTATTACCGCATGGCCCTTTTCAAGCGCCCATTGATTAGACGCCCCCTGCTGTTTGCCTTCGGGCTTGGCGCCGCGGCTATTGCCGGCCTCTTGTTCCAACCGCATTGGCTTGGTCTGTGCAACCGAATCAACTCTCGCCCTCATGTTGGAATCAGCGGCCAGATCATTCGCGGCGACGAGTGCTCCCCGGTGAGTCCGATGACCATGAGCGGCAACTTCCTGATCGGCTTCGGTCTATTCATGCTTGTCATCGGACCGATCGTCTTCTCGTTGGCACATGTGCTGCGCAACGGGTACAACTGGGAATCGTCTCGCGTCGAGACCGCCGTTTCGAACCTACCGATGCTCGCAGGTGTCCTCTATATCGCTGCGGGAGCCGGCCTGGCGATCATGGGGACGGCGTAAGCCGTGTGTTGATCCTCAAGGCGCCGCGGTCACGGTACGGAAAGCACGCCGAAGAGTTTCGGCTACCTGGTCAACGCTCATCCCAAGTTGGTAGCCGTGGATGGCCAGGCTCTCTGCCGCACTCTCTAGCTCAGACCGGGTTGATTCCACAAGCACGGATTCGGAAACGACTGTCCCGTGTCTGCCGCGGGCCGTGACGGCACCGGAGCGCTCCAACTCCTGATAGGCCCTGGCGACAGTGCCTGGTGCTATCCGCAGATCCTTGGCCAACTGACGGATGGATGGGAGGCGTGCCCCGGTTGGCAATACCGATGAGCCGATCATTGCCGCAACCTGGCTGCGGATTTGCTCGAAAGGGGGGACAGGCGAATCAGGATCGAGGCGAATAATCATGCTTCCCTCGCTCTCGGGACCGTCCATCTGGTTTGGAGTCGTGGAAAGCCAAGGAGCATCCCGAGTCCTCCGGCCATGAGAAGAAACATCGCCGGCGCAAGAATCCAAGTAAACGGCCGCTGCGACGTGACCTGGAGATCCCAGGCCATGGCAGCACAGATCCACATCGGAGCCCCGTAGCCAAGCCCCGCCAGCCCTTGGATCGACGCACTCCGCATCGCATCGTCGGCCTGCACCTCATGGAGGTCATCAAAGCTCTGCCGACGACGGACAATCAGTTCTTGCGCAAGCCTGGTGATGACGATGACCACGATGGTCACCGCGCTCATTCCGAGGTACCAGACAACGTCGTTGCGCGGTATCGATGCCTCGTTGGGCGAGACGATGCCCTTCACGGGTAGAGCGATGCTCGCCAAAGTCAGCAGTACAGCGAGTCCGGCAAAGATCAGGTCCAGGAGGACCGGCACCTCGTTGCGGTCATGCAGTGCCTGCTCGAAGAACACCAGGTAAAATCCCGCGCTCAGGATCAGCCCCGACAGAACCCAGCTCAATAATGATGGGCTTTTTACCGCAGTTTTCTTCTTCAGGCCCGGATAGAGAAGGAAACCGAGGCCTCCCAGCAGCGCAAGGTGGATGCTGTTGCGCCAGAGCTCGCTGATGTTGCCCAGCGTGTTGGCCCAGATGTGAAAGAGCGCGGTCCCTGCGGCGAACCAGACGATCCATCGCCCCGAGTGACCGCTGTCTGTGTCGTGCATGATTCGCTATAGGTATACCCCAGGGAGAGGAAAAAATACAGGTCCACACTGTATAGATACGTACGGTAGGGATTAGGTTTAAAAAGAGACTGGAGGAACCGGTCAAAACACAAAGGCCTGGAGCAGGATAAACAGGAACGCCAGCAAGTAGGCGTAGCGGGCATGGCGATCGATCCTCGCTGCGAGTTCCTTCTTCTCCTTCAGGGCCAGCATGGTGACCGTGACCGCCTCACCAAGCGTAATGAACACCAGGACCAGCACACCGAGAATGAATCGGTCCAGGCGCGTGAGGTAATCGATACGCGGAAGGAGTGCTGCGGAGCGTTGGAGGAAGATGATCAGGGAGAAGACCGCGGAGGTGGGGATCCCGATCTGTGGTCCCATGGCCGAGGGATCGATCCAGAGCACCAGCCACGCCATCAGCACGATCAGGCAGAGTGGGATGATCACCTTTATGAAGAAGAAACGCGCGTGCCGCTGGACGGGGATCTTGAAGTCCATGCGGGCCAGGTGGCGGTCCTGGACCTCCACAAACTCGGTCGTTATCTCTGCTCTGCCCCGACCCACCGCCCAGCCGGTGATGGAGAGCCAATCCCGGCGCCCGGTCCGGGCCTCGTCCACGACCAGCTCTACATCCTCGGGGCCGTACCGGAGGGATCCGATCAGTATCTCGAGATTCTGGGAATCAAAGGGGAAATCCTTATGCTGCAGGGGCGTGGACAGCTCCCCCTGATAGCGCTGGGCGAATTGGACATTCCCTTCGGCATCCACCCTGAAGACATCATCATAACGCCCGCTGAGGCTGCGCTGGTTGAAGATGTCAATAAAAGGATGCCAGATCTCCTGAAAGGAGAAGTTCCGGAGTTCGGCAGAGGCGTCGGCACTCTTCAGGGCCAAGCGGGGATCATTCCAGGCATACCAGAGTTATAGGTCCACAGAGAAGGTCTGATCGATATCACTGATACTCGATAGATCCATCAGGTAGCCGCCCACCTCCACTCTGGTAGGGACGCCCTCCGGATCCGGCCGGCTGATAGCTGCCAGCCGCGGACCGACCTCCTCCTCAGGCTGGGAAGGCAGGGCAGAGGCGTTCTGCGCCATGAAGAAACAGAGGAAGACCAGGAGGAGAATATCTGTTCTTTTTAGAATTGATACGATGTCACTTCGCATGAATTATCCCTCGATCCCGTTGGTTATCAGACTATATACCACACTCCTGTTCCATTGGCAAAGAGAAGGAGGGTAGCAAAAGCGGGCTCAGAATCTCTGTTCGCTGTTGGGGCGTTTGTGTTATCATGCCCCTGCTGAACGATCCGACAAAAAATGCAGACTCGAAAACGCCCCCGGCATCTCAGGTCCGTATTTGTCGTGGCTCTAGTCCTGGCCATGATAGTGGTCGGATTCAGTCTCTTCATCATGCCGCGGTTGCGCCGCCAGGCCCTCTCCGACCTCATGCACTACAAGACGGAACAGTCGCTGAACCGGTTCGTCTCCTTCATGGAACCCGTGGTCAACAACCTGCTGGTCCTGAGGCGCTGGGGGGAGCAGGGCATGCTCGATCCCGCCGATCCGTCCCTTCTGGACCGACAACTCCTCCCTCTGCTTGAAATCCACCTCCCTCAGGCCAGCGGCTTCAGGCTGGCCGATGATCGAGGGAACAGCTATAGTCTGGATAAGGAAGGGGACACATGGATCCCATCTCCAAATCCTGAAGCCGAGGATCCCAGGACACGCCCCTGGTTCCAGGGAGCGATAGATGTCATCCAGGCTGCCGAGGTCTTCTGGACCCAGGTCTACAGCTTCCCATCCGGAGAGGACTCGGGAGTCGCGGCCTCCATCAGCTTCCGCCCCCCGGAGGACGAGGACCGGATCTGTGTCGCCGCAGTGAAGATCACGCTCACGCAGGTTGACGCCCTGCTGGATGGGCTTCCCCTAGGCTCGGAAGGAAGGCTCCTGCTTATCGAAGAGGATTTTGTGAGAGACTTCAAGCGTTACAGGACCGCTGAGACAGAGGCCTCTGAACCATCGGAGCTGGCCTCGATGAGTCTGCTTAAGGAGCCGGAGGTGGCCTCGGGACTTTCCACCTGGCAGGCCAGCGGATCCCCATTCGGACTGCCCTTTTTTTTCCGCAGCCGGGGACGTGGGTGGTGGATCGAGGTGGCCTCCCTGAGGCTGCCCGACGAGGCGCAGCTGGCAGTCCTCCTCCCGGACCGGCAGCTGCAGTCCGAGACCAGCCGCCTGGGATTCGTCCTGCTTTACAGTGCCATGGCCATATTGGCGATCGTGCTCCTGTTCGTCCTACTCCTTTTTCGGCGTTACGGCCGCGAAGTGACCGGCACCGCGGCCAGGGAAAAATATTCCGAAGCCGGAGAAGAGGAGATCCGAGCGCTGATAGAGAGGGGCGAGAGTGCCGAGCTCGAATTCAAGTCCACCCTCCGTTGGAACCTCAAGTCGAGCAAACCCGACAAAAAAATCGAATACGCCAGCCTCAAGTCCATCGTGTCATTCCTGAATTCAGAGGGGGGGACGCTGCTTATCGGTGTCGACGATGAAGGAGGGATCCTGGGGATCGACATCCAGAACTTCGGGAACGAAGACCGATATCTGCTGCATTTCAACAACCTCATCAAGCAGCACATCGGGCTGGAGTTTTCCCGGCAACTGGAATTCGCGCTCAAGCCGGTGGGCGAGAATAAGATCCTGGTCGTGGACTGCGAGCCCTCCGAGCAGCCCGTGTTCCTGAAGTATGAGTCCGAGGAGGAATTCTACGTCCGCGTAGGTCCCGGCAGCCGAATGCTTTCCACCAGCAAGGTGCTTGACTACCTGAAGACCCGCCAGTTCGAATGAGCGCAGGCTCCATCCCTCAGCGTGTTATTCTGCTGATCACAGCCGGGCCGGATTCTTCAAAGTATCTTCCATAAAACCCTCAACAATAATTACTTGAATATTCCCCGCCACTGCTCTATGATTTGATGTTTTAATATATTAAGGTTAGTTCTTATAATTGAGTATTTGGGAGGTAACATGAGCCGATTTTTACACACCCATCTCGTGATGGTGTGCGCTCTCGCCGTAGGCTTCTGCCTATCTTCGGTCCCAGCTGTTCATGCTCAGCAGACCGCTGACCAGACCTGTCTGGAATGCCATGAAGACCAGATGCTGCCTACGTCGAACATCCATCATCGAATCATGAACTTCGAGTTGGTTGGTGGAGTTCGAAGCGGCTGCGAAGCCTGTCATGGTCCCGGAGGCGCACACATGGAAGAAGGCGCCCCCAGCAAGATCTTCAGTTTTGCCAATCCCCCCCCTGAGGAGTCCCCCCAGCCCTGCCTGCCCTGCCACAAATCTTTGCAGGCCATG
>RCNF010002462.1_pt1 | contig 10391 bp, 9 predicted proteins | sample 2041311 | NCBI WGS metagenome assembly RCNF01 (sample SAMN09708228, study PRJNA481090) | Marine sediment metagenome, whole genome shotgun sequencing project. | biome: marine sediment; feature: ocean; material: sediment; isolation source: Sewage treatment plant 2 marine sediment (STP2) ... | reverse complement strand
TGCGGCGCCGCGGCTACACCCCCGAAGCCATCCGCAACTTCTGCGACCGCATCGGCGTGGCCAAGCGTGACAGCGTGGTGGACGTAGCCTTGCTGGAGTACAGCATCCGTGAGGACCTCAACAAACGGGCCCCCCGGGTCATGGGCGTATTGCGGCCCCTGAAGGTAGTCATTGAAAACTATCCCGTGGGCCAGGTGGACGAGCTGGAGGCGGTTAACAATCCCGAAGACCCGCATGCCGGTGTGCGGAAGGTCCCCTTTTCCCGAGAAATCTACATCGAGCGGGACGATTTCATGGAAAACCCGCCCAAGAAATTCTTCCGACTGGGACCGGGCCGTGAGGTGCGGCTGCGCTATGCCTTCTTCGTGACCTGCATTGATGTGATCAAGGACGAGAAATCCGGCGAGGTCGTCGAGCTGCGCTGCACGTATGACCCGGCCACCCGTGGCGGCGACGCCCCGGACACCCTGCACTGGGTGTCGGCCGCCCACGCCGTGGACGCCGACGTGCGGCTGTACGACCGTCTCTTCAGCAAGGCCAACCCGGACGAAAAGGAAGAAGGCAAGACCTACATGGATTTCATCAACCCCGAGGCCCTAAAGGTGCTGCACGGCTGCAAACTGGAACCCAGCCTGGCCGATGCCGGTCCGGGTTTCTTCTGCCAGTTCGAACGCATGGGCTACTTTTGCGTGGATGCGAAGGATTCGAAGCCCGGCGAGCTGGTGTTTAACCGTACCGTCACCCTCCGGGATGCCTGGGCCAAGCTGAAGAAAAAATCCTAAAAAAGACCCGCAAAATATCCAATAGCGAATGTCGAAGGGTGGTGTCACTGCGCGACATCGGTTTATAGAGTAACAGAACGCCTTCCCTCTGAAATCTGAAGTTCCTTGTTCGACATTGGACAATCGTCTTATGGGATCTTTCCCAATGCCAGGGTCAGCTTCAATCCCCCATGGTGCAACGGCAGCCGTCTGGCCGGAAAGGGAAGCCTGCGAGCCAGCTCAGGCCTGGGGGCGATCAGAGCGACTGTCCATCCCTTGAATCGCTGTGCCAGGTGCCGGCCGATATTCCTGAACAGCTCATCCGCCTTTTTGGACGAGCCGATGCGGATGCCATAGGGCGGGTTGATTGCCACCAGCCCCGTGCCGGCGCCATACTGATCGGCCCCACATTGGAAAAAATCCTTTCGCACCACGCTGACGGCATCCGACAACCCTCTGCCTTTGATCATACCGGCCAGTTGTTCACAGGCTTCCGCATCAACGTCCGACGCAAAAATCAGGGGTTGCTTCAAATCCTGTACCTTTGACTCGGCCTCCCGCTTGATAAACCTCCACTGGCCCTCAGAAAAGGCCGGCCAACCCATGAAGGCAAACGACCGCTTCAGGCCCGGTGCCATCTGTTTGGCCATCATGGCCGCTTCCAGGGAAAAGGTGCCGGACCCGCACAAGGGATCCACCAGGGGCCGTCGGGGGTCGTATCCGGCGGCCATGAGCATGGCCGCCGCCAGGGTTTCCCGAATGGGCGCCCGGGCCGGGCCCGCTTTCAGGCCGCGTTTATAAAGCGGCTCCCCGCTGCTGTCCAGGGAGAGCGTAAACCGGTCGTCCACCGCGCGCACGAACAGGGTCTGGGTGAAACCGGGTGGTGGCGGTCCACCAGCCCCTTCCAACCGACGTGCTATGCTGTCCCGAATGCTCCTCGCAATGGCCTCCGTGTGGTAGAGCCGCGAACGGTGGCTGCTCACCTTCACATCGGGCAGGTGTCCTGCCGTAAGAAACAGTTCCCAGCTGATATCGCCGGTTTTTTTCTCCAGCCGGCGCAGATTGGTTGCACTGAAGGCCTCGATTCGCATAAGAACGCGCGTGGCCGTGCGCAGGTGCAGGTTGGCCCGCTGGCAGTCCACCAGCCGTCCGGCAAATGTGACACCGCCAGCATCCAAAGACAGGCCACTGCTGTCAACGCACAGGCCGATAAGCTCCTGCCGGCATGAATTCTCGACGCCCGGAGCTGTGACTGCATAGTACTCCCGAATCCGACCGGTAACATGGCGGCGAACCCGCTTGTTGAATGCGCGGTCGTCGACATGATCCGCTTTAGGTGCAGCGGGTGATGATTCAGTCATCGGTTGGGGCACTCCCTGGACGGGGAAAGGACTTGATTAACCGGTGCATCAATACTAAGTTGCCCTAATGAGCGCACTTTATCAGCTGCCCCAGCGCTTGTAAATAATCGATTATTGGCGTAATTTCGCTGTTTTCCAGAGAGCACCACAGGCATGTCCACCGTCCATATCAGACAAGCGACTTACAACTACCAGGTGCTTCGGCCCATCGTTTTCGAGATGCTGGGATCCGGCGAGGGGCCGACCATCGACATCGGCACCCGGGTGTTGATCAAGCCCAATTTTCTCGCTCCGGCAGCTCCTGACCAGGCCGTGACCACCCACCCGCTGATCGTCAAGGCGGCCACCGAATTCGCATTGGAAAAAGGGGCCCGCGTCCAGATATCGGACAGCCCCGCCATGGGCAGTTTTTCCAAACTGTGGAAAAAGGGCGGCTACGAGGAAGTGCTCAAAGGCCTCGACGTAACGGTCTCGCCCTTTGAAAAAACCATTGCGGTGGACGTGGGTGAACCTTTCGGCAGCATCGATATTGCCAAAGATGCCATGGAAGCCGATGTGGTGATCAACCTGGCCAAGCTCAAAACCCACACCCAGATGATGCTGACCCTGGGGGTAAAAAATCTCTTCGGTTGCATTGTGGGCCTGAAAAAACCTGAATGGCACATGCGCACAGGCGTGGATCGGCAGATGTTCGGGCGCCTGATCGTGAGTATATTCGAAGCCGTGGGTCCGGCCTATACCATCATGGACGGCATCCTGGCAATGGAAGGCCAGGGCCCGGGAAAAAGCGGCACTCCCCGGGAGCTGGGACTGCTTATGGGCGGTAAAAACGCCCACGCCGTGGATCATGTGGTCTGCCTTCAGGTGGGACTGGATCCCGACACGTTAGAAACCCAACGCAATGCCAGGGCGCTGGGGGTGTATGACGGCAGCGTTCACATCAACGGTGACCTGAACATCCTGGACGACTTTCAATTCCCGGAACTGGGCTCGTTGACCATGGGGCCTGAATTTCTGGGTCGGTTCATGCGCAAGTTCGTCATTCAACAGCCCGTGCCGGACAACAAGGCCTGCAAACTTTGCGGGGAGTGCTGGAAGTATTGCCCGGCCCAAGCCATCTCCTATACGGACCGGGGAATAACCATTAACACCGACACGTGTATCCGCTGCTATTGTTGTATAGAGGTGTGCCCCCACGCGGCCATACTCGCCAAAAAACCGCTGGCCGGCAGCGTGTTGACGTGGTTGACCAAAAAACGATGATAAAAACCAACGGGCTGCAATCGGGCGGCCATGAATGAAAGGAAGGTAACTTATGGCGGGTGGTATTAATAAAGTCATTTTGGTGGGTAATTTGGGGCAGGATCCTGAGATCAGGTATACCGCCGACGGAAGACCGATAGCCAATTTTTCCATTGCGACGTCTGAGTCCTGGAAAGATAAAAACAGCGGGGAGAAGCGAGAAAAAACCGAATGGCATCGGGTGGTCGTGTTCGGCAAGCTGGCCGAAATCTGCGGGGAGTACCTCTCCAAAGGAAAACAGGTGTACATCGAAGGAAAACTGCGAACCCGCAAATGGCAGGGTCAAGATGGGCAGGACAAATATACCACAGAGGTCGTGATTGATGGCTTCAACGGCGTTATGCAGATGCTCGGAACCCGCGAGGGCGGCGGGGGTGGTCCCCGGCCGGCAGCAGGCGGCGGGGGTGGTGGTGGTTCCCAGCAGGACCAGGGTTACCCCCAGCAGCCCTACCAGAATGACAAGGAGGATGATATTCCGTTTTAAAAACGTTTGCTGACCCTGTCCGCAATGGTAAAGGGGCTGCCGCAATTGTAGCGGGCAGCCCCTTTTTTGGTCGGTCTCTTCGGTCTCTCCGGAATCGATTATCCCAAAATGGCCTTCAAGTCCTCGTCGGCGGTAGCGATGGGCTTGATGTCGAAATTCTTCACCAGGGTGTCCAGCACATTGGGCGTGATGAACGCCGGCAACGATGGCCCCAGGCGAATGCCCTTGATGCCCAGGTGGAGCAGAGCCAGCAGCACGCACACCGCTTTTTGCTCATACCAGGAGATGATCAACGACAGGGGCAACTCGTTGACCCCCACATTGAACGCCTTGGACAGTGCCGTGGCGATTTGCACAGCCGAATAGGCGTCGTTGCATTGGCCGGCGTCCAGCAGCCGGGGAATACCGCCGATGTCGCCGAGATCCATGTCGAAAAAGCGGTATTTGCCGCATGCCAAGGTCAGTACGATGCAATCCTTGGGGACCTTTTCCACGAATTCAGTGTAATAGTTGCGCCCCGGTTTGGCGCCGTCGCAGCCGGCCACCAGGAAGAAGTGCCGGATATCGCCGGCCTTGACCGCCTCGACAACCTTGTCAGCCACGCCAAGAACGGCATTGCGGGCAAAGCCCACCGTGACCTCCTGATCCACATGGTCTTCCGAAAAGCCCGGAAGCGCCAGGGCCCGGTCGATGACCGGCTTGAAGTTCAGGTCGGAAATGTGGGGAATATCCGGCCATCCCACCATGCCACTGGTGAAGAGGTTGGCCTTGTAATCATTCTTGGGTCGCTGGATGCAGTTGGTGGTCATCAGAATGGCTCCGGGAAACTCGGCGAACTCCTTGGTCTGCTTCTGCCAGGCCGTGCCGAACTGGCCGTAAAAATGAGGGTATGCCTTCAGCTTCGGATATCCGTGGGTAGCAAGCATCTCCCCGTGGGTATAAATGTTGATACCCGTCCCTTGGGTCTGCTTGAGCAGTTCTTCCAGGTCTTTCAGGTCGTGCCCGGAAACAAGAATGGCCTTACCCTTCTTGTAACCCAGTGGTACCTGGGTAGGTACCGGGTGGCCGTAGGTCTCCGTATTGCCAGCGTCCAGCCGTTCCATGGCTTTGTAGGCCGCTTCGCCGCAGCGCAGGGCCATGGCCACCCAGTCGTCCACGCCCATGTCGTCGCGTTGAATGGCGGCCAGCCCTTCATGAACGAACGCATATACGCCTTCGTCTTCCTGCCCGAGAACCAGCGCGTGGTCCGCATAGGCACTGACCCCCTTGATGCCGAACAGCACGGTGTGCTTCAGCGACAGAATGTCGGGGTTGTCACCCGGATAGGACTTCAATCCCACTTGCTCCGCCTGGGCCACTAAGTCGGCCTGAGTGGCGTGAGGCTGGAAGGTGGCAGCACCATCCGGCCAGGCACCATTGCCGCCGGCCGCCTGGACCTTGGCTTTCAAGCCTTCCCGCTTAGCAACCGCCTGGTTGATCAAATCCACGAAACGGTCCGGGTCAAAATCTACATTCGTCAGGGTGGAGAAGGCGGCCTTGACAGTGAAGACATTGACGTCCCCGTCGGAGATGCCCGCTTTGCGCCCCGCCACCGCCACCTGGGACAAGCCCATGAGCGAGTATAGCAGCAGGTCCTGCAGCGCGGCCACTTCGGGCTGCTTGCCGCAAACCCCCTGGATGGTACAACCGGTTCCTTTGGCGGTCTGTTCACATTGGTAACAAAACATAGCGTTCCTCCTTGTATTTTATGATTGGCTGAGTGAGCGTCTTTACGTACCGGTGTGACTAAGAAATGTCTATTTTTTCAATAGACTGCTGGCGATTAATCTCCCCGGATCATCACCAACAGCATTTTAAAACGCTTCTCCGCATGCAGTGCGTGGGAGATGTTGGCCGGCATGATCAGCATTTCACCTTCACCCACGTTCTGAGGGCTGCCGCCGATGGTGATCCGGGCCTGGCCGTCTAAAATGTAGACTACTGCATCGAAGGGGGCCGTGTGTTCGCTGAGGCCCTGTCCGGTGTCGAACGCGAAAAGGGTGATATTTCCAGTCGTCTTCTTCAGCAGGGTTTTGCTGACAACGGAATCGTCAGAATAGTCGACAAAATTCGCCAGGTGAAATGCTGTTCCTTTCAGTTTAACAGCTTCAGTGGTCATGACAACCCCCTAATTTTTTCAAAAACCTTCACTGTCCGTCTTCCGGTATCATGTTCTGCCTTCACGTCTTTCATGGAATTCATAATAACACTCCTTTCTCTTTCAATGCGAGCCCAATCATTATTGTGTGAACGTCCGGGTATTGACCGGCCGGTTGGATGTCCGGGCGATCCACAGTCGGCTGGTCTCGTATATGGCTTCCTCCCTTTCACTGCTCGGATTAGCGGCACAATTATTCCTGTTTTTCCGAAAGATAGAGCAAGTCGTGTGCCAGGTTATTTTATTAAATATTTCAATAGACTAAGTACTATGTTGTCAAAATCGTAACCATTCGATAGTTTCTGATATAATAACATTGTTAATAATAACATAACAATGGCTGTGGCCGATAAGGGAGGTTCTGAATAGTGATGGGTCAGTTCGGAAGGAAATGATTCGGATCGATGGTCGGCTACCGGCGGGCGCCAACCGTATTCTCGGAGGGGGAGGGTAAATCAAGTGCGGTTGCGGGCGGACCGGTTCACCTGAATGTCGACCCCATCACGTACCCCTAAGGCACGGTTGGCAGACATCCCGATGCTGGCACTGGAGAAAAAACGGGTTTTACAACATTCGCTACCCCGTTGGGCAGACCAGCGGCACCGGTTGGACCGGGCGGGATGGGGTCCGACCGTGGTATGCCGAAACCATACCGCGAACCGTCACCGCTGCCAGCACCAGGGCGCCTCCGGTAAAGGCCCATAAGCCAGGTGCTTCGCCGGTGGCCAGAAAGACCCACATGGGATTGATCAAGGGTTCGATGGACGGGATCAGCACGGCCTCGAGCGCCCTGACCCGCTTAATGGCATAGGCAAAAACCGCGTAGCCGGCCCCCAGCGAAATGACGCCCAGGCCTACCAGGCCAAGCCAGTCCGTCGACGTGGGTGCCTGCCGGAACATGAACGGCAGACACAAGCCCGCGGCCATGAAATTGCCTAAAGCGATGGGCCAGGCGGTGGAGCCATTTCGAGATTTTCGCAGAAAAATCATGGCGCCGGCCCAAAAAAGCGACCCGACCATGCCCACCAGAATGCCCATGGTGCCGCGCAGGGAAAGCGTATCGAAAAAAAAGAGCGCGATGCCGGCGACGACCAGCGACAAAAAATACCAGTCCTGCCGGCGGGTGGGCTCGCCGAGCATTCTTGGCGCCAGGATGGCTACATAAGCCGACGCCGAATATTGCAAAACAATGGCGTTGGCCGCAGTGGTGAGCTTGGTGGCGACCACGAAACAGATGCAGAAAAGGCCCATACAGGCTGCCGCGAGAACCGGGTTGACGCCCCAGGAGACCTTGACCTCTTTTCTGCACAGCAGCAGGATGACCCCGCCGGCAATCAGGCTTCGCCAGCCGGCAATGGCCATGGGATGAAGCGCCACCAGTTTGATGAGCACCCCGCTGGTGCTCCAGAAGATGGCGGCTGCAAGGAGCATCAGCACGGCCAGTCGATTTTCGTTCATGGAAACCACGCTTTATTGGTTGTCTAAAATCTGAATGGGAATTAGTTAAAGACCGTCTGACTGAAACGCCCCTTAAATGGCTCCGGCATCATGCTTTCGGCGTAGCCGAGGCGTGCCGGGGTGAGGGCACGGGCGAGCACCAGTCCAGGCAGCGTGACGAGAAAAGCGTCACCCTCTTCGAGCACGTAGTCACGGATATCGCCTTCCTGGGTGACCCACATGCGTCCCTGGAGGCAAAACAGCGTTTGTTGTCGGCGTTTTCCCTTTAGTCCCCAGCCCTGCCCGGCAGCCAGATCGACAATCGTGTCCGGTGTGCTCAGGTTTGAAAGAAAAAAGCGATTTTGGTCACCCATCACGCTGCCGGCATTCAGAAGTTGATGATTCATTGTTGCCTCCTCACCCTGCCCTTCACCGTGGCAGGATCGTTAAAGCGGTAAACCCAATCAGCCGGTGGCGCCCGGCTTGTCCTTTGATCGGCAACGCTGCTGATCCAAGGCATCCATGCTGCGGGCAACCTGCGTTACCCTGACATCATGAATACAATTTAATAAAAAAGAATAACAGCCACAAAAATCATGTTTTGTTATGAGTACAGTTATGATAAATTTGTGTCTGTACTGGTTGTGAAGCAGCACAATTGTACTGATTTAACCTCCCCGCGGCCCCGATGAGCAGGATCTCTGCTTTGCTCCGACACGCCGCGGGGTTTGCGCTCGCTATCGCGGTTCAAGACATGAAATCATTGTTTCGAGGGCTTGCCCATGGGTAAAACACCGAAATATCAACAGGTCGCCGACCAGTTGACCCGCCTGATCGAAGAGGGGGCCTTCGGCCCGGGAGCGGCGGCACCGTCGGTGCGCAAGTTGAGCCAGCAGTGGAAGGTCAGCATCACCACGATACTCAAAGCCTACTACCTGTTGGAGGCGCGAGGCCTATTGGTTCCCCGGCCGAGATCGGGGTTTTATGTCAGCAAACAGCTGCCCAGCGCGCCCCTCGAACCGGCGCTTTCCGATCCTGAGCCGGATCCCAGCACCGTCGGAATGCGCGAGCTGATTACCATGATCGTCCTGCGGGACACCCTCAACCCGAAACTGACCCAGCTGGGCGCAGCCCACCCGGCCCAGGAACTCACCGCCACCCGTCAGCTGAACCGGATCATGGCGTCCGCAGCCCGCCGCATGGGGGATCGTGCCGGTTTATATATGGCACCGCCCGGCAACAAGCCCCTTCGCCAGCAGATCGTCCGGCATGCGGTGGTCGCCGGCTGCACCCTGGACGCCGATGAAATCATCATCACATCAGGCTGCGGCGAAGCCGTCTCCAGCTGCCTGCAAGCCGTCTGCTGCCCCGGCGACACGGTTGCCGTGGAGTCGCCCATCTGTTTCGATGTGTTCCAATATATGGAAAATTTGGGCCTCAAAGCCCTGGAAATCCCCACTCATCCCAGGGACGGAATCAGCCTGGAGGCCTTGGGCTTTGCCCTGGAAAACAATTCCGTACAGGCCTGCCTGGTGATTTCCAACTTCAACAATCCCTTAGGCAGCTGCATCCCGGATGAGCGTAAAAAAGCGCTGGTCAAACTGCTGGCGCCCCGCGACATCCCCTTGATTGAGAACGATATCTTTGGAGACATCCACTATTCGTCCAAACGCCCCCTGTCTGCCAAAGCCTTTGATACCAAGGGCCTCGTCCTGTGGTGCGCCTCATTTTCCAAGACGCTGTCGCCGGGACTTCGGGTGGGCTGGGCCGCACCCGGGCGATACCGGTCCACGGTGGCCTGGCTGAAATACAGCACCAGCTTGGCCACGGCCACCCTGCCCCAGGTGGCAGTGGCCGAATTCATGGCTGAAGGGGGCTACCGCAAGCACCTGCGCCGTATTCGCCGGTTGTACCAGGACCGTGTGGCCGAATTGAGACGGGCGGTGATCCGTTTTTTCCCATCGGATATCCGCGTGACTGATCCTGCCGGCGGCTATCTGTTGTGGATCGAGTTGCCTGAATGCGTAGATGCATTATTGCTTTATAAAACCGCGCTCAAGGAAGGTATCGCCATCACCCCTGGCCATCTGTTCTCCACGGGCGACCGCTACCGCAATTTCATCCGACTTAATGCGGCCAACTGGTCCGACGGAGCCACACCGGCCGTCCGGCGATTGGGGCGGGTCATCGACAGGATGTCAAACGGTAGGAATTAACTTTTCTTAACAATTATAAATGGTTATTGCTAAGCATGGCGTGTTCACGGTTCCATGACAAGGCGGAAGCCTAAGTCATCGGTATGATCAAAAGGCATATAGCGGATACGATTCGCGGACCGGCAGAATCTGGCAAAATCGCTCATGCTTCCACCTCGATTCGTGCGAATGCTTCCTATTGAGGGGCCTGATGGATCGACAACGCTGCCTGTGGGATAGTCATCATACCAGTCCTGACACCACTCCCATACATTGCCGTGCATATCATGAAGCCCCCATGGGTTGGGTCGTTTTAAGGCGACGCGATGGGTTTTATATGACGAATCCCCACAATACCATCCAATCCCAGCCATTGACGGTTGAAACATCAAAATAAGGGTCAATATATCCTCTATCGGCATATCCGGTGGCCCAGGTGACATTGGACTTGATTTCAGCAGGCAGATACGGGCTGGTGGCCCAGCACCACCAGTTTACCATAGGCAGGGTGTCTGAAAGGCCAGACGCCGTCCAATCCAGATAAGGATTATGGAAATGGTTGGATGCTCGGCACATGGTTATTGCCCAATCGTACTGCTTTTCAGCGGCTGCAGAAAAACCGGTGAGAATTGCCGCACCTTTGCCCCGATTGAC
>RCNF010003465.1_pt1 | contig 10395 bp, 9 predicted proteins | sample 2041311 | NCBI WGS metagenome assembly RCNF01 (sample SAMN09708228, study PRJNA481090) | Marine sediment metagenome, whole genome shotgun sequencing project. | biome: marine sediment; feature: ocean; material: sediment; isolation source: Sewage treatment plant 2 marine sediment (STP2) ... | reverse complement strand
CAAGGGATCGCGGTAGCCGATTACAGCTTCACCCTTGACGCCTTGGCTCTGAAGCCCTCCAGCTTTTGCAACGTTGGGGAAGATTCAGGTGGAATTCCTTGCGGGCGAAAGGCAGTTGGGATCAGAACCAATAATCGTTGATATTGCTGAGGAGCACTACACTAACTGTTCTCAATCTTTATCTTGACGTAATCCGGATACAGTTTTTTAATGCAAATCGGACAGATGCCATGGCTGAATCGGATGTCAGAATGGGCACGGATATATTCTTCTACTTGTTGCCAGTATCCCTGGTCGTCACGAATTTTCTTGCAAGAAGCACATATCGGCAAAAGGCGGTTTAGCGTTTTTATCTTCTCAGCGGCGTTCCGTAGCTGATCAATCAGCCGATCCTTCTCCTCCGCTGCCTTCTTGAGCGCTGTAATATCCCTGGAAATCTCAATTACCCTGATTGGTTTCCCATTGGCATCCCTCAATGCAACATTGGCGGTACAATGGAAATAAATCGTATTTCCATTTTTATCAGTAACTTCAATATCATGCTCATGAATCTTTCCGTCTTCGAAGGCTTTTTGGGTGAGACAAGGAAAGGGTTCGCAGGGTTCGGATCGTTGATGATAGGCATCATAACATTTTTTACGGATGATATCATTACCGAAGCGTTTTTTGGCGACATGATTGGCCCAAACGATATTCAGATCGGTATCCATAATGCTGATGTGGTCACCGATGGATTGGAGCATCGCTGTGAGCGTGCCTTGATTCTCTTTAAATTCTGTATGCTTTATTTTACTTTTAACGTTCAATTTCAATCAATTCCGATTGGCTGATTATATGGCGAAAAATGGGTTTTTCTTTTTTGGGCCCTGAAATATTCGGTTGGGTCTGATTCAATCCCAACCCGCCACTCTTTTGCCGGAGATCCCACTTTACACTCAGTAAAAATTTTCCCCTTATCCAGATAAAGCGTTTGCTGTCAGTGTGTTACGTAGTATTTAACAATGTTTACGCATCGCATTTCCGCTTTGTCATCACGTCGGCTATACCAGGAAACCCGGTCACAGGACCTCTCTTCACTTATAGTGACCGCTTTCTGGGTCCGGGCGAAAAGCATATGGCCAACATCCTTAATGATTATCACTGCCAAAATGGTGCCAGTTCCCGTGATCTTGAGATTAATCGGTCGCGACAGATTAACTTGAACCGCGACAGCGACCCCGTCGCTTGTCGAAGCGAAGCGGAGATCCCGCCATCGGGGTCGGAGCGAAGCAGAAGTACCAAGATCCGTTGCATGAGGTCATTGCTCATTTCTTTATCCTCTCCGAGTCGACCGCTGATACCGATATCGAAGGCGTATTGAATATACCGCGAAGGGCGTTCCTTTTTACAAACGTCGGCAGTCATGCTGACAAAATTTGTCAAACAGGCACACCTTTACTCCTGCCAATGGCATACAATGCTCTGAAAAAATTATGAAACTTATATATACGAACAGTCGGCACAGAATATGCTTTTTCAATAACCAGCCAAGGGTAACAGTCACACATTGACCTGAAACTTGTGAGGCCAATTTCAAGTGTGAAAATCCCTAAAAGAGCCTGAGTTGAGTCCTGGTGATCGACGTGAAGGGGTGTGAAAAATGAAACGCTTGAAGAAAGCCACACTGTTGCTGATCAGACATATCGCTTATCGCTACAATCGCCTGCTTCTGTATTACTGGGCTGACCTGGAATTATATGAACTGCGGTCGGTGTATGTCATGCCGGAATTTTATTATCGCTGGCTTTTCCACTTTTGTATGTGGTTGGTTGAGTACAGTAATTTTCGACGATTGGCGGAACGTACGATTCACACGATTCCCTATCATGTCCGGTTTCATGTAGCTTAAGTTGCAGACAACCCTAATATGGCAGAGCTTCGAGACCCCAACGTTGCCTAATTACATGTGAAAATAATTGTTACTATTACCCAAGCTGAGCGATTGTCGAGCTTACCGCAGATTCAAGGCAGCTATCGTCGCGCTATAGTGGACTATGCGCGGCGATAGCTAACGCCGAAGATGTGGTGAGATCGGCAAACCCAATGGGTTTCACCTTTTGAATACAACAATCGATGGTACCCAACCGTGATTGTTACCAATCGACCTTCTTCGAGAAAGGTGAATCGATCAGTTTGGGTATTAGAAATAATGAATTAAAAGGGGCTATATCCTTCGTGTCCTGGAATTCACCATCCGTGAACCGCGATAGCGAGCATATTCCCCGTCGCTTGTCGAAGCGAAGCGGAGATTCCGCCATCGGGATCGGAACGAAGCAGAGATGCCGAGCACCGGTGCTGCGAGGTTAGTGAGCGGACTGGAAGCCGATTGTATCCTTACGGTGAGGATTCCCCAGTTTTAATCGCAACAAGAGAGGCGGTGTGATCAAATTTTTCAGAAAGGTCTGTCTTTTTTTCTTCATAATAGACGATTCGGAAGGACAGAAAAGCCCGAAGCAGTTCATTCTGATTCAGGCAATAGTTATCCATTTCCCCACCCATAAAGGATTCAACGATCAAAACGCCGCCAGATTTAAGTCCATTCTGAATCAAGGGAAAAAGGCGTCTGTCTAAAAACCGAACGTTGATGATAAGTTCGTAGCGATTCTGCGGAATATCCCAGGTATCCAAATCTGCGCAAATGACATTGATATGGGGATTTCTGCCTGCAAGATGATTCGTTGCCACCGTTGAAATGTCCACCGCATCAACTGCGAATCCCTTTGCTGCCAGGAAAATACTGTTTCTCCCGTTGCCGCAGGCGATATCCAATGCATTCCCACAGGATGCAAGACCCCAATGCTTCTTAACAATGGGGGACGGATCCGTTCCTCCCAGACGCTTCAGATATCTTGAGTCCCATTTTTTTCGATCTTTATCCGTCATTATCCAAAATCTTATTCCGATCAGTTGTGTCAATAGACAATGGTGTCTGCCTTCATGGTGACTTGAGATAGTAAATCCCAAACTGAGCGTTTCAATTTTTTACAGATACCATAACTGGTTTGTATTCTACGCTTTTGCGGTTCACCGATCTTAAAATTTTGAAACCCGTTGGGATTGCCGATCTCACCGCATAACCGGCGTCAGCTGACATCCCGCATAGTCCACTATAGCGGAATACCAGCTTCCTTGGTTCTGCGGCAAGCTCGACAATCGCTCAACTTGGGTAAATATGTCAATTGTTAAAAAGTACAATCGGTATGAAATGCTTCCGGCTATTATCTTGTGAAAATCTTGCCAGTTATATCGTGGAAAAAATGTAATAGGATGCCGCCTGATCTCATCGATACAATTTATAACTACCCATAATTAATATAATACGAATAAAGAGGGATGCCGGTACAGAATCTGCATAATGCTTTACCAGCGGTTGAGACCCTTTGGATTCGTTAATTAGCCGACTTCAATAGAAAAAAAATGAACTGAAAGAAAATTCTCGAGCAGGTAGAAAAAAATGGCTTACTTCTCACCTTAATGATGGAGTTCACCATGGACAACGTCGAGCTGGTATGCGTCATCTGCAAGAAAGAAGATCGGGGTCGTGGCGTCTGGTCATATCACGACAATCCTTCGACCTGGGAGAAAGAAGACGGCCTTTGCCCGGATTGCTGTCAAGAGTTGTTCCCGCAGTTTTACAAAGAAAATAAACGACCCCTAATAAAAAGGTTTAGTGTGGGTAGACGATTGTTTTCGGTATTCAATCAATTCAGGTCCGAAGTCAATTAACAACACGGGTTCGACACGGTTTATTCACGGCGCCTGCATCCAATTTCTTTAAGCTTCGCGCCTTCAGCGTCCGGTTTTTCGCTTGCCCGCTAATCGGCTTTCACCTTTCAGCTTTACCCCTTGTCTTTTGCCTCACCAGCTCAGCAACGTCTCAGCGATTCAGCTATCTCGCTCTCCCTCTATGATCAGGTTGCTGAGTTCATCGGTATCGCCGGGCTTGAATGGAAAATGGGCATTGAGGAGATCGCCAATCTCTTGAATGGCCTTGCAGATGGCGTCGGCGCCTTGCCCGTTGCGGATACCCCGGGTGACGCGGCCCACCAGCTGGTTCCATTCTTCGGAGGGGACTTTTTCGTGGATGCCCTTATCGGCCAGCAGCCACACTTTATGCTCAAAAACGGAGATAAACAGTAAGACGCCGTTGGCGTCGCGTGTCCGGTAAAGCCCCTTTCTGAAAAATCCGGTCACGGCGGCTTCCTCCACTTCCTCATCGATTTCCCGTCGGGAGATGAACAGGTGCTTGAGGGGCGGGCAGCGCCTGAGGACCCAGCGCAGCAGGATAAAGAAAAGAGCGAAAAGCCCGAGGAACAGCCACATGTTCTGGGTACCGATCCATAGCCATCCTCCCAGAAAATGCGTGGCCAGCAGGGCCAGCGGCAGGGCGAATGCCGTCGCGCCCAAAACGTCGGCCATTGGATAGTGGTAGCTGGACGACACGATCATGCAGACGATCTCTCCGGTGGTCCTTTTTTCTGTGGCAGCCACAGCGGATTCAATCCGCTTTTTTTCCGTCTCCGATAAAAACGTTTCAGCCAGGTTGTTCATCCGTAAACCTTTTTTTTCGCTTGTGTGACCGTGGTCATCCCGGCCGTTTCCGGCCGGTGTTGCCCTGGCGCCGCTACCATCCACCCGATGCGCCGCCCCCACCGAAGCCGCCGCCGCCGCCGGAGAAACCGCCGAAGCCCCCGGACGAAAACCCCCCACCACCTGAACCACCGCCCCAATATCCGCCGCGATGACCGGAAGGGGTGCGGCCAGCGGCCAGCGGCCCTCCGATCAGGCTGATCAGCAGACCGGCCACCAGGCCCAGCGGGATAAGTCCCAACAGCAAAAGCGGACCCAGACCGAAGAAAAGCGCTCCAGCAATGGGAAACAGAACCGCGCCGGCGGCTGCCCCCGTCACCCGGCTGGCCCGGCCGAGGGCGTTGATCAGGAAAAACAAGGCAAACAAGGCGACAATGGGAACTCCGGTCTGCGGCTGCTGAGGCTGCCGGGGGGCGTCGGTCATCGAGAATTCTCCCCGCACCGCATCGATCATGGCGGCCACGCCCTCGGTGATTCCCTGATCAAACTGTCCTGATTTGAATTGGGGCGCAATCACGTTGCGGATGATACGACCGGCCAGCAAATCGGTCAGGCGCCCTTCCAGTCCGTATCCGACATCGATGCGGATTTTACGCTCGCTTTTAGCAATCAGCAGAATGGCGCCGTTATCCAATTTCTTTTGACCGATTTTCCAGGCTTCGGCCACGCGGATCGAGAAGTCTTCAAGGGAATCGCCTTGAAGCGACGGGATGGTCAGCACCACGATCTGGGTGGATTCCTTCTGCTCAAAGTCGGTCAGGACCGCTTCCAACTGCCGTTCACTGGCGGTGCTGAGCATGGCGGCATAATCGTTGACGTGGCCTTTAAGCCGGGGCACCTCCAGCGCTGTCGCATTGACGGCGCCTGTAAATACCAGCAGGAAAAAGACAAGGATTGACCCGAAGCTGTGCAAATGGATTTTTGTTATCATGGTATGTGGTCTAACACCCTGCTATAAAATATCTCAAAAATAGTCTAAGTGCCCATGGCGGCGTTATACAACGGCTCAAAATACTCACATACTACCTGTATGCTGCGCTTTTTCGCCGTTGCATGCCTTGCCCTGAACCCGGATCCTTTTTTTTGAGATACGTTCTAATCAAATTTGATTGTCGGCACTTGCGTGGCACCGGCTTCCGCCTTGAAGTATTCTTTTCGATCCAGATGCAGTATCAGGCTGTTGGTGAGGCTGTAGGGCATGCTGCGAATCTTGGCGTTAAATGCTTCGACGGTCTGGTTGTAGCGCTGGCGGGCCACATTGATTCGATTTTCCGTGCCTTCGAGCTGGTTCTGCAAGTCCAGAAAATTCTGGTTGGCTTTCAAATCCGGGTAGCGTTCCACCACCACCATCAAGCGCGAGAGGGCTGACGAAAGCCCCCCCTGGGCATCCAGCATCTGCTGCATGGCCTGGGCATTGCCCAAATCCTTGGTGGAAAGCTGGACACTGGTGGCTTTGGCCCGCGCCTCGATAACCGCCTGAAGGGTTTCTTTTTCATGGGAGGCATAGCCTTTGACGGTGGCTACCAGGTTGGGGATCAGATCAGCCCGGCGCTGTAAATTGCTTTCCACATCGGCCCAGCCCCTGAACACCTGTTCTTCCATCTGCTGCAGGGTGTTGTACCCGCATCCGTTGGCGACAGCCGTGATCATTATCGCCGCCATCAACCATTTTACGTATTTGAGCATGCTGGCTCCTTTATTGTTGGATTTGAGATCTTTGTGCTAGGGATGAATAATTTCCTCAGCCTGGTATGATCTGATATACTGCGACAGGAAACCTGATTTGACAACCCTTGAAAATACACCCTCCCGATACCCCGGAATTGCCGTGACGGCCGGGACCGACGATGCAGGCCGGGGTGCAACGCCTCCGGGCGCAGTTCAATTCTCAGAGCGTTAGCCCCGATGGCGTCTTTGTCCCGCATGAAACCTTCTCCCAAGTTGAGCAATTGTCGAGCTTGCCGCAGAACCAAGGAAGCTGGCATTCCGCTATAGTGTACTATGCGGGATGTCGGCTGACACCGGTTATGCGGTGATCCGCCTGAGGCTGATAAAGATCGGCAATCCCAACGGGTTTGAACTTTTTAAGATCGGTAAACCGCAAAAGCAAAGCATACAAACCCAATTAGGGTATGTGTAAAAAATTGAAACGCTCAGCTTGGGCTTCTGTATGACCCATCTGCGTCAAATAACCAGACAATAATCGTCAAAAGAACCAGTGGGTAATCGGCTGAAAAATACAAGTATAAGAAATAATTGAAAAATAATAAATACTTAACCACCGGCACGCAATGTGCTCTCTTGAGGCGAAGACAACGATTCGAACCACACGCGCGCTTCGATTCCTAAGGAAGCTATCTGCCTTGGACTGGAATCGGGTGCTGATGTTGTGATTGCCAGCACGATACAACACGCAAACTGCAGCTGGCTCGATAAACGCTCCATTCAGGAAGGGCTGAAATATGAAATCTGTTTTTTTCAATCGAAAGTGGCGAGTGCTTTTCAGTGTTTTGTCAGTGTTCGTTTTTTTATGGGGCTGTGTGGAAGGCCAAAAACCTGCAGCAATATCTACGGCCGTCAACGACATCCCCGTCAGCCTGATCATTTCGAGCCCGTCAAATGAGGCATCTGCGTTACACGGTGAAGCGGTCTATTTCAAAGCATTTATTGATAACGAAGAGATGGTTGACGGCCCGGTCGTCTGGACTTCCAATCTGGATGGTCAAATAGGCGCCGAGTCGAAATTTAAGTACTCCCAATTGTCGGAAGGCCGACATACCATCATTGCATCAGTCAGGGATAAAAAGGGAGAGGATGCGGTCGATTCTCTGGAATTGATTATAGAAAAATTTACATGGGCGGCACAGTATAAAAAACATTTTCAACTGAACCCAAGGATCAGCAATGACCCATTAGATCGTGAATCCGTCGAGAGAATCCTTAAAACTACAAAGAATTTTGACAGAAAAAATTTAAGTGGCCTCGATCTGTCCGGGAAAAAAATGGACGGTGTTTCATTTGAAGACGCTTTCATGGTCCACTGCAATTTTTCAAATGCTGTATTTAAAAATGTGAACCTGAAAAATGCAGCCATTGAGTATTCGAACATGTCAAATGTTTCATTCAAGGATGTTGATTTAACAGGAGTCGATTTCAGCAATGTTGATTTAAGTGGCGTTGATTTCAGCAACATGTATTTGAGTGATTTTTCGATGATCGACGCCAATCTGACCGGGTGCAATTTTTTCCAGACCAATTTATCCTATTCTGATTTGACTGGAGCGGTGCTGAAAGATGCAAATCTCGATTACACCATCCTTGTAAAAACCAATCTGACCGGTGCAGATATGTCCAATGCAAAAATCCATGGGGCAAGAATTTCGAAGGCCATATTGAGAAATGCAAACCTTAATGGCGCATCAATCAACAAGGTAGCCATATTTGATTGTGATCTGCGCGGTATTGACTTGAGGGCGGCGGTGTTGACGGGTGTTGATATGAACAATGCGAATCTGAACGGCGCGCAATTGTCACAATTAAACCTTAAAAAGGTCACGCTCTACGGTGCTGATTTCACCAATTGCAATTTGTCCGGATCCAATCTGTCTAATCTGAACCTGGTGGATTCAAACTTTACCAATACTCAACTGAAAACCGCTAATTTCAAAAATGCCATTCTTAAAAGAGCAAACTTCAGGAACGCAGATATGGGGGCGAACCTCACCCATGCCAACCTTGAAGATGCGATGAATCTGGATAAGACGAAGAACTTGGAATCGGTTATTGGTTTATAGTTTGAACCCGTCACCTGCACTGAGAAAGTAAGGGCCTGTGGGAATCACCATAGGCCCTTTTTATTCAACTGCCACACCAGGGGCGCATCCTGGCGTGGCAGTTGAATAAAAAGGTAAAAAACCATATGATGGCGTTAAACCCATCAAGTCGATCATTGATGCCTATCGCAGACAGGGGACCAAAATGACCTATACCGTCAAGGATATTTTAAAAATTCAGGTGGCGCCTGCATTGGGCTGCACCGAACCGGTGGCTATCGCCTTAGGTGCGGCTGCGGCTGTGTCGCTGCTGCCGGAAAAGCAGATCGACGAAATCGAAATCTGGGTGGACCCGAATATCTATAAAAATGGCCTGGCCGTGTCCATTCCCGGCACCGGCGGGCTCAGCGGGCTGGACATGGCCTCGGCGGTTGGCGCCTTTGGCGGCGATGCAGCCCTGAAACTGGAAGTGCTGGATTCGGTGGACAGTCCGGCTATCTCGGCTGCCCAAAAGATCGTGAAGGCCGGCCGGGTGAAGGTCAATCTGCTCCGGGACCAGGTGGGCCTTTTCATCAAGACCATCGTCAAAGGCAACGGGCACAATGCTGAATCCGTCATTACCGGTCTGCATGACAACATCGTTTCCCTGGCACTGGACGGCAGTGCCATAACTGACCATGTGCTGCTGCCCAAAGCCGGATCCGATGACGGCAAACGCCGGCTGGCCGACCTGGAAGACTGGCTCAAGGGCCTGTCCCTGGATAAGCTTATCGAACTGCTGGACGACTTGGATGACGATGATCTGAAGTTCTTGGAATCCGGTGTTCAGGTCAACATGCGGCTGGCCGACTATGGACTCAAGCACGGCCCAGGGCTGGGGGTGGGCCGCACCATGGAACGTCTGGTGCGCCAGGGGCTGATGAAGCGGGATATGATCACCGCGGCACGAATTCTGGCATCGTCGGCCGCCGACGCCCGCATGTCCGGGGTCAAACTGCCGGCCATGAGCAGCGCCGGGTCGGGCAACCACGGCCTGACGGCCATCCTGCCCATTGTCGCCGTCGAAAAATTCATTACTGTCGATCATCGCACCACCCTGGAGGCTATCGGACTGAGTCATATTATTACCGCCTATGTGAAAGCCTACACCGGGCGCCTGTCCGCCATATGCGGCTGCTCGGTAGCCGCCGGCGCCGGGGCCACGGCTGGCGTCACCTACCTGATGGGTGGCACGAAGCTGCACATTGCAGGGGCCATCAAGAACCTTACCGAAGATCTGGCCGGGGTGATCTGCGACGGGGCCAAGGGCGGATGCGCCCTGAAACTGGCCACCGCTGCCGGAACGGCTGTGCAGGCGTCACTGTTCGCGCTTCAGGGGGTCAACGTCAGCGCTACCGACGGCATCATCGGCCGGTCGTCTGAAGACACGATGAAGAATATCGGCACCCTGACCACCCAGGGAATGATCGAGACCGATCGGACCATTCTCAACATCATGCTGGATAAGCAGTTCTCCGATGTCTGATTCCACAAACCATAACCCTCCCCGGGAAGGCAGTCCGTCCCGGGATGGTGATGCCGACGAGGCTTCTGAACCACCGCCTGAAACCTCAGACGGCGTTCCTATCCACCGCTTTACCCTGCCGGCACTGAGCTCTCGGGGGACCCGGTGGCGTGAGTGGGTTTTTGCTTGGCTGGATGAAACCCTTTCCCGAAAAACAGGTGAAGCGGATCCCTTTTATCTAACAACCGCCCTGCCGGTGATGGACCGGTTGGCCGGCATCGGGAGCGGCCTGATTGCCATGGTCATGGTGGATCGACATTACGGTCCTGCCGGCCTGGGTATCTTCGCATGGTTCTTCTCCCTGCTGGCCATTGCCGGCTACCTCGGCCGATACGGCATCCCCGTCTATTTGGAGAACCGTATCGCCCGGTCCCCCGAACCCAACGATGAAAACTGCGCCACTGCCATGGCAGCCCTGTACCTGACCTA
>RCNF010002219.1_pt1 | contig 10408 bp, 10 predicted proteins | sample 2041311 | NCBI WGS metagenome assembly RCNF01 (sample SAMN09708228, study PRJNA481090) | Marine sediment metagenome, whole genome shotgun sequencing project. | biome: marine sediment; feature: ocean; material: sediment; isolation source: Sewage treatment plant 2 marine sediment (STP2) ... | reverse complement strand
GGGCTCATTGCAATGGAGTTATATACACAACTTGATACATTAATGAATAGTGAAGATGGAGCTTTGCTCAAATCTCCGGGGCACTATTCAGTTGAGTTAGTTGGTCGTAAATTCCAGAGAACTCCTGGTGTTGATCAAGATGTTTTAGAATGGCTGCTATCTGGAGACCCCTGCGTTCGCTGGCAGGTAAAACGGGACCTTCTGGATAAAAAACCAGAAGTCTATCAAAAGGAGCAAGCTAAGATCCCTGAAGAAGGATGGGGTAAAAAATTGTTATCACACCAGGACCCCGAGGGAACCTGGGGAGGTGGATTGTATTCACCAAAATGGATCTCCACTACCTATACACTGCTTGCTCTGAGACGTCTGGGATTACCTTCAGGGAATGAAGCAGCTCACCAAGGCTGCAATCTTCTACTAGAGAGAGGGTTTTTTGAACCTGATGGTGGAATAAATTTCTCGCAAAATTACAAGTATAGTGAAACCTGCATCACCGGGATGATACTTTCTCTTCTGGCGTATTTTTCCATACCAGATAAACGAGTCCACAGAATAGCAAATCATTTGCTGGTTCAACAGATGGTAGATGGAGGTTGGAACTGCAGATCCTATCTAGGGGATACACATAGTTCTTTTCACACAACAATCTCAGCCCTGGAGGGGCTTTTGGCCTATCAAACCCTTTATTCTGACAAAAATAAAAAGATCACAACTGCCAGGGAAAGAGCCCACGAATTTCTCCTTCAGCACAAACTCTACCAATCTCACCGGACCGGGGAAGTTGTCAAACAGCAGATGACGCGGTTTCCTTTTCCTCCTCGCTGGTATTATGATTTCCTAAGAGCGCTGGATTATTTTCAATCTGCAGGCGCAGAGCGAGACCCGCGTTTTAAGGATGCAGTTAATCTTCTTATCTCTAAACAGAAAAATAATGGCCTTTGGGCATCGTATCGGGGTCCTAGCGGGAGAACCTTCTTTGAACTCGAGCCAGCTGGAAAGCCCAGCCGAATGAATACTCTGCGAGCATTAAGAGTTTTAAGGTGGTGGGATAAAGGCATTTAAAGTAATGTTGCCTACTTATCAGGAAAGGAAAATCAAACACAAATGAACGCCCATCCACTAACTTTCAGAAGTTTAATAACTGTTGACATACACCTTATTCCTGCTACAATGCCTTACAGAATTTTATAATTTTCAGATCAGAGGATAATAATGGATAACACACAAAATATTTCCCTCACTCCGGAAGCTGCAATCGCTATTAAATCATTGCTGAAGGAACAAAACATGTCCGAACATTCCCTGAGGATCTTCATCGCAGGTGTTGGTTGAGGAGGCCCTCAGTACGGCATGTCTTTGGATGACAAGGTCAGTGACAGCGACCAGGTTTATTCAAGTCATGGAGTACAGGTCATCGTTGATGACCAAACCCTGTCTTACCTCCAGAAAGCCACTGTTAAATATGTAGAAAATAATGGCCAGACTGGTTTCCAAATTTCGCAAGACGCACCACAAACTGCCAGCGCCGGTTGTGCTGGGTGTGATCCCGCTACAGGTTGCGGATAATTTACAACAGTACCAATCAAAAAACCAGGATTTCTCATAATCCTGGTTTTTTTTAAATTTGGTGATAGTTTGTTTATGATCGCCGTAAAACCGATACTATCAATCCAAAAACTCCTATCGATACCAATCCCAAAATAATAAAACCACTGGGCAATCCGCCTGTTCCTGTTATCAATGGAGAGGACGCATAGGTAGGAATTATTATTGGTGGAGGTGGTGTATAGGTGGGTTTCCTGGTTGGAGGTATTTCAGAAATAAATTGGGACGCCAGAGTAGGATCGATTGTTGGCGTGGTCTCAGGGGTAGGAGTGGGAGGTTTTGGAACTATAGGTAATTCACCGGTCAATCGAATATAGGCACCATAAACCCAGGCAACACCTTCGGGCACACCAGGGTAGATTATTTTAACCCAGATTCCACCTTCCGTTCTCGCCAGTGCAGGAACTTCTTGACGATTGATTAAGACACCCACCTTTGGGTAAAAAACATCCGGTCCTGATCGGACATTAATCTGATCTTCAGGATCTGAGTACACAATAGCTATGGGGCCTTTTGGTGTACCAGTAACAGTTGCAATTGCTACAGTCGGCTGTTGAAAGGAATCAGAGGCCTGGACCAAACTGGTTCCCGCTAAGAATAAAATCAATCCTGATGCCAAGAATATTATTGAAAGAATGGTTGTCAGCTTTCTCATATACCTGTATTCCTTCCTGCTGCAGATCCTTCGCTCAATTTTTCCAAAGCAGCTACCGCATATGGATATAGTTGATTTTCGTCCATGACTTTTTTCCGAATAGGAGATTGTCTTGGCCTTTGATTTCTTTTCTCAATCCTTGAAACAAGACCTTTTAAGGTTGTCCTTGTTTCAAGATAACCAACTTCACCACAAAAATAGATCGCCTTCTGCCTGATTCCCAGGGGGTTTTTCCGGTCGTTCACTATACCACTCAGCCGATTTCCTGCATAGGAAGCCAATCTGAAAATTCCGATCAGGCTTTCCTCAGCTGAGAGATATTTCTCAGAAACTTCTAGTAGATCCAGGATCTGCTCAGTGTTGAGATACGCAAGGAAGCTCTGCAGCTGCTTAAGTACCGGATCTAACAGCTCTCCTCCTTCTACATCCCCGACTAGAACAGATCCTAGTGCTTTTACGATATGGAAGCGGACTTCAAGATCCGGATCTGAAAGGCGCGTTGCCAGTAAATAGGTAATTAATGGTGATTTTGCTGGAGCGCCTTGTTCTAGCAAATAATCAAGGGCTTTCTCCCTCTCAACTGAGTTGGGAGAAACCAAACCCTCAGCTGCCTGCCAAATTTCATCACTCCACACAAGATCTTGGTTGGTAAGTTTTTTTTTATCATTTCAGGAATATATGGTTTTCCAATCTCACAATTAATCCATTATTGGAAATCAGCCATTCGTTTCTGCAGAGAATTCAATAAGGATGTGAATGCCTCAGCGAAAGATTTAACACCTTCTAATTCCAATTCTTGAGTTACTTGACCTAAATCGATACCCAGACTGGAAAGACCATCCAGGGCTTCCCGGGCAGATTCTAGATCCTGGTCAATGGTCCGGTCGACGACACCATGATCTAAAAATGCAACCAGGGTTTTTGGAGGTATTGTATTAATCGAGTATGGACCAATCATCTCATCGACATACTTCGTATCTGGATAAGCTGGATTCTTGGTACTTGTGGAAGCCCACAAGATTCGCTGGCGTTTTGCCTGTTGGGTCCTCAGCTTGCTAAAACGGATCCCTTTCTCGCCAAAAGTATCTTCATAATCCTGGTATGCTAATTTCCCACTGGCCACTGCAGCTTTTCCAAGTAAACTCTCAATTTTGATTTTGTCCTCAGGAACGGCCAGGGATTCCAGCATTTTATCTACCTTGGAATCGATCCTGGAGATGAAGAAGGATGCAACTGAAGCGATCTTCGAAATTGATTTACCAACTTCTACTCGTTTTTCAAGGCCAGCCAGATATGCTTCCCGAACCTCCTGATAACGATCAAGACCGAAAATCAGCGTCACGTTTATATTGATTCCTTCCGCAATTGCTTCAGTAATCGCTGGTAGACCTTCCCTTGTCGCTGGTATCTTCACCATTAAGTTAGGGCGGTCCACTTTAGTCCACAGACGTTTTGCATCTTGTATAGTCCCTTCAGTATCATCGGCAAGATAAGGACTAACTTCAAGACTTACATACCCATCCCCTCCATTGGTCTGCTCGTAGAGGGGGCGGAATAGATCTGCCGCAGCCTGAATATCACTAATCGCCAGCTGTTCATAAATGTCCTCTTTTGATAGACCTTCTCTCGTGAGAGACTTGATCTCATGATCATATTCATCAGACTGGCTGATTGCTTTATTAAAAATGCTTGGATTTGAAGTTATTCCCCGGATTTCACCTCGCTTGACCATACCAGCCAGTGTGCCATCATTTAATAATCTTCGTTCAATGTTGTCATACCAGATCGATAATTTCATTTGATCCAGTTTCTTAAGTAACTCGGTCATGATCCTATACCACCTTTTTCTATTTCCTTGACTTTTGCGATCCGGCGAATATGTCTTTCCTCACCAGGGTTATTCCCCACAAAACTTGCACCGAGGAATTCTTTGACTAATTGCATCGTAAGTTCAGATCCAATTATCCTTCCTCCCAAGCAGAGCACATTGATATTATCATGCTCAACTGCCTGTTTTGCAGTATACAAATCATGAGCTATCGAAGCATAAATTCCTACCATCTTATTGGCTCCTATACAAACTCCCACACCAGATCCACAAAGCAAAATCCCACGCTCAGCTTTTCCCGATTGTATTGCCTTTCCAACTTTTTTAACATAATCTGGGTAATCAACACTTTCTTCCGAATCTGATCCAAAATCAATTACTTCATGGCCGGTCTCACGGATTGCATCAATTACTGCATTTTTTATCGGGAATCCACCATGATCAGTTGCTATGGCTATACGCATTATTCCACCTTCCTCAATAAAAGGTTGGCTTGATTGATCACATTCTCAACAGTAAGTCCAAATTCCTCGTATATTTGTCCAGCTGGTGCAGATGCCCCATAACGATCAACAGCCATAATTATTCCTAAATCACCCACCCATTCTCTCCATCCCAGGGATATTCCAGCCTCAACAGCCATTCGGGCTTTAATATCAGGATTTATAACTGAATCCTGATAGACCTGGTCCTGTTTACGGAAGAGTTCCCAACTTGGAAATGAAACCAGTCTGACATTGATTCCTTCAGCAGCCAACTTCTCGCCTGCTTTTATAATTAAATCAACCTCAGAACCGGATGCCATCAAAACCAGATCTGGCTTTTGGTCTCCTAGATCAGCCAGAATATAAGCTCCCCGTTCAACTCCTTCAGCTGGAGAATATAACGATCTATCTATTACAGACATAGATTGACGAGATAAAGCCATTGCGGTTGGTCCATCTTTACGGCGCAAGGCAATAGCCCAGGATTGGGCTGCCTCATTTGCGTCACCGGGTCGCAATACAACCAGGTTTGGGATAGCCCTTAATGCTGTAAGATGTTCAACCGGCTGGTGAGTTGGGCCATCCTCTCCAACTCCAACGCTATCATGTGTAAAAACCCAGATACTTTGGATATGAGAGAGAGCAGATATGCGAATCGCTGGACGCATATAATCAGAAAACACCAGGAATGTACTCCCATAAGGAATAATCCCGCCGTGATAAGCCATGCCATTAATGATTGCGCCCATTGCGTGTTCTCTCACACCAAAGTGGATGTTCCTTCCCTGATATTGCCCCACCTGAAAGTCCGGAATCCCCTCTAACCAGGTCTTGGTTGAAGGTGCAAGGTCAGCCGACCCTCCCATCAATTCGGGAACAGCTGCAGCGATCGAATTCAGAACTTTCCCTGATGCGGCTCTGGTTGCCATTCCCTTAGCATCAGCGGGAAATTCTGGAATTGATTTTTCCCAATTCTCAGGTAAATTTCCAGCTAACCTTCGTTTTAATTCAGCCGCCTCAGCGGGATATTCAACTGAGTATGAGTTAAACAAATCATTCCAATGATTCTCTGATTCAGCGCCTGTCCCAAGGGTTTGGCGGAAAGAATCCAGTACTTCTTCTGGGATATAAAAGCGGGGTTCTATGGGCCAATTCTGGGCTTTCTTTGCTGCATCCAATTCTTCATCCCCGGGAGGTGAACCGTGGGCAGCGGCTGTATCCTGTTTAGTTGGCAGTCCATATCCAATATGTGTTCTGCAAATAATGAGTGATGGACGGGAATCCTTTTTTGCTTGTTGTATTGCCAGGTCTACTGCTTCAACATCATTACCATCATCAACTTTGAGTACATGCCAGCCATACGCCTCAAATCTTGCTCCTCTATCTTCTGTAAATGCCAGGTCTGTGCTGCCCTCAATTGAGATTCTATTATCATCATATAAATAAATCACTTTCCCCAACTGCAAATGTCCTGCAAGGGAGGCGGCTTCAGCTACTAATCCCTCCATTAAATCCCCATCAGTCACCAAACCATAGGTATAGTGATCAATTATCGGGAAATCAGGACGATTATAGATTGCAGCAAGATGAGCCTCGGCAATTGCAAATCCGATTCCATTCGTAAATCCCTGCCCCAATGGTCCGGTGGTTGTTTCAACACCCGGAGTTACTCCATATTCAGGATGTCCCGGAGTCAAACTCTGCCACTGTCGGAAATTTTTTAACTCTTCCAGGGATAAATCATAACCAGTTAAATGTAATAAGGAATACAAGAGCATTGATCCATGTCCGCCTGAGAGGATAAAACGATCTCTATTTGCCCAATCGGGATTTGCCGGATTATGAACCAGATGGCGGGTCCAGAGTGTATAAGTAAGCGCCGCAGTCCCCATCGGCAGACCCGGGTGTCCAGAATTTGCCTTTTGAACAGCATCTGCAGATAAGAACCGAATAGTGTTAATCGCCTTTTCTTCCAAATAATCCTTACCTGGCATTGTGAGTATCTCCTATTTAGCACACTTTACATGAGTAATTATTTTACCGCAATCCAAAAACTGCTTCTCCAGATTAGTGTCTTCACGGATATGTTCTAACAAAGGTTTAACCTTTCTCCAATTATTAAGAAATTAATCAAGCTCTATACAAATACACAGCTGTCATTTTTTTAGTACGTAATTAGCGTTATCAACAATTTTATGTTCCAATAATTCATTAATTACTTTAATTAGGTGATTATGTTCATCCTATTTGTGATAATATTCACTATAGGAATTTATCCAGGAACCCTATACTACTATTGTCTAATTTATCAGTACTACTACAGCTGAATTTTATCCATTCGCAATAATCGTTTTACTGCTTCACTTCATAACTGTTACGGAATTCGCATAAAATATAAATTGAAATTAAATCAATTAATTTCTATAATTTCTGAAATGTTTGCCGGTCTATTATTAGTTTCTGGTTTTTTTGGTGATAGCTAGGCATTTTGTTTTGTTAATCCAAGCCTAATAACACGGATTTAAAGGAATAACAGTATTATATAACTCTGAGTCCTTTAAGCCTTTTCTTCTGAACAGGAGGCATCACAATGGCCGCGATTGGAACCCAAAATTCCCACAATTTTACAGCAGAATTTAAAGAGAGTTTATTCAAAATTCCTGAGGGAGAAAACATCCAGGCCTGCTTGCAATGCGCTTGCTGCAGCGGTGCTTGTCCATTTGGCTTTGCAATGGATTTTCCCCCTGGCAGAATGATTGCCTGGATGCGGGCAGGCAATCTGGACGAAATGCTGAAATCCGATTCTATCTGGATGTGTGTATCCTGTTATGCCTGTACAGAGGTCTGCCCCAAGGATATCCCTGTTACTCTTGCCTTGATGACCAGGGCAAAAGAAGAAGCACTTCTGGCAGGAAATGTCCCAGCCGAATTGCAGAGTGCCCTGGAGTTTTCTTCGCAATACAGCAACCCGTTAGGGGAATCTTCCCGTAAACGAGCTGCCTGGACAGAGGAACTTGATTTTGAGATCCCAATCATTCGCAAAGAGAAACGCCCGGTAGATATATTATGGTTTGTGGGTGATTATGCTTCTTACCATCCCCGGGTAAAAGAGGTCACTAAAGCTTTTGCGACTCTATTAAATAAATTAGAAATTGATTTTGCAATTCTTGGTCCAGATGAACATAGCGATGGAGATTCCCAGAGGCTTGCCGGCGAGCGAGGATTGTTTGAAATGCTGGCCGAAAAAAATGCAAAGATCCTCAGCAAGTGTGAATTCACAGAAATCATCACTACGGATCCCCACGCCTATAATGCCTTAAAGAATGAATACCCGAATTTGGGATTCGAATTTCCAGTGCGACATTATACCGAGTTTCTGGTAGAACACCTCGATCAAATTATTCCCTTGTTTAAGAAAAACGGTACAGCTAAAGTGGCTTACCACGATCCATGTTATCTCGGCCGTGTCAATGAAATCTATGAAGCTCCCCGAAAATTAATTGAGGCCATCCCAGGTTTAGAATTGGTGGAAATGGCTCACAATAAATCTACCAGCTTATGCTGTGGGGGTGGTGGAGGTGGCATGTGGCTGGATGGTTTTCGGTGGGAAAAGTCCGGATCAAGGTTATCGGAATGGAGAGTAAAAGAGGCAGCAACAGTGGAGGCCGATATCCTGGCAGTTGCTTGCCCTTATGAACCTCCCCGGTTTGAAGATGCTGCCAAAGCAATTTCAGGGGCTGAAAAATTACAGGTTAAGGACATCATTGAATTAATTGTTGATGCTATTGACAATTAAGGAGGAACCAAATGACAAATATAGTCGTAATCGCTCGCCTTGTCCCAGACCTCGTAGAAGAACTCGAGATTGCATCCAGCGGGACAGCTTTAGACCTTGCCTGGCTAAGATTGATCATCAACGAGTCTGACAATCATGCCATCGAACAAGCAATCCTTATCAAAGAAAAAATCGGCGCAACTGTTACCATCATCAGCCTAGAAGCGGAGGGAGTTGAAGACATGCTCTTCACGACCGCTGCCAAAGGCGCTGACAGATTGATCAAATTAACAGGCATCGGAGAGGAGAAACCCACCAACCAGTCCTTAGCCCAAACTCTGGCAGAAAAGATCAAGGAGATTAATCCTGATCTGATCTTTAACGGGGTTCAGGCTCATGATGACATCACAGGTGATCTCGCACCCCAAATTGCCGATCTACTTGATATGCCATATGTAGGTTATATCTCAGGGGTTAGCATTTCTAATGGAAAAGCAACCGCGTTCAAGGAATATCCCGGAGGCATTCTCGCAGAAATGGAGATCACCCTGCCCGCTGTTCTTGGTATCCAATCCAGCGAGGAACCACCCCGTTATGTCGCCATCAGCAAAGTCAGGCAGATGATGAATACAGCCTCGATTGAAGATCAAGATGCCAGCGATCTGGAAACCAGATCTGGTGTAGAGATTGAAAGGATGTACTTACCTGAAACTGCAGAACGAGCCGAGATGCTAGAAGGAAACGAAGAGGAAATTGCTTCAAAACTCACCGCCATTCTTCAAGATTTAGGCCTGTTGTAAGAGGAGGAATAAAATGACTCAAGATATATTCTTGCTGATTGAGCACATTCAGGGACAGGTTTCCGATATCTCTTACATTATGGCAGCTGCAGCTAGAGATCTCGCCAAAAATGAGGGATGCGGAGTTGTTGGGATCCTGTTCGGCAGCGGTGCCGAAGGACTTAAGGAATCAATTGCAGTGGATAAAGTAATTTATTGTGACCACCCTGCCTTGGCTGAATTTTCATCAGATGCCTATAAACGCACCCTGATCTCCCTGTTAGGGGAATATTCTCCCCGTGCTATTTTGTTCGGTAACACTACCTTGGGAGCGGATGTCAGCAGCAGCCTGGCCTCACATCAGAAATTTCCAATCATCAGCTCCTGCATTAAAATATCAGACTCGGGCAGCATTATCAGCCAAATTTGCGGTGGGAAGATCATGGTTGACAGTCAATTGGCTGACAAGACAACCTTGATTACTGTAAACCCCGGTGGATATAAACCCGAAGAAGGACAAAGCAGCTCCCCAGCGGAGACAATTACTTTCTCCGCACCTAATGAGTTTGATCGAAATGACTTGTTCATCGAGGAAATGGAGCATTTCATCAATGTGATTAATGGACAAGAAGAACCTGTCTGCAGCCTCGATGACGGGATAAAAGCTCTGGAATTATCCGTTCAGGCGAAAGTAAAGGGGGCCAGGTGATAAGAATATCTTCAGTTCACTCGGAATCATTCGAGTTATGTGATATCGCGGTTGGTGAATATATAGAGGACATCGAGGCTATTGATTACAAGGTTTAGGTGAGAGTTTTTGGATTGAATCCAAGAAACCCTTCCCAGCGAGTAGAACTATGAAAAAAATGGAACCGGGTATATTATTCAGGAATTTGCTGATAGAGATCGTTATCTACAGTATTCTGATCTTTGGATATTACTTGCTGGTCCTGCGCTGGCTGGATGATTGGTTGCTGACGATCTTTAACACCAATCTTGTTTATTATGCAGCTGTAGGCCTGGGGATGATCCTTATTCAAGCAGTATTGTTGGATTTTGTAACTTCATACCTGATGAAATTCATTAAAACAGACCAATTTGGCATGAAGAGGATCCGAGATGTATTTTCCGATCGCTGATGTCACTGTAAGCCCCGTCTTGCTGATGAGCGTCGGATTCCTAGTCGGGATCCTGGGCGGCTTTTTTGGCGTGGGCGGCGGATTTTTGGCAGGACCGATGATGTTCTGGTCGGGCGTGCCAATGAACTTTGTGGTTGGGACC
>RCNF010002218.1_pt1 | contig 10408 bp, 10 predicted proteins | sample 2041311 | NCBI WGS metagenome assembly RCNF01 (sample SAMN09708228, study PRJNA481090) | Marine sediment metagenome, whole genome shotgun sequencing project. | biome: marine sediment; feature: ocean; material: sediment; isolation source: Sewage treatment plant 2 marine sediment (STP2) ... | reverse complement strand
GGTTGCCGCCCAGCTAAAGGAGTTATCTCCCAAATACAACGGCGGTCGAAGGATCGACGGCATCATCCCAGTAATTACGCGGTGGTGTTGATTTCTGAGGGTGCCCAAATGAAACAGCACGTAGAAATGTCGTTCGAAGGTGAGGAAACCGACCAATATGGGCATCGAAAACTCGGTGGCATCGGCGATTTGGTTGCCGCCCAGCTAAAGGAGTTATCTCCCAAATACAACGGCGGTCGAAGGATCGACGTGGTCAATCAGCGACTCGGCTATTTGGTGCGAAGCGGAGATCCTGATGCGCTCGATTCCATCGTCCCGATGGCGTTCGGAAACCTCGCGCTGGATCTGATCGACGCGGGCACATCAGGGCAGCTCGTCTCGGTGCACAACGGCCGTTACGGCAACGTGCCACTGGACGTCATCATCGGCACAAAGAAGGTGGTCGATGTCGACAAGTACTACGACACGGAGCGCTTGAGGCCGAAGTACAAAGCCTTTGGTGGCCTTCCGCTCTTCATCATGACGGGTGACTCGTAGCTCAGACCCGAAACTCGTCGAGCTTCTCTCGAGTCGGGAACCGAATCAACATGAGCACCCAGGTCACGACGAAGAAGGGAAGCACCGCGGTCGTGGGGGCGCCTCGAAAACCGAGAACGAGACCCAAGATCGCGACGCTCTCGGCGAGAGCCATCGCCACCACTAGGGAAACCAGGTAGGCGCCCGCAGCGTCGTCCGAACTGGCCTTCTCGATTCCAGGGGTGGACCTTTGTCGGAGCAGGAGCCTCGGCAGCAGCAAGCTCGCGCTCGCCGTGGTCAGACCCGCGGCACCGAGGGGAAGCAAGAGAACTTGCCAGTTCGGCTCTCCCTGAGGCTCGGTCAAACCAAGCACCACGAGATATAGCAGCGTGGACACGAGCAATGCGGCCCAAAGGATGCGCGGGACGGCGAGAGGTCCGGTCATGTGCCGATGATGCCAAACCTCGCGCGGCATGAAGACGTTTTTGCGCTAAGAAGATCGCCATGGCATCCCGCTTCCGGCACATGAGGGCCCGCGCGCTGAAGGCGATGTTCAAAGCGCACGCGACCATTTACGAGCAAAGTGGTGGGCGAATCGGGGCGTGGGCTGGTTTGCCGACCCTGCTCTTGTCGGTGACAGGCCGTAAATCCGGCCAGACTCGCTCGACACCACTCGTATACTTCGAGGACAACGGCCGCTACGTGGTGGTGGGATCGGATGGCGCCGCCAAGCGCGACCCTCAGTGGTGGAAGAACCTTCAGGTAAACCCCTCGGGATCGATACGTGTGGGGAAAAAGCAATTCGAGATCGAAGCCACCCTAGCTACTGACCCGGAGCGCGAACGCCTCTGGGAGCTTGGCAAGTCGATCAATCCGATGTGGGCGCGATACCAGACCCGGACGAAGCGCGAGCTTCCCGTCGTGGTGTTGACCCCGACCAGCTAGCCAGGACTGGCGTCCCCATGCCTCCCGGCCGGAACCCCAGGTTCTAGACAGCGGCGCTCGTCGAGTTGGATAATCCCACCCATGAGCGCTTGTCGTGCGTCGTTTGGGGTCTGGGTTGGCACCTTGGTTGTATTGGTGGGGGCGTCCGGGTGTGAAGGGGCCCTGCGACTACTGGACGAAGCGGCCGCCGCCCTCGAAGCTTCTCCAACTCCTGCCACCAGCCCTGTCGAGGAGGAGTCGCCAGCAGCGCTTCCGGAGAGGCCGGCAACCTCAACCGTACACTCGGAGACTCAGGTCATCACATTCGGGGGCATCTTGGACAACCGTGAGATGTCGCGCGAGGCACGTATTCGCGCGTTCGAGAACCTGGACCCGGCCGCCCTCCAAAAGCCGGTAGCGCGAAGCAACGTCACTGCCGCCCCACCGGGCGCTACGCGACAGCCCCAGCCTTCAACCCAGACTCCGTCGGAGATCTCCGCGGCTCGAAGCCGTGTACCTGTCGTGATGTACTCGACCGCATGGTGCGGCGTCTGCAAGCGCGCACGTCAGTACTTCCAACAGGCGGGCATCTCCTTCGTCGAGCACGATGTCGATGAAGATCCTAAAGCGCGCCAGGAGTACCTTCGACTCAATCCTCGCCGGAGCGTCCCGACGATCAAGATAGGCGACGAAGTCATCGTCGGCTTCAGTCCAGAGTCTGTGAACCGGGCGTTGGACGCGTCGGTGCGACGCTAACCCACCTACGGGTCAATGGCGAAGCAGTAGAACCGGCCTGATCCCTGACGTTCGGCCAATCCTTGCTCGGTGCAGCCAGTGGTATCGTGGGCCGAGTTCCAAGAGAGACGGTCCGGCCCACCAATCGTGATGCCCGGAGGTGTAAGATCGCTGTGGCCGATCTGCGCCAACTCGTCGTCGCTCGAGGAAGTCCAATCGAGGCAGGTTCGGCCCTCGAACATGGTGCCCTCCATGGTGCTTCCCGTGATGATGTCATGCTCGGCGAGAGGCACGCGGACCCCGTTCTCGTCGATCAGGTGCCCTTCGCCCTCGGGATCGTCCTCCACGAACCACTCCAGGCGGGCAATCCCATTCTCGTGGAGCGCATCCACATCCGCCGCGACCTCTTGAAGTCGCACATTGTACCAGGGGCCATCTCCGATTCGATCCCGTGCGTCTTCGATAGATGTGCTGAGGTACGCGTGCCACGTCCGGTCACCCGCCCCGACGGCAGCGGCCAGGTTCTGGCACATCCCATCGGCCCCCGGGAGCCCACCAAGATTCCCGCCGATCGCGCCCGTGCCCACGCTGGTCACGAAGAAGGACAAGCTGGGATCCGTGGGGCCGCCGCCTTCACCACCGGTACCGCCCTCGCCGCCCGCACCGCCGCTTCCACCGGATCCAGCAGTGCCCGAGCCGCTGTCACCGCATGCGCTGAGGCAAAGAATGCAAACTGAGACTAGGAAGAAACTCGGACGGCTCATGGTCTACTCCACTTCGACGGGGTCAGTCCCTGGCGACCTATACCACGCTCGGCGCACAGGATATCTCGCCAAAAGGGCGTGGCCCGAAGAGGATCGCTACGGCGGGGGCTTCTTCCGTGGTTCGGGGCAGCCCGGAAATCAGACGGGCGTGCTATCTACAAGTGCTGTGAGGGGGCCACATGGATTCGAGTAAGCCGCGCATACTCATCGTCGGGGGCGGATTCGCGGGCGTGGCAGCCGCGCGTGCACTGCGTCGGGCGGAGGCCAACGTCGTCCTGATCGACAAACACAACCACCACCTATTTCAGCCACTCTTGTACCAGGTAGCGACGGCGGCGTTGCACCCCGGAACGATTGCGGCGCCGATCCGAACTCTCGTCCGCAAGCAGGCGAACTGTCGTGTGCTGATGAAAGAGGTCGACGACATCGATGTCGACACGCAAACGATTTCGCTAGGTGGAGAACCCTACGGCTATGACTATTTGCTCCTCGCCACCGGATTCGAGACCAACTACTTCGGCAACGACGAGTGGAAGAGGTACGCCCCCGGATTGAAGACCGTGGATGAAGCGACCGACGTTCGCGCACGCTTTCTTCTGGCGTTCGAGCAAGCGGAGTTCGAGGAAGACAAGGCAGCCAAGCGCGCGGCGCTCACGTTTGCAATTGTTGGGGCAGGACCGACCGGCGTCGAAATGGCAGGCGCGCTCGCCGAGGTGGCCGAGGACGTTCGAAAGGACTTCAGGTCCATCGACACGAGGACGGCACGCGTCATCCTGCTCGACTTTGCCGACCGTGTGCTCACTTCCTTTGACCCAGAGTTGTCCGCGCGGGCCCAGAAAGACCTGGAGTTGTTGGGAGTCGAGGTTCTCTTGGGGACTCGCGTCACAAATGTCGACGACAAGGGATTGACCGCAGAGACGCCCGACGGTTCGATTCGAATCGATGCGAACAACGTGATCTGGGCGGCTGGAGTCAAGGGTGGCCCGCTGGGAGAGCGGCTGAGCGGCGAGGTCGACCGGGCAGGACGAGTCATCGTGGACGAGGACCTATCCATTCCAGGGCACCCCAACGTGTTCGTCGCGGGCGACATGGCGCATCGAATCGATGCCGAGACCGATCAGCCCGTGCCTGCCGTCGCGCAAGGCGCGATTCAGGGCGGTAAGTTCGTCGGAGAAACAATCGCGGCGGAAGTCGCGGCATCGCGAAAAGGCGAATCTCCACCGCCACGCAAGGCATTCCACTATGACGATCGCGGCTCGATGGCGATCATCGGGCGCAACCGCGCCGTCGCCGAGATCGGTAAGCTCCGCTTCGGTGGCTACTTCGCGTTTGTGATGTGGGCGCTGATCCACATCTTATTTTTGATCGACTTCCGCAGAAAGCTCGTCGTGTTCGTCGAATGGAGCTGGCTCTACTTTACCGGCGGCCGTGGCGCCCGCCTCATCACCGGCGACGACCGAATGCCCAAAGTGATCCAGCCGCCGCCTGACTTTCTCGTCGCGGCACGAGAGTCCAAGCCGGACGCTCAGACTTAGCCGCTCTGGGGTGGGGCCGAATTGCAGGTCAGTCCGCGGGAGGCGAGAACCGAACTCTCATCGCATACTCTTGCTCAGCGGAGCCCCTCATGTACCCGACGATGGAAGCGAACATTCGCGACGAAGCAGAACGCTGGCGCGCCGTCACGACCCGCTCCCCGGAAGCCGACGGCACGTTCCTGTACGCGGTTCGAACCACAGGGGTGTTTTGCAGACCAGGCTGCCCATCGCGGCGGCCTCGACGCGAGAACGTAGAGTTCTTCGACACCGCGGCACTTGCCATGCGGGCTGGATACCGAGCCTGCAAACGCTGCACGCCGGTTGACCGGAGGCCAGGCAAGGACGCCACCGACGCGCTTGTAAAAGCGTGCCGACTGCTTTCCTCGGAGGACGGCATGAGAAACCGGGAGGTGGCTGAAGCCATCGGCTTGAGCGACGCGTACTTTCAGCGCGCCTTCAAGAAGCGCGTGGGCATCACCCCGCAGCAGTTCCGGCGCAGGTTGCTTGCTGAGCGTGCCCGCAAGCGGATCGCTCAGGCCGGCTCCGTGACCGAGTCGGTCTATGCAGCGGGCTACTCGTCGAGCAGTCGCTTCTACGATGGCATCGGGCAGGAACTAGGCATGACGCCCTCCGCGGCGAAAGGCGGCGGCGCTGGCGAGCGCATCGGGTACGCGGTCCTCGACTGCTCCCTTGGGAAGGCACTCATCGCCTGGACGTCGCGCGGCGTGTGCGAGGTCGCCTTTGCGGACTCCGAGAGCGAGGTCCTGGGTCAACTCGCCACGCATTTCCCGAACGCTGCGATCGAGCCTTCCCACCGGACCGAATGGGCACGAGCGGTGGTCGAGGCGGTCGAGATGGTGACCCCAGCCGATGTTCCGCTCGATATCCGGGGCACCGCCTTCCAGGAACGGGTTTGGCGCGAACTGCGGCGCATCCCCATCGGCGAAACGAGAACCTACTCGGAGGTGGCACAGGCGCTCCATGTGCCTTCGGCGGCCCGCGCCATCGCTCGAGCCTGCGCCACCAACCGCCTCGCCGTACTCGTCCCGTGCCATCGCGTCGTGCGAAAGGACGAAACCCCGTCAGGCTATCGATGGGGGCTCGAACGAAAGCGGGAGTTGCTGCGCCGTGAAGAGACGAACGTCGGCGCAGCGGAGTGCGAAGACCGAAATCGATGGTGGAGTTCGATCAGTCACGCTCTCGCCCAGAAAGTGGAATGAAGAGATTGAGCACACCACCGAGTCCTGCAGAGAACAACTGCGTGCCCCAGAAGCCGAGCGAGGCGGCGTACGCGCTTGCTTCAGGAACGCCGACTGTCCCGTACAGGGCCGCAAACGCGGCCTCGCGAACTCCGGCTCCACCCACGGTAAACGGGAAAAAAGCAGATGCGCCAATGAGCGGCATCACCACGGCAGACTGCGCCCAGGTTGTCGAAGGCTCGAGCGAATGCATGATCACGTGACCTGCCACGACGGTGGAGGCGTGGATGATCAACGAGAGGAAGATCGCGATGAAAAAGGGCAACAGAGAGTGGAGTCGAGGGAGGGCGCGCAGCGGCTTGCCGAGCTTCTCGGGAAGCAAGGGCACCACCCTAGGGGCAATCGCGATGCCAATCAAAGCCGCTGCCGCCGCCGCGAGCCCCAGGGCGGCAAACAAGCCAACGTTCTCGACGCCGGGGATCGGGTACATCAAGTAGGCGCCCGTAGCTATGACAAGCAGAGCCGAAAAGCCGAGGACCCGCTCGATAAATACGACTGCCACGCCGCTCGTGGCGCCTGCCCAGTCTAGGTCTCCAAAGGCCTTGCGGCTGGCCACGCCGCGAATGACGTCGCCGCCTACCGCACCCGGTGCGTAGGTGTTGTAGAAGTGCCCAACCGCATACAGATGCGCGGTGCGGGCCCAAGAGGGAAGGTCGATGGCGCCGTACGCCCGAAGCAGCAGCCGCCATCGAATCATCCCGCAAACCAGCGAAAATAAGACGACCGTCACTGCAGTCAATGCCGCCCCAAGAGAAAGCCGTTGAAACGCGTGAAGAACGTCGCGTGGTTCGACACGGCTTGCGAGGTAGGCGACTGCGGCAACCGTCACCGCGATCCGGCCCCACCTGAGATAGCGCCGCCGCGTCTCACCCCTAGCGGAGCGTCTGCCTTCTTTGTCGAGCATCTTGATTCCTCGATCCTAGCGCGTCTTGAAGCTCCTGGAGCAGTTCTGCGGGGTCTCCACCATTCCCTGCCGGCACGCCGGTAAGAAGCCACTCCTCCACACAAATCGCTAGACCGCTGGTCGCGCCATGCCAGTTTTCCCGAGGTCAGTTCATCGCTGGTCCATTTGCTGCGGTCATCTCGAACCAAGCTGGATCCACAGGTCGAAGTGGGTCGCTCCGGCGCGTGTCACGGGCTCCGCGCTCGCTTCTAGCGGAGGACTTGGCGACCGACGTCTGGATCTGACGCGGGCAAGTCGCCTGACTGGGTTCGTGTAGTCGTGCGCATCAAATTTCCCGGGATTTCTGTGTCGTGCGAGATTGGCGCATCAGTGGGGCCGGAGGAAGCGAAATGTTGGAAAGACTCATCGCTCGACTCACTATTCTCGGAATGTTCTTGGCTGCGGCGGCACGGACGGCGGCAGTAGCGACTTAGGGCCAACTTACGTCGACGACTCCCTCGAACTGCGGACGAGCTCGCGCGTAATCGATGCTGACCTTCGTGATGAGGCGCTGATCAGCAGCGATGTCGAGTCGGGCGAGTACGTCTTCGATGCGACGCTCCTCGACGCCGCGGGTGTGGCCATCGAGTCCGGTCACGTCCTCCTCATCGCGGAGCAGACACTCATTCAAGTGACCTCGACCACGACGCGTGGCAACGAGCTGGTCGTTAACAGCGACCCCGCGACTCTCCCGGAGCTGGTCGCGGGCGCCAACGCAGACATGATCTCTTTGAAACACGTCCTGCCAAAGGCATTCGTCTTACGCGTCCCGATCCCAACTGCGCTTCCTCCCGGATTGAACTTTCAGTTCTCGATGGGCCTAGACGCCGAGATCATTCTTCCGACCCTGGCAAGCGCCGCAACCCAGGTCTCCGCAGACTTCCGCTACACGGGAAGCACCGGCTTCGAGTTCGGCGGGTTAACCCTGCAGCCTTCGGGCAACGGCGGGTCAGGCAGCGCGGACCCGTCTGGACCCAACACGACGGCTGCCGGTGGAGAGGCTGGCGTCGTACTGAAGATCATCCCGTTCTTCACACTCAACGTACTGCTCGACCAGGCGAAGGCAGAGCTACAGATCCAGAACAACATCGGCGGCTCCTTCGAGGGCGATGCCATCCGCGGGATATGCTCGACGACTTCAATCGCAAACATCGTCAAGGGTGGGCTCTCCGCCAGCTGGTTCGGAATCCCGATCGCCACGATTGAGCATGAGTTCTACCGCAAGGAAGCCCACCTCGAAGAGGGCCAGTGCCGAAACTGACACCGACGCGCTCTTCTTGCACGACCATCGACAACGTCTTCAGCCTCAACTGAGCTCCTACTGGAGCCTCAGGCGTGGAGCGCTGCGTCTAGTCGGTGGGACAGCTTTCGTCGGTCGTGACTTCGAAGTCGTCGAGGAGGACGGTTCTCGGCGGATCAAACGCCTCGTACGGACCGTTCGATGGACGAATCGCGACTCGGAATCGGTACCATCGGTCGGTCCACTCCGGGGGCAAGCAAAGAGCGTTGCGCCGCCAGCCGAGGCCGGTCGGCAGCTCCGCGGTGAGCGGAACCGATGGACAAAATTCGTCGACGCAGACTAGATCCTGAATCGCACCTGCTGACCCGAACGCCCAGAACACTGACGCTCCAGGGTCCGCCGGTACGTTCGAGTAGAAGACCAACTGAGGACCCCGATTCTCTTCACTTGGCGGCACCCATACCCAAGTCTGGGCCTCGAGCCGAGAGTCGGTACTGGCATAGCTGACCTCTAGGAGGCCCGAGCCAGGCGGGTGGGCGAGCGCAGGTTCATTGATCACCCTGACCCCGCTTCCAGATTCCCCGATGCTTACCAACGTGCCGGGCCATCGATGAGGGGCGGAATCAAAGCTCGGGTCCAAGACGTCGGCCGAGTCGCCGCATCGCTCCTCTGAAATGATCTCGACTCGGTCGACGACGAGCTCTGCTTCGTCCTCAAAAAATCCACCTCGCAGCGTGAATGAAAGATCGGCGACGTTTCCCTGGGTCCAAGGCGGCAGACAATACGTGGAGGTCTGCGGATCGTCGCCGCTCGATAGTGTGTCGAGTGGGCGAACGACCGAACGCATGCCCCGATACGTTCCAAGGTCCACGTAGTACCGCCAGTCCTCACTTGCCTTCCACCAGAACCGCAACGCAGGCGAGGCCAACGAGCTTACAAGCGTTACAGAAAGCTGGGTGACCATCGCAGCTAGGTCCTCGCCACCCCCGGGCTTGTGGAGGCGGGCGCCATCAGAACCAGACTCACCTACGTCGGGTTCGAGCGCCGCAGTGGTGGCGCCGGCCCCGGTCGTTTCGGCAAAGAACCGCCAACCGCCGCCGTCCACGTTCGCCTCGCCGTTCAGCATCAACCCCGGCCGAGGGCATTCGCCCTCATCCGCGACCAGGATATCGAAACGGTTAACCTCGATCGTCCCAATCGGCGCCGAGAAACACTTCGGCAATCGTTCCGAGACCGCGACTTGGAACTTGACGGGTCCGCCGTAGGCCGCTTCCCCAAGGCAGAAACGGTCCGTGTTCCACCCCAACGGGGCGGACGTCGTGCTTCGAAGCGTCCTGAACGCTCGGTTGTAACCGACATCGACGCCGAGGACATGCTCCGTCCGGTAAGTGACCTCGATGACAAACGGCTCGGCGTCCGCCTAGCTCGGCATCTCGACTACCTGGGCTACGGCACCTGCATTGCAGGTCACGATGCTCGAGAAAGCCGCGATTCCAGGACCGGAAGGTCCGCTTTCAAGCGGTAGTATCGTGGCCCCGTTCGTTTTCGACCAGGATTCGTCGCTCGTGAAGCCCGGGTTCTGAAGCCCGCCGGACCATGCGCACGGGTCCCCCGCGTATCCCGCGACACACTCGCACTGAGCGCTGTTCTCGGTGACCATGCACTTCGCGTGGGCGCCGCATTCGTCGACGCACGCGGGAACACACGCATCACCTTGCTGCTCGAACCCCTCGCCGCAAACCGACGAATAAGTGCAACCCGCCGAGAGCACCAGCGCGAAAAACCCGTAGATTAGCCGCCCATCCACCGGAGCAAAGTGCCTCAATGCGGTCGCGTTTTCAAGCGCCCGGGTGCGCGTGTCAGCATCAGCGCAACCGCCAACGCGCTCAGCCAGCCGGGCCAGTCTCCCAGGCGTCCGTACGGGGTCCACCCCCTCATCATGCGCACCGTCGCTCGCAGGTTCTCTCGGCGGCCGACTGCCGTGCTCGCGACCACCCGGCCGACGGGATCGACGATCGCGCTGACGCCGCTGTTGGTGGCGCGCACCAAGTACCGACGGTGCTCGATCGCCCGAAACTGCGACAACCGTAAATGGATCCACGGCTCTTGCGTGTCCCCAAACCACGCGTCGTTCGCGAGGTTGACTATCAGATGGGGTTCTCCGCTCACGACCATTTGGCGGATGAGACGGGGCAGAGTCGCCTCGAAGCAAACCGGGGTCGAGATTTGCCAGGGCCCGAATCTCAGCGGCTTCACGTGGTCTCCGGGCGTGAAGCTCCCGCTATTGGGCGAGAGGCTTTGGAGCACCGGAAAAGTGTTTGCCAATGGCAGGTACTCGCCGAACATGGCGAGGTGCGTCTTGTCGTAACGCTGCTCGATGCGGCCCTCGGTGTCCACCAAGTACACCGAGTTGTAGAGCTGACGATGACCTGCCTCGTAGGTCACCGATAGCCCACCGAAAAGGACCGGGGTCTCTAGGTCCTCTCGAACGG
>RCNF010002217.1_pt1 | contig 10408 bp, 6 predicted proteins | sample 2041311 | NCBI WGS metagenome assembly RCNF01 (sample SAMN09708228, study PRJNA481090) | Marine sediment metagenome, whole genome shotgun sequencing project. | biome: marine sediment; feature: ocean; material: sediment; isolation source: Sewage treatment plant 2 marine sediment (STP2) ... | reverse complement strand
CGAAAGGAAGAACATAGGAAACTTTATTTTTCCTTGTATTGATAAAAACAATGCTGTACCTCTCCTCTACAGCCAACCATTTTTCATCAGGTGACAGTGCACAATCTAGTGCATGGTTTTCCAGGGTCCAATCACCAAAATATATTTGTTTTCCTGCGGGATCCAGGATGCGGCCGTAAGGCAATTCCTTTGTAGGGGATTGTCCATACAGCCATAAGACGGAAGCGGAGACAAGAAGTGCTAAAAGAGTTTTTTTCATGACTGAAATATTAATTTAAGGGAGCATCCTTAAATGTGGAATACAGGACCTCCCCTTTCTCGTTTATAAAGTCAAAGATGATCCTTGGGGTTTCCCAGGAACTGCCAACAGGATTGACTTTTACACGCAGAAAACCACCAGATGGCTCAGGAGATGTGTAGGGCTGTATGATCTCTGCATCCGGATCGGTTGATTCCGGATCACCAGGCATCCTGCCCATCCTTGAATTGGCATCAACGAGGGCCCCGGTAGCAAACTCGCTGAAACCGGTGGGATCTATCGAATGGTACTGCCAGTGCCTGTCACCGCAGATGATCATAAATTCATTCATTCCAAAACCTTCCTCCTTCAGCCATTGAAAAAATTCCTGGCCCTCATGTCGGAATCCCTGGTGATTTACATGGTTGTCCGTTTTATAACTGTCATCCGGTCCTACCATGGGATCTGGAGAGATAAGGACCTTAAAAGCTGCGTCACTCTCTTTTAGTGTCCGTTTCAGCCATTCCTTCTGCTTTTTTCCCCAGATGGTTTTATCCGGACCATCAGGCATGTTATTGGGACTACGATAGTCCCGGTTCTCCACCAGCCAGAATTGTAGTTCTTTAGATACCCTGTAGGTTTTATAAGTAACTTCATCATAATCATTTGGGTCCGTTACCGGAAGCTGTTCCTTGAACATCCTTATCCCCAGTTCATGGGAAGGCATCCTCTGCCCATCCGTGGTATCACAGTCATTCCAGCGATAGTCATGGTCATCCTTTTCCCAGTAGGTACCCACATTGGAAAACAGCTCTACCAGCCTGGGCTGGCTGAACTGCAGATGGTAGTAATTCCTGATGGAGCTTTCGTCCAAACCTTCCCCTATGGGCATAGCTGGCGAGTCATAGTATACATTGTCACCGGTACCAACAAAAAAATCAGGCTGTAATATCAACATCTGTTCTGCAGCCGGAAAACCGTTGTATTTGTCAATCCCGAGGTACTTCTTACCCGGACTATAATAAAAACGCTCGTAGTTCATCCCCGTAACAACGGTAAAACTCAATTTCCTGGAAACATCCTTCCCCGGAAGGGTTTTGAACTCACACCAGTGGCCTGTACGGTAAGTATCTGCATCCAGTCCATAAAGAAGACGGTAGGAATAGGTGGTATTCGGCTTCAGATCTTCAAGTTTTACTTTAATGATATAATCATTGTCAGGCAGGGCCTCAAACCAGCCTGTTTGTTGCGTTTTGGTCCGGTTACCACGATCAGTATATTCAAAGCATGCCCATCCGGGGCAGCCAATATAGTCATGGTTAAACGCCTGATTGGTAAGGGTTAGCCTGGTTTGCAACAGGGCCGTTGTGGCTGTCATATGGCCTGCCATTTCTCCCTGTGAATGTTCTGGATGGGCAAGAAGTTCAAGAATTTTCTGCCTGTTGTCCTGAGTTACCTGGGCATTAAGTTTGTTTGGGGTCAACAGTGTATAAACCACTATGATCCATATGAAAGGAAGGAAAGTTTGTTGAATACGATTCATAATATTAAGTGTTTTTATCCAAACGGTTAAGTGCAAAGGCATAAGCACCTATGGCAATGGCATTGCTGGCCCCGACGCGGCTGATGCCAACGGCGGTTTTGGGCTGGTCATCATAATACTGTGTGCTTTCGGTTCCGGGTACAGGTACCTCCCGGCCGGTTTTCTCCAGGAAAGCCTGCAGCTCATCCCCATCCTCCAGGTTAAAGGCTCGCTGAACGAGCCTTATCATTGGACTTCCAGATGGATAGGCATACCAGCCATTCATGGTTTTCATTACTGAAGGCATAAAATACTTTGCAGCTCCTGCAATGCCGCCCCCCATTACGATGAGTCCATCAGTCAGGGTTACCAGGTTGGCTATGGCATCTCCCAGGTGTTCTCCCATCAACTCATATGCTTTTAGGGCCGCATCTTTTGAGCCAGAAGCACTGCCGTCAGCGATATCAAAGATATCCTTCGGGGTGAGGTCCTGGTCATTGGGAAGTCCCGCATACTGAATATAATTCCGGATAACGGAGCGGATGCTTACTCCCTCCTCTGCGTTACGGTCCGGCGATAACCTGTTGGAAAGGAGCCAAACTTCGGCAGCAAGGGAATTATCCCCTACCAGAAGCCGTCCCTGTGAAAAAATACCGGCACCGAAGCCGGTACCCAGCGTTAAACCAACCAGGTTATTGTACCGCTTCGGATTCCCTCTTTCTTCCAGCATCCTGTTGACCTCCGGCAGGAATCCGCCCAATGCTTCACCATAGGTGTACAGATCCCCATCATTATTGATATATGCTGGGATACCGAAGGCATCTTCAAGTATTGCTACAAGGGGTACTCCGCCCCTGAAACCAGGCAGGTTGGCCAGGTCACCTACAATTCCATTGGGGTAGTCGCAGGGTCCGGGAAAAGCGAAACTGATGGCAACTGCAGGTTCTGTAAGCTGTTTGATTACCTCACTAAATCCATCTTTCATTGCTGAGATGCATTTATCAAGGTGGTCTCCAAAAGAGGGTTTGTTTACCGGTTGAACAACCTCCTTGCCTTCCTTAATGGCTGAATACACAAAGTTGGTACCACCTGCATCCAGGGTTAGTACGGTACGTTTATCAGAAAATAGATCCATGATTATTTAAAGTTAGAGTGAGATTGATATTATTCTGTTTTAAGTACGGCAATCCAGTGGCCCTCGCCAGGACATTCCATTCTTATCATTGCCCTTGGTTCAATAATTTTTGCCTCAGACCATTCCGCGGAAAGAACTTCACACCATTCCAGGGTGACCTCTCCCCTAAAGGCAGCATAATACAAACTTACCGATCCGCCTTCAGGAAAATATACCACATATTCCCTTCCCGGAAACACCATACAGTATGCTTCCCCGGGATCTCTGTCCGAGAGGAGTTCATTGTAGGGCTCGGATTCAAAAACATTTACTTTTGTAGACAGATCCCTCATGCTCCTGATGATATTTTGCGCCTTCTCATTCAGTCCCTGTCCACTGGTAGGCCTGTGAAACCGGCTGGATGCACACCCCATCAGCACATTCTGTATGAATGCCTCTATACCCTGCTTAGTGGTTTTATGCCTGCCGCCGTCATTACCATAGACCTTCACATTTGTCAATGGCCTTAGGTATCCTAATTTATCCAGATTTTTCATCTGGGTGATCCCATTTTCCCAATGATCATCACCCGTCTGGTGGTTATTCTGGGAAATATCAACGAAATCATAGAATTCAGGATGGTGCATGGTTTCAAAGTGTTGCGGGTGAGAAAGGTCCCAGGAATCCCACATTTCCGTGCACATGACCTCTCTGCCTGCGAGCTTAGCCTTCATCTTGATATATTTTGCCCAGAACCTCCCCCAGCTTGCCGTTACGGAGGTTTCATTATCCATGCAGTAGAGGACATTCCCATATCCAAGGGAGTAGGATAGCAGCTTGTCAACGAAGCGCTGCTGATAGATCATCAGCTGGGCATTGTTGTCCATTTCAGGAACGGACCAGAAAAAGGGATTCCCACGAAAAATGGGATGAGTGGGAACGGATGTATGCAATTTGGTCCTGGCTGTATCGTAGTTCCGGTTATTTTTGGGATTGAAAGGATTGACCTCCCAGTTATCCCGGTAATAATCAAAAGTAGCCCAAATCTCTATCTGGACTATAATATCTCTTTCTTCACAGGCTTTCAGGAATTTATCAAAACGCACCCAGTAGGCATCATTCCATTTGTTCAGGTCATATAATCCATCTTCCTGCCGGTGGAAAGGCCATAGATTGCCCTCGCCAGTGCTGGACATGGTATTTCTAACATAGTTACCACCTGATGCAAGCAACAGGTCCAGGTGTTCTTCCAGGCCTTCCAGCTGGAAGAGGTTATCATCGACCGTTCCACCCAGCAGCAGCAGGGGCTTTTCCTTGTATTCGAAATAAGTAGGGTACTGCTCACTGACCTGGATCTCCTGGGCGTAAAGGTTTATTGAGGGAATAGCCAGTAGCAGGATAAAAAGAATCGAGATATACATTCGGATGTGTTTTGTCTTCATATTCAATGGTTTTGTTGAATGTCTATATTATCTGATCCTCCTGATTAATTCTTCCATGGCTGCGCCAGGAAGTAATTCATGTCCTCCTTCAAAGATAGTCAGGTTTATGGATTGAAATTGTTTCCGGTAATGTATCCTCCTGCCTTCAGGGAGTATATGTGGAGCTTCTTCAGCTGGATTGAAAGTCCTTTGCGATAACATATACAATGCATCTTCCTGGGGGACCAATGCCGCTTTGTTACCCTTCATATCCCTCACCAGTTTATTGTAAAAATTGATGGATTGAGTAATGGGTACGGATCCGCTATAGCCGTCATGGATACCGCAATAGATATTCAGCGTGCTATTCTTGCGCTGTGAAACCGGTGTGTCCATGAAATATGGAGACCGCTGCTTGGCTTCTTCAGTGTCCAGTACTGAATCCCGGCTCCCGGTACTCTGGAGAATATCCCCGGCATATTTGAGTCCCCTGCTATCACATGCCCAGTACCAGTCCACCAGGTCAGAGATGGGAACCCAGGCTGAAAAACTCTTGATTTCAAGCGAGGTTTTCATGTACATCAATAAAGTTGCATAACCTCCCCCGCTGGTACCAATTACATGAATATTATCCGGATCGACATTTCCTTGTTTCATGGCGTATTGGATAGCATCTTCAATGTCCGGGATCACTTTTTCACTGCCGCATGCATCAGGATGGTTATTGCTTCCCCGGAAATCCGGGTGAATATAGTTCCAGCCTTTTTCACTGATCATGGTGGCCAAGGGGTCTTTTTGCCGGTAATCCCCGCTCCATGTATGCAGACTAACGACCAGCGCTTGTTGCGAGTCCCCAGAAGCAGGCAAAAACATGGCCTTTTGATGGCTGGCATCAAGGGTGGAAGGAATGCTGATCTCCTGAAAAGCGGTAGGCCAGTCAATTCTCCATCCATCATCATCATTTTGAGCTGAATATGGTGGGTTTTCTAAACCTTTGAGATAATGCATAAGTGCATAGGCCACAGCCTTTCCGAAAGTCCTTGCATTGTCTTTCGAAGTCTGAACCCCAAGGATATTGGCGTAGGGAAATTCAATCGTTGTTGCCAGGCTGATGCTATCCAGTCCCTTAGCCCACTGGCTGAAACTTTTTCCCTTGGTATTGTTGCTTTTGGTATTCCATGCTGTTCCGTAATGCAGGAAATCAGCGCTCCGGTATCTTAGTTCACCTTTCGCATGATCTTCAAGCAAGTCACTGAACCTCATTTGCTTTGCAACTATCTTGGGATCTTGCTTACCAACCATAAAGATCCATTCATTGTATTCTCCTTTAATCCAGGGACAATGGAGATCAAGGGCTATTTTCAACCTGCCTTTGCTCCAGTCAGGTATTTCTTCCCTCAGTGCAGCAGTGGACGGATGTATGGATTCTCCCGAATAATCCCGGTTATGGTCCCTCGGTAACCGGTTTTTCCCCTGCTCCCCGTTTTCCACCCCATCCTTATCCATGAAGGGAAGGATGCGGAATTCCACATTATTACGAAGGTATGCCAGATCGACCTCATTCAAGATACTTTCAATAATCCCTTCCAGGACATAATTGGCCATCATTTCACAGGCATGGTGCCTGGCTGTGATCAGGACCTTTTCCCCGGGATTGTTTCCAGCAGGTAGGATGGAAAGCTGCTCAACAGGGCGGCCCTCAGGAGATAAACACAATGTATCCAGGACCAGGCCATCATTGTTCTGCAGACTACTGAGAAAGGAATCCAGGTCCTTCCCGGTATAGGGAAAGGCCGTGCAGAACCGGGCTACCGTATCCTCTGGTGAAAATGCATAGGAAAAACCATTATCATGAACACGGTTTTCACCATACCATTTCCAGTTATTGTTATTGTTGATACTGTATGCCGGACCGTAAGCAGTGAACTGGTTATCCAGCATGAATTGGAAAAATATCTCCTTCCCGCTTATGTTCGAAACCTTGAAATACCAGTAGAACCATTCACCCTCGGTCTCCGAAAGATCAGGTTTTAACCACAGGGTATCACCAGTAGTCTTAACCACGATGATATTACCCCCTGCAAAATCGGATGAGATTACAGGTTCAGCCTGGGAGAAAGTAAGTCCCACAGCAAAGAAAAACAGTGGAATCAGCAACAAAAACATTCTTTTCACACTCATCATAATATGCATTTAGTGATAGTCCAGCCAGGCTGTCGCACGGGTTGGCCTGTCAGATCTGAAACGTATCCATCTCGCCTGAAAATGATCAGGAAAATGGTGTTTATATAAAGCACCCGGAGCTATGGTCACCCGCTGGTAAAGCATCCAGGGACCATTACCCAGGGGGTCTGCCTCAATATCAAATGTCACAGGTTCACCTGATTCATGCGAGAGGGTAAGGCTTCTGTCGTCATAAAACCCTATCAGGTAGGGATCTGAAGCTTCCCCGGCCACTGTTTCTGTTCCAAACCAGGGTCCACCCTGACCAGTGGGTTTGCCGAGTTTCCACAGATCATCTATAACACCTACCCATACAGCCGCATTGCCATCATCAGATCGTATCACATGGGTTCTGTACCCGGACAGGTCCGGCCGTATACCTGTCATCACAAGTAAGCCACGGTAACTGGCAAAATCATGGACACGAAATGGATGGGATGCGATTGGACGCAACCTGGCAAAACCATCAGCACTTTCTGCGGGCAATTCATAAAATGTTCCATGACAATTGAACAGGTCCCGTTGGGTTACAACCTCCCTGCAGAGGCGCATTGTTGCCGCCCTGGTAGGCCCGGTAAAGGCATCATCACCCATGGGCAAGCGCCACCTCCTGTTCTGATCATCTATGATCAATATGGAAGATTTATCAACATGCAGGACATCTTCAGGTATGGCAAATCCATCCTGTATGAATTGTAGCATGCCAGTATCCTCCACAGGGATAAGCTCAAGTCTTTCATTGAGTTCATAATAACCTTTCAGAATTTTATCACTGCCCTGGAATTGTTGAACCGCCACCCCAAGGGTTCTCCTGTTTTCGCCCAGGCCATATAGCAATCCGCCAATAGATCCAGTATCGTTTATGGCTGCCAGACCCTGGAATATCTTATCCCCTTCAGTATCCCGCCTCTCCTTTTCTGTGTAGCTGAAGTGAACTGTTCCACGAGCAGTTTTGTGGGGGATTACCCTGACCCATTCCGAAGATTCATTCCCGGAAAATTCCACCAGGGCACTTCCTTTTGCCGGCACGTTAATCCTTTTCATTTCCTGCCATTGCCCTTTGCCACGCCTGTCAGTTTCAAACAGGAAGTTTACGATGCTGTCACTTTCATTCTGTATCCAGCAACAGCGCAAAGACCATCCTGCCAGAAGAAAGGGTTCCGAAGGAATCCCTGCAGGCATCTTCTCTTTCAGCCAGACTCCGCCTTCAGCGGTTGTGGGACCAAGGCGATCGGGCATATCGAGGTGCGTGAACCAAAGGTTGGAATTGGACTGGCCGGGACCACTTATCTTTCCTTTTACCTTTCTAGTATTTAGGGTTTGCCCCTGGCCCGAATCATCGCATCCAAATACCAATTGGCCCTGCCAGCGGGTATAATCACCAATAACTTTCAGATAGGAGGAACGGGGCCTGATACCTCCACTGTTACCCCTTGAAAATTTCTCCGGAAAATGCCAGAACATCCCATGCATGGTCATAAGATAATCGCGATTTTTTTTCGTGCCGACATCCCGGATCCGTGGCCATTCTGTATACCACCCGTGGGCCCCGTCGTATGTATGGCTGGACTTTGGAAGCCGGTAAAAATCCCATGAGCCATTACCGGCATCCCTGACACCCAGTATCAGGGATTTATGATCCCATCCAGTGGCCCATATGGGGTCATTCTCAGGATCCTCATTGCCATAGATCCCTCCCGGACCGGTGACTTCGACAAACTGGTTCCGGCGGACAAGTTTCCAGTCTACTCCATTCCATTCCACCAGGGCACCAGACTCAATATCAGAACGTTCAAGGGCTTCTGGTGATAATTCACCATTGTTGGAATAAACCAGTACCCCCTGTCCCGAATACAATCCCTTGCCATGGGCACCTGGTAATAGGATACCATAATCTTCCTCGGGAAGCTCATGTCCATCTGAGTATAAGGTATTAACATTCAATGCATTAACCTCTACCTCATAGAACCCTTCTTCCATGCTGGCATAGTAGATCATTTCTTCCGGATTTTTCAGGTGCCTGGCATTACCGGTATGCCGCCCGGGCATCTGATCGTAGGGGATTACGCGGACCTCACCTCCAGCCGAAATAGCATAAGGTCCAATGAAAAGCTGCCGGCTCTCGGGGTGGATCATCCTGTTGGCAGGTGTGCCACCAATGCTTTCCTGCCTCACATTGCTTACCAGTTCCGGGCTTATTTCGTATAGTTTATCAGATGATCCGTAAGGGAAATGGGGACCATAAGTGACAATCCAAAGGCGGTCTGCCCAGGGTACTACCGCACCTGTTCCGCACTCCCTGCCATCATTGTAGTATGCCAGGTGGGGGTATATGCCGCTGACCTGTAATGTTTCCTGCCCACAGGCAAAAAGCAGCACAAAAATGGTAAAAAATGAAAGACGAAATAATTTCATATCACCTTATAATCCAGTTATATATTGAATACACTAGAACTATTACTTTAAATTTTATAAAACAATCCATTATTCCGGATTTATTTCCGGCATCTGGGCATTAATTTCGCCTCTCCACTTATGCATATCCATCCTGAGTTCCTCCAGGATTTCAGGATGATCCGCTGAAAGATCATGTTTTTCTCCCGGGTCTGTCTCCAGGTCATATACTTCCCAGGCTGATTCACCCCCGAGGAATGCTTCATGCCATTCAATTAATTTGAATTTCCCTTTGCGAATAGCTGAAGCTGGTTTCATTCCGGAACCCCGATGATAATGTGGATAATGCCAGTATTGAATTCGTTCTTCTATGTGGCCTTTTCCCAATAGCTCACCTGCAATGGAAATCCCATCAATTGGGTGACCTGCTGCGGGCAGTCTCCCTAATTCCAACAAACTTGGCAGTATATCGATACTGTAGGTAATTGTTGCATTCTGTGAACCTGCCTCCACCCTACCGGGCCACCTGACTATCATTGGTACCCTTATCCCTCCTTCATATAGCCAGCCTTTGCCTTTGCGGAAAGGGGACTGGCTGGCATATGTTTCCTTACCCCCATTGTCAGAACAAAAGAAAACAATGGTATTTTCTTCCAGGCCAAGTTCATCCAGTTTTTTAAGAATCCTGCCAGTACCATCATCCAGGCGGCTTACCATGGCTCCCAGTTCGGGGACAACTCCCAATTTCGGTACAGGATATGATTCCCTGTAGGCAAAGGTGCGCTCCTGGCTCTCCATCACCGGATCATGGATGGAATTATGTGATACCACCATCAGGAATGGCTGGTGTTGGTTTTTTTCCATGAATTTAATCGCACGGTTTGTAATGCTGTCCACATTATGGGGATCATGTTCAGGATCTGTGAGCCCTCTTACCGGTTTGTAGGTGACCATATATTCATCAAAACCCTGTTTATCCGGATTGAAGGGCTTGGATCCAGGTGGTTGCTTTTCAATGCTCAGGTGCCATTTGCCAATGATGGCGGTCCGGTATCCATTTTCTCTGAAAACCTCACCCAGGGTGATTTCCTCCAGGGGAAGGTATTTTTGCCAGTCTGGTTGCTTCAGCAGGCTATCAGGGCATAAACTACCCTTGATAAAATCCGTCAGATGCAGCCTTGCCGGGAATTTGCCTGTCATGAGGGCAGCCCGCGTGGGACTGCAAACCGCTGCTGAAGCATAGGCATTTGTGAATCTCATTCCCCCGGCTGCCAATCCATCAATATTTGGTGTCTGGTACGGTCCCCCATAACAACCTAGCTGGTTCCATCCCATATCGTCCGCCAGGATTACAATTATATTTGGCTGCGTCTCTTTACCTTTTCCTCCCTGGCAGGATATAAAAAGGACCAAAAGCCCATAAAAACAAAACTTTCTGATGACCAGGTTCATATTAATGCCAACATTTGGGTTAATGAATGATACAACTCAGGGTG
>RCNF010002216.1_pt1 | contig 10410 bp, 10 predicted proteins | sample 2041311 | NCBI WGS metagenome assembly RCNF01 (sample SAMN09708228, study PRJNA481090) | Marine sediment metagenome, whole genome shotgun sequencing project. | biome: marine sediment; feature: ocean; material: sediment; isolation source: Sewage treatment plant 2 marine sediment (STP2) ... | reverse complement strand
AAGATGTCTCCGCACAGTCTGCGGCACGCCTTCGCAACCCATTTGCTGAACCGGGGCGCAGACCTGCGCGTTGTTCAGCTACTGCTTGGGCACAGCGATTTGTCGACGACTCAGATCTATACGCACGTTGCTCGCGAGCGTCTGAAAGACCTGCACGGCAAGCATCACCCGCGCGGCTAGTACACAGCGCCACTGGTGGTCAAATATGAGTGCCAGTCAACGACTCCGTTTGCTACACTGCCAATGCTTGGGAACCGGCTGGCGCCTGTCGGGTCCAAATCACGAAGATGTCAGATAAGGCTCTTCGGCAGAGCCGTTCAGGAAAAATCATCAATGTATCAAAGCAAAGCAAGTCTTGGATTCCGCTCATTGCTGCTCTTGAGCAGCATGTTTGTGACCGCATATGCGGTAGCGGAAGAGGTCAGCGATGAACTGCAGCAGGTTCGCGACACGGTAACCGGCATGTTTGATTCGATCGCCGCTGAAGACGTAAGTACGAGCGCGGTCGATGGCTGGTACACGATCCAAAGAGGATCAGTCGTTGCCTACATCTCGGCGGATGGCCGCTACTTGTTGCAGGGCGATATGATTGATCTTAGTACTCAGCTTAATCTTAGCGAAGAGACCCGAACCAGCGCCCGGCGAGAGGTGATGTCCAAGGTTACTGATGAGCAGGTCATTACTTTTTCGCCTGCAGAAGTTAAGTATTCTGTTGCTATCTTCACTGATGTCGATTGCTCCTATTGTCGGCGTCTGCACAGCCAGATCGATGACTATTTAGCGCGCGGTATTGAAATTCGTTATCTACTTTATCCGCGTAATGGACCCGCATCCAAGTCATGGAATACTGCCGAAGAAGTCTGGTGCTCAGACAACCGAAGTGAAGCGTTAACCCAGGCCAAACTGGATCGCGACTTTGACACGGCGAATTGCGACGCATCTAATATTTCGGCGAGCTACATAACGGGGCAGAAGGTCGGGCTCAGTGGCACACCGGCAATCGTCCTGGATGACGGCACGCTGATTGGCGGCTATCTGCCGGCTGATCAGTTAGAGATGCGCCTTGAGCAAAACGCGATTGGCGGTCACTAGTACATAACCAGCGGGTCTGTACGACACTTGCAGCAAGATCTGTATCAGGACGATGAGCGACGTAATTCGTGAATATGTACGCCGTTGTTGCAACCGTCATCTTCAAGGTATTTCTTTAGCGCGTAGCGGCCACTTTCGAAGGCCAGATCATCCCAGGGAATTTCATCCTTGTTGAATAACGCGACTTCGAGGCTCTCTTCTCCAGCAGCGTAATCACCATCAAATGTCGCTGTAAAAAACAGGTGCACTTGACCGGCGCCGACAACATCGATTGATGCGAACAGATGACCGATCTTCACATCGGCACAGGCTTCTTCAAGTGTTTCTCTCGCGGCACCCTCGGCAAGCGACTCACCGAGCTCCATGAATCCGGCCGGCAGGGTCCAATATCCATGGCGTGGCTCAATCGCGCGCGTACACAAAAGAATCTTGCCATCTTTTTCAGGAACACACCCGACCACAATCAGCGGGTTCTGATAGTGCACTGTATTACAAGCGTCGCAAATCGAGCGTTCTCGATTGTCGTCGTGCGGCATTCTTAGCGACACTTTTGCGCCGCATTTGGAACAAAACTGCATGGTGGGGGGAATCTCCGAGGGCGAGACGCAGCAGGCGTCGGTTTTGTGGCCAGAGCCAAACCGACGCTGGTCGTGTTCAGGCCTGGTCGTATTCAGACATGATCCTAATCAGACATGGTCGTAATCAGACATGGTGCCGAGGGGGGGAATCGAACCCCCACTTCCGAAGAAACCGGATTTTGAATCCGGCGCGTCTACCAGTTCCGCCACCCCGGCATGCCCGATCCGGCCGGTGAAAATACTGCTCACCCACGCCGGACGGCGCACAGTATAGGCGGGGATTGGCGTTGTAGCCAGTTCGACGAAAAAAAACTGTTTAATTGCGACCCTTTGCGAGGAAAGGGCATCTAAGATGTCGAGACATGAGCAAATTTGCTGACATTCAGATTGACCCGGCGATCGTCAGGCGGGCCGCGCGCGGCGACGCGCGCGCCCACGAGATAATTTATCGGGCGTTCGCCACGCCGGTGTATGCGATCTGTCTGCGGTTTACGCGAGTCCCGGCGCATGCTGAGGACCTGGTGCAGGAGACGTTCATCGAAATCATGCGATCACTGGCACAATTTCGTGGCGAAGCTGCGCTGGGCAGCTGGATTCGTCGCATCGCGGTCACCAAGGCGCTCATGTTTCTGCGCTCAGCGTGGACGAGTCGAGGGCAGGGTTTGCCGGAGAACTGGGACGAGGTAACGCCAGGTAATGCGGTCAGCCATGGCATCTCGAGCCATCCGGACGAGGCCATGGACCTCGACGCGGCATTGGCAAATCTGCCTGAAGTCAGTCGCGCAGTGGTTTGGTTGCATGACGTTGAGGGATATACGCACAAAGAAATTGCGACATTAATGGGGCGCAGCGAGAGTTTTTCGAAATCGCAGCTATCCCGGGCATATCAACGACTAAGGCCAATGTTGGCCGCCGGGCGCGAGGAATCCGCGCCAGTGGACGCTGCATTGGGGAACTGCTGAGAATGAACAGCGATGAGAAGGACGAGAAGATGACTAACGGCTTGACCGCAGAAGAGCATCAGGCGCTGCAACGCGACCTGCACGCACTACCTGACACGATGCCGCCAAGAATTGTATGGGAACGAATACGCGACCAGGCAGAAGCAGAAGGACTCATCCGGCCGTCTGCCAGCGGCAGAAGAGCTGTCTGGTACAGCGGTTTCGGGCTGGCGGCAGCGGCGGTGCTGGTATTTGTACTTGCGCCGGGGCTCTTCGAAACACCCTCTGCCGATTTCCCGACTGAACCGTCGAATGAAGAGCCTACGAACTCGAGTGCTTTGCGCGGTCTCAACGCGCTAATGGTGCAGTCGCGGCAACTGGAGAGCGATCTGCGAGCGCTGCCGAACGAGCCAAGCGTGATGCGTGCGAGTACTGCAATGACGCTCTCGGAACTGGAAACGCGGATCGCCGCTATCGACTACCAGCTCAATAGTCCGGAAGTGCACATGTCTCCGGAAGAACAGGAAATCTTTTGGCGTGAGCGCGTCAGATTAATGAAATCACTGGTTCGACTACGTGCCGCACAGGCGCGACGAACAGCGTTTTGATCAGGAGAGAGAAGAAATGAGGATTTTGAGTTACTCAGGACTGCTATTCGGCGCCTTGCTGCTGGCGGGGCCGGTTCTGGCGCAAACAGCGGCAATCGAGGCTCAAAAAGCGGAGCAAAAGGCCGCGGAATTTGAGCGCCGCATGGTCGCTGCCGAGCAACGTATGGCTGAGGCAGCGCGGGAAATGGCGGCGCTTAGCGCGGCAAGTATGCCGAACATACAGCACATTGAACGACGTATTGAAATCTTGACCAGACCACGCCTGGGCGTAGCAATTGGCAGTGACGATCAGAAGCAGGGGCCGGTCGAGGGTGTGCAGATCGTTGCTGTGACCCCGGGATCGGCAGCAAGTGATGCCGGATTGCGTGCTGGCGACGTCATCACATCGATCAATGCTGAATCGATCAGTGCTGCCAGTGCCAGTGACGCAAATAAACAGTTACTCGATTTCATGAGTGGCGTCGAAGAAGGCGACGCACTTGATCTCGAGTACCTGCGAAATGGCAAAGTAGGCAAAGTTGAAGTGATGCCGAAAATATCGGAGTCAAATGTCTTCATTTGGGACGGTACTGGTGATCCCGATTTTGATCTGCAAATGATTCCCGGAGCGCCGGCTGTCGCCGGCATGGTGCATGTACCGGGTAATGCAAAAGCGGTGCTTTCTTCGGGTTTCTCCTGGACGTTTTCCAACGACGGCATTGGCGCTATGGAGCTGGTTGAGCTTAACGAAGGACTTGGGCGCTACTTCGGTACAGATTCGGGTTTGCTGGTCGTTAGTGTCCCGGAGTCGAACAGATTAGAGTTGCAAGAGGGTGACGTGATTCAGGAAATAGACGGCAGAGAGCCACAGTCGGTTCGACACGGCATGCAAATTCTTGGTTCGTATCAGGCCGGGGAAGCGCTCGAAATTACGATCATGCGCGACAAAAAGAGCATGAAACTGAACATCGAAATGCCTGATGACCGCAGTAGTATGCGGCTTGAAAGCTTCCCCGCGCTCATACGTCCCGCATCGGCCCCGTTGCCGGCGCTGGCGCCGCTGCCGGCAGTCGAAACCGAGCGTACCTGAGCCAGCGTTCATCGGTTCGGATTAACCTGTATAGCCAGATCGAACTAGCCTCTAGTAACTAGCCTCTGGTAAAAAGCGACCCAGCGCGCATGGCTTTGCTACCATGCGCGCCCATGCAAATTGACGACTTCAACTACTCGCTGCCGGATGAGCTAATAGCTCAGTTTCCGGCCAGTGAACGGCGTGCCAGCCGCTTACTCGAGCTTGGTAAGTCGATTTCTGATTGGCACTTTTCCGATTTGCCAAAACTGCTGCGCGCGGGAGATTTGCTGGTGTTCAACGACACACGCGTTATTCCGGCACGGTTGCCTGCGCGTAAGGAAACAGGTGGGCGAGCGGAGATTCTTATCGAACGTATTCAGACGTCGATGACCGCACTGGGACATGTCAGGGCCAGCAAGACGCCAAAGGCCGGTAGCAAACTACTGCTCGCTGACAATACAGAAGCTCTGGTCGAAGGCAGGTCCGGCGAACTCTTCGCGCTGACTTTTTCAAAGCCAGTGCTGGCTTTTCTTGAGGCGCATGGCGAAGTCCCCTTGCCACCCTATTTGAATCGTGACGCGGAGCCGGCAGATACTGAGCGCTACCAGACCGTGTATGCGAAGGACCCGGGTGCCGTTGCGGCGCCGACAGCTGGGCTGCACTTTGATGCTGACATGCTCGCCGAAACTCGCGCAGCGGGGGTGCGTCATGCGAATGTAACTTTGCACGTTGGTGCCGGCACGTTTCAGTCGCTACGTGAGGAAGATATTGCCAGCAATCGACTTCATAGTGAGCGTGTACAGGTCACTGACGAAGTTTGCGCCGCGGTTCGCGAAACTCGTGCGAGTGGAGGGCGAGTTATCGCAGTCGGTACGACCTCAGTGCGGGCCCTGGAGTGCGCATCTATCAGTGGGGAGATTCGCCCTTTCGATGGCGAAACGGACATCTTCATTCTGCCCGGGTATGAATTCAGAAGCGTCGACGCAATGATTACGAACTTTCATTTGCCAAGGTCTTCTTTGCTCATGCTCGTCGCTGCTTTCGCAGGCAAGGAAAAAATACTTCACGCGTACCAGCACGCGGTACGTGAGCAATATCGATTCTTCAGTTATGGTGACGCCATGTTCTTGTCAGCAGAAAACACAGCATGAAATTCGAATTAGCAAGCCAGTGTGGTGCGGCCCGACAGGGCAAGTTAACGTTCCGCCGCGGCGAAGTGCAGACGCCAGTATTCATGCCGGTGGGCACCTACGGGTCGGTCAAGACTGTCACTCCCGAAGAGGTGGCCGCGGACGGCGCCCAGATCATTTTGGGCAATACATTCCACCTGATGCTGAGACCAGGAACCGAAGTGATCAGAAAGCATGGTGGCCTGCACGAGTTCATGAACTGGGATAAACCAATTCTGACAGACTCAGGCGGGTTTCAGGTGTTCTCGCTGGCAGCGATCCGCAAATTATCCGAGGAGGGTGTGCGCTTCCAGTCGCCACTGGATGGTGATGAAGTTTTCCTCACTCCCGAAAAGTCGATGGAGGTGCAGCATGATCTGAATGCCGACATCACGATGATCTTCGATGAGTGCACGCCGTATCCGGCTACCCACAAAGAGGCCGCTGATTCGATGCGGTTGTCACTGCGATGGGCGAAGCGCAGCAGACAGCGCTTTGACGAGTTGCGCGATGCGAGCCCTGATCGCGGCGAGGCTCTCTTCGGTATTGTTCAAGGCGGAATTTATGCGGATCTGCGCGCAGAGTCTCTGGCAGGCCTCAGCGACATAGGTTTTGACGGCTTTGCGGTCGGTGGGCTCGCTGTGGGTGAACCGGAGCAGGAGCGCCTTGAAGTGCTGGATAATCTCATGCCCGTTATGCCAGCGGATCGCCCGCGTTACTTAATGGGCGTTGGTACTCCAGTTGACATCGTTGAGGCTGTGTCGCGGGGTATCGACATGTTCGATTGTGTGATCCCGACGCGACATGCGCGCAACGGTCATCTGTTTACTTCCGCGGGTACGATCAATATTCGCAACGCAAAGCACGCCGCTGACACCTCAGCGCTGGATGAAAATTGCGGCTGTTACACCTGCGCCAATTACAGCAGGGCGTACCTGAGACACCTTGAGAAATGTGGAGAGATGCTTGGTCCGAGACTTGGGACTATGCATAATCTTTATTATTATCAAAGACTTATGGAAAGGATTAGAGAATCCATTGGCGCCGGGACATTGCCAAATCTGGTCGACGAGTTGCGCAGTACCTATGCTGCCTGAGTTTTTTTCGGATTTTTCGGGCTTGGGTTGAACGAAGCTGTCCCCACCTCACTGGGTCTATGCCATAATACCGCGCTAATTTTTGGGGCCCTCCCCACTTCGCCTAACTACAGACATTTGAGACTATGAATTTCCTAATTAGTAATGCATATGCACAAGGTTCCCCGGCAGCCGATCCATTTGGTTTTCTGCTGCCGATGGTTGTCATTTTCGGCGCGTTCTACTTTTTGTTGATTCGACCGCAACAGAAGAAGCAAAAAACACACGCTGCCCTGATCTCGGCATTGAAAGTTGGCGACGAAGTGCTGACTGCGGGTGGCTTGTTGGGCAAAGTCACGGGCGTTAGCGAGCACTACGCGATCGTCAGTATTAGCGACAACACTGAAATTAAAATTCAAAAAAGCAGCGTTTCTCAGGTCGTGCCAAAAGGCACGTATGACGAAGCGTAATCGACACGGCACAAGCAACGTAGCGCGACCGGACTTTCAATGAACAAATACCCTGCATGGCTAAACATGCTCGTGCTCGTCATCCTGTTGGCGGGCATCCTTATGGCACTGCCGAATATTTATGGCAGCGCACCCGCGGTGCAATTGGCGGACAAGGAAGGCGAGGCGATTTCGCAAGAGATGCTCGACGGTTACATCAGGACTGTCGGCAATCAGGACGTAACGCCGCAAGCCGCTTATCTTAAAGATGGTCGAGCCGTGATTCGATTCGACTCTGTGGAGGATCAGCAAAAAGCAGGTGACGGGCTGCGCGATGTGTATGGCCGTGATGCCAGCGTTGCGATGACGATCGCCCCAAAAATTCCGGACTGGCTCAGAAATCTGGGGCTGTACCCAATGAGCCTCGGCCTGGATCTTCGTGGCGGCGTTTACGTCTTGCTGGAAGTGGATATGGAAACCGCGATTGAGAATCGCATGCGCGGCTACGAGCAGGACTTCGATAGCCGACTGCGAGACGCTGGTATCAGGCACCGCGTAGATCTCGACAACAACATAATCACAGTACGGCTGACAAATTCGGATGACGTCGTTGCGGCTAGCAACCTGATTCAGATCGTGGATCCGGATTTGATCGTTATCGAAAACGCTGCGGCGAATTCTGTCACGGTGCGCATGACGGAAGCACAGATTAAGGCGCGGCAGGATTTTGCGATCGAACAAAATGTCACAACGTTGCGTAATCGAGTTGATGAACTCGGTGTCGCGGAGCCGCTCGTACAGCGACAGGGAGCAGACCGAATCGTGGTGCAGTTGCCCGGCGTGCAGGATCCTAACGCACTGACGGACATCTTGACCGCGACAGCAACATTGGAGTTTCGGCTAGTCGATACGACCGGGAATTTGCCAGGCTCACGTCGCTATCCGGGTCGCGGCGACAAGCGACCAGAGATCTTGAAGCGCGACGTCATTGCGTCCGGCGATCAGATTACTGATGCGGAAGCGGGTTTCAGCGAAGGGTCACCGGCAGTCTTCATTAAACTCGATGCGGCGGCCGGCGAAAAAATGCTGATGACGACGCAGAATAATCTCACCAAACCGATGTCAACTTTGTTTATCGAAACAACTCGCGAAACGGTGACTCGCAATGGCGTCACGGATCAACGCGTCATCAAGACCGAAGAGGTTATCAATACTGCAAATATTCGCGGTGTGTTTAAAAACAGCTTTCAAATTACCGGTCTGACGCCCAAAGAAGCGCGCGATCTTGCATTGCTGCTACGTGCTGGTGCGCTAGCAGCACCTGTTTATCAAATCGATGAGCGAACCATCGGTCCTAATCTGGGGCAGGACAACATTGATCGCGGTTTTCGTGCCGTGCAGATTGGCTTCCTCGCCGTTATTGTATTCATGGCAATCTACTACCGTTGGTTCGGCATGATTGCGAATGTCGCATTGTTCTCGAATCTCATATTCATCGTCGCTTTGCTGTCTTTGCTACAGGCATCGCTGACATTGCCGGGCATCGCGGGAATCGTCTTGACGGTTGGTATGGCTGTGGACGCGAACGTGCTCATATTCGAGCGCATACGCGAGGAACTCGCAGCGGGCATTTCGCCGCAGGCCGCGATTAACTCGGGTTACGAAAAAGCACTGTCATCGATAGCCGATGCCAATATCACCACGCTGATTGCTGCGATTGTTCTGTTTGCTTTCGGCACCGGTGCGATCAAGGGATTCGCGATCACATTGTCTCTCGGCATCATCACGTCAATGTTCACGGCAATTGTTGGCACCCGGACTATCGTCAATCTCGTCTTCGGTGGGCGCAAACTCACCGATGTGCCCGTTTAGGTAATCAATCATGCGATTTTTGTCACAAACTACATCCATAAATTTCCTTGGGAGTAAGCGCCGGCGCGCGGCTCTCATGGTGTCCGCAGCGCTGGTTATTATTTCGCTGGTATCGATGGCAACCCGGGGTCTCGAATTTGGTATCGACTTCACTGGCGGTGTTCTGCTGGAAGTTGGTTATCCGGGGCCTGCGAATCTCGATGGTATTCGTGGCAGCCTCGCAGATGCGGGTTTTGATGACGCACAAGTTCTGCAGTTCGGCAGCAATACCGACGTTTTAGTTCGATTACCGCCGCAAAGTGAAGGCAATGCGCAGGAATTGCGCAACAGGCTGAAGGCAACTCTCGAAGCAGGCGGTGAAACCGTTGATCTGCGGCGCGTGGAACTGGTTAGCCCGCAAGTCGGTGAGGAGCTCACCGAGCAAGGTGGATTGGCGATGATCATTGCGCTTTTAATGATTTTTGCTTACGTGATGTTTCGCTTCCAATGGAAGTTTTCCGTTGGTGCCGTTGCAGCGTTGATTCATGACGTCATCGTCACACTCGGGTTTTTCTCAATATTCTCGCTGCCATTCGATCTGACCGTGGTAGCGGCAGTGCTCGCAGTTATTGGTTATTCGCTTAACGATACGGTCGTGGCGTTTGACAGGATCCGCGAGAATTTCTTCAAGCTGCGAGGCGAGACTGCCGAAGACTCAATGAACATTTCGATCAATGAAATGCTGGCGCGTACGTTGATTACCGGTATTACGACATTGATCGTGCTGGTCGCGCTGTTGGTACTGGGTGGCGAATCTATCGGTCCGTTCTCGATCGCGTTGATTGTAGGAATCATCATCGGTACCTACTCATCGATCTACACCGCTAGCGCAACAGCATTGCTGTTGGGAGTGAATTCGCAGGACTTGCTGGAGCCAATCAGTGATCCTGACCTGATCGACGATCTGCCATAACGGCGAACTCCGAGCGATGTTCCAGCGGGTATCCGCTGCGACGCCGATCTCGCGGCGAGAAGTAGCGGCAAGACTTAGGGCTAGTCTTGTGTCAGGAGCTTGATCTCCGCTGCGCAAAGTTTCGCCAGGCCGCTGTATATTTTTGCTGGGCCCGTCAGGACGTGTCCTGTTTGCATGAAATTCTCACTGCCATCCAGACCGCTGACGATGCCGCCAGCTTCGCGGATGATCAGGCTGCCGGCCGCCAGGTCCCAGGGGCTCAGTCCGGTTTCCCAGAAGGCGTCAAGGCGGCCTGCGGCGACATAGCACAGGTCCAGCGCTGCCGCGCCAGCTCTGCGAATGCCGGTTGTGTTCCGCATCACCTTGCTGAGCATCTCAAGGTAAGGCTGCAAATCCATGTCAGCCTGTCGAAATGGAAACCCGGTTCCAATCAAGGCATCTTCCAGGCTTGTGCGTCTGCTGACCCGTATCTTGTGCCCGTCGAGCTGCGCGCCCTGGCCACGGGATGCCGTGAACAGCTCCTGCCGGGTTGGGTCGTACACGACGCCATGTTCCATGCGGCCGTTGACCTGTACCCCGATCGAAACCGCAAACACCGGAAATCCGTGCAGGTAGTTGGTGG
>RCNF010002215.1_pt1 | contig 10411 bp, 8 predicted proteins | sample 2041311 | NCBI WGS metagenome assembly RCNF01 (sample SAMN09708228, study PRJNA481090) | Marine sediment metagenome, whole genome shotgun sequencing project. | biome: marine sediment; feature: ocean; material: sediment; isolation source: Sewage treatment plant 2 marine sediment (STP2) ... | reverse complement strand
CACCGATGCCACGTCCGCCGAGACCTGGGCGCGCGCCACCATCGACAGCGGCGGCATCGTCGCCGGCTTTGGGCACCGCGCCTACCACATGCCGGACCCCCGCGTCGTCGTGCTCCGAAAGGAAGTCGCGGCAATGGCCAGGGACCTTGGGCGCAGCGATCTCTTCAACGCGGCACGGACGGTGGAGACCGTCGCCACCGCCGCCCTCGCATCACGCGGCATTTACATCAATGTCAACTTCTACGGCGCGCTGTTGTTCCACCTTCTCGGTGCCGATCCACCGTTGGTTCCGTGTTTGATGGCGGTCGGCCGGATGGCCGGCACCACCGCCCTGGTGCGTGAGGGCCTTGCCACAATTCGGCTCTACCGGCCCTTGAGCAGATATGTCGGGGACCCTCAGCGATGATCGGGAACAGCGTCCCCCCGCCCGAGCAGCGCTATGGCCGCGGGCTCGAAAACCTGGTGGCCGGCGATACGGCCATTGCCGAGATCGACGGCGAGGCCGGACAGCTTCTGTACCGCGGCTACCCCATTCAAGAGCTCGCGGGACAGGTGACGTTCGAAGAAACGTCCTATTTGATTCTCTTCGGCGAGCTGCCGTCCGCTCGCGAGCTCGCCGAATGGCGCGACGAACTCGTGCGGTGGCGGCGGCCGCCGGGCGCGGCGATCGAGGCGCTGGAACGCGTCCCGGTCCATGCCCACCCCCTGGCCCAGTACCGGACCATGTTGACGGTTGCGGCGTGCCTCATCCCCGAACCCGAAAACACCGACATCGACGCCCAATGGCGGCGTCCGGCAAGAATCCTCAGCTGGACGGCGGGCCTCGCCGCCGCCGCCATCCGCCACCTGATGGGTCTCGAACCGATCGAGCCACGGGACGACCTCGGCTATGCCGCCAATTTTCTGTGGCAGACCCTGGGTCGCCTCCCGGATGAGTCAGAGATCGAAAGCTTCGAGACCAGTCTCGTGGTCCAGGCCGAACACGGCCTCCATGCAGCCGCGTTTGCAGCCCTCACCGTGATCTCGACCGGCGCTGACCTCGGTTCGGCTGTGCTCGCGGGCATGGGGGCCTTGTCAGGAGCCCGGCACGGCGGCGCCAATCAACTGGCCTTTGAAATGCTCTCTGCTCTCGATGGACCTGACGAAGCACGCACGTGGGCCCGCGACGCCCTCGCCCGCGGCCACCGGTTCCCGGGCTTCGGACATCGGGTCTACAAGTGTCCCGACCCCAGGGTCACCGCCCTCGCCCCGTTTGCCGAACGGCTGCTGGTCGACCGGGGCGAGGAGAACCTGTGGCGCACGTACGTGGCATTGAAAGACGAGATCGAAGGCACCCTCGGTGCAAAAGGTATTTACGCCAACGTCGACAGCATCACCGGTCTCATCTACTCACCCATCGGTCTCCCGGTGAGCTCGTTCCCCATTCCCTTCTGTCTCGCCATCCAGACCGGGTGGATGGCGCACTGCCTCGAATACCTGCCCGACGGCAAGGTGATCGATCCCGGCGCGGTGTACCTCGAACGATAGTTTTCAATTTTGAATTTTGAATTTTGAATTCCGGAATCGGCTGCCGTGCGCGCCCTGTGTTCGGCTACCGGCAAACGCGCTTACCCGCCCCACGGCTGCTCATACCAGGAAAGAAAACGAGGCGGCATTCCGGATTCCGAAACCTGCGTCTCCAGTTCGCTCAGGTTGTGCCTCTCGAGGTTTCAAAACGGCAGTGGTGGCGGGCCGTAAACAGGGCCCGCCACCACTCATCTACAGAATCTCCCCGTTGTTCGGTCAGCCTGACTCAACCGGAGACGCACGTTCCGAAATTCGAAATCCGAAATCCGAAATCGTGATCAGAGGCTCTGGCGGAGGAACATCTCCCGCAGTGACAGCAGAAGCTTCGAGAACTCGGAGTCTTCGAGGGACGCCTTGACCGCTTCAAATCCGGCACCGGACCGCTGCACCTCGGCGGCTCTGGCAACCACGGTGTAGAAGAGCTCCAGGGGTGCGAGGGCCAGATCCGCCTTCTTCATGTCGTACCAGCCGCTGGATCGAACCGCATCCCAAACCGGGTGGCCGATATCGAGCACCTTGCGGAAGGCGCTCTCTGCGATCGCGGTGACTTCCCGGTGCAACACCCGAAGCACCCCGCGGTCGTCGTCCTCCGCCGTCGCGAGCTCGACATCGATCACCATCGACTCGGTGTGCCCGTTCTCTGACGGCAAACCGACAAGATCGGCCGACGATTCAATCTCGGCAAGAAATTCTTCGTCGGCTTTCGGATCGTCCGGCTCCTTTTCGTTCTCTGACCCGCCGACGACCTCGACAAGCTCCTCGAAGGTGGCCGCCTGAGTCCCGAAATCAGCCGCCGGCGAGGCCTTTACCGGTTCGCGAACGGAATCCTCTTCTTCGACGACCTCGTCGTCGCCTTCATCGTCCGGCGGTTTGGCCTCCAGCTCTTCCTTTGCAACCACCGGTTCCTCGGGCGGCACCGGCGGCGGTGTGACTTCTTCGGCCGCGCGTTTTCGCCGGGTCAGCGATTCCCTGAATTCCCGGTGGTACCGGTTGATGGCCTCGAAATCATCGTCATCAAAGGGAACGGACGCGGCCATCTTGAGACGCAGCACTTCGATCTCACGGAGGCGGTCAATCATCGGTGCGCCCTGCGGCTCGATCAAAACCAGCAGCTTGGCGAGATCGCCGTTGTACTCGATGATCGCGGCCAGGTCGTCCAGCGATGCGAAGGTGATGAGTTCCTGGTATTCGCCGCCGAACCTGTCGATGGCTATTTCTTTTTCTTTTCGCTCGACGAGCCGTTCGAAGAGACCCGGCGGACAGCCGTCCAGATACCAGGTCTTCCCCGAGACCTTTTCGAGCCCGCGATGGATGACGCGTCGAAGGGTGAGGAGCAGATCGGCCAGTATCTGATAGGACTCGGTTGTCGCATCCCGGTCGTTCATACGGTAGAGACTTTCATTGTGAAACCCGATTGTACCGCGAAAAGACCGGCCGGTCTCATGACTCGAGAGGGGGTCTCAATCCTCGCGAAACCACTGTGCATCAATTACATCCGGATCGGCGACCCGAGTTCGTTTGGCGATGGCTGCAGCCACCGCCTTGCGCACTACAGCGCGGCTCGAGGGGACCAGGAGGACGAACCCGGCGGTGTCGGTCAACAGGCCAGGTGTCAGGAGCACGGCCGCGGCCACCAGCACCAACAGACCGTCGATCAACGCGTCGGTCGGGATCCGCCCGTCAGCCATTTCATCGCTGATGCGCCGGATGACAGCCAGTCCCTGCCAGCGGGCGAGCCAGGCTCCGAGGACGCCGGTGCCGATGACGATCGCGATGGTCGGTACCACGCCGATGACACCGCCGATCGTGATCAGCAGATAGAGCTCCACCAGCGGGACGACGGTGAACAACAGAAGCAAACGCAGGAACATCAGAGCAGGATAGACGAATACGCGGAGGACTAGGAATTAGGAATTAGGAATTAGGAATTTTCATCACAACGCCTAAAGGTACATTCAAGTGCTCACAACGGTAGTGAGTGCAGATACGAGCCACGTGCGGTGGAGGTGCCACTTTTTGCATTGTTGGATCGCCTGAATCCGATGTCACACGAATTCTACGGGCCATCAATGCGAAGGGTGGCTCCTCTCGGGAAGGACGCCCGGAAAGTCGGCGCGCGGCGGAGGTGCCATTTTCAACATTGTTTGACGCTCACACCATGACGTTGGTGACGCCTCCTGGGCAATCAATGTTGAAGGTGGTTCCTCCCGGGAGTCGTGTGGGGAAAGGCGAAGCTCATCGGCATCCCGAGATTTCAGGGACTGCTATCAGCCTGTTCAAGGCGCTCTTTCCCCAGTGGAATGTACACCGGCACAGCAAAGTTGATGGTCATCTCGAGCGTGATCAGCCAGTGGTTGCGCTCGGACCGCGCCGCACCGATTTCAAATGACAGGCCGCCGACCCCCACACCGTGGATGGTGCCGATCGAGAGGCCGTGGTGGATCCCGTGGTCTTCCTCGTCCCAACGGCGGTATCGCAGGAATTTCCCGTGAAAACCGACCTGAGTGGTGGCCACCGGCAGCCGCTTGACCCCGCCCCAACCGACGGTGATGATCCTGGAATCCGCACTCGGGCCCTTCTCCCTGCCGTAGCCGCCAAAGATGCTGAACGTCTTCCCGTCCGACAGAGAAACGAAGACGTTCCCCTGGCCGGAGTACCAGTTGGGCAGGCCGATTCCGACACCGATTTCGGGGTAGATGCCCAACGACCACGGTTGAATCTCCGCCGCCGGTTCAGGTCCCACCGCTTCGGCCAGCCCGGCGTGCCAGAGATCGACGTCGATGCCTTCGTCCCCAGCCCACAGGGCCGGCGAGCTCGCCAACAACAGGATCACGCCGAATGCGGCCGTCGTGCGGCACCGCCTCACCACACGACACCCCAGGCGTCGAGAATACGCTGTTTGCGACCGAGTTCGTCGCGCAAGGCCGGAAGGTCATCGGTCGTCAGGGGATGCATGAGGTCCGGCAGCTCGGGGGCTGTGCCGCCGTTTTCACACTCCAGCTGGTAGCCATCTACATTGATCAGGCTCTCGACGACACCACCGAGGACCCGGTTGAATTCCTCGTCGAGAACGACGACCCCCGCTTCGGTGTTGTAGTACGTGGACCGGATATTGAAGTTTGAGGAGTGGACAATGGAAATGTCATTGTCCACCCGGACCATCTTGCCGTGAAGGGCGATCGGTGGCATCACCACGGGACGGCAACCACTGGCCTCGATGGAATCGTGGACCTCGCCATTCGCTCCCCATGCCCACACTTCCGCCCCTGCTTCAATGAGCCGAATCAACGTGGGATACCCGGCGGAGAGAAACGGCCCGCCGCGGATCGCAGCCTCGCGACCGTTGACGATGATTCTGACTTTGACGCCTCGCCCTACCGCACCGACGAGGGCGTCGGTCAGCTCGGGCAGCATGTTCGGAAACGGGGTCATGAGATCGATTCGATCCACGGCTCGCTCCGCCAGCGCAATCACCAGGTCCGTTGTGGCGGCACGGCGCCTCAGAAGCGGATTGTCGTACAAGACGGCGACAGGAACTGAACCGGAGGGACGGGGCCAACCCGGGAAATACTGTGTGGTCATGAACTCGAGAAGCGGGCTCTTGCCGTTGCGATAGCGGCCGGTGTACCAGAAGGTCCGCATATCCTTGACGAGCTTTTCCTGTGGCAGAAGGAATCGGCCCGCCTTGCGGTTGAACTCGGTCAGCTCCCACGACTTCAGAAAAATCATCTGGAGATCGTCGACCGCGGGACCTTTGACGCGCACCCCGAAGTCGAGCCACCAGTCCTGGGGGTCGAAATAGAGATCGGCGAAGTTCCGCCCACCGACCAACGCCTCCTTGCCGTCAGCGATCATGATCTTGTCGTGCATACGACCGTCGTACATGGCAGTCAGCCCCCACGAGCTGCGATTGAAGCCGCGCACCTTGGCGCCCTCCCGCTCGAGCTGGTCGAAGGCGACGCTGAATGAACCGAGAGCCGACGCGTCGGCAAGAACCCGAACCGAGAACTCTCCGCCGTCGGCGCGGCGGTTCTCCAGCCGCTGCATGAGAACCCGGCGAAACTCCTTCCCGTAGGTGTCGTTGTGCCAGGAGAAGGTGCTGATCAAGATGTGGTGACGAGCCGCCGCCACCATATCGAGTCTCGCCTGCCAGGCATCGCGCGGGTCCGATAGCAACTCGACCGAGTTGTTGAAGGTCCACCTGGTCCGTCCGACTCTGACCACTAACTGCTCGATGGACTCGGGCTCCTCCGCCTGCGCCCAACCACCGAGGGTGGCTGACAACGCGACACAGCAGGCAATGCGTCGAAAATGGCATCTCACATTCATGCGGTCGGCACTTTAACAGACCCAACAATGGAGATTTCGAATTTCGAATTTCGAATTTCGGATTTTCCATCACAACGCGCACAGAAACGTTCCAGTACTCACGTCGGAGTAGCATGCTGATACGAGCCACGTCGACCGGACGTGCCGTCTCCGATGATTTTGCGATCGCCTGGCCTCGACATGAGCGACTGCTTCGGGCGCAAATATCTTCGGAGGGGGCACTCACGGGCAATGCATTCGGGAGAATCGGGATGTTCACGCCGGAAGGACGTTATCGGAGCGGTTAGCTCCTTTGGACTGGCATCCTCTCGGGAAGGTCTTTGGGAAACGAGCCACGTGCGGTGGAGGTGCCACTCTTGACATTGTTTGGCCCACGGTTATCGAGCCGCCCGAACATCTTGGGGCAAACAATGTCTAGGGTGGCTCCTCTCGAGCAAGGGCCTGCTGATACGAGCCGCATGTTGCGGAACTACCTGTGATCTCGCGGAAACCACAAATCGGCCCCACCGCAGCCGAAAACCAGAATATAATCCCCGGTGCGCAGTACATTGAACAGGAGCGTTCAAGGAGGAGGCCGACCATGAGTGAGACCACAGAGCGTCCCGGTTACGAGCCCGAATTGACCGAACCACCGACCCCCGCGCCAACCGCCCGCTACAGCTCCATGCAGCGCCTGTGGATGATGTTCACGTCCCCGGGGCAGGTCTTCGAAGACATCGGCATCAAACCGACCTGGGTCCTGATCATGGCGATCCTGGTGATCCTCGGTGTCGCAGCACAGCTCGTCATCGCGCCCCACATCGACAATGAAGCCACTATGCGCGCCCAGCTTGCGGACCGCGCGGACGATCTCACTGACGAGCAGATCGAAAATGCGGTCGCAGTGAGCGAAAAATTTCAAAAGTTCGGACCGATTATTGCGGTGGTGATTGCGCCCTTCGTCTGGGTGATCATGGTGGCGGTCTTCCTGGTGATGCTCAAGATCGTCGGATCAGAGATCGATTTCAAAAAGACCCTTTCCACCGTGCTGCACGGCTACTGGCCACCGACGGCCGTGGCGTTGGTCCTTACCGGGATTCTCGTGCAGCGTGTCGGCAAGGTCCCCCAACAGGATCTGGCCAACATCGTCAAAGCCAATCTCGGGGCTTTCATGTCTCCGGAAACGCCAGCCTGGCTGACCGCGGCCGCCAGCACGATCAGCATCTTCAACATCTGGACGGTCGCGCTGCTGATTATCGGTTTCGCCACGGTGGGAAAGATCTCGCGCGGCAAAGCGGCAGTCGCTGCGCTGGTGCCCTTTATCACCTGGATGGTGGTACGGGCCGGCTTTGCAATGATCTCAGGCTGACGGGTAGCAGGCCGGAAGCGAACAGACAGGGTTTTTGATTCAATTGGGAAGGAAAAGATGAAAAAGGCGTTGATAGTGATTGGTGCGCTGATCGTCCTCGGTCTCGTGATCTGGGCTAGCATGCGCGACAGCGGCCCACGCGGAACCGAAGTCGAGGTCGAGTCCGCCGAGGTCCGCACGGTATCGTCCAGAGTCAAGGCGACCGGTGAGATCACTCCCGAAAAACGGGTGGCTATTTCCGCCAAGGTGGTCGGCGAGATCATCAACCTGCCGGTGGTGGAAGGCCAGGATGTGACGACCGGCCAGCTCCTGCTCGAGATCGAGCGCGATATGTACGAGTCCGCGCGCAATCAGTCTCGGGCGGCGCTTCGCGGAAGTGAAGTCTCGGTACGCCGGCAGGAGGTGCAGCTCGCCAACGCCGAGCTCAACATGCGGCGAACCAGGAAATTGATCGACGATGGACTGGTCAGCCAGGAGGCGCTCGATGGGGCCCAACTCGCCCTCGACACCGCCGAGGTCGAACTGGAAGCGCAGAAACACACTGTCGACCAGTACCGATCGGCCCTCCAGCGCAGTTCCGACGACCTCGCTCGAACCACCATCCGTTCGCCGATGAACGGCACGATCATCCAGCTCAACGCCGAACAGGGTGAAACCGTGGTGCCGGGCTCAACTAACCTGCCGGGATCGGTAATCATGACGGTCGCCGACATGTCGGTGCTGCTCGCCGAAGTTGAGGTCAGTGAGGTCGACGTCATCAATATCGAACTCGGTCAGGAGGCCGAGGTGACTGTCGACGCTCTCGGAGGCGATCCGCAAAAGGGCCAGGTTGTGGAGATCGCAACCTCGGGACGAAAGGACCCGGCCCAGGGGACCATTCGTTTTGCGGTGAAGGTAGCGCTCGTCGATCCCGATCCATCTCTGAGGCCAGCGATGACCGCCAAGGTAGATATCCTCACTGCGACCAGCGAGGACGCCATCACTGTTCCCGTCCAGGCGGTCGTCAAGCGCCGGATCGACGACGAGGGCGAAGAGGTCAGCGGATCAAAGGCCAAGGCGTTCGACGAGGCGGATGTCGTCTACCTGATCGAGGACGGTAAGAGCGCCGTTCGCACGGTGGAGATGGGCGTGTCCGACGTGCTGTACGTCGAGATCACCAATGGGCTGGCCGCAGGCGACGAAGTTTTGATCGGCCCCTACCGCACCCTCAAAAACATGAAACACGGTGATGCCGTCAAGACAGAAGAGAAGAAGACCGACGACGAAGAGGATGAGGGGGATGAAAGCTCTGGCGGTGTCGAGGTCACCGTCGACTGATGATGATCTCGATCCGCAACCTGCGAAAAATCTACCGCATGGGTGAGGTCGAGGTGCGGGCCCTCGACGGCGTCGACCTCGAGGTCGAGGCCGGTGAATACCTGGCCATCATGGGCCCTTCAGGCTCGGGGAAGTCGACGCTCATGAACCTCATCGGCTGTCTCGACACACCGACCTCCGGGGACTACATCCTCAACAACCAACGCGTGTCCGATCTCGACGACAGCGAACTCGCCGCAATTCGCAACCATGAAATCGGCTTTGTGTTCCAAACCTTTAATTTATTGTCTCGAGCCAGCGCCATGTCCAACGTGGAACTCCCGTTGATCTATGCCCGGGTACCTACCAGAGAGAGGCATCGAAGGGCGCGTGAAGCACTGGAAAAGGTGGGGCTCGGCGATCGCGCAAAACACCAGCCCAACGAGCTCTCCGGTGGCCAGAGGCAGAGAGTCGCGGTGGCGCGGGCCCTGATCAACGTCCCGTCGATTCTCCTCGCCGACGAACCGACCGGCAATCTCGATTCGCGGACGTCGGCGGAAATCATGGAGCTCTTCGATGAGCTCAACGCCGCCGGCAACACCCTGATCGTTGTCACGCACGAAGAAGACATCGCGGCCCACGCACGCCGCATCGTGCGCTTGCTCGATGGCACGATCGTCGAGGACGTTCGTGCTTCGGGAACGGGACGGCCCTCATGATATGGGACAACCTTCTCATCGCGCTCCAGGCGATCCGCGCCAACAAGATGCGCTCACTCCTGACCATGCTCGGCATCATCATCGGCGTTGCATCGGTGATCGCGGTGGTCTCCATCGTGCAGGGCCTCGACCATGTGATCTCGACCCAGTTCGAGGGCGTCGGCGTTACCTACATCATGGTCTTCCCGCGCCAGGATCAGCAGGACCCCGACCTGGCCGGTCGCGAGGTGACGCTCACCTACGACGATGGCCTTGCCATCATGGAACGAGCATCGGGCATCGAGCTCTTCAACCCGGTGTTCTTTCGCGGCGTGCAAGCCCGGGCCGGCAGCCGCCAGCACGCCACCATGCTGCTCGGAGTGGGTCCCTCCCACCAGGAGGTTTCGGACCATTGGGTGGATCGGGGACGTTTCTTTTCGGACCTCGATATCCAGCGCGCGGCGAGAGTGTGCATGGTCGGACAGGAGGTCGTCGACGAGCTCGAGCTTGAGGAGCCGATCCTCGGCTCCGATCTCATCGTGGGACATTCATCCTTCACCATTGTGGGCATCATGGAGCGCGAGGGTGAGATGTTCGGACAGAGTCAGGACGACTTCATCCTGACTCCCATCACCACTACCCGCGATATTTACGGCATCGAAGCCTCCAAACAGCTGCGGCTCGACTTCCAGGCTGAAAGCGCCGAAACCGTCCAGATGGCCAAGGACCAGATCAAGGAGATCCTGCGGGCGCGACACCGCATTCCGGAAGGCGTCAAAAACGACTTCCAGGTTCTGCTCCAGGAAGAGCTGCTGGAAACCACCGGTGCGATTCTCGGCACCATCACCAGCGTTGTCGGCGGTATCGTCAGCATCGCGCTGCTCGTGGGCGGGATCGGCATCATGAACATCATGCTGGTCTCGGTCACCGAACGGACCCGCGAGATTGGCGTCCGCAAGGCGGTTGGAGCCCGAAAATCCGACATCCTGGTCCAGTTCCTTATCGAGGCGGTGACCATCTCATTGGTGGGTGGTTTGATCGGCGTCCTCGGTGGGTGGGGTTTGGGGATCGTCGGCGCCAAGGCCATCCCGGGCTTTCCACCGGCGCACGTGCCGTTGTGGGCGATCGCGCTCGGGTTCGGTTTTGCCGCACTTGTCGGGATCTTTTTTGGAAC
>RCNF010003792.1_pt1 | contig 10413 bp, 15 predicted proteins | sample 2041311 | NCBI WGS metagenome assembly RCNF01 (sample SAMN09708228, study PRJNA481090) | Marine sediment metagenome, whole genome shotgun sequencing project. | biome: marine sediment; feature: ocean; material: sediment; isolation source: Sewage treatment plant 2 marine sediment (STP2) ... | reverse complement strand
TGGGACGCTTCAACATGGGGGGGTCGACCATCATCGTTTTATTTGGGCAGGGATGTGTGAAGTGGCAGACGGGGCTTGTGGCCGGAACGCGGATCCAGTTTGGCCGGGCATTAGGTCACGTGGAGCGGCTCCAACTTGAGGGTGCCGGTTGAACTGCCATAAACGAATTATTCCGCCATCCTCCTGCTAGCCGCAGTGATACGGGCTTACCGCCACCAGAACGCTAGTCAGACTCTTCCAGTTCCTTCCGGTATTCTTCTGCGGCCGCGAGGTCCTCCTTTAACGCCTCGATATATTCGTCGAGATATTCCTTTAGTGTAAATAGATTACGGAAACACAGGCTATGAGTCTTGAAATCATCGGTGCGGAATCCATGGGTGTACGGAGCCTTTGTTGCCTGGTGACAATTCGGGACCGGTGCATTGTCATCGATCCAGGCGTGTCCCTGGGTTACGTGCGGTACGGGTTACCGCCCCATCCGGTCCAGATAGCCGTGGGGTGCCGGGTACGCGAGAAGATATTACAGTTGCTGAATAAAGCTACCGATGTAGTGTTCAGCCATTTCCACGGTGATCACGTGCCACTGTTGGATGCGAATCCCTATCAGCTGTCCATCCGGTCGCTTCCATCCAGGTTTCATGAACTACGCTGCTGGAGCAAGTCCGATGACGACCTTTCTGCTGACATGAGCAAACGCTTCCACGATCTGGTGGACCTGTTGGGGGCAAACATGGAGGTTGCAGAAAGTTGTGCAGAAGGGCCCTTGTCATTTTCCCGAGCCGTACCCCATGGTGCGGCGGACAGTAACATGAGCACCTTGATGATGACGCGGATCGAAATGGAAAACCAGGTGTTCGTACATGCCTCTGACATCCAACTGCTGGATGACCCGACCGTGGATCAGGTGATCGACTGGCAGCCGGATATCGTGCTTGCTGCGGGGCCGCCCCTGTATCTCGACCGTCTCAGCAAGGCCGAGCGCGAACGGGCTTGGGACAATGCGGTCCGCCTGGCGCAGAGCGTCGACGTTGTTATCCTGGACCATCACTTAATGCGTGGTGTGGAGGGCGCGGTTTGGCTGGATGAGCTATCCGCAGCTGTGGGCAAGAAAGTGCACTGCGCCGCGGACTTCATGGGCCGGCCAAAGCAGTTGCTGGAGGCGGAGAGGGCGCGACTGTATGAAGAAATGCCTGTTCCGGACAAGTGGCACGATGATTATGCCAAAGGCCGGGTGGACACCGACGAGTATTTAGACGGTATGCGTTATCAGGGCGCGCAATTCTGAATTAGCAGCAAATTGGATTATACGTTGAACGGCCGAAATATCGCACTCATCCTGTTAAGGCCGATGTGCTTTGACCGCGACAAAAGCTCCCTGACCGTAACCGGCGCATAGAGGTTCGATCTCGCGGGTCTCATCCAGCGTCTTCGACAAGGTTTGTACCCAGACAGGATCGATGAAGCCTGTGTCGTGCAGCAGCTGTCTCACCTCGTCCGCCGAGTAGAATGTTGCCTCACGATAAAACACGTTCTCGGCCTGGTGAGCCAGATAGTGTTGACCGAGTTCGCTGGTGCGGTCGATTAAGCCGATCACAAGTTCACCACCTGGTTTCAGGACGCGGCATGCCTCTGACATCATCGCGGTGGCGTCATCCACGAAACAGATAGTCGTGACGCTCAGGGCATAGTCGAAGCTGCTATCCGCAAAGGGCAGGGATTCGGCGACTGCTTGTACGGTTAAGATTCCTCTGTTCGTCGCGTAGTCCAGTAGCTCGCGTGCCGGGTCGATGCCCATCTGCACGCCCAATGGGGCAGCGAAGCGCCCGGTGCCTACGCCGATAGCCAAGCCCAGGCCGCGCCAGGACAGCAGGGCACGAACGGCCAGCAACTCCGACTGGTAGGCCGCCGCATGGCGCACGAACCACTCATCATAGCGGTGATGGTGGAGCTCAAAAGGCGCAGTTGTCGGCATGGTCAGAGCAGCTCCCGCAGGGCCTGGACGACGCGTGTATTGTCGCCGGGTAACGCGGTGGTTACCCGCATGAAACTGGAACTAAGGATTGGATCACCTAACGGCTTAATGAAGATGCCGTATCCCCGAAGCCTTTCGGCCAGGTCGGTTGCGTCGTGGGGCGCGAAGTCGGCGAGGAAAAAGTAGGTCTCTGTTGGGTAAGTCCGTACGCCGAGTGCTTGTAGTTCCCCCGCTAGCTGTCCCGTCCAGGCGCGAAGTGAGGATGCACGCTCGTGGATCTTGTCTTCGTGCTGCAAGGTGGCGAGTGCTGCAGCCTGGCTGGGCCGCGCCAACGGATTAGGCATCATTGTGGGTATTTAGATCGTCGGCCAACGCTTCGGGAAGGATGGCATAGCCCACGCGAAAACCCGCCAGGCTGTGGGCCTTGGACAGTGTGCGTGTGACCAGCAGGTTGGGATATTCCGGTACCAAATGGGCAACGGTGTCGCCGGCAAGGCCGATGAAGGCCTCATCCACCAGGAAGCGCGTGTCCGGATGCCGGTCGAGCACGTCCGGTAGCGGCGCCATGTCGAAGATGCCACCGTTTGGGTTGTTAGGATTGACGATTACGGTGAGCGTGGTGCCATCCGGGATTTCCAGATCTGCCAAGTCAAACGCGAAGTCCTTTTCCGGAAGCAGCCGCGTTTCGGTGTAACGCTCGGCGATCTCGGGAAAGAGGGGATAGGTGGGTGTGAGCAAATGCACGCGCTGGCCCAGCCTGTCGAAAAGCTGGCGCAAGATTAGCTCGGAGCCCGCATTGATGTGGACTAGCCGCTCCGGCACACCGTGTTGTTCGCTGATCAGTCGACGCAGTGGCTCCGAGAAGGGCTCGGTATAGTAGTTGCTTCGTGGTACCTCGGCCTGGGCGGCAGTAATCGCCTCTTCGATAGGCGGTAAGGGGTTCTCGCACAGAAGTAGTTTAATGCCTTCGAAAGTTCCGCTACCCTTTTCAAGTATGGACGTCATATTGCACCTCTCCTGCGCGGCCTCAGATTTATTTTTCAGGAAGATTCATTTCAAGTTCATTCCCTTGTGTGTCTTTTTCGCATCCAATTGACTTCGGTAGTCATATGCCACCGATAATGTCGTTATGTCGCCACTTACCGCGGCACTGCGATGACGGCACCTAAGCCGCCCTCAATGAAATCATCCGTCCATTCATCACGAAATATGCGGATTGCATTGTCCCCCGTGCAATGGCTTGGCGCGACTTTTTCTACACCCAGCGCCTTCAGTCGCTTTATAATCGCGCGTATCTCGGCATCACTTTTTCCGCCCAGGTGAAACCCTCCCATCAGCAGATAGATGTTCTTGCCAAGATATGTTTGAGCCCGCTCGGCCATATCGGCTACATTGGGATGCGCGCAGCCCGTGATCACAATAAGCCCTTCCCGTGTGTCGACGATCAAGGCTTGCTCTTTGATGGCCCAGCCCATCTCACCCGTTGAATGAACGCTATGAAAGAGCTGCCGTGGCCCGGACACGGTTTCCATCGTTGCTCCGAGGTCTATAACATCCTGCTGGAACGATGCCGGGAACGATGCCGGGAACGATTCGGGCATATACACGGTGACGTCAGGATTGTGTGCCAGAAAGGCGCTGAGTCCCCCGGTATGATCCCCGTGGATATGCGAAAGCACGACAGCATCAACGGCTTCGGCGTCGATGCCGAGGCGCTGCATGTTCGAGAGCAAGATATCTCCATTGCCGCCCGTGTCAAACAGAACGGTCTCATCCAGACCCTCAATCAGGCAGGAAAAGCCCCAGCCCGTCTCCAAACCTGCCTTATAGGACACGTTGTTAAAAACGACGTAGAGTCGAAGCCGACCCTCGTCGAAGTTCTCCATGCTACCCATTGCAATATTGATTTGTGGCATAAACAGCACCCATCCAAAAAGCAGGATGATTACGATGCTTTTGTGCGAGTACATGGCAAACACCGCTCCAGTCCGTTATTTTGCGTCGGATTCCACAATAGAAGTAACCAACCTATGGGCGATTAGCAGCGCACCCGGAAGCTCCGCTCAGTATCAGTATCCATCGTTGGCCGGGGCGTGGGCAAGGTTAATGGCAACCGTGGTTCTGACAACAGTGCCTTTGCCGCTCGCAACGGCCAGGAAATGCTTGACGTTCTGGATGCATTTTGGCGGTGATGCTGGAGCCGCGGGACCTTGTGTTATCTTTCTCATCATGGCCAGCTCTATTTCACCCGGAGACAACACACGATCCAGGTTTGGCACATGCTAAGACATCGCTTAGAAAGGAGCCTCAAGAAGACAGCGAGGACATTCGTCAATCTGTTGCCCATTATCATGGCCATGCTGTTATTGACGAGTCTCGCGGTCACCGTGTTTCCGGGACAGATATCGGCTGGCCTGTTCGGTGGCAGTGGCACCCTGGATGCCCTGATTGGCGCGTCCGTCGGTAGTGTCGCGGCAGGGCATCCCTTGGCCAGTTATCTGCTGGGCGGGGAGTTGCTCAAGGGCGGGGTAAGCCTGATCGCTGTCACCGCCTTCATTGTGAGCTGGGTAACCGTCGGGGTCGTTCAGCTTCCGGCCGAGGCCTTAATGCTGGGAACGCGCTTTGCGATTTATCGCAATGTGATCTGTTTCTTCAGTGCCGTTGCGATCGCATTTCTCTCCGTGTACACGCTGCAACTCATAGGCTAGCAAAGGGCATGGAACGCGAGAGGGAAAAGAAGGGTGTCGGCGGCTGGCTGTTCTTGCTATTGGTGCTCGCAGCATACGGCGTGACTGGAGCCATTGATGCCGAGATTGTCGTCCAGGCGCTCAGCTTCTTTGGTAAAGCCATGCGCAAGGTTTTGCCGGCACTGGTCATTGTGTTTCTCTTTCTTCTGATGGCTGACCTCCTGTTCGAACCAAAATGGATCAAGCGGAATCTTGGTGGGGAGGCCGGTATCAAGGGCTGGCTCATAGCCGCTGTTGGTGGTGTACTTGCTGCTGGGCCTGTCTACGCCTGGTACGCGCTATTGCGAGAGCTGCGTGAGAACGGCATGCGTGCGTCGCTGGCCGCTGTTTTTCTCTACAGCCGTGCGGTCAAACTCCCGCTGCTTCCGCTCATGATTCATTACTTTGGTGCTGCCTACACCCTGGTGCTTTGTCTGTATCTGCTTGGGTTTTCCATCGTGAGCGGTGTACTGATGGTGAATTTCGAAGATCGTGCGACAACCTAGGGCTTGTCGTGCTTATCTGCCGCGCTACAACTCCCCTCAGTGGAGTATTACACGACAAAAAACTGTATCAGGCGATCCAGATCCCCTCCAGCCTCACTCGTAGCGCCTCATCTCTTTTTGCGGCGGCGCTGATCACGGCGGAGTGACGCGACTGCAGCATGCAGTAGCGTGGCAAGAAATAATATCGGGCACCGATGTGCAATCCCTCTCGCTTGTGGTGCACTAGCCCTTCGTAGGCAACGGGATTGTATTGGCCGATCTCGATACCTTGCGCTCGTGCGGCCATTGGTCCCACGACACACCAGGTAATCGTGCCGTTCAACGGGTCCGGGTCCTCCATCACTTGACCCACATGGGTGACGGGACACCCTACCCAGGCCGGACGGCCGAAAACGATATCGCCCTTCTTTATCCCAAGGCGCTCGGCATTAGACGGGTTGAACGGCAGGATGGTCTCTCGCGGGCCGGGGTCCTCTGGAAAGGGTTCCAGGATGAAGTCGTAGTCGCGATCGAGGAGATCCTTCCAGGTGATGTCCTCCTCCCGGAGGCTCGGCTCTTGCGGAGCCGTGAGGCGTGCGTTTCCGGACTCAAGATAGACACAGCGGCTCAGGGCTTCTCGGTGATTCCGTGCAAACTCCGCCAGGGCGGCACAGGTCTTGAAGCCGCACTGCCCACAGTCTTTGCCGGGCAACCGGGACACTATCTCCTGTATGCCCTGCTCCATCACTGCCCGCGGTAGAAAAGATCGGAATCCAGACTGCGCACCACGCCGAAGTGCTTCTGCCATCCAATGTCCCGCTTGCCCACACAGATGGTGCAGGTGGCCACCGGCGGACTGCCGCGCAGCATGAGCGGCTCCCTGGCCTCCTCCGTGCGTTCGATTCGCCCCACAATGGGTTCGATGTTGATGCCATGCAGGGCGTCGGTCTCCACCACGGGAATATCGGCGGCCTCTAGAATATTGGCACGGAACACCTCTTTTTCCGCCTGGGAGATGAGGTCGATCTTGGTCACCACGGCGATGTCAGCGAGCGACAACATGGCGCCGATCTTTCGCGGCAGATCCATGCCACTGGTGGCCTCCAGTACGACCATACCTAGGCAACCGTTAATGTATGGCGAGCAGCGCAGACACAAGCCCGCGCTTTCAACGAGGAGCACATTCGCCCCGGCTTCCTCTGCCCATTTGACGGCATCACCGAGCACCAAAACGCTGCAGTGGTCCGGACAGAGTTCCCCCGAGAAGATCTTTCTTGCCGGCATGCTGAACTCCTCGCGGAACATCTCGTCCTCTTCGGCGAACTGTACGTCGATCTTCAGGTAGGCAAGCTTGTGTCCCCTGACAATGAGCTTGCGTGCAGCCTGTTTCAAAACCATAGTCTTGCCGCTGGTGGGCGGTCCGGCACAGATTACAACTTTCATAGTCCCTCGCTCATTTCCAACGGGCCCTGTCGCGCTCCAGACGTTCCGTGAGTTCCTGTTCAGACAGACGCTCTCCTGCACGCACCTGATCGCGAAAATACAAGGCAACGTCTTCCAAAGCCTTGAACGTTTCCGCCATGCGCTTCTCCTCAACCTCGGTCGTGATCAACTGTTGTATTGCCCCTGAGCTCATCACCAGCCGATAGTTGGAGAGTAGCGCGATACACAGGTCATGCGTGACGAAGATGAAGATCTTTCTATACTTGCGCAACAACTCCAGTGCCCGCGCCCGGTCGATGCCGGCGTTCTCAATTTCATCCAGCAGAATGATGGGCGAGTTTCCAATCACCACGGCATCGGCGATGAGGAGCGCGCGGGTCTGGCCCCCTGAAAGCTCCGTCATGGCACTGTCGGTGATGATGGGCTCGCCGGTCAATTGATTGGCAAAATCAAGAGTCTCCTCAACTATCGACTCCGGGCGTCCGGTCTTACGCACGCGTGCGTGAAGACCAAGGAATTTGTGTACGGGAAGGTCAGACAGGAAGGTCGTGTGCTGGGTAATAAGCGCAATCGGATTCTTCGACGGGTCCTCCAGGAATTCAGGCGGCGGCGTGGCATCGTTGATCAGGATTCGCCTGCCGGTGGGTGTGTTGGCATTCGCAAATAGCCCGATGTCATTGATGAGGGCTGTTTTTCCGGAGCCGGTGGGGCCGACAATACTCACCACATCACCCATGGAGAGATCGATTTTCCCCACGGGTTCTTTCTGGCCGGTTCGTCCGAAACCGCCGATGATTGTGATCTTGTTAATCTCCATGAAGGCGTACCCGTGGGTCGGTAGGGCAGGAAAATGACTTTCAGTGGTTCACCGCAATAGTTGCAGTGTAGCCAGGCAAGCACCTGACTTTTTGTAGACACTAGCTATGCGTCACGTCGTTGAACATACGGGGATGCCGCAGCGCCAGCGGTTCGGGAAGGCCACCGCCTACGTGTAATACGCGATAGACCGACTCGTAGGTTTCCTGCAACGTCATTTGGATATTTTGGTGGCCAGGGGAGGAAAGCGAGATGAGAAAGTCTAGGGCAGCAGTACGGAACGCTCTCTTGTTGTTGGGGATCTAAAGAACGATGGAATCGACGATAGGCAAATTTATGTGATAGCCAGAATTGGCACTCAATTGGAAGATCTTCCCGACGGCGGACCCGAGGATGACGATTTCTTGCCGGCGTTTGAGCGGGGCGTCGCACTGGGCGGTGCGACCGGTCTATTCCTTGGGCTGTTGGCCGTCGCGTTTCCGCCGACGGGCATTATTGTCGGCGGCGGACTGCTTACCGGCATGGCCGGCGCAGCTTTTCATAGCTCTCGCTTGACAGCGTTTGAAAAGGATATCGAGGAAGGCAAGATTCTCATCATGGTCGATGTGCCTCTTGACCGGATAACGCATATCAATCGCTTGATTCAGCGACAGGACCCTGAGGTAGAAATCGAAGGCATCGAGCCGCCGGCGCCGCTTATTCCAAGGTAGAGCCGTTTGGGCGTGCGCGCTACGTGACGATTTACCTGCATGACACGATGCGGGGCGAAAAAATCCCGTTGGAGCCGCTGACGCCTGGCTACGTGATCATGTATCTGTGTGGTCCGGCCGTCTATGACTACGCGCACATTGACAATGCGCGACCGGTAGTCGTATTCGATCTGTTGGCGCGTTTGCTGCGCCGGCGTAAGGGGATACTCGCGATTGCCGTGTTCCGAGTGTAGGGGCAGCGACAAACGTTCCGTAGTTTGGCTTGCTGGTAAGACGGATTCGCTATCACCGTTGGCAATTGGGACAGAAGTATGCGTGGCGCCCGGCAATGACGAGCCTCACGATCTTTCCGCTACAGCGGGGACAGTGTTGACCCTTGCCGCGCCGCGACAGTATCCACGTGCTCGGCATTTTCTGAGGGTTCGCGCGCCGCTCGATCGCTATTCGGAGAATCCGTTTCATTGACCGGTATAGGGACTTCAGCTCATCAGCCGAGAGCGCAGGTAACTGCCGCATCGGCGATACGCGAGCTTGAAACAATATCTCGTCACTGTAGATATTGCCGATGCCGGCAATGATCGACTGATTCATCAATGCAGACTTGACGGCACCCCGACGACCCTGCAGACGGCTCTGAAACGTCCGATTGTCGATACTTAGTGCATCCGGCCCCAGACTTTTTGATCGTATGAACGCGTCGAATTCTTCCACCACCGTAATCATGCCAAGCTTGCGGCGACTAAGGTATGCGAGGCTGCTGCCGTCGACAAAGTCCACGACAAGCTTAGTACTGTCTGGCACGTCGAGCAGGGGTTTGAAACAGACGAGTTCGCCTGTCATGCCGAAGTGGAATACAACCCAGTTACGATCGCTCAAACTGATTCCGAGATACTTGCCGTGGCGGTGAGTGCGGACAAAGCTATGCTCTCGAAGCATGGCGGTGAACCGACGTCGCGACACATCCTTGAGAAGGCTTTCATCGAGGATCCGGACGCGGCGGATCCGTTTGTGAAGCGCGGAAGCATCGGCGGAGCGTTTGAATATTTCTACCTCGGGAAGTTCAGGCACTGGAGGAACCGCCTTCGGTCGCGCTTGACTGAGGTTCGCGAAAGGCTATCGAGCACAATGCGAGTCGCCCGGTCAGGCTAAATCCCGTCCAGCTTCGTTGGCGGCGTGTGTTCCGTGTCGATCTCGTCCGTCAATTCCCCAAGCGCCATCAGTACTCTTCGAAGCATCGGCGCTGTCCCGTCCACCATTCCCTCTTCCTCTGCGACCGCGACCTCACTTTCTTCGTATTCCCACCGGCGTAAGATTTCAATTTTCTGCGCCGTCGTTAACTCGTTATGGTCGCGCACCTCTTCAGGACTCGCAAATGCCGACGCCGGATCAAGTAGCGCTTTATCCAGGTTAATCTGGGTGTTCATTGACAACTCCTTCGCGGGCGAAACGTACCGCAATGCGCCCGGCAAATACAGATTATGAGCTTTTAGATTAAGGCACTCAAGATCAGGTAGACGACCACACTCAATGCCAACCCGGCGCCAAAAAGCGGCAAATTCCCATATCGCCTTGCCATTGGCACGAGCTCATGCAGAGAGACGAAGATCATAGCTCCTGCCGCAAAGGCCATAAACAGCGGATTGAGTGCCGGCACAATCCCGACAAACACCAAACCGAGGATGGCTCCCAGTGGTTCAGCCAGCGCTGAGACAACTGCCGAGCCGTAGAGAAAGCGTTTTCGCTTCATCAACACGGCTGGCACCGCCATGGCGAATTCCTCGGGAAGGTTGTGTATCGCAATAGCCAAGGCGACCAACACCCCGAGCGACGGCGATGCGACATAGGAGTTGGCCATCGCGAATCCCTCCGGGAAGTCATGCAGGATCAACCCGAAGACGACCAGGTAAGCTGACTTGAGGGCCGTCCCGCCCACTCCAACATGCTCTTCAACCAAATGCACGTGGGGGATTACCCAGTGGAGAGCAAAAAGCAGCATGCCCCCTAGAGTCGCCGCCATAACCGTCGCGAGGGCTCCCGTTTCCTTAGCTGCTGTAGGAAGTAGTTCAACAAAGGAAATAACCAGCATAATTCCGGCGGAAAAGCCGATGCCGATTGCGATACCTCGCTTGCTATCGCGAAATTTTAGAGCAAGCATCACACCGGCGAGCGTCGTAAAAATCGACAAGCAAGATAGTAGGATGACCGCTAGATAGACGTTTGCCATTCGATGGCAACTCCCGATCAAGGCTGCTAACATTTAC
>RCNF010002212.1_pt1 | contig 10414 bp, 5 predicted proteins | sample 2041311 | NCBI WGS metagenome assembly RCNF01 (sample SAMN09708228, study PRJNA481090) | Marine sediment metagenome, whole genome shotgun sequencing project. | biome: marine sediment; feature: ocean; material: sediment; isolation source: Sewage treatment plant 2 marine sediment (STP2) ... | reverse complement strand
AGAATTTGACCTGCATCGACTTCAGAATTCACCTACGATCGGGCCCATCATTCACGAAGGGCTGGGTCGATGTACACAGGTCAAACCGTTTTCTCTCAAGTTATGGAGTTCCTTCCACTTCGGCGTTTCCACACGTGCGTAAAGCGATACGGTGGCAATCACAAGGTCCAAAGTTTCACCTGTCTCGATCAGTTTTTTGTCATGGCGTTTGCCCAACTGACCTACCGCGAAAGCCTGCGCGACATTGAGGCATGTCTTCGCGCCATGCAGCCGAAGCTGTACCACATGGGCATCCGTAGTCGGGTTTCGCGCAACACTCTGGCCAATGCCAACGAAGTACGCGATTGGCGTATCTATGCAGACTTCGCCCACATCCTGATCGACAAGGCTCGGCAGCTTTATGCAGACGAGGATTTCGGTCAGGAGCTTCAAGACGCAACCCTCTACGCCCTCGACGCAACCACGATCGACTTGTGTCTGACACTCTTTCCTTGGGCGCGCTTCCGAAAAACCAAAGGGGCCGTAAAACTACATACGTTGATGGATCTTCGAGGCAGCATCCCTTCGTTCATCCACATTTCCGACGGCAAGTTACACGACGTCAACGTTTTGGACCTGTTGCTCCCAGAAGCCGGCGCCTACTATGTGATGGATCGTGGGTACCTGGACTTCAAACGGCTATTCAGGCTCCATAAGGCACTGGCATTTTTCATCACAAGAGCAAGGAAGAGATTCCGTTTCCGCCGTCGATACTCCCATCCAGCGGACAAAGCAAACGGGATCCAGTGCGATCAGACAATCGTGCTGAGTTCGTTCTACCCAGCCAAGAAGTACCCGGAACCTCTCCGGCGAATTCGTTATCGCGATCCGGAGACCGGGGAACAGTTGGTTTTCCTGACGAACAACTTCGACCTGCCAGCATCGATGATTGCGTCGCTCTACAAAGCCCGCTGGCGGATCGAACTCTTCTTCAAATGGATCAAGCAGCATCTGCGAATCAAGGTCTTCTACGGGACTTCGGAGAACGCGGTCAAGACGCAAATCTGGATCGCCATCTCGACTTACCTTCTTGTGGCAATTCTCAAGCGGGAACTGCGTCTGGAACAGAGTCTCTACACAATCTTACAGGTTTTGAGCGTGTCCCTTTTCGAGAAAACCCCTATCCTGCAAGCACTTTCGGGACACGATTACAAAAACCTCGATACCCAAAGCCGTAAACAGTTGTTATTATTCGACTAACGTTGGGACACTAGTGATAACTCATAATTCATAATTCGTTCTCTCCCCTGTTTTCAACTTGCTACCATGAACCGGCTCTATGTCCACGACTTCCAACGATTCGCTGAGGCTTTTCGCGCCTCCCATCGCCGACTGGTTCGCGAATCGGTATGGCGAACCCACCGATGTCCAGGCCAAGGCGTGGCCCCGTATCGCAGCCGGCGAACACGTCCTCCTCACCGCGCCCACCGGCAGCGGCAAGACCCTCGCCGCGTTTCTTTGGGCCCTTGACCGCCTGCTGACCGGTGAGTGGGAACCGGGCGCCACCAGGGTCCTCTATGTCTCCCCGCTCAAGGCGCTGGGAAACGACATCCAACGCAACCTCACCGAACCGTTGGCCGAACTCGCGGCCCGTTTTTCATCAGATGACGGAAACAAACCCGTCATTCGCGTCGAGAGTCGGACCGGTGACACCCCACAGAGCGCCCGTCGTCGAATGCAGCGCACGCCACCCGAGATTCTGATCACCACCCCCGAAACCCTCAACATTCTTCTGACGTCCAAGAGCGGGCGGCGTCTCCTCACCGGGCTTCGCTGCGTCATCCTCGACGAGGTTCACGCCGTCGCCTCGGGCAAGCGCGGGGTCCACCTCATCACCGCCGTCGAACGTCTGACCATGCTCAGCGGCGAGAGTCAGCGAATCGCGTTGTCGGCGACGGTCCGGCCCCTCGAACGCATGGCCCGCTGGGTCGGCGGATACACCATCGAGGGCGTCCCCGCCGATCCCGACTATCGGCCGAGACCGGTGGCGATCATCGCCAGTGACGCACCGAAGGACTACCGACTCGAGGTCGCGCTACCCTTCGAAGAATCGGAAACCGAGCAACGCGAACCCGACTCGTTCTGGACATCATTCGGCAGCCAACTGAGAAGCTCCATCGCCCACAATCGGTCGACCCTCATCTTCGGCAACGCCCGGCGGTCGGTGGAGAAGATCACCAGATTCATCAACGAAGCCGCCCCGGAGCGCCTCGCCTACTCGCACCACGGGTCGCTCTCGCGGGAGATCCGTACGGTTGTCGAACAGCGCCTCAAGGACGGCGAGCTCAAGGCCATCGTCGCCACCAGCTCGCTGGAACTCGGGATCGATGTCGGCAGCATCGACGAGGTCGTCATGGTCCAAACGCCGGCAACGGTCGCATCGACCCTCCAGCGGCTCGGCCGCTCGGGCCACGGCGTCGGAGAAACCAGCCGGGGAAGACTCATGCCGCTGCTCAGTCGGGATCTCCTGGAGGCGGCGGTGGTGGCGAGATGCGTCCTCGACGGCGAGATCGAAGAGCTCAAACCGGTGGCAGGACCCCTTGATGTCCTCGCTCAGGTCCTGCTTTCCATGGTCATCGCGAATGACTGGCGATCCGACGAGCTCTTTGCGACGATTCGCTCCTCCGACCCCTACCACCACCTCCCCCGGCGCCACTTCGATCTCGTTCTACAGATGCTAGCCGGTCGCTATTCCAGCAGCAGGATCCGCAGCCTGAGGCCGCTTGTGAGTATCGACGCGGTTGACGGGACGATCCGTGCGCGACCCGGGGTCGAGCGACTCATCTATCTTTCCGGAGGGACCATCCCCGACCGCGGTTACTATCAGCTCCGGATCGAGGGCAGCGGCGCCCTTCTCGGCGAACTCGACGAGGAGTTTGTCTGGGAGCGATCGGTGGGCGACACCTTCACCCTCGGGGTTCAGACCTGGCGGGTCGAGAAGATCACCCACAATGATGTGCTTGTTTCCCCCGTCAGTGCACGATCCGCCATGGCGCCTTTCTGGCGGGCGGAGGAGCTCGATCGTTCGAGTTTTGTCTCCGAGCGGATCGCCGAGCTTCTCGAACAACTCGACGGTCGGCTGAACGACGATGATCTCGCGGCACAGCTCGGCGAAAGCCACCATCTTCAGCCGACTGCCGGAGCAGCGTTGATCAGACACCTCAGACAGCAGCATGCAGCAACGGGGTGCCTCCCCCACCGCCATCGAATCCTCATCGAACACACGTCGCCACCGGCCGGTCGCGGCAACCATCGACAGATGGTCCTCCACACGATGTGGGGCGGAAGGGTCAACCGGCCTTTTGCAACCGCCTTGACGGCGGCGTGGGAGACCCGCTTCGGGATGCGGCCGGAAGTCGTCCACAGCGCCGACTGCGTGGTCATCGTCTACCCATCGACCATCGAGGTCGACGACCCCTTCGCACTGGTGCGGGTGAGCGAGCTTGAAAACCTGCTGCGGCAGGCAGTGGAACGCACAGGCTTCTTCGGTGCGCGTTTTCGCGAAGCCGCGGGGCGAGCTCTTCTGCTGCCCAAGGCCGGGCCCGGAAAAAGGGTACCACTCTGGGTCAATCGGCAGCGCGCCAAGGAGCTCCTCGAGGCTGTTCAAGACCACGATGACTTTCCCCTGGTCCTCGAGGCCTGGAGGAGCTGTCTCCAGGACGAGTACGAACTCGACGTCCTCCGTCAGCGGCTCGACGAAGTTGTCGACGGCAGGGTGGCGCTCCACCATGTGCGGACCGAAACTCCATCCCCCTTTACCGCCCAGGCAGCGTGGAAACAGACCAACGAGCTCATGTATGAGGATGATGTCCCGACCGCCAGGGCGGGGGCCCGTCAGGATCTCGTTCGTGAGATGGCGCTATCGTCACATCTTCGGCCCCGGGTCGCACCTGAACTCGCGAAGGATCTGAGCGAGAAACTCCAGAGGTTGTCGTCGGGATGGTCCCCCCGGGGCCCTCTTGAACTTCTCGAGTGGCTCAAGGAACGCGTGATCATCCCGGAACCCGAGTGGGTCGATCTGCTCGCTGCGATCAATCGCGATCACGACCTGGAGATGCCCGATGTCCTTGCCGGGATCGCCCATCGCGCCGTCGTGATCGAACCCGATGGCGACGCGGACGGCCGACTCGTTTGTGCGGTAGAACTGCTGCCTCGAATCGAGGCTGCGTTCAATCGACGAGTGCCTGACGAAGACCTTCAGTCCGTGTCGGGCGAGGAATCCCCCGGTGCCGCCATCGAGGCCAGACAGAGCCTCGGTCCACCGAAGGAACCGGCTGCCGAAGCCGATGCTCTGGTCGATTTGATGGCCGAGTGGCTTCGCTTCTACACCCCGGTCGAGCCCTCCTGGATCGCCGCCACCCTCGGAATCTCCCGCGACCGTCTCGAATCGGCCCTCACCGACCTCAGCGAGACTCAGGTCATCGTGGTCGACGAACTTCTCGATGGCGCCGCTTCTCCCGAGGTCTGCGACCGGGTCAACCTTGAACGGCTGCTCCGGATGGCCAGGGCAGAGGCCCGACCGAGTCTCGAACCACTGCCGGCCGAGGCGCTTCCTCTCCTGCTCGCCGAGCACCAGAATCTCGGGGTTCGGGACGCCGTTCCCGAGGATCTCCTGCACGCCCTCGAGCAGCTCTTTGGTCTTTCCCTCGCTGCCGATCTGTGGGAAACCGAAATCCTCCCCGCACGACTCGAACCATATATCTCGGGTTGGCTCGACGCGCTCCTGACCGAGAGTGATCTTCGGTGGGTCGGAGGTGGGCCCAAACGTCTCTTCTTCTCCCTCGACGGCGAGCTCGATCTCTTCCGTACGCCGGCCGATGAGTCGAGCCGGGATGGAGAAGTCCATGAGATCTTTCCCCATCAGGCCGGTAGATTCAGCCTGGAGAATCTGATCCGATTCTCCGGTCTCGACTCGGCCGACGTGACCAACAGCCTCTGGGAGATGGCGTGGCAGGGAACGGTGTCGGCGGATAGCTTCGCCCCCATCCGGCAGGGAGTCGCCGGCGGCTTTGGTGTCTCCTCTCAGCCGGCTCCGTCTCCTGTCTCAGGCCGCGGCCGGCGGCCCCGATTTGACCGATGGCGCCGAGACCGTCCGTTTGCGGGATCCTGGTTCTCGCTCCCGGAACCCATGGAAGAGCCCGATATTCTCGCCAGGGATGACGATGACCGCGAACGCGCCCGGATCATCCTCGATCGATACGGGATCGTCTTTCGCGGGCTTTTACAACGCGAGCTGCCAAGGCTCAAGTGGGGTTCGCTCTTCCGCGCGCTGCGGATGATGGAACTCGGTGGCGAGGTGGTGGCCGGGCACTTCATCGATGGGGTGATCGGTCTTCAGTTCGCCACCCATCAAACCATCAATCGTCTTCGGGATGGCCTTGGTGAGGATCGGATCTGGTGGATCAATGCCGTCGATCCGGCTTCACCGTGCGCCCTCGGCCTCGATCTTCCCGACTGGCACCTGCCGCGCCGCGTTCCCGGCAATCACCTCGTCTTCCACGGCCGAGAGTTGGTCGTGGTCTCCGAACGACGCGGCGCCGAACTGACGATTCGTGTTGCCCCGGATCATCCCGATCTTGGGTCCTATCTTTCATTCATGGTCAATCTGTTGACCCGTGCCGAACAACCGCTGAAACGGATCGATCTTGAGTCAGTGAACGGAGAACCGGCGGGTTCGAGCGGGTATCGGCCGGCCCTCGGAGAGCTCTTCCATGTGACCCGTCAACCCACCGTGCTTCGGTTGTCCAGGAAGTACTGAGACGCCGACTCATCCTGATTTTTGATTTTGAGGTATTCTTCACAAGCTCGGGAAACGGGGCATTCCCGCCCCGCCGGAAAAATGCTCATAGGAGGAGTATCGATGATCAGCGAAGCAACCCAAAACCAGCCACTGTGGCTTTCCATCGAAGCACAAATCGGCGACCTCGGAACATCCGACTTCGCGGGAAACGACAGTGAGGGAACCGTCCACAAACTCGCCGGGATTCTCGATGGTGAGGGCTACAACGTGTCTCGGCACGCCGCCAATATGCTCATGCTTCGTCGGGCTGTCGACGAGCGCGCACGAGTCGGCCGGGCTCTGATAACCGACTACACCACCGCCATCGATGCTCTCGAGCTGGAAGACCTGGTGAACCCCATTCAAGCGACCATCGCCCTGGCCCACCGGGTCGGCGACGATTGGCCTGATTTCCTCGATCTCGACCGGCGCGGTGACCTCCGAACCATCGTGGATGCGAAACGCCTCGACCTGATGATCGCCAAAGCGAACGAGATCGGTGCCGATCACGGGATCCGCTATCTCATTGAGAACGAGATTCCCGAGGAAACCATCAGGGAGCGGATGGCCATCGACGCGGCCAAGCTCGAGGCGGTCAAAGCCGATCTCGCGGCAGAGCTCGCCGAGATCGCTCGTGTCGAAGGTCTCCTCGTGGAGGTCGAAGGCCAGAGCGACGACGCGAAGGCCAAGTTCCTCATCAATAAAGATGTCAGCGACGAGTCGATCATCTCCATCGCCGGCCTGGGACAGGACGCCATCGATCTGGCCAAGAAGGCCATGGAAGCGGAGATGGCCGAGAAAGCACGACTCGCCGACGAGGCCGAAGCCGCCAAGAAAGCGGCCGCCGAAGGTCCGAAGCTCGACGACATTCCAGCCGACGAGATGCTCGAGCACATCGAAGCCATCCGCGAGATCATGGAGTTCTCCGAAGACCCCGCCGAGATCACAGCCATGTGCGAGCAGAGCAACCTGCCCAAGGCGCTGGTCGAGATCGCAGTCACCGATGCCGCCAAGCTCGACGAACTCGAAGCTGCCGCGGAAGGTTAATTTTTAGTTTTTAGTTTTTAGTTTTCTATTGGTTCCGCCCCCGTGAGCAATCATTGCTCGCGGGGGCGTTTTCGTTTCACTACCCAGGCAGGGAGACACAGAGGGGCGCCTCCGACTTCGATGCACGAATGGCCTGCGGCTCATCGAACCGCTCTCGACAGCGACCATTTTTGAAACGCAAAGACCGCGAAGAACGCAATGGCCATCGCAAAGATGCATCGCATCGTAGAGTTGGAGGCACCGACTTCAAGACTCTCCAACTACCGTTGAAAGGCCAATCATCCCGTCAGGGCTCCAATGAGCAGGCAAGATGCCTGCTCCACAATTTCGCCGTCACATTGAAGGACAAGCATTCTGCCTACCTCACAGGATCACGAGGAAGACATCGTCGCCGACGGGACGTCGGCGCTACAACATGGCAAGTCGGCAGACCATTTGGCTTTTCAATGGCGATGGATTGTGGGGCAGACATCTTGCCTGCCCTTCAGAATCGTTCGAGCCCCAAATCCGGCTCTACGGAGTCGGACAACACCCGAGTCCCTCGTTACCAACTCAATCATTGCGATGATCTTCGCGTTCATGGCGATCTTTGCGTTTCAACTGCGATGGCTTCGTGTGCGATGTCTTTGTGTCTTCGTGCCTTCCTGGTTGCGACGGTGCGGTGCTCGGCGATTCTTGCGTCTTCACGGTTCAACTCTGCGATGAAGCCTCGACCCTGGCATAATGCTCAGACCTACTGAGGAGGCAGCATGAACGCCGAAACCTATCGCTCCCGACGTAAGCACCTGCGAGCCAATGTCGATGGTGGCGCCATCCTGATTCTGGGCAACAACGACGCGCCGAAGAACTACGTCGACAATGTCTACCCCTTCAGGCAGGACTCCCACTTCCTCTACTACGCCGGGATCAACGAGACCGGGATGGCGATGCTGATCGAACCCGACGGCCGCGACATCCTCTTCGGTCGCCCCTACGATCCCGATGATCTCGTCTGGCACGGTCCACGGCCCCACGTGGGTGACCACGCGACCGCAGCCGGCTTCGTCGCCAACATGGATGTCTCCACCCTCAAATCGGAGATTGATCGCCTCATCGAGGCCGGGGTCCGGATCCACTACTTGCCTCCATACCGCGCGGAACGGAGCTTCCAACTCGCCGATCTTCTCGACGCCAATCCCGAAAAAGTTGGGAACGGCGTCTCGCGTGACCTGGTGCGTGCCGTTTGCGCCCAGCGAACAATCAAGACCGACGAAGAGATTGCCGAGATCGAGGCGGCGCTCGCGGTCACCGCCGAAATGTACCGGGTCGCCATGACCGAGGCACGGCCCGGTCGCCACGAGTTCGAAATCGCCGGTCTGATGCAGGCCCGTGCACTGGAACTCGGTCTTCAACCGGCCTTCACCCCCATCGTCTCCGTACGGGGCGAGGTCCTCCACAACCACAGCTATGACAACCAACTCGCGGACGGTGATCTCCTCCTCATGGATTCCGGCGCCGAGTCGTCCGGGGGTTACGCGTCGGACATCACCAGGACATTCCCGGTGAACGGACGCTTCAGCGACCAACAACGCAGGATCTACGAGATCGTGCTTGCGGCTCAGATGGGAGTGATCCACGCCGCCGATCCGGCGCACGACAACAAGGAGATGCACCGCCTCGCGGCCCGAACCATCGCCGGCGGTCTCACCGCCCTGGGACTCATGAAGGGCAACCCCGACGATGCGGTCGAGGCCGGAGCCCACGCGCTCTTCTTCCCGCACGGGATCGGCCACATGATGGGGCTCGACGTACACGACATGGAGGATCTCGGCGACATCGTCGGTTATCCCGAGGGCGAGGAGCGCTCGACCCAGTTCGGCCTCGCCTTTCTTCGGATGACCCGAAAGCTCGAACCGGGCTTTGTGATCACGGTCGAGCCAGGGATCTACTTCATCCCGGCGCTCATCGACCAGTGGAAGGCCGAGGGAAGGCACACCGAGTTCATCGACTACGACCGGGTCGAGGACTTCAAAGACTTTGGCGGAATCCGCATCGAAGACGATGTCCTCATCACCGAAGACGGCTGCAGGGTACTCGGCCCCGGAATCCCGAAAACCGTCGATAAAGTCGAAGCTGCAACGCAGGCGAGTTCTTAGTTCTCAGTTTTAAGTTTTGAGTTTCATCGCACCAGAAATCGAGCACTCCAGATTTGGATTGCGATGAAACTAAGAACTCAAAACTGAGCCTCTTGCAAAATCCGAGAATCGGACACCGAGATCTTCCGACCCTCGTCGCCATCAGGCCGGCGAGACGCCGGCCCTACAGTGGATCTCAGCCCTTTGTAGTGCTGGCGTCTCGCCGGCACAGAAACCACGAACCATCGGGGAACAGGGTTTTTTCAAGAGGCTTGGTTCTCAGTTCTTAGTTTTGAGTCTCATCGCACCAGAAACCGAGCGCTCCAGATTTCGATTGCGATGAAACTAAGAACTTAAAACTAAGAACTTAAAACTGAATCCGCGGAATGCTGAGACGACCGCGGGATGTTCTCTGTGCCGTGCGATTCCATCTCATCACCATCGTTCTCGCCCTTTTCCTTGGAGCAACCATGACCCATGCCTCCGATGCTGGGGGAACATCCCCTGCCGCCACGAAAAAGAACCGTCTCGCCGCCGAAAAGAGCCCCTACCTCCTCCAGCACGCCGACAACCCGGTGGATTGGTATCCCTGGGGTGAAGAGGCCTTCAAGAAGGCCCGCGAGGAAGACAAACCGATCTTTCTCTCCATCGGATACGCCACCTGCCATTGGTGTCATGTGATGGAGCACGAGTCCTTCGAAGATCCCATCGTCGCCGCCCTGATGAACGAGGCCTTCATCAACATCAAGGTCGACCGCGAGGAACGGCCCGACATCGATCAGGTCTACATGACCGTCTGCCAGATGCTCACCGGATCCGGCGGTTGGCCGCTGACCGTCATCATGACCCCCGACAAAGAGCCGTTCTTTGCCGGAACCTATTTCCCTCGTGAGAGCCGCTACGGCCGGGTCGGGATGATCGAACTCGTGCCGAAGGTCCAGACAATCTGGTCCACCGAGCGCGCCAAGCTTCTTGAATCGGCCGAACAGATCACGGCGCGATTGGCCTCCGCCTCGCAGCCTCGCGAAAGCGGTGATGCCGACCCCAACCTGCCCGATCTCGCCTACCGCGAACTCGCCGGCCGTTACGATGCCACCTACGGCGGCTTCGGATCGGCCCCCAAGTTCCCCTCGCCGCACAATCTCATCCTGTTGGCGCGGTACTCGGCCATCCGAAACCAACCCCAGGCCCTCAAGATGGTCGACCACACCCTCCACGAAATGCGACGCGGTGGGATCTTCGACCAGGTGGGCTTCGGTTTCCACAGATACTCCACCGACGCCGAGTGGCTCGTCCCCCACTTCGAGAAGATGCTCTATGACCAGGCTTTGCTGGTTCTCGCGTCCACCGAGGCGTTCCTGGCCGGCGGCACGACGAATCACCGCCGCACCGTAGATGAAATCGTCACCTATATTCTTCGCGACATGACCTCCCC